>Ga0182016_10000837_pt1 | contig 38101 bp, 32 predicted proteins | sample 712S2MmetaG_FD_120491 | JGI IMG/M metagenome (GOLD analysis project Ga0182016, IMG submission 120491) | Permafrost microbial communities from Stordalen Mire, Sweden - 712S2M metaG | ecosystem: Environmental > Terrestrial > Soil > Wetlands > Permafrost | place: Sweden: Stordalen | collected...
AAGGCGGCGCAGATGCTTGCCGATTTCGGAAAGACCTATTTCGTTCCCGAGAAGAAACCGGCCCAACTGACGGCCGACCAATGGGCGGAGGGTTTGAAGCAGGTCGATGGTCAGGCGAAGCTCACGCAGTTCCAGATCGCACTCTATCCCGCCGCTTCTGCATTACCGAAGGCGAGTCAGAACGATCCGGCGACCTGCGCCGCGGCGGAGCCGCTGTTCAAGCAAGCTGCCGAGAAGTATCCGGATGCCGGTGCAATCGCCAACCAGTTGGCGTCCGTCTCCCGCTGCCAGCAGACCAAGGATCCCACTAAAGTGCAGCAGGCGCTCTACTACTGGGCGCGCGCGGCAGTGGACCCCGTGGGCGGTATCGGCGGGCTGGATGCGGACAGCCAGAAGAAGCTGGACGATTACTTGAAGAGGGTCTATACCACCATCCATGGGAGCGACGAAGGTCTGGCGGACCTGAAGGCATTGGCCGCCAAGTCGCCGAATCCGCCGGCCGACTTCAAGATCAAGACGGCCAGCGAAATCGCTATCGCCAAGGAGGAGGAATTCCGCACCAAGAATCCGCGCCTCGCCATGTGGATGAGCATCAAGGGCCAGCTCGCCGACACCAATGGACAGCAGTATTTTGAAGACCAGTTGAAAGATCACGATATGTCCGGCGAAAACGGGGCTAAATTGCTCCGCGGCATCCTGCTGGAGGCCAAGCCGGCGTGCCGCTCCAAGGAACTCCTGGTAGCCGTTCCCTTACCCGATGCCACGGGGACGCCCGTCGCCGAAATCACCCTCAAGCTGGAAGCCCCATTGACCGGTAAACCCGGGACCGGCGGAGAAATCCTCTTCAACGGTGAGCCCGTGGCGTTCACTAAAGAGCCTTTCATGCTGACTATGGGTTCGTCGAAGGAAAAGATCGACGGCTTAACGATGACTCCTTGCGCGGCGGCGCCCGCCCGGAAAGCTCCCGCGGCTCCCAAGAAGGGTGAATAGTAGCTGCGATTTACGTATTAAAGAGGGGTGGGCCGGTCGCTCACCCCCTTTTCCCTGCAATTCCCTCCGTTTGGCATTCGGTTCCCGCCCACGATACAATACAAGCAGTGAAGTTTCCTATTTTTTCCAGATAAGCTATGCCGATTTACGAATATAAGTGCCACCAGTGCGGTCAAAAGTTCGAGGTGCGGCAAAGGATTTCTGCAGAGCCTTTGAAAGTCCATGCAGAGTGCGGTGGCGAAGTTGAACAGGTGATTTCGGCGCCTGCGCTGCATTTCAAGGGCACGGGCTGGTACGTTACCGATTACGCCAAGAAGAACGGCAAGTCTCCCTCGACTGCGACGGCGGAAGGCAAATCGGACACCAAGAGCGAGAGCAAAAGCGAGTCGTCCACCGGGTCTAAAACCGAGACCAAGGCGGAGACCAAGAGCGAAAGCCCGGCGGCGTCGAAGTAAGACGTCGCGACTGGCTGGCCGGGCTGTCGCCCGGCGGGGCAAGCGAAAGCACACCCCACTATCGGAAACAGGGGTTCTTGTGGGACATGCTTCAGAAGGCTGAGCCAACGTCGGCCTGAATCCTACAACAGGTCGTGGCGATTGCGTTTTTCGAGAGTCTTGACGATGTCGCCCACCTGTTGGGCGCGATCGCGCGTGGCCACCAGAAGAGCGTCAGGGGTGTCCACTACGATCAAATCTTTCACACCCAGCAAGGCGACGGTCTTGCCGCGGGCGTCTACGAAATTATCGTGCGCGTCGAGGCAGACGGAATCGTTCGCCACCACGTTGCCGCAATCGTCCCGGCCCATGAGTTCGTAGACAGCGTTCCAACTGCCAACATCGTTCCATCCGAAATCGCCGGCCGCGATTCCCGCCACTTTGTCGGCCTTCTCCAGGACGGCGAAATCGATGGAGATGTTATCGCACAAGGGAAATGCCTTGGCCAGGCGATCCGCAAAAAGCCGCGAGCCGAACGGCGGCAGGGCGGCCAGAATGGTCGCGGTTTTCGGTAAATGCTGGCGTAGCTGATCGAGCAGAACATCGGTGCGCCAGAAGAACATGCCGGAATTCCAGTAGAAATTTCCCGCCGCCAGATACCGTTTGGCCTTCGGCAGGAGGGGCTTTTCGTGGAAGCACAGCACCTCGATCGGCGTATTGCCTCCGGCTACGGTCCCCCGTGGGAACTCCACGTAGCCGTAACCGGTTTCCGCCCATCGCGGCTGGATGCCTACCAGCATCAGGTTTCCCGCGGACGCGGCTTTCATCGCCGCGCGCACCACCGCGCGATAGGCTGCGTCCTTGCTAACTACGTGATCTGCGGGGAAGATCCCCATGACGGCGTCCGGGTCGCGCGACTGCAGAATTTGCGCGGCCAGTCCGATGGCGGGCGCGGTGTTGCGCTGCGCCGGTTCGGCCAGGATCTGCCGCCGCGGAATTTCGGGAAGCTGCCGCACGATGACATCGCGCAGGTGGCCGTTGGTGAGAACCCACAGGCGCTCGGGCGGGATGACGGGCGCTAAACGATCCACGGTGGTTTGGATCAGGGAGCGCTCACCCACGACGTTGAGCACCTGTTTGGCGGAGCGCTTGCGGCTCAGGGGCCAGAATCGCGTGCCGCGTCCTCCGGCGAGGATTAGACCGTAGTGATGGCGGTTCATTTTTAGTAAAAGCACCGCTCCCTCGCGGTCGCGGCTCATTCAGTTCAACGGATACGAGTGTATCAAACGGAAAGTCCGCTTCCAGCGGGTCTTGGTGGGGAAATGCTCCAACAGATCGAGTATATGCCGCGGGCTGATGGCGGTATTGGTGAGGTCTTCGGTGGGGGCATCGTACGACCAGTAAATGATCAGCGGCTTGCCGATAATATTGGCGCGCGGAACAAAGCCCCAGTAGCGGCTATCCGACGACAGATCGCGATTATCGCCCATGGCGAAGTAATAGCCCGGCGGCACCACCACTTCGCCGTTCACCACGTGATGGCGGAGCATGTCCGACGCGGGCGACGGTATGTGCACGTTGGGAATCGGAAATTCATCGCGGTAGGGATCGAAATATTCGGCCTTGTGGTACACGTAAGGCTCAAACACCTGCTTGCCGTTGAGGATCAGATTCTTGTCGACGAGGCGTATGCGGTCGCCCGGGACACCGATACAGCGCTTCACAAACGTCTGGCTGATGTCGACCGGGTAGCGAAACACGATAATGTCGCCGCGATGCGGCTCGCGATATGGCAGCAGGCGGCTGGTGACCGATCCGCCGGGCGGTGCGTCGGCCAGCTTGTCCACCAGCAGGTGGTCGCCCACCAGGAGGGTATCTTCCATCGATCCCGTGGGTATCACGTAAGCCTGAATGAGAAATGTAGTGCCGAACAGGAGGAGAATAATTGTAACGGCCCACTCCGCGATGAAGCTCCGCTGCGGGGATTCCGGGGGTTGCTCCTGGAGTTGAGGCTGTGGCTCCGGTTCTTCCTGCTCGACGGTACTACCGGCCTCAATCGTGTTCTCTGGGTCCACTCATACTCATTTTATCGGAAATCCTTGCTATTCTGTTTGAGACCGACAGGGTCCCGCAAACGTGAGCACAATTTCAACCAGCCCCGCATCGCATCCCACCTCTGCCGCTGCGCGGCAACGCGCCGCCATCGTGGTCGCGGTGTGCACCATTCTGGGCGCTGTGGCGCAGATCCTGATTAAAGTGGGAATGATGCCGGCCCACCTGGATCCCGCGGGGAAAACGCCGGTGGCGCTGGTGTTGGCGCTGGTCACCGATCTCCCCTTGGTTGCCGGCTATGTTTGTTACGGGTTGTTCACGGTGGCCATGGTGCTGGCGCTGCGGGAGGGTGAACTCTCCAAGCTCTTCCCGATCATTGCGCTGACGTACGTATGGGTGACGCTGCTTTCGTATTGGCTGCTGAACGACAGTCCCAATTTGTACAAGAATGCAGGCATCGCGATCATCGTGATCGGGGTGGCGATCCTGGGGCAGGGAGGAGAGCGCAAATGACACCTTTGATGGTGCGTTCGATGCTCCTCGTCTTTGGGGCGTCGGTGGTGGGCTCGTTCGGAGCGGTCTTCCTGAAAATGGGAGCACTGCGGCTGAACGGGAGCGTGTGGAGCTTCGTCAACTCGCGCCTGGTATTGGGCGTGAGCCTCTATCTGGCGTCGTCGGTAATCTATGCGATGGGCGTACGCGGAGGTCAGCTTTCGGTTCTCTACCCGCTGGTGTCGTTGGGATATATTTTTACGCTGGTCTGGTCGAAACTTTTCTTTAATGAGCCCATCACGCGCTACAAAGTGGCGGGACTGAGTCTCATTCTGGCAGGGGTTTTTCTGGTGGGTGTGGGGGCGTCCCGGTAGTTGGGCATGGGCGAGCTTGGCTCGCCGGGCAAGCTAAAGCATACCCCACCTACTGCTTGTCGAAGACGTACTTCTGGTCGGTGAGTTTGGGGCGGTCGCCCGCGTTCTTCGCGCCTTCGAGCGTCCGCCGGAACCTGGTCAGCACCTTTCCGTCGGGCGACAGGGTCCACGACTCGCGGACGTAGAAGAGCACCTTGGCGTCATCCTTCTTACTGTCGTTGTCTTTCAGTTCAAATACCAACGTTCCACCTTCCCAATAGACTCTGGTGGAACGATACGCGTTGCCTTGCTTCTCGATGCGGAATTTCTCGGTAATCGGGAAAGTTCCATCGAGCACATTGGTCACGCCTTCGGCTTTGGTGGTGACCGTAATATTCTTGGGGGATTGCACGATGGTCGCCACATAAACGCGGTCGGGCGGTCCGTCCTGCGCGCTTTTGCCGTTATTGAGATTCCATGTCCCCGAGAAATCGGGCCTTCCGGTATTCGAAAATGCGGCGCAGCAAAACAACGCTGCCGCGAATAAGAGTTTCGTTCTGCTCAATTCCAGTCCTCAGTCCCGCCCCAGCCTTTGTTCCTGTGCAGCCGCTATTTCTTCCTCGGCCTGGAGCCAGTCGTCCATCTCGGAGCCTGATTCGTTGCCACGCTCGATATAGAGCGGATGAGCGCGCGAGCGGATCTGTTCTTCCAGCGGAAGCGCGGTGCTTTCGGCGGCATGCGTTGCAAGCGGTCTCGATTCCACCCGATCACCTCCGTCACTAAAATCCGGTGCTTTCCATTCTAGCGCTGCCGAAAGGACCAGAAGGAGCGTTGAGACGAAGACTTTGCAAAAAAGGCAGAAAAGGTTAACTAGTAGCTGACTGTATTAATATTCGTAACTCCTATAATGAGAACAGTGAAACCCGTACACGCGTTCCAGGTGGTGCCGTCGCTCCCGGCTCCGCTCGACGGCCTTCGGCAGTTGGCCCATAATCTTCGATGGGCCTGGGACCATAGCACCATCGAATTGTTCCGCCGCCTGGACAGCGATCTCTGGGAGACTACGGGGCACAATCCCGTGCGCATGCTCGGCCTGTTGGAACAGGGGCAACTGCAGGCGCTGGCCCGCGACGAATCCTTTCTGGCGCACCTGGCGCGAACCACTCGCGAACTGGATTCCTATATGGCTGCCGAATCCACATGGTACCGGCGCACCTACGGCCAAGTGGAAGGATTGCGGGTGGCTTACTTTTCGGCGGAATTCGGGTTGTCGGAGTGCGTTTCCATTTTCGCCGGCGGACTCGGCGTTCTGGCGGGCGACCATTTGAAATCGGCCAGCGATCTTGGAATCCCTCTGGTTGCGGTGGGATTGCTGTATCAGCAAGGATATTTCCGGCAGTATCTCAATGCCGCCGGCTGGCAGCAGGAATCGTACGAGGACAACGATTTCCAGAACCTTCCGTTGACCTTGGAGCGGCAACCGGACGGGCGGCCGGTCGCGATTCACGTGACTTACGATGGCCGCAACGTCACCGCTCAGGTATGGCGCGTGCAAGTCGGACGTGTGCCGCTGTACCTGCTCGATACCAACCTGGCGGAGAACCGCCCGGCAGATCGCGATATTACCGACCAGCTCTACGGCGGCGATCTGGAAATGCGCCTCAAGCAGGAGATTCTGCTCGGCATTGGCGGCTATCGGGCGCTGGAAGCGCTGGGGATCGAGCCCACGGTGTGTCACATGAACGAGGGCCATTCGGCCTTTCTCGGCCTGGAATGGGTCCGGCGATTGATGGAAAAGCGGAAACTCTCCTTCGCGGAAGCGCGCGAAGTGGCCTCCGCGGGACTGATCTTCACCACGCACACCCCGGTTCCCGCCGGCCACGACTATTTTTCGCCAGGCCTGATGGACCGGTACCTGAGCGAGTACATGAGCCGGTGCGGACTGAGCCGGTGGGAGTTTCTGGGGCTGGGGCGGCAGAATCCGCATAACGATGCGGAAGAATTCTGCATGACCGTGCTGGCGCTTCGCCTGGCCGCTTCCAGCAACGGCGTGAGCAAACTGCACGGCAAGGTGAGCCGCCAGATGTGGAAGGCGATCTGGCCGGGAGTGCCTGAGGATGAGATCCCCATCGGGCACATCACCAACGGAGTTCATTTCCGCTCGTGGATTTCTTACGAGATGAATCAACTCTACGATCGCTACCTGGGGCCGCAATGGCGCGAAGAGCACGCCGATAGCAAGCTGTGGCGGCGTGCGGAATCGATCCCGGCGGAAGAACTGTGGCGCACGCATGAGCGCCGCCGGGAACGGCTGGTGGCCTACGCACGGCGCCGCCTGCGCGCGCAATTGCAAAAGCGTGGCGCCTCCCCTTCGGAAATCAACGCAGCTGACGAGGTGTTGGACCCGGACGCTCTCACCATCGGATTCGCGCGGCGCTTTGCCACCTACAAGCGGGCGGCGCTGTTGCTGCGCGACCCCGTACGCCTGGACCGCATCCTGAACCAGGCGGGACGGCCGGTGCAGATTGTGTTCGCCGGCAAAGCGCACCCGCGGGACGATGCCGGCAAGGCTCTCATCCAGCAGATCGTGAAGACCGCGCAGTTGCCGCAATTCCGGCGCCGGATCGTCTTCCTGGAAGATTACGACATGGCAGTGGCGCGATATCTGGTGCAGGGATCGGACATCTGGTTGAATACTCCCCTGCGGCCTCTGGAAGCCAGCGGCACCAGCGGTATGAAGGCGCTGGCCAATGGTGCGCTCAATTTCAGCACGCTGGACGGCTGGTGGGACGAGGCATGGCAGAAAGCCGAAGCGGAGAAGCGCTTCATCGGCTGGGCGATCGGGCGCGGGGAGAATTACGACAACGCCGAATATCAGGACCAGGTGGAATCGGTGGCGCTCTACGATCAGCTGGAACACGAGATCGTACCGGCATTCTATGAGCGCGGGGCCGATCTGCTGCCGCGCCGCTGGATTGCGGGCATGAAATCGTCGGTCGCCACTTTGTGCCCTACTTTTAACATGCAGCGGGTGGTGAAGGAATATGCTTCGGATTGCTATGTGGTTTCGCACGAGCGGTACGCGACGCTGACGGCGGACGATTCGCAACGGGCGCGGGCCCTGGCTACCTGGAGCGGGCGCATCTCAAAGGAATGGCCGCAGATACGCGTAGAGTCGGTAGATGGATTGCCGGAGCCGCGCATAGCGGTGGGCAGCTATTTGAAGGTACAGGCGCGGGTGCGGCTCGGCTCCATTCTGCCGGGTGAGGTGACGGTGGAACTCTACATGGGCAGGCTCGATGCCCACTCGGAAATCAGCGGCGGTATCGCGCTTCCCATGCAACCTTCCGGCGAGATGCGCGAAGGCGTGCAGGTTTTCGAGGTCGCCGGGGTGCAGTGCCGGGATAGCGGGTTGCACGGCTACACGGTTCGCGTGCTGCCGTTCCACCGCGATGAGGCCAAGAGCTTCCTGCCCGGCCAGGTGACGTGGGCGTAAGGGCGGAAGAATAGCCGCCACCAAAAAGAATATTCACCGCGGAGACGCAGAGACGCTGAGAAAACAAAAGTCAAAGTCAAAACCGGAGGGCGCTGAGGTGGCAGAGGCCGCGGAGGCGCAGGGTTCTCGGGTGTCAGCGCCCTAGGAGCTTCGGTGCGGGAGAATCGTCGCGGCGCGTGGGAATTGATGTGGCGGCGTCCTTCCGGCTTCCGAGAGAAAACAATATTCACCGCGGACGCAGAGACGCGGAGAAAAACAAAGTCAAAGTCAAAACCGGAGGGCGCTGAGGTGGCAGAGGCCGCGGAGGCGTCGGCTGGCGCAATGAGGGCGTTGGCGCAGGAGCAGCCACCTGGGAAACGGTCGCGGCGCGCAAAGACTTCCCCGGCTGCCCCGCGTTAAAGGCCAACAGCGAATCGATTCTCTACCCGTGTGCCGACGTGGCGCGTGTCAAATGGGCAATCAACGGCCGGACGACGCGCCGGAATTCCGATGTCAGCATGTGGACCACATCGCGATGCGTCCCGCCATTGAACGCGATCAGGCGTTCTTCCGCCATGGCGGCATCGAGATACACCGGCAGCATATACAACTGTCCCACCGGCGGCATGGCGCCCAGTTCGCAGTCGGGGAAGAGCGATGCCAGTTCATGCTCGGTTGCCATGCGCAAGTGTTGCAATCCTAATTCAGCACGCACTTCCTGAAAATCAACCAGTTGATTGCCGGGCGCCACTAGCATGGCGTACCTGTTTTAGCAACCTCCGCCGGGGGCAGGTGCTTCGCCGAAGCGACCTCACGGGCCGTATAGGCGGTTCTGTGAACGGAGTGAGTGTAGACGGTCTGCTGGGCCTGAAGAAAATCGCGTAGACGTTCGAGAAGCGGCATAACTTCCTCCGCTACCTGGATTGTACTCGCTCCATTTCCGCCGGGATAGACACGCGCCACAAAAAAGCCTATATTTGGGTGGGAATTTCAGGATTATAGAAGGTGAATATGATAAAACTCTACGGGGTGCTGGCAGCCGCGGTGTTGTTGACGGCCTGCGGTGGGCCGGAACGGCGCGAAGCCGCGTCGCTTTGTAAGGCGCTCAGCCAAAAACAAGCGGACCTGACCGCCGTAAACAACCTCGAAAAAGACCTCATGGGCAGCTTGCGCCCCTGGTGTGACGGCATCGTCAACAATGGCGGCGGCAAAGGCAAGGAACTGGAGCAGAATGCCGAATCGGCCAAAACGATGGCGTTCTCGGCCAGCGAAGTGGCCAACCAATTAGGCCACCTGAGGCAGGCCATTTACGACCTCCCGCTCCACCAGGAGTATCCGCAAAGTGTGCGCAGCGGTTTGATCAACCAGATGATGCAACGCCAGAAGAAGCTCCAGGAAGTGCGGCTGGCGCTGGAGGCGTCGTCGGCCGGGTTCCTGGATTTGGCCCGCAGCAGCGCGTATAAGGGAGACACTTACCCGCCGGCGATCGACAAGTTGAATTCCCTCACCTCCGGATACGTGATGCCGGAGGACGCGCTAGCCAAAGCGATCGGCGACCTGAAGGTGAAATATACGCTTAAGGACGTGGATCTGGCGGGACGAACTTAGGACGTGGCGGAGCCTTCAGGCTGCTGGGTCGAGACTCCGAACTCCTGAAGTCTTGGAATCGGGTCTGTTCGCGTCTGGCAAAACATTATGGGCCACGGATGGAGACGGATTCACACGGATAAGAAGAGACTTAGTTTTATCTGTGTGAATCTGTGGCCAAATTTGTTTTTGCGAGGCTGGGCTCAGGTTCTCGACCCGTCCCGTCGAGATGAGTCTCCGAACTCCTGAAGTCGTCCCCGCGATTTGGGGCTGGTGAGGAAAATAGCGTGAGCCCTGTTCGCATCCGGGACCACTCCCTCACGGTCGTGGCTCAGTATCGGCACACTGCGTTTCCGAGCCGCGACCGTGAGGGAGTCGGTTTGCGGGCTCATGGCAAATTCCACGACATCGGGAGGTCGGAGTCTCGGCGCTGCCGGCAGGAGTGTCTGCGCCACATCGCGCGACTACTTCGGGATCGGGTCGCCACGCTTCAGCAGATACGGATTGTTGTAAGCGTCGCGCAACGACTGCCGGGCTGCTTCCGGATCGCCGCCGCGCCCACCGCCCAACGGACCTAGCTGCATGGCCAGGCGCTGAGCCTGCTGCAGAAGCTCCGGCGACGGAGTTCCCGTTCCGAGTTGCTGCAGCTGTTTCTGCAGGTCTTCGAGCTGTTGCACGAGGCGCTGTCTCTGTGCCACGATGACGTCGGGCGGGGGCGGCTGCGGGGGAACGCCGGTCATGCCGGCCCACGTCATAAAGAACGTCCATTTCGGCTGCGACTTCAGAATTTCGGGCGATGGAATGGCTCCCACCTCGCCCAGCGCGATCGGTTTTCCGTCGGCGATAGTTTGAATCTCGTAGTAATACCGATCGTCCAGGGTGCGGTAGTTGTCGTAGCTGACTACATCGCAGTAGTTCTTGCCGGGGAAGAAATTGTAAAACTCACCGCCCGGCGCGGGGCCATTCTGGTTCCAGACCCACACCAGGTTATTGAGCTGGTGCACGTTTACCATGCGGTTGTACACTTCGCGATACAGCATCGCCGTACCATACGGTCCCGGGTGGCCGCCCCACCAAAAGAACGTGCCGTTATTTTCATGCATGGGCCGCCACAGCACCGCGATATGCGCCTCCTGCAGCTGCTTCAAATACGCTGCCGCGGTGTCTATGTATTTTTCCCATCGCTGGTGAAGCGGCGAATCGGACGCGATCAGCTCCTGCCACTGATCGTCGCTCAGACGAGCCTGTACGCTGCCACTCCAGCTCGATCCGGGTTTCCCCGGCTCGTCTTCGGTGGGCCGCAGCATGTGCCAGCAGAGATAAACGATGGATCCCGCGGCCGCTTGCTTCCTGGCCTCGGCGATCATCAGGTCGCGATGCGTGATGGCGTCCTTGTCCTCACCGTCGGTGAATCCGAAATCGGAGCCCCAGATGGCCGGATATTTGCCGGTGACGTCGAAAATGCGGTCGGTATCGAGGGTGCGTTCGTTAGGGAAGTTATGCTGTCCGGTGAGGATACCCTTGCCGCTCACGTCGCACAACGTTCTGAGCAGCGCGCGCGCTTCGGGTGTGGCGTTGGGATTCACCGGCTCGCACTTATATGGCGCGGGTGCGGCCGCCCGCGGTGGAGCGGCGCCGCGCCCGCCGCGTCCCAATAACATGAGCTGCATGGCAGTCTGCTGAACCTGCTGCTGAAGTTCCGGGGACGGATTGCCGCTCCCTAGTTGTTGAAGCTGCTGCTGGATTCGATCGACCTGCTGCTGCAGCGTGGATTGCGCGAATGCGCTTCCCGCCGCCCATAGCGTCACAGCTACGGCAGCGTTAACGGATTTCCGCATGGGTGTTGGCCTCGGTAGCTCACGTTATCACGGCGCTCGCAGGAAGTGGCGATAGTTACACGCCGCGCCGCGCAAATTCCGCCAGCTCCGCCACCTTACGCCTGGCCGCGCCGCTGTCGATCGACACGGTGCCGATCGCCATGCCTTCCAGGAAGGTGTCGACCGTGCCCGCGGCCACCAGCGCCGCCGCGGCGTTCACCAGCACGATGTCGCGTTGCGGACCGCGCGCGCCAGCGAGCACGGCGGTGGCGATCTCCAGATTGCGCGCCTTGTCGCCGCCTTTCAGATCGTCGGCATTTGCGCGGTGGATCGCGAAGTCCTCGGGCTCGAGCGTGCGGCGTTCCACATGCCCGTCGCGCACTTCGAATACCAACGTGGGGCCGGTGGTGGTAATCTCATCGAGGCCGTCCGATCCGTGGACCACAAATCCATGTTGGAGCCCCAGTGCCGCTAGCGATCCCGCAATCAATTCGCCGGCTCGCTCGGATGGAACGCCGGCAAGCTGCGCGCTCGCGCCGGCAGGGTTGGTCAACGGCCCCAGCAGGTTGAAGAAGGTGCGCATTTTGAGATCGAGCCGCACCCCATTAGCGTGTTTCATGGCCGAGTGCACGTGCGGAGCGAACAGAAATCCGATTCCCACTTCGCGAATGGCACGAGCCGATTCGGCCGGCGGAAGTGCGATCTCGATCCCCATCGATTCGAGCAAGTCTGCGCTGCCGCAGCCGCTGCGATTGCTGACCGACCGGTTGCCGTGCTTCGCCACGTGGACTCCGGCGCCGGCGACTACAAACGCGGCGACGGTCGAAATGTTGAACGTGCCGGCGCAATCGCCGCCGGTGCCGCACGTGTCGAGCAGAGTCTGACCGACGATGCCATGATCGATGGGCGCCGCCATTTCGCGCATGGCGCGCGCGAACCCCACTAATTCGTCGACGGTCTCGCCCTTCATCCGCATGGCCATCAGGAATGCCGCCAATTGCGGCTCGCTGGATTGGCCGCCGAGGATCACGTGCATGGCCTCGCGCGCCTGCTCCGCGGTCAGATTGCGCTTCTCGGCGACAGGTTCGAGGTAGGACAGAAGCGACATGATATAGTGAGAAGTTCGAGTGCAATCCCAGGCTAACACAGGCAGTTTCTCCAATGAAAATTCACGAGTATCAGGCTAAGGCCATTTTGGCCCAGTACCAGGTTCCTGTGCCGCGCGGCGAGGTGGCGTTCACCGTGGAAGAGGCGGAGGCGGCCGCCAAGAAAATCGGCGGAAGCGTGGTAGTGAAGGCGCAGATTCACGCCGGGGGACGTGGCAAGGGCGGGGGTGTGAAGGTTGCGAAAGACGCCACCGCCGCTGTCGAATTGGCCCGCCGGATTCTGGGAATGAAACTGGTGACGCACCAGACTGGGCCAGAAGGCCGCATCGTGCAACGACTGTTAATCGAAGAGACGCTGCCCATCGATCGCGAATTGTACCTGGGCATCGTGCTCGATCGTGTGCAGGGTAAGCCGGTATTCATGGCTTCCGCCGCGGGCGGCATGGAGATCGAAGAAGTCGCCGCCAAGACGCCCGAACTGATTCTCAAGCAGACCATCGAACCGGGCTTCGGATTGTCCGCCTTTCAGGCGCGCAAGCTGGCATTCGGCATCGGGATTCCGGCTGCGAGCGTGAACAGCGCGGCGGCCGCGATGGCGGCGCTGGCCAAGGCGTATGTGGCGATGGACATGTCGCTGGCGGAGATCAATCCGTTCATGCTGACCAAGGACGGCAAGGTCTACGCGCTCGATGCCAAGGTGAATTTCGACGACAACGCGCTCTATCGCCACAAGGAGCTGCTGGAACTGCGCGACCTGAACGAAGAGGACCCTCTGGAAGTGGAGGCGTCGCGCTTCGGCCTGAATTACATCAAGCTCGACGGTACGGTGGGCTGCATGGTGAACGGCGCCGGCCTCGCCATGGCCACCATGGACATCATTCAGTACGCCGGCGGCAGCCCGGCCAACTTCCTCGACGTAGGCGGCGGCGCCAGCGCCGAGCAGGTGAAGAATGCCTTCCGCATTCTGCTCTCCGACAAGCACGTGAAGGCCGTGCTGATTAATATTTTCGGCGGGATTTTGCGCTGCGACACGCTCGCCACGGGAGTGGTGGCGGCGGCGCGCGATCTCAATATTCAGGTGCCGATTGTGGTCCGCATGGAAGGCACCAACGTCGAAGCGGGACGTCAGATTCTGCTCGATTCGGGACTCAACTTCACTGTCGGCGCGGACATGCGCGACGCGGCCGAAAAAGTAGTCAAGCTGGCGGCATAACGAAAGAACATGAGCGTACTGGTAGATCGCAATACCCGATTAATCGTGCAGGGATTCACGGGCCGCGAAGGCACATTTCATGCGCAGCAGGCCATCGCCTACGGCACGCAGGTGGTAGGTGGCGTCACGCCCGGAAAAGGCGGCGCCAAGCACCTCGACCTTCCGGTTTTCGACACGGTGGAGCAGGCGGTGAAAGCTACGGGCGCCAACGCCACTGTGATTTTCGTGCCGCCGCCGTATGCCGGCGACGCCATTATGGAAGCGACCGACGCCGGATTGCCGCTCGCGGTCTGCATTTCCGAAGGCATTCCGACGCTCGACATGGTGAAGGCGTGGGCGTTTCTGAAAGGTAAGAAAACCCGTCTCATTGGCCCTAATTGCCCAGGCATCATCTCGCCCGGCAAGTGCAAGATTGGAATTATGCCGGGGAAAATTCACCTGGAAGGCCACGTGGGCGTGGTCTCGCGCTCGGGCACTCTCACCTACGAAGCGGTGGGCCAGTTGACCAACCTCGGCATCGGACAATCCACCTGCATCGGCATCGGCGGCGACCCGATTATCGGCACGAATTTCCTGGACGCATTGCAGCTTTTCAACGACGACCCCGATACGCACGCCATCGTGATGATCGGCGAGATCGGGGGCAACGCCGAGGAGACTGCTGCGGAATACGTGAAGAAGTACGTGAAAAAGCCGGTAGTGGGATTCGTCGCCGGCCAGACCGCGCCGCCGGGACGCCGCATGGGCCACGCGGGCGCGATCATCGCCGGCGGTTCGGGCAAGGCGTCGGACAAGATCAAGGCCATGGAAGAGGCGGGCATTACGGTTTGCTCGTCCCCGGCCGACATTGGAGAAAAGATTCAGGTTCGGCTACCAGCGGCGGGGCGCTAATTCGGGCGGCCTGGACCTGGGAAATGGCTCGGCGGTAAGCCTGTGAGAGTGAGCGCATGGATCGGCGTGCGGGACCGCCTTCTCGTGTGGAGACTTTTGTTCACGGTGGGGAGGAACGGTGCGCCCGGGGGCGGGGCCGGTGGGCGCCTCAACTTCGGTCGAAGTAATCTCGGCTCAAATCTCCATTTAAGGGGAATTGAGCTTTAACTATTTGTCTCCAGATTGGGGACAAGTTCAGCCGGCTCCCAGACGCTAATCCTCCTCCTCCCCCATGTCTCGTGACTCCTTACTTGTCGGTGCAAACCCGGCGCGGGGTGGTGACGCGGCTTCCAATCTGCGACGGAGCCAGTACACTTCGCCATCGCGCCCGGTATGCGTCACTTTTCATCGTGCGATTTCAGCGGCGTGAACCACTCGCGGTGGTATCCATGGCCCGAGGGATTGGGCCAAAAGCGGAGGATGTCGGAGCACCAATCCGTCCCCGTGTCGTAGTACTCATATGCGTCCTTGCTGCTCATCCTTCTAGCTTCGAGCATCTGGACCACAGGGAGTTCGGGCAGGTTGCCGTTTGCCTCCACCCAGGACCGCACCCAGGGGTCATCCCACACCGGCGCTGCCGGAGTGGTCGCACCGGCAAGGCCAAGGTCCAGGGAGCGAATCAGAAGCAGGGTCTTGCTGGAGTCGATCGTCGTAGCGCCCTGCGCGGCCGGTTCGAACCGGAGGCTCGACACCAGGCGAGCCGCCCAATCGGCGACGGCTGGACTGGCGGACGCCACCACCTTGACCGAGGTGGCCCGTCCATCGATACCGATCCTGGCCTCCACGAGCGCCAGCGAATTCGTCTTCTTGCCCGTCTCCTCCAGACGCGGGACCTTGGGTGCAGTGCGGCCGTTGCCGACGGTGGGCGGCACAGTCACCTCGGGATTGGGCAGATTCGACGGAGACGGGTCGAGAAACCACAGCTCCAGCCTCTTGGGGCGCACCGCCGGCGCGACGAAAGCTATCGCGCCCAGCGCGCGGCCTTGGCCCGGCTGGAAAGGACCCGTGATTTCGCTGTAATTAACATCCTGGGAGTACACTGACGTGTAGACGAGCCTCCCCGCTTCGTCGTAGTAACGGCCATAGAAATGAGCCCCGTCGAGCGTCCTGGAGGACCGGCTGGCGATGATCAGGAACGGGCCGATCGATTCGAATCGCCCGCCCAAGGAGGCCTCCGACACCGACCAGAGGTCCGCGGCCGCGTCCGGCCGCACGGTCACTTCGAGGGGCACGTCGAAAGCCTCCGGCAGAGCCGGCCCCTGGGCGTGGGCGAGAGCGGCCGACGCCAGTAGGGCGACGACCGCTCCCAGCCAGCGATGCCGGCTCCCCATGCGCTTCTGCCTGTTTGCTGCCGTCGCTGGTGTTACGTCCCTACTTGGCATTGCAGTTTACCTGTACCGGGTTGCCGTTGCCGTTTTGCGACAGGCTCACCGGATAGGTGGTTTTCTGGTTATTGTCGACAACGGTAGCCGTCACGGCGAACGTCACCCACCCAGCGATGTTTCCGGGGTCTGAGTCCACGTCAATCACAACATGTCCTGCCCAGCCGGCCGTGACGCTACACGTCGGGTTGGGGCTGGTTCCTGAGTCAATGTAGACGACCCCTTGGCCACCGTTTCCCGCGGCTGACGCCGAGCAGGATGGCGCCGGGGAAGAGGCGAGCGCGCAAGTGCTGGGAGGAGATGCGCTAATCGTGTAAATGGCGGTTTGTGCGGAACCGTTGCACGCCGCGATCGTAAACGCCGTTGGCGATGCCTTCAAGATGCAGTCCACGGTCACTGGAAAGAACGGTGACCCCGTCTTGATGGTCTGCTGTGCGCACGAGCAGTAGAGCTGAGGTTGGATCTCCACGTTATAGGTGCCGGTGCCGGCGGTGGTTGCCATCTGGGTACCCACTTCCGTGCCTCCATTATAGGTCGACGCATATGACCCGTCCGGGGCGTATATGGTTATGAACGCTTCATAGTTGCTGTGCACACAACCACACCGCGTGCTGTTGTCGACAAAATTACTGTACCCATATACGGTCGATGCGTCGTCGCTGACCGAACCGTCAGTATACACGCTTACGTTGTATTGCATCTGGCACTGAGCGGCAATGGGAGCGGCGCCCAGCAGCGCCGCCACGACTCCTATCGCGAGTATGCTTATTCTGCTCATCGGTTTTCCTCCTACTGCATGCCCCCGTAGATTTTGATCCGAGCCTTGACATGCGTTCTGACGTACTGGTCAAGACGGCTTACGCCGTCCGTTGAGAGCGACTGACGAATGGCCTGGAGCGTCGAGGCGACCAGCGCGGTCTCCTGGGTCCGCAAACTCGTCAATTGAGCCGATGAGTTTGGGCCGGGGGTAATACCGGCCCGGGCGGTGTTGATCTGATCTAGTTGGGTCCTGAATGAGGCAAGGCCCGCGATCAGTGTTTGCCGGTCCTCAGCCGAAAGGCCGAGAGGGGAAAGCTGCGCGGATTGGCGAGCCGACTCCTGTTGCGACGGGAAGGGATGCGCGGCGATTGCCGCGAAGAAATGTTGGTAGGCCAGACTGTCCGGAATCTGGCCGGGCGTGACTGACCCATCGACGGCAACCGGCAGCTGAATTGCCGGCTGGGATTGTGGTTGTTGGGCGATTCGCACCCTGGGATACAAGGCAAGCGGCCAAGGCCATGACACACCTGCCCGCATTGTTATCCATATGGAGCTCCTTTGTCTCTACCGCTGTGCAGCGGCTGGGAGTAACTTGGAGTAACTTGGAGTAGCTTGGTCCCGGGTCAGTTAGAGGTGGCTCGATCCCGGCCGAGCCTATCCGGGAATAAGAATAAATCTAGGTTATGGAAGGTAACAATCGGGTAATCACCTCACGAATTGAGCGCCGGTGGCGTCCGGCGCTTTTGCGTGGTAAAGAGCAAGCAGAATGAGGATTCAAGCCGGGTCGTCGAAGATGAAGGAGCGCTAAACGGGCGCTGGGAGAAGGATCCCGCCGGGGGAATGATGGTAAATCGGAGACAACGGCTCCATTACCTAATGCGGCTGGGAGGCGCTCTTCATGTCGATACTTAGCCCCATGAGATGTACCTCAGCTAGGATAACAATCTTAACTCGACCTGCAACTAAGCGATATCTGGGGATCTTACGCCAGCGGTGTTTGCAGCGGGTAACCCGCGAAGTGACAAAATTCACCGTCAGCAAACTGGTTGAACCTGGTGCGCGGCCTCGCCACTCACCGTTACGCTCACCCAGCGGGGCGGAACGACAGGTCCGCTCGATGTCACGGAGCGTTCGCCTCGCGGCGGCGGTTCGACTCCCATGTTCCCCAGGAGGTGGGGGCAGATCCAGCAAGCTCTTTGCTATCCTGGTGACTCGGACCTTATGAGTGTGCAACGAACGTTTTCGATTATCAAGCCCGACGCCGTGAAAGCCGGCCAGGCGGGAGAGATCCTGGCGATGATTCAGAAGGCCGGGTTCAAGGTTTTGGGGCTGCGCATGACGCGGCTCAGCCAAGCGCAGGCGCAAGCCTTTTACGCCGTGCATAGGGAAAGGCCGTTTTTCGGCGGCCTGGTAAAGTTCATGACGGAAGGGCCCATCGTGGTGATGGCACTGGAGCGCGAAGATGCCATCAAAGGACTCCGCGAGGTGATGGGCGCTACCAACCCGGCCAATGCCGCCGACGGCACCATTCGCAAGCGGTTCGCCGAGAACATCGAGCGCAACTGCATACATGGGTCGGACGCTCCCGAGACCGCGGAGGTGGAGCTCCGGTTCTTCTTCAGCAGCGCGGAATTAATTTAGGCGGTTTCAGAGCCGCGGCCGCGAGGGAGCGGTGCTTTTGGATAGCGGTGACTTAGTTTAGAGGACACTGGGCCGATGGGAATCAAAGTCGGGATTGTCGCGGAACTGGCGCCGGGAGAGCGGCGAGTAGCGATGGTTCCCACCGCGCTCTCCGTCCTCAATAAGACGGGCGCGGAATTAATCCTGGAGGCGGGCGCCGGCGAACGGGCCGGGTTTCCGGATGCCGAGTACACCGCCAAAAGCGTCCGCATCGCCGGCCGCCAGGAGATCTTCGATACCGCCGACGTGGTGCTGCAGGTGCGCAGTCCGGGCGCCAATCCGGAGACGGGCGGAAGCGACGTGGCGCAGATGCGTCGCGGGCAGACCGTGATCGGTTTCGGCGAGCCGCTCACGGCATTAGATGCGGCGCGTGGACTGGCCGAGCGGGGCGTGAGTTTTCTCGCCATGGAATTGATGCCGCGCATCACGCGCGCGCAGAGCATGGACGCTCTTTCGTCGATGGCGACCATCGCCGGGTATAAGGCGGTGCTGATCGCCGCCGACACTTTGCCGCGTATGTTCCCCATGCTGATGACGGCGGCTGGTACGGTCGCGCCGGCGCGCGTGCTGGTAATCGGCGCGGGGGTGGCGGGCTTGCAGGCCATCGCCACGGCGCGCAGGCTGGGCGCCGTGGTGAGCGGGTACGACGTTCGAGCTGTGGTCAAGGAACAGATCGAGAGCCTGGGCGCGCGCTTCATCGTCCTCAACGTAGGAGCGGTGGACGCCGAAGGCAAAGGCGGATACGCGAAGGCCATGAGCGAGGATGACCTACGCCGGCAACGTGAGGCCATGGGAGGCGTGCTGGCCGAGCAGAACGTGGTGATCACCACCGCCGCAGTGCCCGGCAAGAAGGCGCCGATTCTGATTACGCGCGAAATGGTGGAACGGATGGCGCCCGGATCGGTGGTGGTGGACATCGCCGCCGAGAGGGGCGGCAACTGCGAATTGACCAAGCCCGGCGAAACGGTGGTCCATAACGGCATCTACATCGTGGGGCCGGTCAATCTGCCGTCCGCCGTGCCGTATCACGCCAGCCAGATGTACGCCAAGAATATCGCCACGTTTCTGAAGTACCTCATCGGTAAGGACGGCAATCTGGCGCTCGATCGCGAGGACGAAATCGTGCGCGAGACGCTGGTGACGCACGGGGGCGAAGTGGTCCACGCCAAGGTACGCGAACTCATGGGGCTTACTAAAGCCGAATTAGCCGCCGATGAACGCCGATAAACGCAGATGAAAAACAACTCTCTTATCCGCGTTCATCTGCGTTTATCCGCGGCCGATTGATAGGGAGCTGACATGGATCTTTCCATCGGACTATTCGTATTCATGCTGGCGACGTTCGTCGGCCTGGAAATCATTCGCAAGGTCTCGCCGCTCTTGCATACGCCGCTGATGTCGCTCACAAACGCGATCTCGGCCATCTCGGTGGTGGGCGCGATCCTCATCACGGGGGCGGAAGGCGCGACCATGCTGAGTAAAGTGCTCGGCTTCATCGCCATTACCGCGGCCGTCACCAACATCGTGAGCGGCTTCCTAATTACCGACCGCATGCTCAAGATGTTCAAACGGCGCGAGGAGAAGAAGTAATGGCGCCACATCCGGGCACGTATCTCTACATCGTTTCGGCGGGCCTGTTCATTCTCTCTCTCAAGTGGATGAACACCCCGGCCACCGCGCGCCGCGGCGTCTTCGCCGGGGAAGCCGGCATGCTCATCGCCGTCGTCGCCACGCTGCTGGTGAATCGCATCTTCAATTGGGAGTGGATTCTCGCGGCGTTCTTCATCGGGACCGCGATCGGTATCCCCATCGCCTACATCATGCCGATGACCGCCGTTCCGCAGCGGACGGCGATGTCGCACGCTTGCGGCGCGCTCGCCGCCGCCCTGGTCGGCACCGCGGAATTCTATCGCGCCAACCAATTGCATGAAACTCTGCCGATGTTCGTGATGGTCGCGCTGATGCTCGAAACGCTGCTCGGCTACCTGACATTCACGGGCAGCCTGATGGCCATGGGCAAACTGCAGGAAGTGCTGCCGCAGCGGCCCATCACGTACAAGAATCAGAACGCCGTCAACCTTACGCTGTTCGTCATCGCGGCGGGACTCGGCATGCGGCTGATCTTCGTCCCCACGGACACCTGGATTTTCCCGATTTTCGCCGGTCTGTCGCTGTTGTTCGGCGTCCTGCTGATCATCCCCATCGGCGGCGCCGACATGCCCACGGTGATCGCGCTGTTGAACTCCTACGCCGGACTATCGGCCTGCGCCATGGGATTCGCCCTCGGCAACAATTTGCTCGTCGTGGCAGGTGCGCTCGATGGATCGTCAGGCCTGATTCTATCGATCATCATGTGTAAAGCGATGAATCGCTCGTTCACCAACGTGCTGTTCGGCGCGTTCGGGCAGATTCAGACCTCGCACGCGCAGACGCAGCAAAGGCCCTACAGGAGCGCCAGCGCCGAAGAGGCGGCGTCGATCCTGGAAGCGGCCGGCAGCGTGATCATCGTTCCCGGATATGGCCTGGCGGTGGCGCAGGCGCAGCACAAGATCCGCGAACTGTACGACAGCCTGATGCGCCGCGGGGTCGACGTGAAGTTCGCCATCCATCCCGTGGCAGGCCGCATGCCCGGGCACATGAACGTGCTGTTGGCGGAGGCCGACATCCCCTACGACCGGCTTTGGGAAATGGACGACATCAACGGCGAATTCGGGCAATGCGACGTGGCGCTGGTGATCGGCGCCAACGACGTCACCAATCCCGGCGCTCGGACCGACAAGTCCAGTCCCATTTTCGGCATGCCGATTCTCGACGTCGACAAGGCGCACACCGTGATGGTGATCAAGCGGTCGATGAATCCCGGTTTCGCGGGCATCGACAACGATCTTTACTATATGGACAAGACGCTCATGCTCTTCGGCGACGCCAAGGCATTCGTTTCGGAAATCATCAAGGAACTGCCGGCCAAAGTGGGGGCGTAGGAAGCGGGTCTGCGACCATAAGGGAGCGGTCCCGGCCCTACCTCATTCAGACTCAGTTATCCTGATCCTGTGATCGCTTTGCGACTGGCTGTCCTCCTGTTAGCTCCTTCGATGCTTTCCTTCGCGGACGGCACACTCACGATTGAGGTGCGCGATAGCCGGGGAGCGCCGCTGGCCGGTGCGGTGATAGAAGTCCACGCTGGGGCCATTCTGCTGAGCTCCAACCCCGCGCCCGAAGGCAAAGTGACGATGCCGGAACCGGTGCCCGGCGATTATCTGCTCGGCGTGCGCTACCACGACGTTACCGCGATTTGCAAAGAGCCGATCCATCTGCCGCGCGAGAACTCGCTCTTGGTGCTGCAACTCTCGGCGGACGGGAGTTTATCGATTGTGCCAGCCGCCACCACGCAATCCGGCACCGGTGGCGAGCAGCTTTCCAGCAAAGCGGTTTCCGAGTTGCCGCTCAATAAACGCGACTTCAGCCAATTGCTCCTGCTGGCGGCCGGCACCATGACCGACACCAACGGCTCCGCCAATTTCACGCAGCAATTCGCCGTCAACGGACAGCGCGGCACCGCCGCAGTCTTTGCCATGGACGGCGCCGATTCGAGCGATCCCGAAATGGGCGGCGCGACCTTCACCAATTTCAATGTCGATGCCGTGCAGGAGATTCGTTCGAGTTCCGGCTGGCTGCCCGCCGAGATCGGCCGCGGCGCCGCGGGGTTTACCGACATCGTCACCCGTTCCGGCACCAACTCGCCGCACGGATCGGTCTTCGAATTCCTGCGCAACGCCGACCTGGACGCCCGCAATTTTTTCGATCACCGCTCGTTCGCCAGCCCCGACCGCATTCCGCCATTTGTCCGCAACGAGTTCGGCTTTACCAACGGAGGGCCGGTGTTCCTGCCGCGCCTTTACGACGGGCGCAATCGCACCTTCTACTTTTTCGAATTCCAGGGATTCCGGCAGGTGCTGGGAACCACGCAGGTGCTCTCCGTTCCGACCGTCGCCGAACGCGCCGGGTACGACACCACGGCTTTCCCCGGCGACACCCTGATCGTCCCCGTCGATCCGCGAATTGCCAAACTGCTGGCGCGCTATCCGCTTCCCAACGATCCGGAGGGCCCTTACGGCGCGCGCACCTACGCGACATCGTCCAAGGTGGCGACCGACTCCGATCAGTTCTCCGTGCGCATCGATCATCGGATCTCCGCGAAATCGCAACTCTTCGGACGCTTCTCGCTGGACAACATTACCGGCCCGACTACCAACCCGGACCAGACCGCCATCGAGCCGGATTTCGCCGTGGAATTCGTGGATCGCGAGCGCAATGCGTTCATCACGTACCGCAACAGCCCGTCGCCGTCGTTCAACTGGGAACTCTCCTTGAGCTTCACGCGTACCACGCCATCGTTTCCCACGCCCGACCACACCGATCCGGCTCTCAAGTTCGGCGACAATCTCTACGAGCCTTTCAATAACGCCGCCGGCTCCGTGATGGCCGCGTACGGCAATCTCTTTCAGGTGCGCCACAACCTCACGTGGGTGCGCAAGAAGCATACCTGGAAGGCCGGCTTCGAGATTCGCGCGAACCGCGACACCACGCTCTTCGGCATCAGTCCGAATGGCGAATATACATTTGGCGGAGGCACGGCTTACTCGCCGGTGGCCATTCACTCGGTCTCCGGCGGGCACGATATTCAGCCCGGCGATCCATTGCCCGACGCCTTGACCGGGCTGCTCACCGCCAGCGCGTTCAGTTATTCAGTGGCCGTCGCGCCGGCCATGTTTTCGCAAGGCGACCATATCGGCGATTCCGCCATCCACCGCGACGCGTACAACGCCTATTTCCAGGACAACTGGAAATTGTCTTCGCGCCTCACGATGGACTACGGCCTGCGCTACGAGATCGATTCCCCGATTCGCGAGACCAATCGCCGCACGTCGGGTCCTGTTCTGAATGGCGCCGGCGGAGGCATACCGGGCTCGCAATTCCTCATCAATCCGCAGCCGGGATTCGAACTCGACAAAAAAGGATTCGCCCCTCGCGTTGCTCTGCGATGGCACGCCGCCTCGAAGACGCAACTGGTTGCCGCCGGCGGTATCACTACCATGGTTCCCAATCTGTGGAACGATAATTTCCTCACCGGCGCCACCCCGTTCGTTCTTTACCCGCGCGCCACCGCCGCACCGGGACAACCGGTCCGCTTCGGAATGAGCATCACGCCGCAGCAACTTCCTCCGGTCTATACGACCGGCGGGTCGCTGGTCTTCGCATCGGGAAATTCTCGCGATGTCGCTCCTAATACCGTAATGGATGTGACGCGGTTCGAACAGGACATGGCGGCGCTCAGTCCCGACCATCAGGTCATTCCGCTGGTGGTCGCGGGTATCGCCGGAAATTTTCAGAACGGGTATATCGGCACCTGGACCACCGGGGTGGAACAGCAACTCCACGGCGTGACAGTCAACGCCTCCTACGTCGGCACGGCCGGGGACAAGCTTCCGAGCACGGATTATCTCAACGGCTTCGTCGGGGCAGATAGCGGCTTCGCGCCCTACACGCAGTTCGACTCCGCCGGCCGCGCCATCGGCGGCTACGGCATGGCCACCGTGCTGACCAACGGTGCGCATTCCAGCTACCACTCACTGCAGGTATCGGCGCAGAATACGCTCTCCAGCTTCGGGCTGGGCGTTCAGGCGAGCTACTCGTTCTCCAAGTCCATCGACGATGTGAGCTCGGTCATCGGGGCCGGAAACGCGCCTCAAAATCCGTACGACACCAACGCGGAGAAAGGGCCGTCCGGGTTCGATATCGGGCAAGCTGCGAATTTCAGCCTGTTTCAGGACCTGCACGCGGATCGCGCGCCGGTGCTCCGGCTGCTCGGCAGGAAGTTGACGGCCGGATGGCAGTTGCTGGGGATCGGGAGCTTCATGACCGGTCTGCCGTTCACCGTCGATTCGGGCATCCAGCAGACGGGAGTGGGAGCGATCGGCAGTGACCGGCCCGATCAGGTCGGCATCCCCGATCTTTCGACCAGCCGCACGGTCCGCGAGGACTATTTCGGGCGCGGCGCCGATAACCCTTCCTTTTTTCACATTCCCACGAACGTGCCCGGCGGCACGGGGCCGAACCAAGGCCGATTCGGCACGCTGGGCCGCAATACCTTCCGCGGACCGTCGTTTGAGAATCTGGATATCGCCGTAATCAAGAATACGCCGCTGATGACGCGTAGCGGCAGCGAGCGCGCCGCCCTGCAGTTTCGCGCCGAACTCTTCAATATCTTCAACCTGGTCAATTTCGGACTGCCCGCGACGGTGGTACTTGGGCCAGGCTTCGGAGAAATCAACCATACCGCCAGCAACTCGCGGCAGATTCAGTTCTCCTTGAAGGTAATTTATTGAGGGTAATGACGGGGCGCAGCCTTCAGGCTGCTGGGTCAAGACTTCTCGACCCGTCGCGCCGAGAAGACTCTCCGAACTCCTGAAGTCATGGAATTTGCCGTGAGCCCGTTTTCCCGACGTCGGGCGAGTCCCACTCGCCTGGGCAAGTTGAAGCATGCCCCACAGCTGAACGCAGAGTGGCCCTTTCGTGGGACATGCGCCGGCGGGGTCGACGTGAAGTTCGCCATCCATCCGGTGGCCGGCCGCATGCCCGGGCACATGAACGTGCTGCTCGCCGAGGCCGACATCCCCTACGACCCGGTTGTGGGAGATGGACGACATCAACGGCGAATTTCGGGCAATGCGACGTTGCGCTGGCGATCAGCATACGGCAAAATGCCGTATAGTAGTATCAGTGAGACAAACACGACAAGACACCGCCCGCCTCGAAGCGCGCTTACCCAGGGAAGTCATGGCGCGCCTGAAGCGTGCCGCCGAAATCCGCGGGCGTACGCTGTCGGATTTCGTCGTGGCAGCCGCCGATGAAGCTGCATGCCGGGCCCTGGAGGAAGCGGAAATCATCCGTCTTTCGATCGCGGGTCAGCGCCAGATTGCTGCGGCGGTCCTCAAGCCGCCGGCCCCAACGTCCGCACTTAGGAAAGCTGCCAAGCGCTACCGCGAGCTGTTCGGCGCCGCATGAACCCAGCTCCGTTCCGCTGCGATGCGCTTGCTGAGGCGCTTGATCGCACCGGATTCCGCTGTGGCGAGGAGGCGCTGGACCGCTACTTCCGGACACAGGTAACCCAAGACATCCGCCGCCGGGTCGCCAACTGCTTTGTGGTGGTCGAAATCGCTAGCGGCATAGTAGCGGCATACTACACGCTATCGGCCACCAGCATGCCCCTGGTCGATCTCCCAACTGAGGTTGCGAAACGGTTGCCACGCTATCCCACTTTACCCGCAGTTCGCATCGGCCGGCTCGCTGTGGATCTCCGCTTTCAACGCGGCCTGGCCGAACTCATGCTCATGAATGCTGTCCATCGCACCCTTTCGGATGCCGCGGCGGCATTCGCCCTGCTGGTGGATGCCAAGAATGATGCCGCCACCGCCTTTTACCGAAAGTACGGATTCCGGGCCATCGAGGGCAGGCCCCGAACTCTTTTCTTGCCGATCGAGACTGCCCGGAAGTCGTTGCTGGAATCGCCCCGATTTCACTGAGCGACCCAGATCGCCACGCCGGGACCGCGCACCCGAAAGACCGTGCCGGAATTGTCAAGCACTTCCAGCGTGAGGGCGGAGGACGGCGAGGCGACTGTAACCTGCACCTGCACCACGCTAGCGATTTCGCCAGGGAGAGTTTCTGTCGGGAGTGGCGTGGTGGAACCTGTCACGGCACTGATCGTGAGCTGCGCCGGTGTGGTGACGCCCAGTCCATTCAGGAAGATCGTGACCGTGGAACCCGCCGCGGCTGGATTGGCGCAACTATTCGCGCTGCCGTCCGCATTAAACGCCAGCGGTTGCAGTCCCGCGATGCTGGTGCCGTTGCACGTGGCAATGTCGAAGATCGGCGCGTCATAGCTCGCGGCGCCGACGAATATACTCGGCTGGCGCTCGGCCACGGCAAGAATATACGATTCCGACACCGCCGGCGAAATGGACTGGCCCGAAACATCCATGGTCACCTGGCTCTGTCCCGCGATTTCATACGGTACCTGCAGGTTGATCTGATTGGCGGCGGTATAAAGAATCGGCGCGGCGATGCCGTTGAAGGTGACGGTCACTCCATTGAAGAAAGTGGGGAATCCGCCGGTTGACGGTGCGATGCCTTCGGGCGCCAGGTTCGTGCCATAGAGCGTTAGCAACTGCCCCGGCGCCACGCTGACGAGCTTGGCATTATCGGCGGGGTCGGCGATCATCGTCACCCGGCCCGGCGCAGATAAACTCACCTGGTCGACTTCCGATCCGGCCACCACCGCGGTACCGTCGGCGCGCACCGCGACTGCGCCGCCGGTCGGATCGCCCATATCGCGTTGCAAGGTCGCGAGCAATTGCGTCGGCAGGATCGTGCCGCCGTCGGCGCTCAGGCGCGTCACGAAAGCAGGAGGGCTCTGTCCATTGACGGCAACCGGCCGCGAAGCGACGGGCGTGGTCCATAAGCCGGGCAGATCCGCCGAATTGGCGAATCCCGCGATCCACAGGTTGCCGCCGGCATCGACTGCCAAACCTCCGATGGAATCGCCGACCACGAAGCTTCCTATACCCGCGCCGGAGCCGCCGAAGAATGTGGACCAGAGCAGGCCCGTGCCGCCCGCGTTCAATTTGGTGACGTATCCGGCGGATGGGGGCGCCACAAAAGTGATCGCCGCATTTTGCTCTGCCGGATTGGCAAAATACTCGGGTTGATACGCGGCGGGCGTGGTGGGGTAATCGGGCGAATACGTGGTCCCGGCGAGGATCGCATTGCCGGCGCTATCGACGGCGAGCCCGCTTGGCGACGCGCCCCACGCGCCGGCAAGATAAGTCGCGTAGAGTAATTGCGTGCCCGTCGGATCGATCTTCGCGATGTGCTGGTAGGCGCACGGCGCCTCGAAGAACAGACCGGTAATGCAACTGGTGGCAGTGGCATTCGGTTGGAAGGCGCCGGGCGTGGTGGGAGCCAGCGGGTCCTCGAATGCGCCGGCGGCGTAGATGTTCCCCTGCGCGTCGAGCGCGAGCTGACTGCCTCCGAAGCCGACGATGGCCAGAACGGCCTTGGTTCCCGCCGGATCGAGCTCGATCACATAGGCCGTCGGGTAACCGCTCTGCAGTGCGGCTGTCGATCCGGCCACGGTCCCCGGCGTTGCCTGCAGTGCATCGCTCCCTGCGAGAGGGCCGGTGATGAAGGCATCGCCCGCGCCATCCACCACGATGGCTTGCCCGCTGCTCGCCGGAATGTAAGTGGAGTACACCACCACGCCGCCGGCGCTCAGCTTGGCGGCGAAGGTGTTGCCGGAGGTTGCCATTGCCCCCGGTGTAGTGGGGAAGTTCGTCGATTGAGTTTTCCCCGTCACGTAAACCGAATTGTCGGAGCCCAGCGCCAGGGCTAGAGCGCGGTCGTCATTCGATCCGGCCAGCGGGGTCCACCAGACGGTTTGCGATCCGTCGGACGAAAGCTTGGCGACGAAGGCGTGGGCCGGGGCGTTCGGATTCGTCGAATTCGCAAAGTAAAACCCGGCGAGGTACAGATTCCCCGCCGCGTCCACCTGCACGGCATTCGCCAAGGTATTCGCGGGAAGGGGCGTGGAGCTTTGGACGCTGCCGGCGCAGAAGCCGCTGGCTGCTAAAACGAGCAGGCAGAATAGGGACAGCGCTCCAGACACGTCACGCACCCACTATATAAGTCCCTCGCGGCCGGATCTCCTGGTGAGTCCCGACCGCAAGGGAGCATTGGGCGTTAGCCCTTAATCGGTACCGGCGCCAGGTCGCGGCTGGTAATGACGCGATCGATCATGCCGTACTGCACAGCCTGCTCGGGGTCCATGATGTAATCGCGATCCACGTCTTTCGCCACGCGCTCGACGGCTTGACCGGTGGCGTCCGCCAGCATGTTGTTCAGCGTTTCCCGCATGCGCAGAATTTCGCGGGCGTAGATGTCGATATCGGCGGCTTGTCCGGCCAGGCCCTGCATAGAGGGCTGGTGGATCATAATCCGCGAATTCGGCAGGCTAAAACGCTTTCCCTTGGTACCCTTAGCCAGCAGAACCGCTGCCATGGAGGCCGCTTGTCCCACGCAAATGGTCACGATGTCGGGCCGGATAAACGCCATGGTATCCAGGATGGCCAGACCTGAGGTGATCGAGCCTCCCGGCGAATTGATATAAATCGAAACGTCTTTTTCCGGGTCTTCCGCCTCCAGAAAAAGCAGCTGGGCGATGATCAGGTTCGCCACCTGATCGTCAATCGGGGTACCCAGAAAGATGATGTTTTCTTTCAACAGCCGAGAATAAATGTCGTATGCGCGTTCGCCCCTGGAGGTCTGCTCGACCACCATGGGGACCAGGACTGATCCCATCTTGCCTCCGGACTACCTTAAGAGTGCGGGTTTATTAGGCCCGTTTGGCGGTGACAGTACGTTTGGGTTTGCGCTGCTTAGCCGTCGCGATGGCTTTCTTTTTCTGATCCAGCGCCTTGGCCAGGTCCAAAATCGTATTCCGCCCCAGATAATCCATGATACGCCCTCGGAGGGCTACCCAGCTATCGTGCATGGAGCAGGGCATGTCATCGTTACACTCCGAAAGTCCGCTGGCGCACTGCTGATACGGCGCCAGCCCGTCGAGAGCCTCGACGATATCGAGAAGGCGAATCTCGCTCGGATCGACACGGAGGGCAAATCCGCCGGTGGGCCCTTTGCTCGAGCGAAGTAGACCCTTGCGCGCAAGCTGTTGTAGGATTTTCGCCAGGAAGTGAGCCGGAATGTCTTCCTGCTCCGCGATGTTCTTCACCATGGCGTACTTGCCTTCGTTCACCTGAGCCAGGTTGACGAATGCACGGATCGCATATTCGGCCGAACGAGAATAAATCATGCTGATTCCCCCGCAATATTCGGAGTAATGTTACTCCGTTATCTTAAAATGATTCCGGCGGGCGTGCAAGTGCCACATTTTCTGCCTTGAATGGGTTAACTGTGAGAATCGGCTAGCTCCAAAGAGCCGATCCTTCGTCCCGAGCCGGAATTCGGGTCTGAAACTGCCCTGAATCCTATGACGCGGCGAGTAATCGAAAAGATACATATTTTGCACGCTATGATCGAAGCGGACCCATGCTCGATCTCATCGGAAGCCTCCAGGCCGGCGCGCGCGTACTCGATCTCGGCGCCGGACCTGGCAGTTTCCCCAGCTTCAGAACGGACATCCTGGTTGTCCGGTTCGATCTGGAGCGGCCCCACCGTCTCGGCGAGGGCTCCTACGTGCTCGGTGACGCCGCCCGCATGCCGTTTTCGCCGGGGTCCTTCGATCTCGTGGTGAGCAATCACAGCCTGGAGCATTTCACCGAACTCCAGGCCACGGTCCGCGAGATCGGCCGCGTGATTAAATCGGATGGCGTACTGTACGTCGCTGTACCGGACGCGAATACTCTGACGGACCGCATCTATCGCTGGTTGGGGCGGGGCGGGGGACATGTCAATCCGTTCCGCTCGCCGGACGAGGTTGCCTCGCTGATCGGCCGGCTCACCGGGCTGCCGCTACGCAGCGCCACCGTTCTGTTCAGCTCGCTCTCTTTTCTGAACCGCCACAATTTCGTGACCCCGCCGCCTCGCCGGATTGCGCTTTTCGCGTTCGGCAACGAGCTTTTTCTGGCAGTTTGGATCTGGATCCTCCGTGGCGTCGACCGCCGCTGCGGCACGAAATGGAGCCGCTACGGATGGTCGTTCTTATTCGGGACTGTGGAGGGCACTGCGCCCGCCGAAGTCTGGGTCAACGTCTGCGTTCGCTGCGGTTCGGGCCACTCCGAAGCATACCTGCGAAAACGCGCCTCAATACGCAAACTGTCCTATCGATGCCCGGCCTGCGGAGGATTCAATCTGCTCACGAGGGAATTCTAGCCGCTTTTTCCGAGCCGCGACCGTGAGGGAGCGGTCCGCGGACGCATGGCGCGGCGCGCCACCAAAGGTGATGAAAAACCGGCGAGGTGCGGCGGACGCCCAGGTCCGGCCAGTGCCGAGCCATGGAATCGGCTGCGGGTCTGGCAGGCCCGCTCCGCCAGTTGGTTTTTCAAGGGAGCGTTCTGCGGACCCATGGCGAATTCCACAGGCGCAACCGCTTGCTTACGCGCGCGGCTCGGAAAGCAGCTCAAATCGCGCGCGTAATGATCTCCGTCAACTCGTCCGGCGTAAGCACGATCGGGTTGGCCTTCATACTACTCGCCTTCGCGGCTTTCTCCACCAGCACGCCGCAATCCGCGGAACTCACGCCGTAGGTCCGCAGGGGCGGAATCTCCAGCCGCCGGCAGATCTCCGTGGTCCAGGCGACGGCATCCGCGGCCGTGGCCTGCGGGTTGCCAGTCAAGAGCCGCGCAACCTCGTCGTACCGCCGCAGAGCCTCGCTCGCCGGCGCGCGACGGCGAAGAGCCCGAATATTGACGTCGATCGCATGCGGCAGCACCGCGGCGCAGACCGCGCCGTGAGGAGCCGGGAACATGCCGCCCACCGGCGCCGCGAATCCGTGGACCGCGCCCAGCCCCGCATTCGCCAGCGAGAGTCCGCCCAGCAGGCTCGCCCACGACATATCGCTGCGCGCCGCGCGGTCGGCGCCATCGGCGAACGCTTTCGGCAGCGCCGAGGCCGCCCGCCGCATCCCCTCCACGCAATATAAATCCGTCATCGCATTGGCGCGCGTCGAGACGTACGGCTCGATCAATTGCGTCAACGCGTCGAGCCCCGTGGAAGCGGTGATTGCCCGTGGTAATCCCCAGGTCAGTTCGGGATCGACCACGGCCAGTCGCGGCAGCATCGAGGCGCTTCGCAAACTGGCCTTTACGCGATGTTCGGGCGAGGCCAGCACGGCATTCCGTGTGACCTCCGACCCAGTGCCCGCCGTCGTCGGAATCGCGATCATGGGTGCAGGCGTTTGCTCCAGCGGCTGGCCGCGGCCGACAACCTCCAGATAATCGAGCGGGTCGCCGGTGTTGGTGAGGAGCGCGGCCAACGCTTTTCCGGCATCGAGTGCGCTGCCTCCGCCCATGGCGATCACCAACTCGCAACGCTCGCTCCGGCCGAATGCCGCCCCGCGGCGCACCAGATCGATGCTCGGCTCGCCCGCGATGGCGAACGCCACGCAGCTTACTCCCGCCGCTTCCAGCGAAGCGGCAAGCGTCGCGGCGCGATCCGCGTGGGCGCCAGTCACCACCAGCGCTCGCCGTCCCATGGCAGCAGCGGCCGGAGCGACTTCGCGTACCGCACCCTCACCGAACACGATGCGTCGAGCGGCGGCGAATTCGAACGGCATGGCCGCTAAAACCCCTGGTCGTCGGGAGAGACGTTGGAATAGAGCGCGCGCGTGCGCGGCTCCGCGAAGACCTCGTCCACCGCGGCTAGCCAGGTGTGATAATGCGCGGTCTCTTTGTGTGCGGCCACAGCCGCCTGATCGCGATAGACCTCGATGAGAACGAAGCGTGAAGGATCGTCCGTCTGTTGCAGAAAGTCGAATCGCGCCACGCCGGGCTCCTGGCGGCTGTGGCGCGCGTTTTCCATGGTGGCTTGCTTGAACGCCTCGATGCGATCGGCTTTGATGTGGATGTTGACGACGAGAATCAGCATAGAAGTCCCACTGTACGTCACTTCGGCCCGCCCGTGGAAGGAGGAAAATACCAGAGCATCACGCCCTTGCCCACGCGCTCGCCGGGCGGCACGCGGTCGGGCCAGAGAGCCACCTCGGGATGCGTCTCCATCAGTCCCAGCCGGCGCACCTTCCATAACGACAAGCTGACCGCGTTCCATCCCGGCGACGGCGCCACCGGGCTCGACTGCGTGACTCTCGGAAATCCCAACTCACCCTCGAAATCGGCGAGGATCGTAGGCGAGAAGGCCAGTTGGGTGGCTCCCACCTCGCGCAAGCGCGCGGATAGCCGCTTCATATCCTGACCCCAATCGAGATCGGAATCCGCCAGCACCTTCTCGGGCGACGCTCCGGCGAGTTGGTTGGTGTAAGCCAGGTAATCGGGGTGGCTCAACAGGGAAGAAGCGGCGAACCAGACAACCAGAATGCCGATTGCCACACGGATCCACGCGTGGGTTCGGGCCTGTCCGGCCCATTCGACAACCGCGGCGGCCGCCAGCGCCGAAAAACCGAAGTACACCGGCAGAACATGCCGAACCCCGACATTGATCCGGCTGAAGAGCGCCACCAGCAGGATTCCGCCGATGAAAGCCAGCACCGGCCAATGGCGCCGGAGGCGGCCCGAATCGCGGAAAATCCACCAGACCGCCGCGGCCAGTAGAAGAACCAGCGCCAGCGGCGTTTTCACCGCCAAAACCACCGGGTAGAAATACCAGAAGCCGCCGGTGCTCCGCTCGCCCAGCAGATAGCTGGGGTGTCCTTCCGCATTATGCGCCTCCACCGCGCGGATGCCCGCGAAAAAGGCGGAAAGCGAAAACCGGTAGGCCGCCGCTATGACGACGGCCCCCGCGGCGACCGCCAGGCTGAACGATGGCAGTCGCGCTTTCGCGCTCGCGATCAACGCCGACGTTGCGGGCCGCCGGAAAAATAGATACCCCGCCAGAGCCAGAGCAGCCGCGGCTGGGAAAAATACCAGGCTGGAGAATTTCGAGATGGCCGCGAGGCCCGTCGCCGCGCCGAACAGCAGGCCGTTTCGCCAGGTGGGACGGTCCGCCCACCAGAGCAGCGTCAAGAACGCCGCGCCCAGGAATGCGGTGAGCGCCATATCGGTGGTGGCCAGCCCAGCGTGGGCCAGTACGGGCGGCAGAAAGGTAAAAAAGAATAGCGCGATGACCGCTGCTGCCGGCCCGTACGATCGTTTGCCCCAGGCATACACCACTAGGCACGCAAGCCAGAAAAAGGGCAAAATTCCCAGCCGCGCCATGGCGAGAGTGAGGTCGTAATGGCGATCGCGGTACAGAATCTTCGCGCCTTCTACCGACTCCGCCTCGAAGCCGGTTCCCGGCGTGCCCTGCGCGCGGATACCCAGCAGATATGGCCCCAGCGCCGCCGCCACGCGCGCTAGCGGAGGATGCTGCGGCTCGTACAGGTAAACGTGCCGGTCGAGCCATTCCATCCCGGCGGCGATGTGCGCCGGTTCGTCGGTGGTGTGATTGAAGACCGTGTACGTGGAGGCGATCCGCACAGAGGCGATCGACACCAGCAAAATCGCGAGTAGGCCCGGCCGCCGCTCCAGCAGCGGCAGAAGGAAGGCAGACTGGCGGCGTTTCGGCGGTCTCGACGGCACCAGCTTATGTTAACGCCCGACGTGGCGCAGGCACTCTTGCCTGCTGGGTCGAGACTCCGAACTCCTGATGTCGTGGAATTTGCCATGAGCCCGTTTTCGGGCGAGTTCCACTCGCCTGGGCAAGCTGAAGCATGCCCCACATCGGAACGCAGAGTCTCTTGTGGGACATGCTTCAGCTGGTCCAGGTCGGGTTACCGACCTGAAGGTTCATGTAGCTCGACTCAATTTCCCAACACCCCCTGAGATCTCCGGCGACCTCAGGATTCCAGAGTCTCGGCGCTGCAGACTGAAGGCCGCGCCACATCCTACACGAACAAATTGGCGTTGAGCGCGCGCGCGACCGCCTCAGACTTGGAATGCACCTGCAGCTTGCCGTAGATATTCTGAATGTGGAAGGCGACGGTGTTGATGCTTACGCCCATCTGGCCGGCGGCCGTTTTGTAGCTGTGGCCCTCGACCAGCAGTTTGAGCAGGCGCAGTTCCTGCGGGGTCAGATTGTATGTCGCCTTTTCGGGCGGGTGCACGCGGCGGAAAATCTCGAAGACCAGGCGGGCAATTTCCGGCGACATGGGAGCGCCGCCGCGGTTGGCCTCGCGCAAGCTTTCCACCAATTTCGCCGGCGCCGTATTCTTCAGCAGATATCCGTTGGCACCGGCGCACAGAGCGCGGAACACGCGGTCGTTGTCCTCGTACACCGTCAGCACCACTAGCGCCGCTTCCGGACAACGCCCCCGCAGCACCGCAATGCCTTCGATGCCCGACATCCCGGGCAGCCCCAAGTCCACCAGCACGACATTCGGCTTCGCGCGCCAATCCGCCGCCAGAGCGTCTTCCATCGATCCCCACGCCCCAATGCACTCCAAGCCGTCACTCGACCCAATCAACGCCCGCAGACCCTCGCGCGTGCGGGCCTGGTCTTCGATGATGGCCACACGAATCTTGGCGGGTGAACTGGCCGGCGATGTAGGTGTCAAGGCAGCTTTCATTCTAGCGGCGAAGCCTGCCTGGAAAACCTATCAGTTCATGTAGGGGCTTGCGGACCGGCAAAGGCAGCACGGCCGTAAAGCGCGTGCCGGAATCGGGCCGCGATTCCCAAGTGGCCGTGCCGCCGATCTCCCGCATGCGCCGCGCCACGCTGACGAGTCCCTCGCCCGAATGCGATTTTTCCAGGTCGAAGCCGCGGCCGTCATCGTTGACGGTCAGCTTCAAATTGCCCTCCACCAGTTCCAGCCTGACGGTGGCCTTGCGCGCTCCCGAGTGCCGCGCCACGTTGTTCACGGCCTCCTTGAGCACCAGGTACAGCGGCCGGCGTGCGTCCAGCGGCACGGCCACATCGCCCGGCAATCCCTCGGTCTCGAACGCCACGTCGATATCGGCGCCCCCTAGTACGTCGCTGGCGAAACGGCGCATGCGGTGCCCCATCCCTTCGAAGCGGTCGTGCCGCGGATTGATCGCCCACACGATGTCGCTCATGTCCGACACCAACGCGCGCGCGATATTGGCGACGTCGGCGAGCACTTGGGGAGCCGGCCCGCGCCGCGCCAGCTCGGTGAGAATGGAGATCTGCGTGAGGCTGGCGCCGATGTCGTCGTGCAAATCGGTGGCGATTCTGGTGCGCAGGCGCTCCAAAGCGAGCAGGTGCCGCACCCGATAGTTATACAGCTGTACGATGGCCGCCGTGAGCAGAATCGCCAGCCCCGAAAGGAACCACCAACGGCGCCACATCGGTACGGCAATGGTGAAATCGAAACCGGCCGTCTGCGGGCTCAACTGCCCGTCGGCATCCACCGCGCGGACTTCGAAATGGAACGTCCCCGAGGGCAGGCTGGCGTAGTTCACATCGAGCCGCTCCACGGGGTCGCGCCAGTCGGTGTCGTTTCCGCCCAGCCGGTATTGATAGAGCAGGGCTTCGGGCGAAGCCAGGTCGATAGCCGAATATTCGATCTCCACCTGGTTGCGGTCGGCGGCTAATTCGAGCGAGAGTTTCGGCCTGCCCTGCCAGGGAAGGGGCACGTCCTCGCCGCGCACCCGCACGCGTGTCAGGTAGATATCCGGCGCGGGCCGGCGCCCCGATTTACCGGGATCGATCTCCGCCAGGCCGGCCAGGGTGCCGAACCAGAGATGGCCGTGACGATCGCGCAGGGCGGTGTTCTGTTCGCTCTCCGGCAGCCCGTCGGTCGCCGTGAAATGGCGAATATGTTTGGAGCCGATGGGAGCCCGCGGGTCGATGCGGTCCACGCCGCGCGCCGTGCCCGCATAGATATAGCCGGCGGCATCCTCCACCACCGAGCTCACATAGTCGGTCGAAAGGCCCTCCGCCACGGTATATTGGCGGAAAAGAGGTGAGGCATCGTTGGGATTATCGCAGCGGAACAAGCCCGCGCGCTGCGTGGCCAGCCAGATACGTCCGGCGGAATCCACCAGCATATCCCGCACATATGGCGGGCGAGGCCTCGAGCCCACCGCAAAGGCTTCGAAGCGGCCGTTGCGGAAGCGGATGGCGTGTGTCTCCGTCGCCATCCAGATTGTACCCTGCGCGCCGGCCCGGTAGACCAGGGGCGCCGTGTCGCGCGGCATCCCGTCCGCCTCGCTCCAGCGCTGGAACGTCCCCGTTCGATGCTGCCAGCGCACCGGCAAGGACTGCGGCTGTATACAGGTGATCCACACATCGCCCGACGGATCTTCCCAGGCGCGGAAAATCTCTTTGCACCCGAGCGGTGAGCTTTCACCGTACAGTATGGGCCGGGCGCCGCTGAGATCTTCGGTTCGCCGCTGCTTGGGGAACCGCAGCATTCCAAAGCCGGTGGGAATCCACCAGGAACCATCGCGGGCGGATACCACGTACTGGTTCCATCCCCATCCGAAGTAATGAATCCAGTCCGGGTGCGGGATGGGTACCCGCCGGAATTTCCCGCCGTCTTGCAGCAGAATTTCGGGTTCGTGCTCCCACGATGTGACCACGCACAAACGGCCCTGGGAATCCTCCATGAGCGCGGCGATTCGCGCATTGCCCAAACCGTCGGCGGTGGAGTACGACGTGAAGCCGGATTCTTCGATGCGGAATATGCCCGATCCCTCCGTGGCGCCCCAAAGATTGCCCTGGGCGTCTTCGATCAGATCGACGATGCCCATTGTCGGCAACCCGTCCGCCACGGTATAGCGGTCTCGGGCGGCGATCTCGCCATTGGCTCCCACATCGATGCGCAAAATCCCTTTGCCGGCGATCCAAACGGTTCCGTCGCTCCGCCGAATGATGGCGTTTACTCCCGGCGTCCCCTCCGCAGTGTCGCCAATCTGCTGTCGCTTTATCTCCACGGCCCAGTCTTTTTGCCGCATTCGGAAAAACCCGCTATTCGCGCCCAGCCAATACTCATGCGCGTCCCAGCGGTAGAGACAGAGAACGCCGATCGGTCCCATGGATTTGGTCAGGTTGCGCGCTTCGGATTCTCCCCGCCGCCATTCAAACAACGCCTGGTCGGTGCTGATGAACAGGCTCCCATCCCATCCGTCGGCAATGTCCGTAATATACGTGTGCGGAGGGGCCTTGAAGGCGGATCGCTCCAGCCGCCGGCCATCGTCGGAAACTCGAAACAGAGCGCTGGTGCTCGCCGCCCAGATGTCGCCTTTTTCCGATAGCAGGATCACGCCGCCCTCGAACGGGACCGCCTTGCTATCGGCTTCCATCATCCGGCACGGTTCGCCGATTTTAGACCCTGGCGGCAGGCGGCACAGTCCGCGGTCGGTGAGCAGCCAAAATCCGCCGTCGTGCGTCGCAACCATGTCCGAGATATGCCGCGAGGGCAGGCCATTTTCCGGTCCGAACACCTTGAAGTGGTAGCCGTCGAAACGAACCAGGCCTTCCGGTGTACACAGCCACAGCAATCCGCCGCTGGGCACCATGCACGTCACCGAATTTCGCGGCAAACCTTGCGCCGATGTGTAGACCTGGATGGGTAGATGGCGCGCGGGCAAGGGAAGGGCGAGGAACGCCAGCAGAGCGATTAGGCAATGTCGCGGCACACTACCGCTAAGTCTGTTCCGCATGGAGCGCCCCTTCCGTGACAGCATATCACCGACATGCGGAGTGCCATGTAAAGCATGAAATGGTTGGTACCGGCGATGTTGGGTAGTCTGGTACTGGCGCAGGATCGTCCGGCGTTCGAGGCGGCGTCGGTGAAGCCGAGTGCCGCGGGCGACCCGGGGATGAGCATGCGCGGCGGTCCCGGCCAGTTGGAGTGGAAAGACACTTCGCTGCGTTACTTCGTGCAGACGGCCTATCGCGTCCACGATTACGCGTATTCCGCGCCGGAATGGCTCGATTCGGCGCTCTTCGATGTCATCGCCAAACTGCCCGCCAACGGCGGTTCGAATCGCTATCCCGAGATGTTGCAGACTCTCCTGGCGGAGCGTTTCAAACTGGTTGTTCACCGCGAAACGAAGGATCTCCCGGGCCTGGCGCTGGTGGTCGATAAGAAAGGGCCGCGCATCAAGCCCGTCGAACCGGGCGGCGCAATGTTGAGCACGGG
>Ga0182016_10000839_pt1 | contig 38097 bp, 31 predicted proteins | sample 712S2MmetaG_FD_120491 | JGI IMG/M metagenome (GOLD analysis project Ga0182016, IMG submission 120491) | Permafrost microbial communities from Stordalen Mire, Sweden - 712S2M metaG | ecosystem: Environmental > Terrestrial > Soil > Wetlands > Permafrost | place: Sweden: Stordalen | collected...
AGGTTGTTCACCGGTCCTTAGCTCAATCCGTCCGAACCGCCGGATGCGGACCCGCATGTCCGGTGGTGTGGCAGGGGAGGAGAGGCGACTCTCCCCCCTATGCCGATTCCATTGCGTGCTTTCAAACCATCCTAGTTGAACAAGTCCTTCATCTTGTCGAGCAGGCCGGGCGAGGCCGGCTTGTTGTCGGCGGAGAGCGACTCGGCCAGCTTGTTGATGAGTTCGCGCTCGGTGCGGCTGAGCTTCTTGGGAATCTGCACCAGCACCTTCACAATCAGATCGCCCCGGCCTTTTTCGTTGACGTAGGGAACGCCGCGCATGCGGACGCGCAGGTCTTTGCCGCTCTGCGTGCCCTCGGGAATCCTGAGGGTTACCGGACCGTCGATGCCAGCGATCTCGATTTCCGCGCCCAGCGCCGCCTGGGGAAAGCTGATCGGCACCACGCACAGCAGGTCGTGGCCGTTGCGCTCAAAGAAATCGTGAGCGCGGACGGAGAGCACAACATACAGATCGCCGCTGGGACCGCCGGCCCGTCCAGCGTCGCCTTCGCCTGAGCAGCGGATGCGGGTTCCATGCTCGACGCCCGCGGGCACCTTGACTTTGAGCGTGCGTTCGGTGCTGACGCGGGTCTCGCCACGGCAAGTCAAGCAGGGATCGCCGATCACGGAGCCCCAGCCGCCGCAGGCGCCGCAGGTGCGGGCGACCGAGAAAAAGCCCTGCTGGTAGCGGATCTCGCCCCGGCCCTGGCACTGGCCGCAGAGCGTTGGACCGCGCCCACTGGCGCTGCCGCGGCCATTGCAGACCGTACAGGTCTCGAGGCGGCGGACCTTCACATCGGTCTCGATGCCAAAAAAGGCGTCCTCGAACTTGATCGCCATGTCAAAGCGCAGATCGTCGCCGCGCTTCTGGCGGGAGCCGCGGTGCGAGCCGCGCTGTGAGCCGCCCATGTTGAACATCTCGCTGAAAATATCGCCGAAGACATCGCTGATATCCACGCCGCCGGCAAACGGTCCCGCGCCGGAACCCTGCCCGCCCAAGCCGGCGTGGCCGAAGCGGTCGTAGGCGGCGCGCTTATCCGGATCGGTCAGCACCTGATAAGCCTCGCTGGCCTCTTTGAACTTCTCTTCGGCCGCGTGATTGCCAGGGTTGCGATCGGGATGGTACTTGAGGGCCTGCTTGCGATAGGCGCTCTTCAACTCCTGGTCAGTGGCCTCGCGGGAGACACCCAGTACCTCGTAATAGTCTGCTTTGCTCACGTTTGTATTCGAACCCATGGGAATTGAAACTCACTCGTTGGTCTGTTTTGAATTGTGTGCCACGCGCACCAGCGATGGCCGCAGCAGCCGCTCGCGCAGCCGGTAGCCGCGGCGGATCTCCTCGGCCACGTACTGGTCGGGCAAATCGTCGCGCTCAACCGAGCCAAGCGCTTCGTGATGCCGCGGATCGAACGGCTCGCCTACCGCCGGCACCGGAACGACCTGCATCTGGCGCAGAATTTCTTCCATCTGCTTTACGATCAACTCGACGCCGGACCGTAACTGCTCTTCGGTGGACTTCGACTTCAAGGCAAGCTCGAAGTTGTCCATGACGGGCAGAAAGTTCTCGACCACTTTTCCCGTGGCATAGTCGCGATCTGAAATGCGTTCGCGCTCGGCGCGCTTGCGCGCATTTTCAAACTCGGCTTGCAACCGCGCCAGCCGGTCCACCAACTGATCGCGCTCCGCCTTCAACCGATCGAATTCCGCATGGCTCACCCCCGCTTCGGAGCTTGCGGCCACCGTCTCGCCATCCACTGGAGTTGCCGCATCTGGGCCTGAATCCGGGGCCGGCTCATTGCCAGTTTCTTTCCCCGGACCGCCCGCGGCAATCTCCAGCGGTTCCAATGCGCTCAAATCTGTTCGCTGTTCCTGCATCGCTCTATGTTTTCTCCTGAAAATCACTGGCGCCTCATTCCATGATAGTTTGCGCGGCCGCCGCCGTTCACACAGGAGGCTTCCCACATGACGAGAACAGTGAAGAAGGACTAACCGGCGGGCACTTCCAGGATGCGCTCGGAAAGCCTTGCTATGTAGCGCACTGCCTGGATCATCTCCTGATATTGAATGCGCGTGGGAGCGATAACGGCGACCGTTCCCAGGTTGGCGCCGCCCAGCCGGGCCGATGCGCCAATCAGCACCAGATCCTGCATGGCGGGCGATGCCTGATCGAGGCCGACCACAACCCGCACCTCCTGCTTGGTGCCGTCTACGTAGGCGGTCAGCAGTTCGATCAGCCGCTGCTTGGCCTCAAGAGCCAGCAGCATCTGGCGTAGCCGCTCGCGATCCAACTCGGTGGCAATCAGGTTCGCCATTCCATCCACAAAGAGAGCGGGACCGCCTTCGCCCCCTGCCAGCGCGCCCTTGCGGCAGAGTTCCCCCACCGAGGCCAGCAGCTTGTGATACGCTTCGCGCTCCAGATCCACTCGCCGGGCTACCTCAACGCGGATTCGCTCGATCTCCCAGCCCCGGAAATTCTCGTTCAAGTAGCGCGCGGCAGTGTCCAGCTCGGTGTGCGTCAGTTCACGGTCCAGGGTGAGAACGCGATCCTGCACGGCCCCGGCCTGGGTAACCAGAACTGCAAGAACGCGGCCCGTCGATAGGCGCGAAAAGTGAATGTGCTCGAGGATCTGGCCCTCGGTCGAACTGGCCAGCGCAACGCCAAGGCCGCTGGAAATCAACGCCAGCACGTGCGAAGTACGCTCAAGATATTCATGGCTGCTGGCGACTCCGGAGAAGCTTTCCTCGATTTGTTCGCGCCGGGCCTCGCTGAGCGACGACGAAGCCAGATTGGAAACTCCCTGCGGAATCGAGCCCGCGGCCTGCCCATCGGCGGCGATCCGGCCCAATTGCGCTTCAGGCCGCGTAATCTGCTCGACGTAATAACGGAAGGCCGCGGCGGTCGGAACCCGGCCGGCCGAGGTGTGCGGCTGCTCCAGCAACCCCGCCTCGCCCAGGGTGGCCATCACGTTGCGCAACGTGGCGGAACTCAACCCCTCGCGGTTGGCAAACACGTTGGCCACCGCCTGCGAGGCCACCGGTTCCCCCGTAGCGATATAAAGCTCGATGATGGCCGTAAGCACCAGCCGCTCTCGCGGACTGACACGCGCATCGGGCATGATTCCCCCGCTTTCTTCGCCGGCTCGGGTTTGGCCATGTGGGCCGCGGCATCCGGTTCAGGAGCGGCCCATCGCCGGCTAACCGCTCATTTATCTAGCATTTAAGCTTGAAAATGAGCAAACCTGTCCTTTCTAATTCTAGGCAGTGGACATTCGTACTGTCAACCCAACCCGCTTGACCCAGGTTGTGGTTTCACTACTTTGCCGGCGGCGTTGGAGCCGGCGCGCCCGTGGAACCGGGGTCGTGTGTGTTCGCATCTCCGTCCGGACTGAAGTCGGGCAGCACTTCCGCCTCGGCGCGAAACATGTGATAGTCCGCAAAAACAGCATCGCTCAGGATGGTCTCTAGAGATACATAGTTCTTGTCGTTTTCATATACATACGTAAAAACTCTTCTGCTCCGCTCTTGCAAAATCGAGACGCTCTTCACAGGGCAAACATACGTCTTCCCGCCGATCACGACGGGGCCGTACTCGACCAGGATGTCTGCGCGCAGAATGGGCAGGGGAGGGTTCAGGTCCGCCTGCACGGTCACGCGAACGATGACGCCGCTAACCGGATCGATTGCGACCTCTCCGTGATAACCGGTCACACGTCTAAACGCACCCAATCCGGAACTGTTGGGAGGGTTGCTCAAGTTTACCGCATAGTGCGACGTTTCTTTCGGAACCGCATAACGGAAAACCGCCAACTCCTGCGCGGCGCCCTTTTCCCAGCGGCTCCAGGTCAATTCCCCGCGAGCAGCCTGAAGATCGTCGAAGACCGTGACGAGAATGGGACCGAAGGTGCCTTTGGTGGTCAAGTCGTTGTTTTTGCCGGGCAGATTCTTCCCCCGGGTCTGTTCGGCATCCACGATGTCACGGCCATTGCGGTAGAGAACGGTGGCAGTTGAGCGGGCCGAGACCTGCAACGGCTGGCCTCCAGTGGCGGCAACCCAGGCTTTTTTGTCAGTCTGCGGCGGTTGCTCGTAGATAACCGTTGCCCGGGTTGCGATGAAGTTCGGCAGCTCCGGAGCCGTCATTTTTATATAATCCACGGCCCGCGCAACGATCAGGCGCTGCGCGGCCTGGTCGGGAGGCGGAGTGGGTGGAATCTCCGCGGCCGGAGGATCGAGAAACACAGAAACATCCGCCAACGCAACCAGCGCCTCCCTGGTCTTTTCGCCATGCAAGGATCTTTCCCAGGACGAGAGCTTTGCGTTGCTCATCCGTTCGGTCAGTTCCAAACCAGCGAGTTGCCTGGCCACTCTGCCATCCAGCTTGCGATTGGCTGTCCCAAGCACTGGCTCCAACTGCTCGACGGTGACGCGCGTCGCTCCCAACTGAGCCAGGGACAGAGAGGGCGGGATGAGAAGCAGCAAGAGGCAGGCACGCTGCGCCGTATTCATCGGTTTCACCTCGTGAGAACCTGCACCGGGTTCTTCGTTCAGAGCTTCGTTGCTACGGCTGGTTGTAATACCCGGTGTTGGTCCGCGCTGCTAGCCCCGGCTTGTCAATTTGCACCTTCAGGTCGTGATACTCATTTTGCTTACTGGCTGGCGTAGGATCGAACGAGAGGCGATAGAAGGCGTTGGCGTCCTGGGTGCAACTGTAGATCTGGGCCACGACATCGTTGTTTGGACCCAGGATGCGCCCGCCGCTTTGTGTTGCAAGCACCCTCAATGCCAGGTTGGGCGGGTTCGCCTTGTCGGTAGAGGCGACCCCTTTCACGAAATCTCGATAGAGCAACGTGGCGGGACCTGGCTCGTCCCAGGAAACGCTGCATATGGACATGCGTGCCTCGCGTAACCTGGTGGATAGCTCCACAATCGTATCGAAATAATGCTGCTGAGCCTTGGACGACAGAACAATCCTCCGATTGTCAAGCATCGGCCAGCCATGACCGGCCCAGATCAGCAATTTCCTGCCTGGCCTTTTCGCCTGACTCTGCGCAATCACAGTGAGGGCCTCAATCGACAGCTCAAGGTGCTCGACATCGTTGTACTCTCTCCCCGACCGTCGAACGCCAAGCGGGTTGTTCTCAGCCTTTTTGAGTTCCGCCGCGAGTTCATTCCCATCGCTGGAAGGACGGTGCCGAACATCCACGCCCTGGTCTGTAAACCAGACGATCGATACCGGCTGTGCGAGATGCCCGCCGTTCTGGCTCAGAAACTTCTCAAACTCCTGGAGTTCGAAGCCGATGCGGCCAATCGGCAGATTCACCGTATCGACGAGAAGAATCACTTCGACAGGCGGGTCGTCCTTGGCCTTGATTCCGTCAATTGCACTGAAGGAAACTATCTTCTTCGGCTGCCCGTTGTCCATTAGAGTAAAGTCACTGGAGTTCAGGCCGGGCACAGGCTTTCCCGACTTATCTGTAACCACAACATCCAGCTTGATTTGGCCTTCCCCCGCCGCTGACGCCGGGGATGAAAGCTGCTGGAGGGCTGGAACTGGAGGTGTTGGCGCCCCTTCAGGCTGCGCCGGCAGTGGCGATGGAGCGACGCTCTGCTGAGCCCAACCCAGTACCGGAAGAAAAAGTGAAAGTGCGAGACAGGCAGAGTGAAATTTGCTCATGGGATTCGCCTTTCTGAAACCTCCGCTGAAATCTTGGCTGCAAGTCTACTCCTCCAGGTCGAACGGGGCATAATAGGAGCAGCCTTTGACCCTGAGGCGATCCTGTGATCAGATAAGCCCGACTTGGGAGGCTCATATGAGCGTCGATCGGCTCGAAGGTCCATCGGCCGATTCATGTGCGGAGCATGAATTCGACCACAGGCAGCCCGCGCCGGTTAGGTGGAAAAGAATGGCAGAAGCCTGTTTGAAGGAGTTTCGAGCGATGATGCGGCGATTGGAATGGATTGGGCGATCAGTTGGGCTCTTTGCTGGTCTTGCAATTCTCTATGCGGTCTGGGCACTGCTCCTACCAGGGGAAGCGGTTGCGCAGGAACCAGCCCCGGCTAGCTCGGCACTGCCAGCCGCGACTCAGGACGCACCTCCATCCGCTCCGGCGCATCCGCAGGTTTACGCGCAGTGGAGCGAAGACCTGGCCGCGTGGCGGGCGGCGCGAGAGCAGGCAATCGGCGCGCCCGACGGCTGGCTTACGCTGGTGGGCATGGAGTGGCTCAATACCGGCGTCAACTCCATCGGCACGGCCCCGGATAATCAGATACGCGTGCATGCGAAGGCTCCGGATCATATCGGCCTGATCACGGTAAGCGGCACAACAGCCAGCGCCAAGCCCCGCAAAGGCAAGCCCCAGGGTGGCGCGCCGCAGAGCGCCCCGATCATCCAGTTGCTTGCCCCAACAGGCGGCTTTCCGCCCGATCTTATGATCGATGGCAAACCGGCGCGGGAAGGGCAGCTTACGGTGGAAGGCTCCTCGCCTTCCACGATCTCCTGGCATGGTGTATCCATGGTCGTGCTCAACCGCGGCGGCCGATTCGCGCTGCGTATCAAAGACTCCGACTCGCCCGCCCGCGCTGCCTTCAAAGGCCTCAATTGGTTCGCTCCCGATCCCCACTTCCGCATCAAGGCCGCTTGGACCCCGTTCCTTCCGCCGCAAATTGAAAAGATTCCCACCGCTATCGGCACCACGATCGACCTGCCCTCGCCGGGGTATGCCGAGTTTGTACTGGATGGCAAGCCCTACCGCCTGCAGCCGGTGCTCGAAGACCCCGACCATAAGACTTTGTTCTTCATCCTGAGCGATGTGACCAGCGATATCGCCACATACGGAACGGCGCGGTATCTGCACACCGGACTTCCCGACCACGGCCTCGATCAGCCCGGCCTGCTTATGCTGGACTTCAACTTGCTGGAAAACCCGCCCTGCGCCTACTCACGCTATGCCACCTGCCCGCAGCCGCCGGAACAGAACCGTTTGCCCGTTGCGCTGGAAGCGGGAGAGAAGCTCTACCCGCAGTAATGAGACTCGCGGAGGAGCACTATCGCTTTGGCTTCCGCATCCTTGCCATCGGATAGGACCCGGAGGACGCTGCGCCCGGCTGAAATCCGGCCCTTGCGCCTTTTGCTTCGGAATATCATCGAAGGGACCGGGAGAACAGGATGCCGGAATTCACGCTCCAAATCGACAACATGCACTGCGGCGCATGCGTGCGTCGCGTCAGCCAGGCGCTTGCCTCGGTGGAAGGTGTGGTGGTGAACGAGGTGCGCGTGGGCGCGGCGCGATTCTCGGCGGACCAGACACCCGCACCCGTCGATCTGGCGATTGCCGCCGTGGCCAAGGCCGGCTACCCAGCGCGATTGGAAGACTAAGTGTCCGCGTCTGCAACGGAATCGATCACGCTGCCCGTCCTGGGCATGACCTGCGCATCCTGCCAGCATCATGTGGAAGAGGCGCTGCGCTCGACGGCCGGAGTCGAATCCGCGCGGGTCGATCTAATGGCGCATCGCGCGAGCGTGATCTTCGATCCGGGACTGGTTGCGCCGGCGCAACTGGTCGAGGCCATTCGCGCAGCAGGCTACGATGCCGTGCTGCCCCGCCCGAACGATTCCGGTACCGGGCAGTCTGACGATCGCACTGCGGAATCCGAGCGCAAAGCCTGGGTTACTCTGACCGCCGGTGCAGCCGCCATGCTGCTGGCCATGCCGCTGGGGACAAACATGGGCGCGCTCGACCACGCCTTGATGCGCGTCGTCCCCTGGCTCTACGCCCTGCCGCCAAACCCGTTGCGCTGGTTTCTGCTGGTAATGACGGCGGCGGTCGTGACCTGGGCGGGGCGCGGCATTTATCTGAGCGCGCTGCGCGCCCTGCGCCACGGCGCCACCAACATGAACACCATGGTGAGCCTGGGAACGGGCGTGGCTTTTGCCTACTCCGCCTTTGCCACGATCTGGCCCGCAAGCGGCCGCGAAGTCTACTTTGACGCAGTCCTGCTGATTCTCGGATTTCTTCTTTTGGGCAAGGCGCTGGAGGCTCGCGCCAAACGCCGCGCGCTGGCCGCACTCGACTCGCTCTCTCGGCTGCGCCCCGCCACAGCCCGGCGCATCCGCGACGGCGTTCAGACCGTTGTGGCGCTTGAAGAGATTGAACCGGGCGACAGCGTGCTGGTGCTGCCGGGGGAACGATTCCCGGTGGACGCGACCATTCTGGAAGGGCGCACCTCGGTGGACGAGTCGATGCTTACCGGCGAACCCACGCCTCTGCCGCGTGAGCCGGGCGGCCGCGTGCTGGCTGGCTCGCTGAACTATGACGGCGCGGTCACCTGCCGGGCTGAGTCGCTGGGCGAGGCCACGGTGCTGGCGCAGATTACCCGCATGGTCCAGCAGGCGCAGAGCTCGCGCGCGCCCATGGAGCGGCTGGCCGACCGCGCCAGCCAAATGTTTGTCCCCATAGTGCTGGCGCTGGCCGTGCTTACGTTTTCCGTCTGGCTCATGGCCGCGCACTCGTTCCCTTTGGCGCTGGCCAACACAGTCGCTGTGCTGGTGGTGGCGTGTCCCTGCGCCATGGGGCTGGCCGTGCCTGCCGCGCTTACGGTGGCTGTGGGGCGCGGCGCACAGCTCGGCATCCTCTTCAAAGGCGGAGAAGCTCTGGAGCGCCTTGCGCATCTGGATGCGATTGTCCTGGATAAAACGGGGACGCTCACGGTGGGGCGCCCGGTGCTGGAGGCGGTTCATGCCATAACAGGACACACGGAAGATGGCCTGTTGCGCATGGCCGCCGCTGCAGAGGAGCGATCGAACCATCCACTGGCCCACGCGGTGGTGGATGCAGCCCGCTCGCGTGGCCTGGTCTGGGCGCCTGCGGAAGATGTGCAGATTCTGCCTGGCCGCGGCCTCAGCGCGAAGATCGAGGGCCATGACTGCATGCTTGGCAATGAAGCGCTATTCTATGAGTTCGCAATCTCACTGCCAGATGCAATTCAGCCGGCAGAGCCAGGCGTCACGCGGCTGTGGATGGCTCTGGATGGCATGGTTGCCGGTTATTTCGATGCCCGCGACGCGCTTCGTCCCGATGCCGCACAAGCTATCGCCGCCCTCCGGAATGACGGCCTGCGAGTGCTGATGCTGACAGGCGATTCAGCCGCAGCTGCCGCGCCCATCGCCGAGCAGGCAGGCATCGCCGAGGTGGAAGCTGGCCTGGACCCAGCCGGCAAGCTGGCGCGCATTCGCGCCCTGCAAAAAAGTGGCCTGCGGGTAGCCATGGTCGGCGACGGCATTAACGACGCTGCCGCTCTGGCCCAGGCAGATGCCGGCATCGCCATGGGTTCGGGCGCAGACCTGGCCCAGGAGGCCGGCGACGTGCTGCTCTTGCGCGCCCAACCCTCCGCAATTCCCGCCGCTCTCGGCCTGGGGCGAGCCACCCTGCGCATCATGCGCCAGAATCTGGGCTGGGCGGTTGCCTACAATCTGCTCGGCATTCCGCTGGCCGCTGGCGCGCTTTACCCCAGCTTCCACCTGCTGCTCACGCCCTGGCTCGCGGCTGCCGCCATGGCTTTGAGCTCAGTCTGCGTGCTGGGCAACAGCCTGCGGCTGCGGGGCTGGCAGCCGTAACGATGGACGAACGCGAGGTTTGGAGCACCCGGGAAAATTACTGTGGCATGTAGGTTAGGATACCCTTTTTCTTCACATGTGGCCGGCTATCGGGCAACGTTCGGATGGGAATCCCCCAGATCCACGATGTGGATTTTCTGGTCGGAAGTAACCACAAGCAGTTTCTTAGTTTCGGACAGAAACGTTGCGAAACTTATACGCGAAGGATACGCGAAACGCTTCACTTCGTGGACAGTAGCCGCGTCATAGACCGCCAACTCATTCTCGCTGTTACTGGCGCAGAATAGCCCGGTAACTGCATCCTGGGCCAGCACCCTGCCAAAGACCTCGCCTAACCGCGCTCCAGTGGAGAATCTGTAGATCAAGGTACTGCCGCGCCCATCTCGAACGAAGACAAAGTCTCCCGCCGCATCGGCTTGCGGCGTGATTCTTTCGAAGAAAAATGCCCCAAAATGCGAGACTTCGACGACCACTCCGCGCAGGTATTTTCCCGTATGCTTGTCTACTACCTCAACGAGAAAGCCATTCGTTTCATCATGGAGTTTTTTTTCTTCTTCGATCAGTTCGGGATGGGCTTTCACTTCGTCGTGTCCAGTGCCCGCATAGGTGTTTGCCCAGGCCAGCATCATCTCATTGCCACGTCCCATCGTCTTGACGAGCGGCGTTTGGTGCGGGTAGCGGCGCGTCCAAAGCACTTGGTTGGTCTTTAGATCCCGCACTTCCAAATCCGAATTCGCGGCGGTGTCCTGGTCGAACGCGCCCAACGGCTTAAACTCAACGAGCAGGTCGTCGAGTTGGTCAACATGATCGGTAGCTTCGTAAGGCAACTTGGACGCCTTGTGCTGACGCGGATCGATCGCTGCCTGGGCGTGATTCTGCCCGTGGTATTTGGGGAAATCCGCATAGAACTGGCCGGTGTCGTCAAAATACCCGGCGGAAAAGGGACGTGTATAAATCAGGCGACGGCCAGTTTCAACATCCCAGAGTGCGGACCGGCTCTTGTTCGAGAGGGCAAGAAGCTTTCCATCGGTCGAAACGACGGCAGCGGAAATCTCTCCCAACTGACTGATCGGCAGATCGAGGTTCTCGGCATTTGTGGCATTGGGAACCAATCCCTGGCTGGTTAGTTCCACTCCGCCTTCGCCGGTCTCCATCAACACCGTCTTGTCGTAAACATCGAGTACCTCGTTGGGAAGCGAGAACAGGATCTGCCCGGTGCCAAGATCCACAAGCCCCAGCGCGGCGTCTTTCATTGGGCTTACCTTCATATAATCGCCGTGGGTCACTCCACTAAGTTCATTGTCGCCAAGCGCGATCTGCTTGATCGGATTTCCGCCGGGAAAGCTATACACGGCGGACTTTTCCGGGCTGTCCCAATTGTCAATGGCGATGCGATCGTTACTCACGAATGCGAAGGGTTTGCGATTCAGCTTGGCAATTGCTCCTTCTGCCTTTTCAAAGGTTTGCTTCGCCAGGTTGTAAACCAGCGTGGTGGGCTCACGGTTGGCCATCAGGCGCGACCCATCGGGCGAGAAGGCCCATCTTACGATCGGCCAATGCAGCTTGGACGTGACCCACCAAGAGTAGTTGCCGGCGGCCGTGAATCCAAAACCGAAATTCGTGTTTTGCCCCGAGTCAAGCGAAGAGAGGCTGAATGCGTCGTCTTTCTTCAGCAGCACTTCGCTTTCTGCAACGTTCCACAGGGTCAGTCCAAATTGATGTTGTTGCGGGCTCGAAGTGTTGAGAATGCAGGCCATGACCTGCCCGTCCGGCGAAAGCAGGTGGAGCAGGCACGGCTTATAGGAGATCACCTCGTACGCCCCCAGCAATTGCTGGCTGGCTATCTCCCATTGCTCGACGCGCAAGCTCGGCGTGCTGAAAGATATCCGCGTGGAATCCGGCGAAAACGATGCAGGGTCGGCATCCACGGCATCGATCTGAAAGAGCAATCGGAATGGCGAGCGCGAAAGGACGAATATTTTGGATAGGTCCTGAGCAAGAGCGTACTTGCCGTCCGGACTGAACTGGACGCGGGTCAGGTCGGGGTGCAAGGGCGGAGTCAATTGAACGGCGTGGTCCGGCAAATCCGCGGGTAATCCAGCGGCAGGGGCGGCAACCACTTGTTTCCGCCACGCGGAGAAATCCGTCACAACCGGCGGTTTGATCTCTTCACATCCGGGCGGGATCGCCGCCGCATTTTTCAGGATTGCACGCAAGCGCACCTGGGCGGGCCGCAAGGCGTGAAACAACCCACCCAGCGCAGAGCCGGTATTGCCGTGGGTCTCTGTAACTTGATTCCAGAATTCGGCGTATGCGTCTGGCTTGTAACCGGCCTTCATCAGAACATAGAGGGCCACAGCGTCGGCGGTTTCCTCGTATTTTTCACCGGATGGATGCCAGCCCCCATGCGCCATATCGCGCAGGCGCTGCACTTTTTCGAAGATGTCTGCCCGGTCGCCGGCCGCGGTCACATGCAGAGTATCCTCCCATTCGGCGGACGTCTCGATGGCTTGCTGGTGGATCAGGATGTGGCCGATCTCGTGAGCCATGACTCCGGCCAATTCGTCTTCGTTTGCTGCTGCGGCTATCAGCTTGCGTGTGAAATAAATGTGTCCGCCCGCAATGCTGAAGGCATTCACTTCATCGGCATCCACAATCTTGTAGCGGAATTGGAACGAGTTGGGCGGCAGCACCGCGAGCAGGCGCCGGCCAATCTTCTCGAGGGTTGCCTCATCGGCAGGATCGTTGACAAATCTTAAATGCGCTTCCTGGATCTGCGCATACGCATCGCCGAGATCCTGTTCCTGCCGTTCATTGAAGATATTGTGTGCGGTGGGGCTTAGCGCCGTTGGGGCGGCGAGGCACGATGCGGTGGTTTGTGCATTGGCTGACAACCCGGCAAAGGAGAGGAGTACGAACGTAAAAAACGGAATGCGCATACAGATCGACTCACCATGGAAGATGACGACAGGCCACAATACCACCGGGTCCCCAAGCGCCACAAGCGGAGTCTGCCTGAATGCGGATGCCGCCGAAGCCGACTTCTCATCCGCCAAGCTCAGGTCGCGAAGTCGCCCGGCTACCTGGGTTGAGTGAGCGAGATCATGTAGAGAATCTCCTGGTGGAAGGCTATGCCGAACGGGATCAGGCATAGCGCCGTCAATATTGCAAGGGTCCACGATTGCCCGCGAACCCATTCGGGGGCTTCGCCCGCCAGGAGTGAAAACGGCGCGGCCAAGAACAGAGCGAGGAGTGCGAACGAGAGCACCTCGCACAAAAGGAGCCGGCGCGAGATCACTGCCGCAACTTCTTGGATGGAGACATGGCCGAGTCGCTCTTGCAGTTCGGCCATTCGCCTTCCATCGACGATGACCATAATAAGGTCTACAGTCCGCTCGAAGAACCACAATAAGGCCATGGCGGCAAGGGCAGATATCGCCGTCAGGAAAAACACGATGCGAGGCGCAGGCTTATCGTCCGGTTCGCTCCATTCAGTTTGCTCGTCGCGCCGGTCGGAAATCACCTGGAAGATAATCAGCGCCGCAACGCAGCCAATGCTGAGAGCGATGGCCATGGTAAAGGATCCTGTTACGGCAGCCATCGATCCCGCTACGTTCCTCACGCCGGTCCGTCTTTGCGTTGCAATCTCTTGAAACGCCCTCAGTATTCCAAAGGCGCCGATGAGCACCTGAAGCGCGATTGAAGTCAGAGCCAGCGGGATGCCCGGCAAAACTGCGGGCATACGAAGTCGGCGCGGACCAAACCATAAAAAACCGATGAGAATCAAGGTAAGCGCGGGTCCAACAAACGCCATCAGGAAAGTGATGGGCCCGAATCCTGAGACCGAATCCGTTGCGCCATTCATCTTCAGGGCCTCCAACTACTGTGCCGTGACGATTACAGGCGAGATTGCGACGTACCATCCGCCCGTGGGCATCCGGCGACTATATAAGTAGATTGGCGAATTCTAAATCGTGAATGGAAATATCCGCAAGGCGGCTGGCAACAAGACGCTGATTGATACCTACATCAGTCTGCGCCGGATCAAATCCAGCGCTTGCTGGGTGGCGAATTCGCGGATTCTGGTGCGGTCGCCTTTGAAGGTGCGCTCGATGGACTCGGTTTTACGGGAGTCGGAGACGGCGATGTGGACCAGGCCGACGGGCTTCTTTTCGGTTCCGCCGGCGGGTCCGGCGATGCCGGTTACGCCTACGCCGAGGGTTGCGCCGGTGCGCAGGCGGATGCCGGTGGCGAGCGCTCCGGCGACTTCCTCCGAGACCGCGCCATACAGCTTGATGAGTTCCGGAGAGACGCCAGCGAAGGTGTTTTTGAGCGCGTCGGCATATACAACCACGCCGCCCAGGAAGGACCGGGAGCTGCCGGGGATGCTGGTGATGCGCTCGGCGATCATGCCGCCGGTGCAGCTTTCCGCCACGGCCAGCGTGGCCTGGCGCAGGCCCAGGTAGTAGAGAACGATCTGTTCGAGGGATTCTCCATCGGAAGAGTAGAGCCAGTCTTCAAGCGCTTCTTCCATGCGACCGGCCAGCTCGTCCACGCGCTGCTTGGCTTCGGCGGCGTTGGGCTTGGTGCAGAGCAGGGTGAGGCGGATGTCGCCGGAGTGGGCCAGGATGGTGGTTTCAACATCGGGATAAGTGGTGTAGATGGGGGCGAGAAACTTGTCGGCCTGGGACTCGGGAATCATGGCGGCGCGCAGGGTGCGCTTGGCGATGAAGCGCTTGGGCAAAGTGGCGCGGAGGCGGGGCATGCATTCGGCGTCAAAGAGCGGGCGGCACTCGCCGGGAGGGCCGGGCAACAGCAGGATGAGCTTGCGATAGCCGCCGAATTTGGTGTCGAGCCACTGGCCGGGCGCGCTGCCGTTGGGGTTGGGCAGCACGGTTGCCCCCTCGAGGACGTCGGCCTGCTTCAGGTTGTTGTCGGGCATGGGCACGCGCCAGACGGCGGCGCGCGCATAAAGGGCCGCCACTTGGGCCGCGTCGCGGTTGAGGGCTAGGGAGAGCGCCTCGGCGACGGCTTCGCGGGTGAGGTCGTCCTCGGTGGGGCCGAGCCCGCCCATGAGGGCGAGAACGTCAGAGCGGCCTAGGGCGGTGCGGATGGCGGGGACCAGATCCTTGAGCCGGTCGCCGACTATGGTTTTGAAAGCGACGGTGACGCCGATTTCGTTGAGTTTCTCAGTGAGGTAAAGCGAGTTTGTGTCCTGGTGCCAGGGGGTGAGCATTTCGGAGCCGACGGCGATGATCTCGGATTTCATAACGCGGAACCTGGCTTCCAGCCTCTAGTTTGCGTGGTGCTTGTGCCGAAGCAATTCATGCCAGCTTGGATTTGGGTGGCAGCCGTGCACTCCTCCACCTGAAAGGCCACAAACTGGAGACAAAGGCTAACAGCTAAATCCTAAAACAACGTCAGTCCTTCCACACCCAGGTCCACATCGTAAACGGCTTCCTGTGTTGCAAGGATGGTAGAGCCAAGCGGCGAAAACGCGACGCCAACCAGGTTGGCTCCGGCGACGGCGAGAGAAGCTTCTCCCTCCGGGGTTACGCGGACCAGGCCGCGGCGGCCATGGAGGCAGGCGGCCAGATAGACATCGCCCTCTTTGGAGAGCGCGAGGCCCTGCGGACGGCCGAGACCGCGATACCAGGCGCGCGTGTCGCCGTTGGGCTCAATGGCCCAGATGGCGTCGTTGGAGGAAAGCGACGGCGCAGTTACGAAAAGCGTGCCGGCGGCGTTCACGGCCAGGTGATAAGCGGCGACGCTGGGCTCGAGCGTGGCGTGGACGAAGATCTGGCGCTGGGGATTGATCTTGAAGATGGTGCCGCTGCGGTCGCCGACGAAGAGGTTGCCCTCGGCGTCGAAGGCCGCGCCGGTGGCCACGCCCATGCCCTCGGCGTAGACGGTGGACTCGCCCGATGGGTCGACGCGGTAGACGTTGCCCTCGGCGCGGGAGGTGACAAAGAGGTCGCCGTCGGGGTTGAAAGCCAGGCCGGTGGCGTTGAGGATTCCGGTGACGAAGGGCGTGCCGCGGCCATCGGGGCTGACGCGAACCACCGAGACCGGGGTCATCTTGCCCCTGGGGCCGGAGATGGTGGCATAGATCATCCCGGAGCGGCTGACGGCGGGGCTGGTGACAGGATGGAGGCCTTCGGAGAGCTGGCGGGCTACGCGAAGCGGCACGGGGGTACTTGCGCCATAGGGATTACGGACCTCGATGAGTCCGGTGGAGGCTTGACCGGGGACGCGCAAGGCCAGCCGGGTGGGGCGGCTCATCAGCAGGTGGGCAGAGTGGCCGTCCACCAGCACAGCGGGCAAAACGGCCGGTTGGCCAAAACTGACGGACCCGAGATGAGCGCCAGAGGCCTCGATTTCGCCAAGGGGCAGAGACGCGGGGGGATCAATCGAGTCGATGCGCGGCTCAGGGAGGATTTCCGGAGCGGATTGGGAGTGGATGCGGGTCATATCAGATCCAGATGCGCAACAAGGATGCTACACCCAAAGCATACAGCCCGGCAGCCACATCGTCGAAGACAATGCCCCAGCCTTCGGGAAGGCTTTCAAGCTGGCGGACGGGAAAAGGCTTGGCGATATCGAAGAGGCGGAAAAGGATCAGGGCAATGAGGGCGTGGCGGAGATCGAAGGGGCTGAAGAGGAGGGCGATAGCCTGGCCGGCGACTTCGTCGATGACGACAAATTGCGGGTCTTTGCGGCCGGACTCGCGGGCGACGATGGTGGCGGCGGGGACGCCGAGGATGAGCGTAAGGGCGATGCCGATAAGGAGGGCGAGGAGGAGCGCGTGCGGCGAGGGGTGGGCAAACCAGGCGTAGGCGGCCCAGAGCAGGACGGTGGCTACCGAGCCCCAAGTGCCGGGGCCGGGCTTGCCAAAGCCCGCGCCGAAGAAGGTGGCGATGGTCCAGGCCCAGGGGGTCATGGATTTCTCGTTTTGGACGAGAGTGGTTACAGGCTCAGTCGTCATTGGAGTCACGGTCTCGGCCGCTGCTGAGGCTGCCGAGGTCTTCCAGGACTTCGGGGTCGAGGACAGGGGAACTGATCTTGTAGACGCCCATCGCCCACTTGCCGAGGTCGATCTTGCGGCAACGGTCGCTGCAAAAAGGGAAATCCTCGTCGTTGAAGCGGACCAGCATGGCGCAAGTGGGACAGCGGAGAACCTTCGCGGATTTTTTCTTGGCGGGCATGGGCCTTTCCTGCCAGAGTAGCACTCAATGAATATCGTACAGGGGAGGGTTGCCATGCGTCAGCGCCGAGGCTTGCATATTCCCGGAATACCGGTTCGATTGCGCAGCCTCGAATCGCCAAGAAAGCTAGCTGGCTCTGGCGGAATAAAACCGAACACACTCCTGAAGGAATGCGGCGCAGGCTGACTGAATCCGCTGCTTGAACGCCCGCTTCTCCCTGGTCCTGAGCTTGTGGCCCCGTTTGATGGAGGTGAGCGGTTTTTGATCGATCGGAACAGCGGACGAGAAAAATCCGGTTTCGCTTTTCGACAATCCAACCGCAGAAAAGAGATTGTCGTAGGAATCTTTGAAGGCGCGAGCCGCTTCCTTCTTAAAAGAACTTTGCCTCTCGGCCGGAATAGCGGCAATTGCGCGGATATCGAAGGCGCTGGCAACGCCCTGCAAGGCTGCCAGAAGAATCTGTGCGGGCGCAACATCGTAAAGGGCTTTGGTTGCGTCGCCGATCTGCCGGTAGCATCCCTTGACGCCCTGCAAGCGCGTGATCAAGAGAGCCTCCGCGGCCGGGGATTCGACGACCGATCCGGGAACCATCGTGAAGGAGAGAACAAAGACGATATCGCCATCCACTCGCAGACGGAGCGTCAATTCGCCTTCGTTGTCGTATGGGCGCGACAAGCCCATCGTCACGGCAAAGCGATCGCCCCCGCCGGGGAATTCATGGAGCGTAATTTCGTCTTGCAGAATCTGGCGCAGCAATTGACCGGGAAGCAGTTCGCGCAGACGGCTGTAGTGATGGATAAAGCACGATGCGCGATCGGATGTCGAGAAGCCACGGGCCAGGTAATCGTCGGTCAGAAACTTGTAGCTGAACCTCGGGTCGTTCTGAACCATTGCCGAATAAGGAGGAATCTTCGCAAGCAATCCAAGAACGTTGCGGACCGCGCCGATGTGCGTAAATGCGCGCCAAGTCCAGACACAGACCCGCGCAGCCGAGACGGGCAGCCTCCCCCGCTCGACGATGTACCGTGGCGCTGGGGTTGGTCTGCTGGTAAGGGTCGCGAAATTCTCGCGCGCGACTACGAAGTTGATTGCCCCAGACATCTTGCTTTCAACCTCCGGGAAGTGTCCCCGGCTTCAGGACAATCCAATGCGCCACTGGCCTACTTCCGCTGCGCGGTCTTGTCCCGAGATCGGCCGGAGACTCTTGCAGAATGGCGGATGCGGTGGGGTATTTTCAATGCCAGATTTGTCCGCGCGCATGGCCCTTTGGTGCCATCGGGAGGTTACCTGCCGCGGATGTTGGGCAGGAGATGCCGGACCCTTGAAGGACCGGGCGAAGCGGGGTTACAGCGGGCCGGAGAGGATGCACGCCACCACATCGTACTCGTGCGCTTCAGTGATTTGAGCTTTGTAAAAGCGGCCGGGTTCGAGGGCCGTGACGCTTGGGCCGAGTTCGGCGAAGTCGTTAATGTAGACTTTGCCGTCGATCTCAGGGGCGTGGAACTGGGTGCGGCCTTCCCAGAGAAGCGGAGTCTCTTCGCTTTCGCCCTCGGCTAACACAACTAACTCGCGGCCCACCCATTGCTGCTTGGCGCGCTTGCTGATGGATTGCTGAAGTTTCATCAGGCGGCGCTTGCGGGCTTCGATGGTGCGTTTGGGGACTTTTGCGTCGAGCGAAAATGCGCCGGAGCCTTCTTCATCGGAGTAACTGAAGACTCCGAGCCAGTCGAACTTTGCCTCCTGAACGAACTCCTGCAAAAGTTCAAAGTCGCGGAGCGATTCACCGGGGAAGCCGACGATGAAAGAGGTGCGCAGAGCGATGCCGGGAACTGCGGCGCGGACTTTCTCAAGAGTCTTGAGGAAGATATCCGCACCAGCGCCGCGCTTCATGGTTTTGAGCACAGCGGGCGACGCGTGCTGGAGGGGCACATCGAGATATTTGCAGATGTTGTCGTGTTTGGCGATGGTGGCGAGCAGGCGGCCAGTGATGCGGTTGGGGTAGGCGTAGAGGAAGCGGAGCCAGCGCAGGCCTTCGATAGCGGCGAGCGCGTCGAGCAGTGTGGCCAGACCGTCTTTGATGCCTAAGTCCTCGCCGTAACAGGTGGTGTCCTGGCCGATGAGGGTGATCTCCTGAACGCCTCGGGCAACCAACTGTCGCGCCTCGGCGACTACCGATTCGAAGCGGCGCGAGCGGAATTTGCCGCGCAGGTTGGGAATAACGCAGAAGGTGCAGGGATGGTCGCAGCCCTCGGCGATCTTGATATAGGCCGAAGATTTTGGCGTCGTCAGGTAGCGTGGAGTGGATTCGTCGTAGAGATAGGTGGGCAGCAAGTGCGCCGCGCCCTGCCAATCGTCGCGGCTGAACCGGCCCTGCTGCTCGCGCAGGTCGCCTTCGGGCCGGGAATTCGTTTCAGGGGCTAAAGCCCCGATTTTATTCGCTGGCTTAACGGCACGACTCAAGTCGTGCCCTGACACAAAACCGGTCTCTTTTCCAGATTGCTTATGCGTGCCTGCCTTGGATTCCCGACCTGGCCGGCTCTCGGCTTGGCCGCTGCCGCTGAGAATGTTGAAGAGACCGGGAACCGCGATGGCTTGTGGGCGGGCGAGGCCCGCGGCTTCAAGGATGGATTCCAGCTCGCCAGTACCGACAACGGCGTCCACCTCCGGGATGCTCTTTTGAATCTCGTCGCGATAGCGCTCCACCAGGCAGCCCGCGACGATGAGCCGCTTGGCCGAGCCTGAAGTTTTGAAGCGCGCCATTTCCAGGATGGTATCGACCGACTCCTGCTTGGCTGTGTCAATAAAGCTGCACGTGTTGACGATGAGGATTTCGGCTTCTTCGGGATGGGAGGTGAGGCGCGCGCCGGCGCGGTCGAGAAGGCCCATCATGACCTCGGAGTCAACGAGGTTTTTGGGGCAGCCGAGGGAGATAAAGCCCACGGAAGGGGCCGTGGGTGCGGAGGATGTGGTCACATTTCTATTGTACCGGGCGGCGGGTTTTATGACAGCGAACCGCCTCCCGTCCACCGGAGTATAGTTCTTTTTGACGGAAGAAAGACCAAATGCGGGGAGACAATCCAATGGCAGTGCGGGAAATTGAAGCGGTAAAACCGGCGGCGGATGAAGTATTGCTCATTACAAGCGGCGATCTGCGGCTTGCGGCCAACCGCGCATGCTGGCCCGCGCAGAAGGAGATGGAAGAGAAGCTGACGCAGGCCTTCGTGGCGCAGGGCTTCAAGCTGATCCGTGCCCACGCTTGCAGCGAAGCGGAAGGGCACGGGTTCATCTCCTCGCAGCGCATGGGGATGGATGTCTTCATGAAGATCCATCCTGAGGCGAGACTCGTGTTTGCCACAGCGGCATGGCAGTACAGCCATCACGTCCTGCCGGGGTTGCGCAGCCATCGGGGGCCGATCTTGACGGTAGCGAACTGGTCGGGACAATGGCCCGGACTGGTAGGCCTGCTCAATTTGAATGGATCCCTTGTAAAGGCCGGGAAACATTTCTCCACCATTTGGAGCAAGGAGTTTACCGACGATTATTTTCTCGCGGGGCTTGCGGAGTGGCTGCGCGAGGAAAAAATCACCCATGATAGCTCGCATGTGCATTCGCTGGATGTGGGCAAGCTGCCCGCCGAAAACGTCGCGCTCGGAGTTACACTCGCCGGCGATCTCAAATACCGCAAGGCGATTATCGGTATCTTCGACGAGGGCTGCATGGGCATGTACAACGCCATTATCGACGATGAGTTACTGAACCCCGCGGGCATCTACAAAGAGCGGTTAAGCCAGTCCGCGCTCTTTGCCAAGATGAGGACGGTGGGCCAGGCGGAAGCGGAGGCAGTTTATAACTGGATGGCGGCCAGGGGCGTGAAATTTGAGTTGGGCGAGGACGCCGCGACAGAACTAACTCTGGAGCAGGTCATCGAGCAATGCAAGATGTATATCGCGGCGGTCCGCATTGCAAAGGAATTCGGCTGCGATGCTATCGGCATTCAATATCAGCAGGGATTGAAAGACCTGACCGCCGCATCCGATCTGGCCGAGGGAATGCTGAACAATGCAGATCGCCCGCCGGTGTATGCGGAAGGAACGCGTGAGGAGCTTTATCCCGGTGGGCCGCTGGTCCATTTCAACGAAGTGGATGAGTGCGCAGGCGTGGATGCGCTGATTACGAATCGCTGCTGGAGCACGCTGGGGCTTGACCCCTCGACGACGCTGCACGATGTTCGCTGGGGCGAACACTACACTGGGCAGGGAATCGACGCATTTGTGTGGCTGCTGCAAATTTCCGGCGCTTCGCCCGCGAATCATTTTGCCGGCGGCTATGCGGGGGCCAGCAGCGAGCGTCAGCCGGCCATGTACTTCCCGCTGGGCGGCGGTTCGCTGAAGGGCATCGGCAAGCCGGGCGAGATTGTTTGGAGCCGCGTATTTGTTGAGGGCGGCGCACTTCATGCCGACCTGGGCCGGGGCACGGTGGTCAGCTTGCCCGCGGCGGAGACGGAGCGCCGCTGGCGCGAAACGACTCCGCAATGGCCGATCGTACATACCGTGTTCCATGGCGTTAGCCAGAATCAGTTCATGGCTCGCCATCGCGCCAACCATGTGAATGTAGCCTATGCGCCTTCGGCGGAGATGGCCGACAAAGCGCTTGCCACCAAAGCCGCCATGCTGGCGGAGCTGGGCATCCATGTCTCTCTGTGCGGAGTTTCGCAGACGGACTGATGGCGACGCGCCGTCAGCCTTGTAGCACGGCCACAATCTGCTCAGTCGAGCGCACGCGGCCCAGCCGGGGAAAGATGCGCTCGATAGAGTTGGCGTGGCTTTCTGCAGTTATGCCGGTCATGGCGTCTTCGGCAAAGACGAGTTCGTAACCATGCTCATAGGCGTCGCGGGCTGTGCTCTCTACGCCGAACTCGGTTGCGATGCCGCAAAGGACTATCGTCGTCAAGCCTCGGCGGCGCAGTTGCAAGTCAAGATCGGTGCCGTAAAAAGCGCCCCACTGGCGCTTGAGAATCACCACATCGCTTGGCTGGCGGTCAAGCTCGGGTATGAAATCCATCCAGTCATGCGGCAGCGGACCGGTCGAGCGCCACGTCAGGTCGGTCGGAGTTTTCACGCGGTCAGCGCCATCCGCCGAGCCGCCCACATGCACCAAGATGGGCTGCGCACCGGCTGCGCGGGCAGCGGCCAAGATGTGCGCGCTGTTGGCGATGACGGCGGCCTTCGGATGCGGCGCGCCACCGGGCAGGCCCGCGATGCCTTTCTGTAAGTCGATGACGACGATGGCTGTGCGGCGTGGTTCGAGTTTCAGATCCGGTGCAAGATCGCTCATTGCTGTATTCCCTCCTCTGCGGGTAGGATGCCCATTTCCAGATAGATGGGGCGTATTTCGCGCCGCATCGCCGGTAACTGCGTCGTGAACCAGGCCGCGCCAAGCAGCACCGCCGCTCCGCTAAAGATCACCGTCCACGGCGCGCCGAATTTATCTGCCATGGTCCCAGCCAGAAGGCTGCCAAAGGGCGCCATGCCCATAAAAGCCATCGTATAGTAGCTCATCACGCGCCCGCGCTTGTCCTCGCTGACAAGGGTCTGGATGATAGTGTTACTGCCCGCCATGATTTGCATCATGCCCATGCCCGCTACCAGCACCATGATCATGGAGAGCCAGAACCAATGTGACAGACCAAAACCAATCAACCCAAAACCAAAGACCGCGGCGGCGATAGGAATCATCCGCACCAGGCCCCGCACGCTCTTGCGCGCAGCCAGCGACAGCGCCGACACCAGCGCACCCACCCCCATTGCGCCCATCAGAAATCCCAATGTATGCGGACCGCCGTGCAGAATCTTGGCTGCGAAGATGGGCATGAGCACCACAAACGGAATGCCCATGAAGCTGATCACGGCAAACAATAGCAGGATGGTGCGGATGGGCAGGAACTCCGAGACATAGGTCCATCCGGCCTTTAACTCAGAGAGCGCGGAGGCGGTCGCGCGGATGGCGGATGGCGCTTCAACGTGCATCATCAGCAGCGAGGCAATGACCGCAATGTAACTAATGCCATCGACGAGAAAGCACCAGCCCTCGCTCGAGACCGCGATCAACATTCCGGCCAGCGAGGGGCCAACGAGGCGCGCCATGTTGACCATGGACGAGTTGATGGCGATGGCGTTCGACAGGTCGTTGCGGTCATCGACCATTTTGACCATGAAGGCCTGACGGCCGGGCATATCGAAGGCATTGACGATGCCCTGGGTCACGCTGAGCACCAGCAGCCAGGGGATGGTGATGGTGCCGGAAAGCGCTAGGGCAGCCAGCGCCAGCGATTGCACCATCGACAATGCCTGCGTCCAGACGAGTACTTTGCGTCGGTCCATCCGGTCTACCAAAACGCCGGCGAAGGGCGCAAAGAGGAACGTCGGAATTTGTCCGGCGAAGCTGATAGTACCCAGCAGCAGCGCCGAGCCTGTGAGCCGGTAGACCAGCCAACTGGTGGCGATGCGGGTCATCCATGTGCCGATGAGCGAGATGGTCTGGCCCGCAAAGAAGAGCCGGAAGTTGCGATGCCGCAGCGCGCGCCAAGCATGAGATGAGCCGCTGTAGACGCGCGGTTCCGCTACGTCGGAAAGGCCGGCTGGTTCCGCGCTGGGTGTTTTTTCGTCGCTGCTCAAAGGCGCTTCCTCATTGCAACCAAATCTGTCCTCACCTTAATAGAGTTGTCATCCTGAGCGGAGCAGGTCGCGCTTATGCGGCCTGCGTAGTCGAAGGACCTGCGGTTAGCTCATCGGACTGGGAGGGTTGCAGAACTACCGCAACATCAAGCCATGAAGATCAAGGCTTCTCAGCCACCCAACCCGTCACCAATTCCCCTTCCTTCGACTTCATGATGGCATGGCCGGTGGCGAGATCCACCATGATCACCCTGGGATGATCATCGAAAATCTTCCGTTGGTTGAGCAGCAATCTCTCTCCGTCCGGCGACCATACGATGGGCCCATTGAGTGTATATTTCATCCATTTGCGCTCCTTATCCAAAACAGATCGGGCGCCGGTCCCATCGGGGTGGATGACCATGCACTGCACAATGTAAGCGTATGCAATCCAGTCGCCCTTGGGAGACCAGGAAGGGTTACTTCCCTGAGCAATCGTCATCATTTTCCCGGTGGCCACGTCGAACACTACAATCCGCCCGTTTCCAGGACTAACTGCAGACACCGCAAGGAATTTGCCGTCAGGCGACCAGCTAATCTGATTTCTCCAATCTACTTGTATAGATCCTGGGATCGCCCCCATGTGACCTGTTTCAAGATTCAATATCATCAGACCTGTGTCACAGTTAACACCGGTACATCCTTTCTCCCCGTTAAATGCAATTCTTTTCCCATCTGGCGAAAAGGCTGCCGATCCAACCGTTTCGAAGTCGCCGTATTGCTTCCACGTTTTCTCCCGCACCGAGTACACGCCCATCACCGACTTGAATTTTGGTCGAGGATGAGGATCGCACCATCCCTTTATCTTCGGATCGCATTTCACGACGTCCGCATTCAGCATGAATGATATTCCGCCGGCTACTCGATCTCCAGAAGGGCTTATTGCCCAAAGGGACGACGCGCGCTCCATCGGGCCAGAGAGTTGCGGCACGGTAAAACTCCCGCTCGGTGTAACAAGGGTATAGTTACCATAATTCGTATCGCCACCAACGGGACTGAAAAGCAACGTCGACTGAGGCTCAGAAAAACAGCCGACACAACCACCGGTCTGCTTGCTAGGAGCCTGCGAGAAACCGATCCCGGTCGTCAACAAAAATGTAAACAGATACCGAATTCGCATGGTGCCACCCTCTCCCCGGTTGATTCCTGTGCCGCACTCGCTCAATCAAACCAGCCCCCACTCCCGCAGCAGAAAGGCATAGTCGAAGGCGATCTCCTTCAGGTAGTCGTAGCGGCCGCTTGCGCCGCCGTGGCCGGCTTGCATATTAGTTACCAGCAGCAGCGGATTGTTATCCGTCTTGAGAGTGCGGAGCTTGGCTACGTACTTGGCCGGCTCCCAGTACATCACCTGGCTGTCGTAGAGCGATGTCTTGACTAACATCGCCGGATAACTCGCCGCCTTCAGGTTGTCGTAGGGCGAGTAACTCAGCATGTACGTGAAGTAACTCCCTTCGTTGGGATTTCCCCACTCCTCGTACTCGGGTACGGTGAGCGGCAGCGTGGCATCGAGCATGGTGTTCATTACATCGACAAAAGGCACATGGGAGACGACCGCGCGGAAGAGATCGGGGCGCAGGTTGGCGACCGCGCCCATCAGCAGGCCGCCGGCAGAGCCGCCCTCGATGGCCACGCGCGCCGGATCGCCGTAGCCGGAAGCGGTGAGATGCTCGACAGCGGCGATGAAGTCCGAGAAAGTGTTGCGCTTGACCAGCATTTTGCCGGCGTCGTGCCAGGGCTTGCCCAGGTCGCCGCCGCCGCGGATATGGGCATAGGCCATGACCACGCCGCGATCGAGCAGGCTGAGCCGGTTCCCGCTGAATGCGATGGGCAGCGCGTAGCCATAGGAGCCGTAGCCGTAGACGTACAGTGGATTGTTTTGTGTGCGCTTGTCCTTGCGATAAACAAGAGAGACCGGAACCACCGCACCGTCTGGGGCGATGGCGTGGACGCGCTCGCTGGCATAGAGGGTGCGGTCGAAGCCGCCGGGAATCTCAAGCTGCTTGAGCAGCGTGGATGCGCCGGTGGCCAGGTCGTACTCGTACACGGAGGCGGGCGAAACCAGCGACTGATAGGCGTAGCGGAAGGCAGACGTCTCAAAGACGCGGTTGATGTGCGGTTGTGCGCTGTAGACAGGCTCGGGGAAGGCGATTTCTCCGGCGGGTATGGATTCGGGCCCGTCGCCGGCAAAGCGCCAGAGACGCAGCCGTGGCAGGCCGTCTTCGCGTTCGCAGGCCACAAAAAAGCCGGCGAAGAGGTCTACATCTTCGAGCATCACGCTTTCGCGGTGGGCAATAAGCTCGGTCCAGTGCTCGCGGCCCGGCGTGGCTGCCGGAGCAGTCACCAGTCGGAAGTTGCGCCCGCGATCGTTGGTGCGGATGAACCACAGGCCGTTGCGGTGGTCGATGAAGTACTCGTGCTCATCCTGGCGTGGGCTGATGAGGGTGAATGCGCCGAGGGGATCGTCCGCCGCCAGCACCCGCGATTCGGAGGTGGTGTGGCTGGCCGCTTCGAGGATCAGGAATTCGCCGTCGCGGGTGCGGCCCGCGCACAGGTTGAAGCGCTCGTCGTCGTCCTGGTAGACCAGCGCATCGGCAGATTGGGGCGTGCCCAGCACGTGCCGCCAAAGCTGAAACTGGCGCTTCTGCTCCTCGTCCTCGACCGTATAGAACAAAGTCCGGTTGTCCGCGGCCCACACGACGGAGCCGGTGCGCTCGACTTCATAGGGCAGCGTTTCGCCGCTTTCCATATCCTTGATGTGCAGCGTGTACTGGCGGAAGCCGGTGGTGTCGGTGGAGTAGGCCAGCCAGCGGCCGTCGTCGGTGATGGAGGTTGCGCCGATGGAGAAGAATGCGTGGCCCTCGGCCAGCTGATTGCCGTCCAGTATCACTTCCTCCGGCGCATCCAGCGTCTCCCGCTTGCGGCATTGGATGGCGTATTGAAGCCCCTCCTCCGTACGAGCGTAGTACCACCAGCCCCGATCGAGGAAGGGAACCGAGACATCGGTCTGCTTTACGTGCGAGAGCATTTCCTGGTAGAGGTCCTCGCGCAGGCCGGCGAGCGGGGCCATGAAGGCCTCGGCGTAGGCGTTTTCGGCTTCGAGGTAGGCGGTGACCTCGGGGTTTTCCTTATCGCGCAGCCAGGCGTAGTCGTCGGTGAGAACAACGCCGTGCAAGGTGGTCTCTGTGTGTTGCTTGCGGGCGATGGGGGCGGGCGGAAGCGGGCTCGGAGTCATTTGCTTCCAGTGTAGTGCAAGGACAGCTTTTAGCTATTGGCTTTTAGTCGGACGACGGAGATTGGCGGCACTCGGGCGGACGGGATGCGCGCGAACGGAGCTAAAAGCTAGCGGCTAACGGCTCAAAAGAGCGCCTCTGGAACCTTCCAACCGCCGCCCGCGTAAAATATAGAGCGATGAAAGGTTTTCGCCGCACACATTCGATCGTCTTCCGGCTGCTGCTGGCTGCTGCCGTGGCGCTTGCCACAACGGCGGCACTGGCCGAGCGGGTCGAGGATCTGCCGCAACCCACTGATTACGTCAGCGATTACGCCCACGTGCTTTCGCCCGAGGCGATTGCGCGGCTGGACCGCGTCTGCGCGCAACTTGACCACTCCGCGGCCAATGCGCAAATAGCCGTGGTGACCATCCACACCGTGAATGGTGAAGATCCGGCTGACTTTGCAACGCGCCTCTTTTCGAAGATGAAGATAGGCCAGAAAGGGACGGACCGCGGAGTTCTGGTCTTCCTGGCCGTAGACGACCACAAGCGCCAGATCATAGTGGGCTACGGGCTGGAGGGCATTCTGCCTGACGGCAAGGTCGGCGATATTGGCCGCGCGATGGTTCCCGATCTTCGCGCCAACGACTTCGACGGCGCCGTGACACTGGGCGTGAATGAGGTGGCGCAGGTGATCGCCGCCGACGCCAAGGTGACGCTGGACGCGGATGCTTCGGAAGCATCTCCCGCTCCCGCTCCCGAAGAGGACGAGCCGTGGTCGTTGGGCACGAAAATTGCTACGATTCTCGTGGTGACGATCATTCCGTTGATCGTGTTTAGCCCCTGGATTCTGCGCTTCTTGGTTTTTTTGGGCGTCTTCAGGCGCTGGGGATGGAACCCGTTTAACGGCCCCGGCGGTGGAGGAGGCTTCGATGGCGGCGATTCCGGCGGTGGCGGAGGTTTTTTCGGCGGCGGCGATTCCGGCTTCGGCGGCTTCGGCGGGGGCGATACCGGAGGCGGCGGCGCAGGGGGAAGCTGGTAGGTTCTTTGCGATTCAAATGCTGGGGCGTCCTTAGGTGGAGGCCGGAGGAGAATAGGACTGTATGAGCAAGGGATTCTGGATTGCGATCGGGGTTATTGGCGTTCTGATTTTGGTTGTGGTGATGATCTTTGGCAGCTATATCAGCGCCAGGAACCAGATGGTGGCGCTCGATCAGAATGTGAAGGCTAAGTGGTCGGAGGTCGATGTACAACTGGAGCGGCGGGCCGACCTGATTCCCAACCTGGTGGAGACCGTGAAGGGCTTTACCAAGGAAGAGAACAGCGTCTTTACCGAGATTGCCGAGGCGCGCAAAGGCCTTCTCAATGCCGGCGATCCTCAAGCCAAAATGGCCGCGAACGGCCAGTTGGATGGAGCGCTCAGCAAATTCCTCGTGCTCGTTGAAAATTATCCGCAACTGCGCTCGAACGAGGAGTTCATGCGCTTGCAGGATGAGCTGGCGGGGACCGAGAACCGCATCGGCGTCGCCCGCAAGCGCTATAACGACTCAATCCAGGACTACAACACCTTCATCCTTCAGTTTCCCAACAACATTTGGGCGGGCATGGCCGGCTTCAAGGAGAATTCCGCCTACTTCGCGGCCAGCGAGAGCGCGCGAACCGCGCCATCGGTCAAGTTCTGAAAAACAGGGTATTGCGCGCGCGAAAAGGCCATCCCGGAGGGCGGGATGGCCTTTTCAACGTTGGGGGAGCGGCTGCGATCTTGGCGCGGGCGCGGGCCGGTCTACTTGAAGGTCGCGATGGCCGTGGCCTCGTCGTCGTAGATATCGAAGACGGTGTAGAGCTTGGTCAACTGGAGCAGGTCGTGGACCTTCTTCGTCAGCTTGAGCAGCTTGAGTGCTGCACCCTGATTGCGGGCCGACGTATAGGCGCTAACCAATTCTCCCAGTCCCGAGCTATCGATGTAGTTCACTTCTTCAAGGTTGAGCAGAATGCGCTTCTGGCCTTTGGCAATCAGGTCGCGAATGGCATCGCGAATCTGCACGCTGCCTTCGCCTAGTGTGATCCGCCCGCTGAGGTCGAGAACGGTTACCCCGTTCACTTCACGGGAAGCAATGATAAGTGCCACTGAGATTCCTCCTTGTCGGTACTGCGATTATAGTACTCTTGCCGTTTCGGGCAGTGGAAACCGATCCAAGCTCACTCGCTTCCGGCGGAGAAAGTTTGGCTCCCGCCCGCCGCAGTGGCCCCTGAGCAGGGTCAGGTCTTTTTGCCATACGGCGTCAGATGCTTGACCAGCGTCAGCTCGGTTCCTGGATGCAGTTGTCGAAAGTGTACCTCATCCATGAAGGAGCGAATGAGGAAGATGCCGCGGCCACTGCCGCGAAGCAGGTTTTCCGGCGCCAATGGGTCGGGAAGTTTAGCCGGGTCAAGGCCCTTGCCCTGGTCGGCAATGGCGATCACCAGCGCTGTGCCGGTGTTCTCCATGCTCACGTCGACGCGCTTTGCGGGGTCGTACTCGTTGCCATGCAGCACAGCGTTCACCGCGGCCTCGCGCACCGCCATGGAGATACGGAAACGCTCATCCTCATCCAGTCCGGCCTCGAGGGCCAGTTTCTCCGCGGCTGCCTCCACCGCATCGACGCTCTCCATGGTGGAAGCCAGCGAAAAACTCAGCCGGCCTGTCTTGGGTTCGCTCACTGGGTTTTGCATCCGCCTCTTCCGGGACGGACCGAGGCAGATGCACCCCCTCCGCGCCACAGCAATCTAGCTGGAAGTTTCATGGCTGGCGCGGAAGTGTGTCAAGCCGGGGCCGGGATTCAATCAGACGACTGGCGCAAAGCAAGCTCCGCTGCGTCCCTGAAACTGGAAGTTACCCAACCTTGCACCCCCACTGCCCCAAACCCGCCGCAAGGGAATACACTTTGCACATGCAGCCCCGCACCACATCCCGCGTGAGCCTGACCGCGCTGCTAGGCACCCCGGTAACCGATGCGCAGGGGCACCTGCGCGGGCGGCTCAAGGACATTGCCGTGGCCACGGGCCCGGACGCGGGCAAGGTGGCCGGGCTGGTGCTCAAGACCCGCGCAGGCCTGTGCATTGTGCCCTCCCAAGATGTGATGGAGACGCCTGCCGGCACGCTGGAGCTGCGCTCCGCCGGCGCGTTGGTTCCGCTCAAGGACGAGGGCAACTACATCTACCTCCAGCAGGATCTGGTTGACCGGCAGATCATCGATATTCATGGCCGCAAGGTGGTCCGCGTTAACGACGTCGATCTGGAGTGGCTGGGCCGGGGCGCGGCCCATCTTCTCAGGGTCGCCGAGGTCGAGGTGGGGCTGCGCGGGGCCGTTCGCAGGGTTTTCAAGGGGCTTTTGCCCCGCGCCACCCTCGAGGCGCTCTCCCGCAAGTTCGGCGCCAACGGCATTCCCTGGCAGTTTGTGGACGTGATCGAGGTCGATCCGGCGCGGCGCGTCAAGCTGCGCATCGAGTATGCGCGGCTGGCAGAAATGCACCCCTCCGATCTGGCCGAGATTCTGGAAGACCTGGCCCCCGCCGAGCGGGAAGCCGTGTTTACCTCGCTGGACGAAGAGGTGGCCGCCGAAGCTCTCGAAGAGGTGGATCCCAAGATGCAAAAGGCCCTGCTGGAAAAGCTGGGCGAGGAGCGCATCGCCGACATCGTCGAGGAGATGGACCCTGGGGCGGCTGCCGATCTGCTTGCCGAGCTCTCCGAAGAGCAGTCCGACGCCATCCTCGAAGAGATGGAGCCGGAAGAGCGGCAGGAGGTGGAAGAGCTTCTCGAGTTCGACGAGAACTCGGCTGCCGGCTGCATGACCACCGACTTCATCCATCTGGGAATGGAGGCCACCGTCGCGCAGGCGGTTCAGGCTCTCCGCGGCTTCGACGGCGACCCGGAGAGCGTGACCGAGATCTACCTGCTCGACGAAAAGAGAATGTTGCGCGGCGCCATCGCCTTGGCGCGCTTGGTAATGGCGCTGCCGGAGACCAGGCTGGCCGTGCTCGCCGAGCCCCGCGTGCTCTCCTGCCCGGCCGATATGCGCCAGGACGAATTGGCTGAGATGTTTGACAAATACAATCTCCATGCGCTGCCGGTCGTGGATCAGCTAGGCCGCATGGTAGGCGTGGTCCAGGCCGACCACGTTATCAGCTTCCTGCGCGAAAAGCTGTAGCCCTTTGTCGATTTACCCTGGGAACGGGCGCGAAACCGGCTGGATGCGCCTGAAAACAAACCGCAATTCCTCCTATTTGTGTTCAAATTAGCTCACTATTACACGAAAGGTGCATCTATCGTAAGAGAAAATCTCCGGGAATTTCCGGATTTGTGAAAGAATCCAGAGATGATGCAGTTTCCCAAGATCATTCAAGGTGGCATGGGCGTGGGCGTCTCGAATTGGCGTCTCGCCCAGGCGGTCTCAAAACTCGGCCAGCTCGGAGTCGTCTCCGGCACGGCGCTCGACCAGCTTTTTGTTCGCCGCTTGGCCGATGGCGACAAGGACGGCGACATGCGCCGCGGAGTGGAAGCATTTCCCTTTCCGGAGATGGCGAGGCGCATCTGGCAGGAATACTTTGTTCCCGGCGGCAAGCCCAGTGGGGCGCCCTATCCGAATGTTCCCATGCACCAGCGCAAGGACTCGCCCAAGCTGGTTGAGCTGTGCATGGTGAGCAACTTTGTCGAGGTTTTTCTGGCCCGCGAAGGCCACAAGAACCCGGTCGGAATCAATTTTCTTGAGAAGGTGCAGATGCCCCACCTGTCTTCGATTTACGGCGCGATGCTGGCCGGCGTGGGCTATGTGCTGATGGGCGCGGGCATTCCGCTTCACATTCCCGGCGTGCTCGATGCCTTTGCCATGCATCATCCGGCGGAATACAAGCTGGCAGTGACCGGGGCTTTGCCGGGCCAGGATACGCAGATGCGCCTCGATCCTGCCGAATACGCGGAAGGCCCCATTCCATTTCTCCACCGGCCTCGGTTCCTGGCCATCGTCTCGTCCAACACCCTGGCCACCACCATGCTGCGGCGGGCCAGTGGCCGTGTGGACGGATTGGTGATCGAAAGCCCGACGGCGGGCGGACACAATGCTCCGCCGCGCGGCAAGCTCCAGCTCAATCAGGCCGGAGAGCCGGTTTACGGCGAGCGGGACCGGGTCAACATCCAGGATCTGGTGGCGTTGGGCGTTCCATTCTGGCTGGCAGGCGGATATGGAAATGCGGAGAAGCTGCGCGAGGCTCTCGAACAAGGCGCTGCCGGCATCCAGGTGGGAACTGCGTTTGCATTCAGCCGGGAGTCCGGCCTGCGCCCCGACCTGAAGAAGAGGCTTATAGCCAAGGCTGTGGCCGGCACAGGCGAGGTGTTTACCGATCCGCTGGCCTCGCCGACGGGATTTCCCTTCAAGGTGGCCCAATTGGAAGGCTCGTATTCCGATGCGGACGTTGCCGCGGCGCGCAAGCGGGTTTGCGATCTCGGCTACCTGCGAGAGGCCTACGCCAATCCAAATGGCGCCCTCGGCTACCGCTGCTCGGCTGAGCCTGTGGACATATATGTCTCCAAGGGCGGCAAGATCGAGGATACGGTGGGAAGAAAGTGCCTGTGCAATGCGCTGATGTCCAACATCGGCCATGCGCAGACGCGCAAAGACGCTACTGAGGAGCCGGCGCTGATAACCGTGGGCGACGACCTGAATACCGTCGCACATTTCCTTGCTCCAGGCCGCGACAGCTACAGCGCCGCGGATGTGGTGAAGTCGCTGTTGAGCCTGAGCGAGAACTTTGAGCGCAGCCGCGAGCAGGTTGTGGCCGAGGAGCCCGCTCTGGTTTCCGCATAAGCTCTGAACCCGAGACCATACGCGATTTTGAGCAAGTCCAGGGTGGGTTTTTCCTGCAAGGGAAGAATCCACCCTTTCCGCATGCGGAGGAGATGTTTCCCCGCTTCATCCGTTACACTGAGACCGCATGGTCCGCGTCGCGATCGTCTGCAAGCCGCATAAGGAAGAGCTGGCCCGGCTGGTGCCGGAGCTGATCGGCTGGCTGCGCCAGCGCGGCTATGAGCCCTTCCTTGACCTGGAGGGCGGCCGCTACTCCGCGGATGCGCCGGCTGTGGACCGGGCTCAGATGCCAGCCTCGGAGCCCGCGCTGGTCATCGTCCTGGGCGGCGATGGCACGCTGCTGTCCGTTGCTCGCATCTTTGCCGCCACCGGCACGCCCATCCTCAGCGTGAATCTTGGCTATCTCGGCTTCCTGACAGAGGTTCGCCTGGGCGACCTCTATTCGACACTGGAAGGCTGGCGCGACGGTTGCCACGTGCTCGATGCGCGCATCATGCTCCATGCGGAGCTGTGGCGCGCGGGCGCGATGCAGGCGGCCTTTCGGGCTCTCAACGAAGTAGTGGTTTCAAAGGGCGACATCGCGCGCATGGGCGACTTCACGGTGGAGCTGGAAGGCAAGAAAGTCGCCCGCTTCCGCGCCGACGGCGTCATCGTCTCCACCCCCACCGGGTCAACAGCCTATACGCTGGCCGCCAACGGTCCCATCCTCACGCCGGATGTGGACGCGCTCGTGGTCACGCCCATCTGCCCCCATTTGCTTACGCTAAGGCCCATCGTGGTGCGCGGCGACGCCTCGCTCACCGTGCGGGTCGAGGGCGTTCCCAACCAGGCGCTGCTGACCATGGATGGGCAGCAGGCCGTCGCACTGCAACTGGGCGACGAGGTACGCTGCCGGCGCTCCCACCACACCGTCAATCTGGTCAGGATGAGCGAGAGCGGATTCTTTGAAGCGCTGCGCAGCAAGCTGAGTTGGGGCGAGCAGTAAAACAGTTGCCGGTTGTCGGTAATCGGCAGTGCCGGCGCGGATTCGGCTTCGGGGTTTCTCCAGGGCAAACGCATCTAATTCTCCTTGCTCGCTATTCGTGGTCGGTTTTGTAAAAAGGGCACGACTTCAGTCGGGCCGCCACAGGAGCACTCGATGATAAGGGCTTTAGCCCCTGCCACCTTCCTATGTCCCTTTGCCGATTGCGGGCCGACTCCGCCTTCCAGGGGCTAAAGCCCACCGTATTCCCTTTGCCTATGCGCGGCCCGACTGAAGTCGTGCCCTTGTTACAAAGCGAGAGAATTCAATATTTTGCGCAGCATTCTTCTCTCCTTGCTGGAGCGCATTGAGATGCGTTTGCCCTGCCGATCCGCCAGCTTTCAGGAACCGGCGATCCAGACCAACTCTGATCCGTTGCGGAGTCGCTTGAATTCCTCACCCAGCGCCACCCAGCCGCTCCCGACAGTCAGCAGATCCGTCCGAGTAGCCGCCCCGCATAAGATCCAGACTCGAAAAACATCCGATAAGGCGACTTTTCGGGAGTGATTTGTATGGGCTGAGGCGGTGTTTTTGACTGATTTTAGGCTAAAACCTCAAGGTAAAGTTTACCAGTAAGTTAATATAGGGAATTCTTAAACTATTCATACGTAGATCTTTACGAGAAAATATTGGATGGATGTATACCCCCGGGGGGTTAGGGGGGGTGGGGTACCCTTTTTGGGGGGGGTACGGACCGGGGACATCCCTGACAGATTAATCCGGGAACGCGGACGCAATTTTCATCCCTGTAGCGATTTCTTTCATGGGATTCTCTATCCCTATTGTGCGCGGGCGGGGCGTAATTTTGTGCAAGGGGTAGGGAAAGGATTGTGGTCTCCCAGGTCCCAAAAACGGGACACCCTTCGGCATACTCAGGGCAGGCTCCGGGGCACCTGCCTCAATGTACCCTCATTGTTTGGAACACGAAAACGGATGGTCGAGGTCTGTGGTCTCCCATGTCCCTCCGCCGCGGCGGACGAGGGACGGGGGGCACCCTCATCGTGGTCGGGAAAGGTCACCGGGACCGGGGCCGCCCGCCGTTTCCTATTTTTGACGCTGCCGGTCTTCGCCATAAGTATCCAGACGCCTCTCTATCGCGTCAAGCCGCTCTTCGATCCGCTGAAGAGCCTCAGCGAGAAAATACAACCCCTCGCTGAGGTTGTGACCTTGCGGATCGTGCTGCTTATAGGAGTGCGTGAGGTTGTCTTTGAAATAATGCTTAGCTGCTTCGAGTCCTGTCTTCATGAACGTCTCTCCTTTATCGGTTGTCCCGCTCCCATCGCTCGATAGCCGCTCCTATCAATGTTTGAACCGGAAGATTCCCCAACCTTTCGCGCTCGAACTCGATAAGCCGGTCAACCTTTGCCTCGTCCCAACCGACTTTGATTAAGAGATTCTTCCGCGCTGCCGCTATAAGCTCAGCTACCTCCTGATCTATCTCCTTTTTTGATGCTGGTGGACGGAACGCTAAAGGCTCGCGTTTCGGGTGCCCGGTGCCCCAAGTGAGATAAAGCGCCAGCACGAAACATTCGCCAACAGCTATCTCTATGAGCATTCGCGGATAATCGACCTCAACAAAAGAGCGTGCGTCTGGCGGTGCAGGACTCGGAGAGAAAGGTGCATGGCCGAGTTTCCACCGTTGAGAAGGCCACGCACCATAGGATGTAATGGTTTGCACCCAAGGAGGACAAAGGGCCAAGGCGCACATAACGGCAAAGGCCAGCCAGATGCAGATCGAACGCTTTATTCCCATTCGCCGATTTTCTCACCTTCGACCCTTCCTCGGGCTGATGCTCTTCTCAAAATAAGTGAGATGATTAGAGATGCTTTGGACAGAAGACTCTACCCACGCATTTGTAGGAATCGCTGAGAAGCTAAAACGCTCCTACGAGAACATCGTCAACCTTAACGCTGAAATGGACGCTTTCTTCAAAGCTAGCAAGTATCCAATCATGCCCGAAGTGAACTCTAAGGAGTGGCAAGAGGCTCTCGATTACCATCGCGGCGTCCAACTTCCCAAACGTTTTAGCGTCTTGGGCGGCGAAATTATCCACCACCTGAGATCGTCTCTCGACCATATCGCTTGGCATTTTTCCAGTACTCAATACAGAACCGAGGCGGGAACCTCCATCGAATTCCCTGTGTTCCGCGAAGAGCCTCTTGCGAAAGATAAACTTCGCCAGTACGAGAGAAAAGTAAAGGGAATCGCCAACCCAAAGGTTCTCGCGCTCATTAGAGATATGCAGCCATATAACAGAGGGAGCGATGCTGAAAGTGACCCCCTCTGTGTCGTTCATGACATGGACCGATTCGACAAACATCGAGAACTGGCCATCGTTGGATCTTGCGCGAACCTTCTCATTTCCCCCAACGCGGGTATCGTGGCCGCTCTCGCCGTTCATAAATATAGCCAAGGAGAACCGCTTACCAATGCTGAGCTTTCCCTGGTCAATAGAACAATCAAGCAGGATGCGAAAGTTCTGCCTCAGATAGAGTTTCCCCAAGTCGGAAAAAGGAAAGGCCAGCCTGTTATCCCAACGCTTTTGCAGCTCCATGAGGCGATCTTTGAACGGGTTGATTTGTTCGAGGGTTTGGTGTGAGCCTTTCGTTCGGCGTGTGCCCCGAGTCTCGACGCCCCAAAAACTACACCGGAGGCACCCTCATCGTGGTCGGGAAGGGTCACCGGGACCGGAGCCACCCGGCCTCAGACAGCTCGACGTGTTCGTCGGATTGCCTATAAACTTAGGCATCGTTTGGAGCAGATGCCGATGCGCATCGCACGTATAGGTCATGCTTTCTTCGCCGTCACCATGATCGGTCTCGGAGCCGTGGGCCTGCTCCATCCCGATTTCGTTCCGTTGTGGAATCCTGTGCCAAACGGTGTGCCCGCACACGAACTCTTCATTTACTTTGGCGCCCTCATCTCCCTCGCAGCCGGGGTTGGTCTGCTTGTTCCGCGCATGGCGGCCATGGCCGCGCGCCTGCTGCTCGTCACTCTCTTCGTTTGGTTGCTGCTGTTCCGGTTGCCAAACTTTCTTCATGGACCCGCTTTCGACGCTTGCTGGTCGGTGTTTCCGCTGACGCTGATGCTGGCGGCCACGTGGGTTCTCTATGTCCGGTTTGCCACTGACTGGGACCGTAAACACTTCAGATTCGTCAGCGGCAACGGCGGCCTGCGCATCGCGCGCGTGCTCTACGGCCTCTGCTTGATCTTTTTCGGCGTAGCCCACTTTATCGACGTGAAAGACACGGTATCGCTGATTCCCCATTGGCTGCCGGGACCCCTCTTCTGGGCGTATTTCACAGGCGGCGCCTTCATTGCAGCGGGCATCGCGACCCTCATTGGATTCTGGGCACGGCTGGCCGTCGCGCTCTCAGCCTTTCAACTCGCGCTGTTCCTGTTCGTGGTGTGGATACCTACCGTGGCCGCGGGCGCCAAAAACCCGTTCCAGTGGAGTGAGACCATCCTGAACGTGGCGCTGTTGGCTGGCGCGTGGGTGGTTGCCGAGTCTTATTGGTAGCAGCGGTACTGCCGCAGGACGGGGCCACGCTTGATGACAGCCGACAATTCCCGCAGATGGTTCCGTCAACGGATGGGGCGTTTGCCCGACGCGCGACATGAATCAAAACCGGAAGGTGATGAGGAATGCGTTCTTAGCTGGGGAGACAGGAGCTTTTAAACGGCGCGCTGCGGCCACACAAGTCTCCATAAGCGCCGCTGGGTCCGGAAAGAGGAAGACTGAGGCCGTTCCCGCTGTGGTTCCATTTCGGCTCTCAACCGCGCCATAGGCTGCCATTTCGAGCAAGCGCTCCCGCGCTCCATCTTTTGGCCGCCTGCATTTGCACGCAGCGTCGCTTAGAATGGACACATGTGCGGCATTGTTGGGTACGTCGGCAAAAAGAAGGTGGTTCCTGTCATCATCGAGGGGCTGCGGCGCCTCGAATATCGCGGCTACGACTCGGCGGGCATCGCCGTAGGCAGCCCTGCTCGCTCTGCGCTTCCTTCGCCCACGTTTGAGGTCCGGCGCGCTTCGGGCAAGCTGCACAACCTGGAAGAGGTTTTGCGCGAGCATCCGCTGGATGGCACCTTTGGCATTGGCCACACGCGCTGGGCCACGCACGGCCGGCCCACCGAAGAGAATGCCCACCCGCATCGCGACTGCACGGGCCGCATCGTGGTGGTCCACAACGGCATTGTGGAGAATTATCTCGACCTGAAGCGTGAGCTGATCACGCAGGGCCACAAGTTCGTTACCGAGACCGACACCGAGATTATTGCCCACCTTATTGAGCAGGTCCAGTTGGACGCGGAGGCGGCGGGCGCGCCGGTCGTGCTGGAAGTGGCCGTGCGCCGCGCGGTGAAGCGGCTCACCGGGGCTTTTGCGCTGGGCGTTCTTTCGGCAGCCGAACCGGACAAGATTGTGGTGGCGCGCTTTGGTCCGCCGGTGGTGGTTGGCG
>Ga0182016_10000840_pt1 | contig 38097 bp, 36 predicted proteins | sample 712S2MmetaG_FD_120491 | JGI IMG/M metagenome (GOLD analysis project Ga0182016, IMG submission 120491) | Permafrost microbial communities from Stordalen Mire, Sweden - 712S2M metaG | ecosystem: Environmental > Terrestrial > Soil > Wetlands > Permafrost | place: Sweden: Stordalen | collected...
ACCACCATCCGCGGCTGGACGTGGACCATGCCGGCCATCGCCAACCAGAACATCGTGCTGGGCCGCGGCTTTACTGAGAGCGAAGATACGCACTCGGCGCACGTAGCCATTGTGGGCGCAGACATTGTTGACAACATGCTGGGCGCGGGCGATCCGCTGGGTAAGGAGATTCGTGTTGACGGCGAGCCTTACTCCGTAATCGGCGTGGGCGAGGCGCAGGGCAAAATGTTCGGCCAGAGCATGGACAACTGGGTGGCCGTCCCGCTCATGCCCTATCTGCACCAGTACGGCATGCATGGCGACGACGCCAGCCTCACGATCGACGTGGATGCGGGCGCGGGCGGCGAGGTGATGGATGAAGTAGCGGACCAGCTGAGAACCATCATGCGTTCGCAGCGCCACTTGAATCCAGCCGTAAAAGATACCTTCAACGTCGACTCCAGCGCCACGTTTACCGATATTCTGGGCAAGGTTCTCAACAGTTTTGGAGCCGTGGTTGTTTCCATCGCCGGCGTGTCGCTGGTGGTGGGCGGCATTGTGATCATGAATATCATGCTGGTGAGCGTGACCGAGCGGACCCGCGAGATTGGCGTGCGCAAGGCGCTGGGCGCGCGGCGTCACGATATTCTGCTGCAGTTTCTCATTGAGGCTGGCACAATTTCACTGGTGGGCGGAGTGATCGGCGTTGCGCTGGGCATTGGCCTCGCCAAGCTCGTCACCCTGCTGGTTGCGTTCCCCACGGTGGTTGCACTGTGGTCCATCCTGGTGGCCCTGTTTGTGGCCACGGCTGTGGGCCTCTTCTTCGGTATTTATCCGGCACACAAAGCATCGGCGCTTGACCCCATCGCGGCGCTGCGGGCGGAGATGTAGGCCATGCAATTTACCCACTCGCGCGAAGCCGTCAAACTCGCCCTCGATACGCTCCAAAAAAATAAGCTGCGCTCGGGCCTTACCATTCTGGGCATCACCATCGGCATCGCGACCGTCATCCTTATCTCGTCGGCCATCAACGGGCTCAACTCGAACATCAACAACTTTGTGTCGTCGCTGGGCACCGACGATCTGTGGATCTTCCAGTTCGAGCCATTCGGGCACCGGCCCACAACCGAAGAGCTGAACCGCAAGAAACTCACCGAAGACGACGGCATTGCGATGCGCGCGTTGCCGCACGTGGCGGCCGTTGACCCGGAGCTGACCTACCAGAACTTTGAAACCGGCCTGGGCAGCATCTCAATGAAAGCCGGAACGCACAAGATTGAGAACACCATTCTCAACGGCAATACGACGGAAGTAACCGCGGTGCAGGACGTTCCGCTCATCGCCGGCCGTATGTGGACCGAATCAGAACAGCAGCGCGCCGCCAGCATCGTAATTCTGGGCTACGACGCGGCCCAAGATCTTTTTCCGGATGGGTCGCCGATTGGCAAAGACGTGGTATGCGAGGGCGATGTCTTCACCGTAATCGGAGTGATGGATAAACAGCCCAAACCCTTCGGCAGCGGGCGCAATACGCAGGACAACGCGGCATACATGCCGCTCAGGACCTTCCACAAGATTCACCCCGAGGTACTTGATTACTGGATCGTAGTGAAGTACGACGACGCCAAAAACAAGGACATGGTTACCGAAGAAGTCCGCGAGCTGCTGCGCGTACGGCGCAAGCTTCACGCCAACCAGGACGACAACTTTGCCATCTTCAGTCCGGATTCGCTCACGCGGTTATGGAATCAGCTCACGGGAACGCTGTTCATCTTCATGATCGCGGTTTCGAGCATCGGCTTGATCGTGGGCGGCGTGGGAGTCATGAACATCATGCTGGTGAGCGTAACCGAGCGAACGCGCGAGATCGGGGTGCGCAAAGCCATTGGCGCCACGCGCCGTGATATTCTGCTGCAATTCACCGTCGAGGCAGTCTTTCTTTGCATGGTGGGCGGCACTCTGGGAATACTGTTCGGCTCGTTGCTGACGCTGATTTTGCACTTTGCGGTTTCGTTCCTGCACGCCGCGCTTTCTCCAATGTGGGTGGCCATCGCCTTCTTCGTCTCCTGCTTCATCGGGCTGGTCTTTGGGATTTATCCAGCCTGGAAGGCATCGACACTCGACCCCATTGAAGCGCTTCGGTACGAGTAAAGGCATAACCCTGCCGGAACGTGTAACCGAGTCCGGTGCTGTATAGTCAAAAAGGCATGGGAACGGCTGACAACAAGGCCGCTGGCGCGGCAAAAAATACTTACCAGGGCTTCGTCTATCTCCCCCTCATTGCCGGGTGGCTGGTTCCGGGAGCGGGGCATTTTCTTTTGCGCAAATGGGGCCGCGGCACGCTGCTGGCCATCTCGATTATTGCGCTGTTTGCCCTGGGACTGGCGATGGACGGCAAGCTCTACACCAGCGCGCAGGACATTCTTGACATTCTGGGACTGGCCGGCGACCTGGGCAGCGGCCTCATGTATTTTGTGGGCAGGATGCTGAGCCTGGGCGGCGACCCGGTGCAGTTCACCACTGCCGACTACGGCACCAAGTTTATTGAGTTTGCCGGCCTGCTCAACATCATTGCCGCAATCGACGCGCACAATCTGCGCACCGGGAGGAAGCAATCATGATCAGGCCCTCCCACTTTACTTCGTTGCTGCTGGTGGCAATCTTCGCCTCGACGGTATTCGGCATTACCATGCGCGACACGCCCAAACGCATGCTGCGCTACGGCCTCTATTGCTTCGCCCTGTTTGTAGGCTCGGCGATATTGATTAGCTGGCTGATGTTCTTCATCGCCCGGTAAGGCGTTGAGACTGCCGAGCCTTCCACCGGCGAAGCCGACCCACGATGAATGAAATGCCGGGATAGCACGAACCTCGACCAACCTGTCTCAATCAAGTACTAAAAATGGGCGCCCCGCCCTCGCGACGTCTTTGTTTTTGTCGCCAGGGTGGGAGACCTCAAATCTCAATCTCTCGGCAGTTGGGTTTGTTTCTTGTTATCGCAAAGTTCCTTTCCTGATGCCAACAGAGGTTCCCTCATAAATCTGTCTTAATAAGGCACGGAATCAACTGCGCAAAAGAGGCGCGGACTCAACCGTCCCGATGAACCGCATCCCGTAGGGATACGAGGAATCTAGCCCAGGACGCAGTCCTGGGTACGCCATGAAAAACGACCGCATCCGCGTAGGGGCGGCACGAACTAAAAATGAGGCTCCATCGGAGAAATTAATCAGCAAGCAATTTCTAGGTCGCTGGCCGTCGAGTTGTCGTTGCATGGCATCCATAACATATGGAGGCACTCCACATGAATGACGATGTAGCACATGAGCTGCTGAATGAACTGGGTACATCTATCGAAAACCTGGAGACACAACAAGCCGCTCTCCTGCAATTCCTGAAAGACGAGGGCGTCGTCACCGATGAACGATTTGCCTCTTATCTGACCCAGGCCGGCAACGCCAGCAACGTCAGGTGGCGGGCTGCGCGTGTAAGGCTGGAGCGCCTCATCACCGCAGAAAAGCAAAAAGAGGAACAGCTCGCCGAAAAAGCGCAGCACCAGGCAGCAGCGGCACACCCAGGCACGCCACAGGCACCCGTTCAAAACCAGGGCGAAGAAGCAAAAGCTAAGAGTGACGCGGGCAGCGGCGAGGCCGCGCCCCAACGCGAAGCAGCCCCTGCCAATCCCGCGACAAAAAAAGCCGAAGCTCATGCTGCTCCCGAAAAAGACAACCAGCAAAAATGAACTATTCTTCCACACTGTCCGATGCACCTCAATAGCAGGCCATTCGGACTAGCGAAAGTTTTTCCGGTCAGTCGCGTTCCACTTTCTTGCGGCGCTTTTCCTCATACATTGCCTTATCCGCGTCGGCGAGCAGTTCTTTCAGGCTCTGGCGCGCGTGCTCATCGGCGGTGACAAAGCCGATGCTGAAGCTGAGCGGGAATCGCCGGTCAGACTCGGCGTTGCGCAGTGCGCAGGCTGCCTGCAGACGCTCGGCGGCAATCGAAATGGCAACATGGCTTCCCTGGCATACCACGGCGAATTCGTCTCCGCCCACGCGCCCCATCACATCGGTTTCGCGGAATGTCTGCTTGAGGATTTCCGCTATTTCCACAAGATACGCGGAGCCAGCATCGTGGCCGAAGGCGTCATTGATCTGTTTCAGTTCGTCCAGATCGATGAACAGAACTGAGAGCGGCAGTCTGGAACGCTGCGCCATGTGCAGCACCTGTTCAGAGAGCAGTGAGAAACCCCGCAGATTGTAGAGTCCGGTCAATTCGTCGCGAAGAGAAAGTTCGTGAATCTCCTTTTCCATGCTGTTGATGCGCCAAACAAGCGCCAGCAGCAGGATGATCGAAAGCGTGGTTGCGGCCGAGGTGAGAATTGCAGTGACAAAGCGCTCGGGAATGATGTGCGCGTTGACCACATGCACCCGTGCGACCTCGCGGAAGATGGGCAGTGCGATGAGAAACGGGCCAAGGACACGGGCAATGGTCGCGCCGATTCCGCGGCCGAGAAAGATGGAAAGCACCCCTCGTTCGGCTCGGCGCAGCAGGGTGACAGCAGTCAGCAAAATGAGGCAAACAAGGGTCTGCTCTGAAGCGTGGATTCGAGTGGAAAAGCTGAAGACATGCAGTTCGTTGAGGACTTCTCCAGTAAAGAGGGTCAGCACCAGCAGAAAAAGGGAAACAGCGGCCACATCTGCTATCCAGACCGCGATGCGGTGCCTGGCGCGGATGAGAATGACCGATACGCCAAGCAGAAAAAAACCGCCTGCGGTTTGAGCCGAGGGTCGCCCTGGAAACGCATCGCCTGTACCCAGGTCGCAGGGAAGCAGCGTGTCGCTCCCGATAGAGATGTGCAGTGCGAATTCGAGCAGAATGGCCGCACCGAAAAGTGCGACAACGACACCGAGCCACTGTCCGATCGTGTTGTAGCGGCTGGAGCGGCGCGGCTCACAGAGTTCAAGGCTGATGGCGCCGAAGATGAGAAAGAGTGCGGTCTCGCACCTCATCACATCCCAGCCTGCGGGTAGCAGTCTGCCCAGCGCCGGAGCGAACCACGCGGCAAGGATGAGAGTCGCGATTGCGGCTGCTGCGAGCAGACAGATGCGCCTCACCGGGGCCAGCTTATCCAGCAATGCATAGTCGGGTCCGGTGTTTGTAGGAACACGAGTCAAAGCTGGCATCGCGCGGCGCCGGGGAATGGGAATCTGCAAAAGAGGCTCTTACCCTCTGCTTATGAATGCAGTGTAAATGTTCAGGAAAGGTCTGCCGAGCCCTAGTTATCGCCGGAACAGCCGAGGCGCCTCCGGTCGGTTGGTCGCGAATTGGGAAGTCACGATGTCGCACCCACCGCTTCGCCAATCGACCACCATAGCGAACTTGCCTACCCCATCACTCCATCCGCAGCGCCCGCTGCGGGTCAAGCCGCGCAGCCCGCGACGCCGGAAACCACACCGCAAGAAACGCAACCGCGCTCAAGATCAAAGGCACGGTGACAAACACCAGCGGATCCCACGCTTTGACGCCAAAGAGAAAACTGGCCAGCAAGCGAGTTAAACCGAAGGCTGCGGCGATGCCAAGTACAACGCCAGTGATAGCCAGCCGCATGCCTTGCCAGACCACAAGGCCGCGGATATGCGCGCGATCGGCGCCGAGAGCCATGCGGATGCCCATCTCCTGCGTGCGCTGTTGCACCGAATACGCCATCAATCCATAAATGCCGATGGCCGCAAGAATCAACGCCGTCGCTCCGAAAATGGTCAACAGCAGCATGTTAAAGTCCTGGCGCGCGGTCGACTCCACTACGATCTCCGTCATGGGCCGAACGAGCGCCACGGGAAAGCCTCCGCTGGCCAGGCGAAGCTGCTTGGTAATTGCCGCGATGTACTGGTGCGGGTCGCCGTGGGTGCGCACCAGCCAGATCATGGGGCCGATGTTGGAGTTCAACCCGGTCATGCCGTCGGTGACCTGCGCCGTGGGAACCATCATCATCGGGAAGGGATCGCTGTCGAGCCCGCCGTAGTGAATGTCGGCCATGACGCCGATAACCATGCGCGGACCTTCTACGAACTGCGGACCCACCCCCTTACCGATAAGAACCTGCTGGCCTACGGGGTTTTGCTTGGGCCAGTACTTTTTGGCGAGCGTGTCGTTAATGATCACAACACCGGGCGCAGCGCCATCGTCCTGCTCAGTAAAATCGCGCCCGCGCAGCAGAGGAATTTTGAAGACAGAAATATAGCCAGGCGATGCGCTCATCCAACCGGTGTCGCCGGTCCAGGGACTTTTGTCGGTAGCGCGGCCAACAATGTTGAAGGGCAGGCCGTAGCCGCCCTGGAGCGGCAGGCAGCAGGAGAATGAGGCCTCTTCGACGCCGGGAATGGCATTCAGGCGTTCGCGGCCATCGTGCGCCACCTGGGCCACGCCGGCGGTTTTCAAAAAGCGGTCGCCGGTCAGCGACATATCGAGCGTGAGAACATCGTGCGCGTCGAAGCCGGGATTGACGTTGCGCAATGCAATATAGGTTCGAATCAGCAGCGCCGCGCCGGCCAGCAGCACCAGCGCCAGCGAAACTTCGCTCACCACCAGCACCGAGCGTGCCCGTCCCTGGCGGAATCCCGTGCCCGAGCGGTTGCTGCCTTCTTTGAGCGTGGAGTTGAGGTCGGGGCGCGAGGCGCCGATGGCGGGGAAGAGTCCAAACAACACGCCGGTCAGGAGCGAAACACCGAGTGTGAAGGCGAGCACGCGCCAGTCAATGCCCACCGCGCCGCCATGTTCGCCGATGCGCGGAAGATCGGCGGGGCTCACCGCCAGCAGAGCGCGCACTCCCACGTAGCCGAGTGCAAGGCCCAGAATGCCGCCCGCAAGTGCGAGCACCACGCTTTCAGTCAGCAGCTGGCGCACGATGCGCCGGCGGCTGGCGCCCAGGGCTGCGCGAATCGCGAACTCACGCTTGCGGCCCGCCGCTCGCACCAGCAGCAGATTGGCGACGTTGGCGCACGCGATGAGCAGAACAAAGCTGACGGCCCCGAGCAATATAAACAGCGAATTGCGCACGCCGGCCACGATCGAGTCGCGCAGCGGCTGCACACCAAAGCTCTCATTCGTGTCCATGTGATCCTGGGGGTGCGCGCGGCGGTATTGATCGGCAGCGATCTTGAGCGCGGCATTGGCCTGGTCGAGCGTAACCCCGGGCTTCAGGCGTCCGCCGACAAAGAAGTAGTGGCCGGCGTTGGTGCTGTTCGGATCGATCTGAAACGGCACCCAGAGGTCGGCCGGCGGATCGGTCACAAACGATCTGCCCACAACGCCCACAACCGTATACGACTCGTTGCTGAGAGAAATCGCGCTACCCACAATGTTGGGATTGCCGCCGAACTTGCGCTGCCAGAATCCGTAACTCAGCACCACCACATGGCCGCCGTCGGGGCTGTCCTCCTGCGGTGTGAAGGTGCGGCCATGCAGCACTGGCGCGCCAAACAGACGGAAATATGCCTCGGAGACATGGATGCCGTGAACCTGTTCCGGTAGGTCGCCGGTGAGATTGAAGCCCGGCCCACCGGAGTCGTAAGCAGCCACATCCTGGAAGACAGTGGTCTGCGCTCTCCATGCGTTGAAGTTCTCAGGCGAAGCGGAGTCGCCCCGGCCGTCCGGGTAGACATTGGAGAAGCGCACGATGCGGCCGGAATCGGGATATGTCAGTGGCTTCAGCAGTACCGTATCGACCACGGTAAAGATTGCGGTATTGGCTCCGATGCCCAGCGCCAGGGCTGCAATGGCGGTCGCCGTAAAGGCCGGGCTCGCAAGCAACATGCGCAATGAGTATTTAAGGTCGCTGCGAAATTCGCCCATCATCTTTGCCGCCCTCAATAGGAATATTGACTCGGACCGTGGAAAAAGGAATCGTCCTTCACACCTAATACGTGCGAAAGGCGCAAATGTTGCATTCAATTACGCAAAGAGAGAGCAACGAGTTGCCGAAGTGGCCGAGCGGTTTTGGCGCACAATAACGGCGTGTGCCTCCGACCCGCGATGAATGAAATCTTCAGGCGATTCACATCCACCTCAAAAGCCCCGCGCCCCATCCATCGAGCGTCTTTTGCTCGATGGGTGGGAGACCCCAGATCTCAATGTGCCGGCACTTGGTTTTGTTTCTTGTCAGGGTACGACTGCCAGGTCAGGGCGTGAGCCCCTGCTGCGATCGCTCCTACACGGCAGCGTCAAAGGCTATACGCCAGCGGATGCCTGGGCTCGTAAAGCATGATGTCGTCCGCGCCAGGTACGGCCATCATCACCACGAGTCCGTACCCGTGATCCTGAACCTCGCCGTGGAACTCCGCTCCTTTGCCCTTCAGCTCAGCGACCGTGTGTGAGATGTCGTCGCACATCAGGGAGATCTGATGATGCCGCGGAGATTCGTACGTCTTGCCATCGTAGACGCTGTGGGTCGGGTGCACGCCCATCTCACTGCGCCCGGACTTGAAGATCAGCCAACCCGAGCCTCCGGCCGCCGCATCCTCCACGTAAGGCCAGCCGAGGACGTCGCGAAGGAATGCGCGTGTTGCGGGGGCATCGTCGGAATAAATCAAGGTGTGGATGCTGGTAATCATCGGATTGAACTCCTGAAATTGCCTGAAATCCTACTATTCGGATCTACGGTCAACCAAGAATAGGTTCATCGCATCATCGCACTATAAATCGAAATGAGGACACTACCGAAATTCACCCCTGCCGCGACCGCTCCCACACCGCCGCGTCGAAGCTGTGCGTCATGGTGTAGCCCTCGGCCGTGTAGAGTTCGATGGCTTCGTGGTTGGCCTCGGTGACCGTGAGCGAAATTTCAGACGCGCCCTGCCGCATAAACCAGTAGCTCACCACCGAGAGCAGGGTGCGCGCCAATCCCTTTCGCCTGTAGTTGGGATGCACGCAGATCTGGGTGATATGCCCGCTCTCAGGGCTGACGCGCGAACCCAGCACCAGCGCCACCAACTCCCTGCTGTCTTTCTCCACGATCACGTGCGAGGCGTTGGGCGAAAACGCGCCGCAACCGGAGTAGCGCACAATGTTGTTGAGAAAGCGCATCGATCCGTGCGCGGAGCGGTACTGGTCGTTGATGAGCCCGTCGGGATGGCCGCGGTAGGCTTCGGCGATAAGGCGTGAAGCGGGCGCAAGATCGTGATCGTGCCAGGGCCGCAACTCAAGCCCGGCGGGCAGGGTCAGCTCGGGTTGTTTCCATACTGCGCCGATCGGCTGCACCAGGAACAGTCGCCGGAAGATGCGGCAACCCACCTCGAGAAAGGTCGCGGCGTGGGTCCCCGAGGGATGGAGTAGAAGCTGGGATTCAATGCGGTCGATGTGCGGCGAGTTCACCAGCAGCTCCAGAAGATGGCGCAGCAGCCTTTCCTCAATGCCATGCACGGCTGCCAGCCCATGCGGGATTTGCTCGGCCGCAAAAACGTCGCCGACCACGGCCTTGCTTTCTTCGTAAACGCAGAAGACGTAGCCGGCCACGCGATCTGCATGAAAAGCGGCGTAGCCGGGCAGCATGTGGTTATCGAGATACTGCATCAGCAGCTGGGCTGAGGCGCGATAATCCCAGTGCAGGCGCCTCTTCCAAAGCTCGGCTTCCGAGTCCAGCACCGGGCGCAGCATCGCCGCTCCAAAGTGCCTCAGGTCGAGAATTTCAAATGAGGACGCGCCCAAATTACTGTCCTTCTCAGATGAATTTGCAGGCAGAGCCGCGGCCTGCCCACTGCCGTTTCCGTGCCTGCCAGATGCGAGCCTGAACATGTGACCGCCGTTAAAACGCGATGAATCCCGAAAATGCTCTCCGGCAACTGTGCCACGATTCCGGTACAAGTGCAACTTGGAGTGAAGCTTATCGCGCTCCGACGAGGTACACCTCGAGGCCCTGTTCGGGCCACGAGAAGAGTTGCTCGTACTGGCGGCCCGCCAGGTAGTCCTCAAGCGCCTCTGGGGTGTGCAGGTCCACCCCGTTGCGGCCGGTCATGCGAGCCACCAGCAAATGCTGTTCGTCGGGCACGCCGGTGTCGTCGTAGTTCACAACTTCGCGATTGCGGTAGAACGACAGGCCGTACTCGGTTTCGCGGCGCACCCTGAAGACCGCAACGACGCCGTCCTGGGGCACAAAGTCGGCCAATCGATCGGCGAGCGGGCGCGCGGAGTACGACCGGTCGAGCAGGTTGATAACGTGCTTGGTTGCCGATATCTGCGGGATAAAAAAGAAGGGCCCCACTCCATAAAGGAAGAGCAGAAGCACCGCCAGCACGCCGGTGGTAGCCAGGCGCAGCCGCGCCACGCCAAAGCCGTGGGTCACGATAAGGATCAGCAGCGCCACGCCAATCGCGGCCAGTGCGGCAGGCACCACAATGTGCGCGGGCGGCATCTGGCGTCCGTGGACCACAAACCACGGCAGCGTGAACGCCGCCATGGTGGTGGCCGCGCACACAAATGCGTGGCCGCCCAGCACCCAGCGGTTAAGCCCGGGCTTGCGGCGCCGGAATAAATAGTCGCCAGTGAGAATGGCAATGGGCGGAATGGAGGGCAGAATATAGCCGGGCAGTTTGGATTGCGAAAACGAGAAGAAGACGATGGGAATGAGCGCCCAGATCACCAGGAACTCAGGAAACGCGTCCCCTGGCCGCTTGGCCGGCTTGAGGTTGCGCGTGTAGCGGAGCCGCCACTCCGCCGCCAGGGTCTGAATGCCATCAATCAGGGCTTTGACGGCAACCACGGTCCAGGGCATCATCGCCAGCAGCACCACCACCAGGTAGTACCAAAAGGGCTGTTGGTGCTGGTAGCGATCGGTGGCAAAGCGCTGAAGGTTGTGCTCCACGAAAAACTCGTGGAAAAACGTCGGGTTCTGGTGCTGCACCGCGATAAACCATGGCAGCACCATGGCGAAGTAGAGCACAATCCCCGGCCACCACAAGGTGCGATAGATAATCTTCCACTCGCGCCGCAGCGCTGCAAATGCCAGGATGATCGCTCCGGCCAGAAAAGGAGCGACGGGTCCTTTAGCAAGCGTAGCGAGGCCGGTAAAGAAATAAATATCGTAGAGCCAGAACTTTGAGTCGGTTTCGTACCATGCATACCAGCCCAGCAGCCCGATGGCCAGTGGCGCGGCCATCTGCATGTCGGTTGAAGCGCCCCGCGCAAATCCGATAATGCCCGCGCACGCAACGGTGATGAGCGCAGCGTCCAGGTGTCCGCCCGGCCTGAATCGTCGCATATGCAGGTAGATGAGCCCCACCATCACGAAAGCGAAGGTGGTCGAGGGCAGCCGCGCGCACCAGTCGTGCACGCCAAAGTCCTGAAAGATAAACATCGCGCGCCAATAGTAGAGCGCGGGTTTTTCAAGCCACGGCCGGCCGTAAAGGTAGGGAGTTACACAGGCGCTGAGGCGGTCTTTGAGCGTGTGCGCAGAGTCGAAGCGCACCAGCATCTCATGGGAGATCTGCGCGTAGCGCGGCTCGTCGGCGCCCACCAGGCCAAGGCCCGCGCCGCCGAAAATCGGCACGACACCATAAAGCAGAAAGAAGACAGTAAAGCCGAGAAAGACGCCGATCTCGGCGACGGTCGGCCATTTAGGCGGGCGCGGGCGCCATCGAGGTTTGGAATCCAGGGCAGAATCAGCCGATCCAGTTTCCATTCCTTCAATTCTCCCTCAGGAGAGCAAAGCAGATTTCCCCATTCGTCATTCCCGCGTCCATGCCAATGCTGCATCCCGTTCAGACCCGGCCAGATCGCGCCCGATGGCGGCAGGGTCAAGGCTAACAGATCGGGTCGCCTTACATTTCAAAAGCTGCGTCACTTTTGAAAATGTCTAAGTTCGCCCCGCATTTCGCCACGTAGCTCGCCCAGTATTTCATCGATGGCCCGTTCCATCGGCCCCGCCAGCGTGCAGCCGGCCGAGTTTTCATGGCCGCCTCCGCCCAGTCGTTCCGCAATCGCCGCCACATTCACCTTTCCCTTGCCACGCAAACTCAGCCGCACCGTGCCGTCGCTCAATCCCCGCAAAAACACCGCGGCCTCAATGCCCGCAATTCCGATGGCCGCATTCACAATGCCCTCGGTATCCTCGTCGTTCGCGTTGGCGCGCTCAATGTCCTCATCGGTAATCCACAGCCAGGCCAATTCCGCTTCGCAGTGCAGAGTGTTCAGCGCCGCCCCCATCAATTTCACCTTGGCAAGCGGGATGGAAAAATAAATGTCGCGCGCAATCTTTCCCGCATCCGCTCCGGCCTCAACCAGGTCGCGGGCCAGTGCAAACGTGCTCCCCCGCAGGGAGCCGTAACAGAATCCGCCGGTATCGGTCAGCACCGTGGTATAGAGGCAGGTAGCCATTTCCTTGGTGATGGTTACGCCGGCAGCCTTTGCAAACCGGTACACCATCTCGCCCACGCTCACCGCGTCGCAGTCAATCCAGTTCAGCTGCGCGTAAGGTTGGGCCGTAATGTGGTGATCGATATTGATGAGCAGAAACTGCTCAAGCCCCTCCAGGCGGGCGCGCACTATGCCATCGCATTCAAGCAGAATCACGGCATCGTAAGGTCCCTCCACCCGCATGGCTGTGCGCAGGGCGTCGGCGCCGGGCAACTGTCGGTAAATTGCTGGAACGTGATCTGCCGTTACCATGTCGGCGCGCTTGCCCAGTTGGCCGAGCAGTTCGGCGAACGCCAGCATGCTGCCTACGGCATCGCCATCGGGCCGCGAATGCGACACCACCAGAAACCGCTCACCTTTGCGAATAACGCGCAGAATCTCCTCGACCGCGCCGTCAGTACCCGGCTGGCACGCCGTCTGGTTTTCCGCTGCTGGCTGCACTTCCGTATTGTGGGGGAGATGGCTCATTGAATTTCGCTTATTATGGTTCGCTGAATCTGGGTCAGGCTATTCGGCGGGTGCGCTCTCGGCCGCGGCCCCACTGCTCGATACCTGCTGCTCCTGTCCAGACTGCGCGCCGGCCTTCGACGCGCGCGCCGCGTACTTCCGCGAGCGCGACATAAGCTCTTCGATGCGGGCCTCGAAACGGTCCTGACGGTCGGCCAGAAAGCTGAGCTCGGGCACATGCCGCACGCCCATCCGCTCCTTCAGCTGGTGGCGCACGTAGCCCTTCGCCGCTTCAAGCCCCGCAATGGTCTGCTTCTCCGCCTTGTCCATATCTGCGGCGTTCGAGTCCACCACCACGTAGATTCGCGCCGACTTCGCGCCCGGGTTCAACGCCACTTCGCTGATGTGGCACAGATCGATGCGGGGGTCTGAAAGCTCACCCTCGATCATGGCGCCAATCTCTTCTTTCAGCGTTTCCGCCACCCGGTCCTGATGATGTTTTCGTGCTCGATGCTCCGGCATGGCGTCCTCCTGTGTCTCGCGGGGCTCTCAGCTTGAAAACCGCCCTGCGGTAAACCACTAAGGATACCAGAAAGCCGCCGAACCAATGGGGCGAGGGCGGGATGAGAAAACCTCACGCCCCGAACTGGCGCAGATGATGATCCAGGTGCTTGTACATCAGGATTCCCCACTCGTCAGCGCTGAGCGGACCGAAGAACGCATGCGGATGACTGGTGCAGCCAGCCGGACCAGCAGCGGCAATGCGATCGATAAGGCTGCCTAGGCGCGCATGCTCCGCTGCGAAGTCACCGTCGTTTTCCACCACCAGCTCTTTTGAAGTAGGCGAGTTGCGCATCATCGGCTTGTCGTCGCGCAGGGCCGCGCGCCTGATGACGCCACCAATGATGCGGCCAATCAGCACACGCGGAGGCCGAATTTCCCCCGCGGCCATCTCAAGCCCTTTTGAGCAGTGGGCCAGCATCTGCGCCGGACTCATTTTGCCCCACTGCCTAGCGCAGCCAGGCTGTAACCCCGCAAGCCGCCGCTGGAGTTCGTCCACGCAGGCCGCGTCGAACACCGTCTTCATGCCACGACCTCGTCTTTGCCATACCATCGGTAAGTGCGCTTTCGGCCCCCCCAGCCCGGCTGCCCCATCCTCGCGACATCTTTGCTTTTGTCGCAAGGGTGGGAAACCGCGAACCTCAATAGTCAGGTTTGTTTCTTGGCGTACCGCAGCTCGCGCCCCGCTCAACTCTTACCAGCCTGCTCCAGCGCGGCAATGTCCAGCTTCTTCATGGTCATCATCGCCTCCATCGCCTTCTTGTTCCCCACCAGTTCGCGTATATTCGCCGGTACTACCTGCCAGCTCAGGCCAAACTTATCGCAGAGCCAGCCGCATGCCACTTCACCGCCGCCCTCGGTCAGCCGCGCCCAGTAGTAGTCGATTTCCTCTTGCGACTCACATCGGATGAAAAACGAAACCGCCGGGTTGAATTTGTATTGAGGGCCGCCGTTAAGGGCCGTGAAAGGAACGCCGTCGAGCTCAAAGCCGAGGGTGAGGATCGATCCCGGCTCTCCCGGCGCCGGACCGGGGTTGCGCAATTCGGTGATGCGCCGTGAGTTCTTGAAGATTGAGCAATAGAACTCAACAGCCTCTTCGGCGTTCTGGTCAAACCATAGAAACGGAGTAATGCGCGGGGAAGCGTGCAGGTTACTCATGTAAATTTCCTTTGCGTGAAATTGAACCGGCCAGCTCAGAAAAGCATTCCCGGCCAATGAGAATTATGTATCATCTTGAACTTGCAGGATGCACGCATTGATTCCGCAGTTCAAAAACCAATCGAGCCACACCAAACCTTGCCACTGGAGGAGAAAAACCGTGAAGGTAAACACCTATCTCAACTTCCCCGGCAATTGTGCTGAAGCTCTAGACTTTTACGAGCAGCACCTTGGCGCGAAGATCCTGGCGAAAATGACATTCGCCAGCATGAGCTCCACAGGCGCCCCGCAGAATTTGCCGCCCGGCCTCAATCCAGACGGCATCATGCATGCGCGATTCACGCTGGGCGACACCACAGTGATGGCCAGCGACGGGCCCAACGTTGAGCCCATGCGCAGCGCCTATATCTCACTCAGCGTCGACAGCAATGAAGAAGCCGAGCGCATCTACAACGCGCTGACCGATGGCGGGCAGGTGTTTATGCCCATGGGCGAGCAATTTTTCGCACATCGCTTCGGCCAGCTCCGCGACAAGTTCGGCATCAACTGGATGGTGCTGCACGAGAAGCCCATGCACTAAAGACAGGGAGCAAGGGAACAAGATAGACAGGGTTGGGAGCCAGGGGGTTAGCGAGCGGGCGAACGTCCTAACGGAGGGAGCAGAGGCCTTCAGGCCCGGGCCCTTTTCTCTTTTCTCTTACCTCTGCCCACCGCTCACCGTTGACCATCTTCAACGTAATCCCAGAAAGAGTCGGCCAGCTCCGCGCCCAGTTCGTTGGTCATGCGCCGGGCAGCGCGTTCCACTTCTTCAATAAGCTGGTGCAGGTAAGAGCGCGAGCCTGAGATCGCGGCCACGCCGATAGTCGCGGACTGCCACGTCACAGCCTCGTCGAGTTCCGCTACAGAAACGTTGAATCCCTGGCGAAGCTGGTCCTTGAGCGAGCGCACCACCTGTCGCCGGTCCTTGAGCGACTGCGCGTGCTCGATTCTCAACTCGAGAGTAAGTTGCGCTACTGGCATAACTTCGGTTGGAAGATCACCGACAGTGTAAGCCCGTTTGCAACCACTCGCGCCGGAATTTTTCTCGGGCACAGAGTATTTGCCCCAAGCGGGTGGCGCACCCTGTTCTTCCCAGCCTTGGTGTCACCACTACAGAGGGGCAACTCGATGTACGACTTTCCTGGATAGGCCTAGTCGAACTGGGTCTGCTCAGCTGGAGGTCCGATGGCGACGTCGTCGTGTTTCGGCTCCTCGGGCTTGGCGGGCTCGGCCGGCTTTTCGTGCTCGGGTTCCTTCTCCTCCTGGGGTTCGTCGCCCTGCACCTTCACCTTGATATGAGCGGTGACCTCGCGGTGCAGGCGCACTGGCACGGTGAACTCGCCGATGCTCTTGAGGGGGTCGCCAAGCTGAATCTTGCGGCGATCCACTTCGAGACCCTGAGCGGTAAGCTCAGCGGCAATATCGGCTGAAGTCACCGATCCAAACAGGTGGCCGGCTTCGCCGACTTTGCGGGTAAAGCTGAGCGCGACGGCATCGAGCTTGACGGCAAATTCTTCTGCCTTGGCCTTTTCGCCGGCAGAACGCCGAGTCGCGGAGGCCTTCATCTGCTCGATAACGGCCTTGTTGGTTTCAGTGGCCTGCATGGCCAGCTTGCGAGGCAGCAGGTAGTTGCGCGCGTAGCCGTCGGCGACCTTCACGACTTCGCCGCGAAAGCCCAGATTGGCTACGTCTTCCTTCAAAATCACTTCCATGAGAAACTCTCCAAAACCGCGGGCGTTGCACGCTTAGCGCGGGCAACGAGACAGCGGCAAATCAAGATTAGTGCCGGGTGGCAAAGGGCAGCAGAGCGATGTTGCGCGCCTGCTTGATGGCGCGGGTAAGGCGCCGCTGGTGCGTGGTGCAAACGCCGGTCAGACGCCGGGGAACAATTTTGCCACGCTCGGCGACAAATCCCTGGAGCAAACGCACGTCGCGGTACGGGATGGCGTCGATCTTCTCGGTGCAGAACTTGCAGACCTTCTTGCGGCGGAAGAATTTGCCGCGGTTTCCAGGTCCACCGCCAGGCCTGCGATCCCCACGCGGAGGGCCGCCCGGTCCGGATTGTTGACTCGATGGCGCGCCGCTCTCGGGCGCCTTGGCTTGTGTTTCTTCAGGCATAGTGTTTCCTCTTCAATCGCTTGGTTCCGGCACCGCCGGAGAATGTTATTGAGGGATCAGGTTTCAGGGATAACGAGTAGGCTTCTTGCCGTTCCCTCGCTCCCTTGCTCCCTCGCTCCCTGTTTTTACGCGCTGGCCTGCACCGGCTCGGCTTCAGCAGCAGCCGGCTCGGCCGCAACGGGCGCTGGCGCAGGTGTGGGCGCGGGTGTTGGCGCTGGCGCCTGGGCTGGCTCGGCGCTGAGCTTGCGGTGCGCATTGCGCAATGCCTTCACCTTGGCCAGACGCTTTTCTTCCTCGTCCATGCGGACGGTGATGAACTTGATCACCGGCTCGGTGACGCGCAGACGGCGCTCGAGTTCGAGCACCACCGCGCCGTTGGCTTCAATGGTCAGCAGCACGTAGTTTCCATCGTTGAACCTGCGCACCATGTAGGCCAGCTTGCGGCGGCCCATCTTCTCTGCCGTCCTAACCGCGCCGCCGCCATTGGTGACGGTGGTGGTAAAGCCGGCAATCAGCTTGTCAGTGTCCTCATCGGACACGTCGGGCCGAACGATAAACATTACTTCATACAAACGCGACATCAGCATTCCTTTTCCGCGAAGGCCCGTTGCCTCCGCATGTACCTATGAGCTTTCAGCTCTCAGCTTTTAGTTCCCGCTCCCTGTTGCCTGTTCTCTACTCACTGTCTTTCCGATTGAACTCATTCATTGCCGGTGCTGGACCTTGCGCTACGATCATCCGTGTGGCGTTCGCCACTTTGTCCAGAACCTCGTCAAAAATTGCCAGGTCTGCTTTCCTCATTGGCGAAAGCAGATAATCCCTGCCCGGCCGCTTTCCTGCACCGGCGGCTAACGCCTCCGGTGGCAGATTGAGTCCAACCCCGATCCGCAGCCTCAACCACTCCTGGCTGCCCAAAGCCTCAGTCACGCTGCGAGCTCCGTTATGGCCCGCCGGCGAACCGCGTTCCCTTATTTTGAAGGTCCCCAGAACGAAATCTAGCTCGTCGTAAATCACGAGCAGATCGCGCTGCGGGTCTGCTTCAAACTCCCGAACCAAAGCGGCAACTGCAGCGCCGCTCAGGTTCATGAATGTCTCCGGCTTGGCCAGGACCACTTCGCGCCCCGCCATGCGGCAGGTTGCGGTAACGGCCCGGCAGCGCCGGTTCTGCACCACAACGCCCTCTTGCTCGGCGATGCGGTCGATTGCCATGAACCCTGCATTATGCGGGGTCCACAAATAGTCCGGCCCGGGATTGCCGAGACCCACAACCAGAAACGGGCCGCGCCGGGCTCCCGCTGCGGTTTCTCCGGCCACCAATTTCTGAGGGCCGGAGATCGTGGACTCGCTTGCTTCAGGCAAGGCTTACTTCTTCGCCTCAGGCTTTTTGGCTGCAGCTGGTTCGGCCGCGTCCGTTTTGCCCTTCTTGGCCACTTCAGGTTCAGTCGGCGCAGCAGCGTCAGTTGCCACTGCAGCCTCGCCTTCGGGAGTCGCCGCCACTTCTTCGCGAATCGTAACCACGTGCGCAACGGTCGCATCGGGGGGATTCAGGTACTTGATCTTGTCAGACTGCGGAAGGCCGCTCACGCGCAACACCGCGTACAGCGCCATCCCGCTCACATCCACATCGATGTGGCCGGGAATGTCGGCAGGCAGGCACTCGATTTCGACTTCGCGCATCACCTGGTCCAGGATGCCGCCTTCAGACTTGACGCCCGAAGGAATGCCCAGCAGCTTGACGCGCACGCTCACGCGCAAAACCTTGTCGAGCGCAATGCGCTTCATGTCGATGTGAATCAGCTTGTCCTTGATGGGCTCGCGCTGCCAGTCGACGATCATCGCCTTGGCAGCGGGCGAACCGGCGACTTCGACATCGAAGATGGTGTTGTGGCCGCTCTCAGAAAAGAGGATCCGCGAAATCTGCTTGGGATCGACCTCAACAGCCACCGGATCGTTGCCGGGACCATAAAGAACTGCAGGAATCTTGCCCGCGACACGAACACGGCGCGCGGCGTTCTTATTGAATTTGCCCTCACGGGGCTTTGCTATGACTACTTCAGGCATTTCGTTTTCTCGTTTCCTTCTTCAAGATCGGGCACGAAGTTCTGCTTCGCTCCCTTTGTTGGGCCAGTGGTCAGTGAACAGTGGCCAGTGGTCAGAAAAAACCTGCCCTGCGCGATTTGTCACATTTACCCACTTGCTGTTGGTTGACGTTTCTGATCACTGATCACTGATCACTGATCACTGTTTCTAGTTAAACAGCGTACTCACGCTGGTTTCCATGTGGATGCTCTCGATAGCCGCGCCCAGCAGTCCGGCTACTGAGAGCGCCTTGATCTTCGATAACTTCTGTGCCTGTTCGCGCAAAGGAATGGTGTCGGTTACCACCAGTTGCTCCAAGCGCGAGCCGGCGATGCGGTCAATGGCCGGGCCTGAAAGCACAGCGTGGCTGGCGCATGCGTGCACCGCGGTGGCTCCGGCTTCAAGTAGCGCGTCAACGGTTTTCACCAGGGTGCCGGCTGTGTCGACAATGTCGTCGATGATGAGACAGGTTTTGCCTTCCACGTCGCCCACCACGTTCATCACCTCGGCCACATTCATGTCGGTGCGGCGCTTGTCCACAATGGCCAGCGGCGCTCCCATCTTTTGCGCAAAGAACCGTGCGCGCTCCACACCACCTGGATCGGGCGAGATAACCATAAGGTTGGGTAGATTCAGTTCGCGGAAGTAGCTCACCAGCACCGGGCTGGCATAAAGATGATCGACGGGGATGTTGAAGAAGCCCTGAATCTGTGCCGCGTGCAGATCGACGAAAAGCGCGCGATTGGCGCCCGCAGTAGTCAGCAGGTCGGCAATGAGCTTGGCGCTGATGGCCACGCGCGGGCGGTCTTTGCGATCCTGGCGGGCGTAGCCGTAGTACGGCATCACCACCGTGATCCTGGCCGCCGAGGCCCGCTTGAGCGCGTCAATCATTACCAATAACTCCACCAGGTGCTGGTCCACCGGATAGCAGGTGGGCTGCACCACAAAAACATCTACGCCGCGAACGTTCTCGAGCAATTGGAAGAAAACTTCGCCGTCGGCAAAACGCTGCAGCTTGGTATCGCCGACCTTGACGCCGATATGCTCGCCGATTCTGCGGGCCAGCTCAGGATTCGCCGTGCCGGAGAACAGCCTGAACCGCCGGTCGTCGGCCAGGGTGCGCGTCTTCTTGCGCTCAGGCGCCGGCGCTTTTGCTGCATCCTTTGCCGGTTCCCTGCCTTTTGCGCCGTCGCCCGATGCGCCCTTCTGGGGTTCTTTGCCGCCCTCGGGCTTGTCGGGATTCGGTTCGTCTGCCCTGTTGTCTTGCAACGCCGTCAACGTTCCAATCGCCATCTCTGAAAAGCACCTCCAAGCTGGTTTGCTTTGGCTGCTGTTTCTTCTAAGCTCTCAGCTTTCAGCCTTCAGCGATCAGCTCGTTTCGTGCCGCGGGCGACATTTCACGCTCCCGCACGACAAAACTGAAAGCTGATAGCTGAGAGCTAAAAGCTGTCTTTCTGGCTGGGCGACCAGGATTCGAACCTGGATAAATGCCTCCAAAGGGCATTGTCCTACCATTGAACGATCGCCCAATTACCGGCGCACGCTCTCGAAAAAAGACCCTCTGCGAACGCCCAACCGCTTTCGGCCTTCCCCTCTTCGGCAAAAGACCGATTTCGTCAGCCGTCCGCGAGTGTCTACCGCTCGATGAACGACTGTCAATCCACAACTTTGCTGAGCATTTGCCGCCAGTAACCGGCACGCGGTAAGGTGCGGGTCAACTCACTCCGCACATCCATCGCGCTTAATCGCCGGCAGGCTGCCTCAGCCTGCTCACGGGTCAGGTACAACCCGTAAAGCGCCGAACCGGACCCCGACAACGAGGCGTAAAGAGCTGCCTCCGGCGTGCCGCTGGCCGCAAGAGTGCGCTTGATTTCGCTAAGGGAGGGATGCTGGGGAAAGACCACACGTTCGAAGTCGTTCTCAATCCAGCTCGTGATCCCGGTGCGGACAAGCGCGGACCCATGCGGTCCGGCCAGGTCATCTCGGCTCAATTCGTTCTCTTTGGAGATGACACCGGAGGAGCCCGCCTTCGCTTCACCCTCCGGAATCGCTCCAGAAAAGGCGCTGGCGTAAGCACGGCTCAACTTGTTTAGTTTATCGGTACTTGCCTCGGGGGTCAAACCGTTGGCGGCGCAGAGAGCGTCCCAGTCGCGAAATGCCTGTGCGGTGGAGACGCCTTCGGCAGGGATCGCGACAACGCACCAGATGGGATCGAGGTCGGGCAAGGGGCGAACCTGCTGGCCCCGATCTGCGCCCAGGATCGTGCCGCCGACGAGGAAAAGCGGAACGTCTGAACCGACCTCCGCAGCGATTTCAAGCCGCTTTTCGGGCCAGCCGGTTGCATCTTGCTGACTTACCATCTCGCTGGCTTGATTGCTCGCTATTCCCAGCTCAGTTTCAAGGCCGATCAACGCCGCAACCGCATTGGCCGAACCAGCTCCAAGCCCTCCCTGGATCGGCAACCGTTTTTCGATGTGAATCTCGACGGCGGCGGTAAAGCCGAGTTCCCTTAATGCGAGCGAAACCATCTTCCACGCCGTGTTCCGCTCGTCGGTCGGAACTCTCGCATCGTTCGAGGTCAGCCGAATGCCGGTTTCTGCTGCCGGTCGCGCCGTAACCGTCACCAGATCATGCATTTCCAGCGTCTGGTAGACCGTCACCAGCGCGTGGAAACCGTCAGCGCGCGGCGAACCAATCCCCAGTCCGAGGTTGATCTTGCAGTAGGAGCGGACTGCGGTTGGCATACTTTTTCATTTTAGAGGGACTTCGGAGTGCGGCTCGTCGAGATTCTGCACACAATCGCATTTTCCTGTGGCATCACCACATGACTTTTGCTAATCTCATGTGGTATCGCCACAGGGAGGGCCGATGTCCCCTTCGAAACTCGATCTACTGCAGGGCACTCTGGACCTGATGGTCCTGAAGACCCTGAGCGCCATGGGCCCCATGCACGGCTACGGCATCGCGCGCCGCATTGAGCAGGTGAGCGGCAATGAGGTGCTGCTGAACCAGGGCACCATCTATGCCTCGCTGGTGCGGCTGGAGCAGCGCGGCTGGATCGGGTCAAACTGGGGCGTCTCCGGCAACAACCGCAAAGCAAAGTTTTATGCCATCACCACCGCCGGCCGACGCCAGTTTGAAGAGGACACTGCCTATTGGCGCCGGCTCACCGGCGTAATGGATCGCGTGCTGGATTCAAACGATGAGCCCGGCATTCTGCCAGAGGTGAACGGAGAGACGGCATGATGCGCAGATCGATTGAACGCGTGAGAGCGTTCTTCGCCAAACGCCGGCTTGATCGCGAACTTGAAGACGAGTTGGCCGCTCACCTCGAATTTGCGATTGAAGAGAATCTTGAGCGCGGCATGAAATTTGAAGAGGCACGGCGGCGAGCCCTCGTCAGCATGGGCGGGCTTGAACAGGCGAAGTATAAACACCGCGAGGCGCGAGGACTGATGAAAATCGACATCCTTCTATACGACCTGAGGTACACCTTCCGCACACTGGGCCGCGACCTGGGATTCACAGTCGCAGCCGTTCTCATTCTGTCGCTTGGCATCGGCGCCAACGTTGCGGTTTTCAGCGTTGTCAACACGCTGCTGCTGCGGCCGCTGCCGTTTCCCAATGCGCAAGAGCTGGTGTGGATTGCGCCGCCGCCAACCAAGTGCGGCCTCTCATGCGCAACCTACTCCACCGACGCATATGATGAGTTCCGCACCGGCTCGCGCTCCTACCAGGATGTGACCGGTTATTTTGCCTTCTCCAACCCCGATAACATGAGCCTGACTCGGAACGGAGAAATCATACCTGCGACCAGCATTGACGTCATCGCCAACTTCTTTCAGGTGCTTGGCGTGCATCCCGCCATGGGCAGACTGCTCAGGCCCGAAGACGGGCTTAACGGCGCGCCCCCGGTGATTGTGCTCTCCAATCCATGGTGGCGGCGCCAGTTCAACTCCGATCCCAACATCGTGGGCAAGACTCTCGACATCAATCACCAGCAGGTGACTGTGATTGGCGTGCTACCGGCGAGCTTCGACTTCGGCGCCGTCTTTGCGCCGGGCACAAAGGTCGACGCCCTTACGCCACTCAACCTTTACGGCCCTCCCCGCAACTGGGGAAACATCATCACCATGATCGGGCGCATGAAACCGGGAGTAATGTTGCCCCAGGCTCGCCAGGAGGCCGCTGCGGTGGCTCCGCGAAAGTGCTGGAACAACAATCAGCCGCAATCGTGCGGCTCGTACAAAGATGGCGTAGTTCCGGTGCCGCTGAAGGATTATGTAAGCGGTCGTCTGCGCCGTTCACTGATTGTCCTCTGGTCCGCGGTAGGCATGATTTTGCTGATTGCGTGCGTGAACCTGTCGAACCTTCTGCTGGCCCGGTCCACTGCCCGCTCAAAGGAGTTCGCCATGCGTGCGGCCCTTGGCGCCAGCCGTATGCGAATCGTTGGACAACTGCTGACTGAGAGCATGGTTCTGTCAGCCATGGGCGCGGCAGCGGGTCTCGGCCTGGCATGGATGCTTATCTACTGGCTTGCCCATCAAGGCTCGGTTGCTTTGCCATTGCTCGATACTCTGCGCATCGATGGCGCAGCGCTGGCGTGGACCGTTCTGATCGCCGTGGTTGCCGCGGTTCTCTTCGGCCTCGCGCCCGGACTCCGTACCGCTTCCGGCAACCTGCACGAGTCGCTCAAGGACTCGGGCTCGGGCAGCGGCCAGGGCCGCAAACATGAGCGCCTCCGCTCGGTGCTGGTGGTAACCGAGGTTGCGCTGGCGTCAGTGCTGCTGGTGAGCGCGGGACTGTTGCTGCGCAGCTTTCTGCACGTTCTCGACGTCGATTTGGGCTTTGAGCCGGCGCGCGCCGCGGCCATCAACGCAATCTACGACGACAGCGCTCCCACTGAAGATGCCGGCGCCGCCAAGCTGACCGCCATCTTTCAACAGATGATTGCGCGTGTAGAAGCCATTCCAGGCGTTCAGGCCGCGGGAATCACAGATTACCTGCCGCTCGGTGGAAACCGCTCGTGGGGTCTTCCGCTTCCCAAGGGCATTCAAGCTCCCAAAGGGCTTGATGGACCGCTCGTCTACGTGATCACGCCCGGTTACCTGCGTGCCGTAGGCACGCGCATCCGGGGGCGTGATTTTAACTGGGATGACAAGCTGCACAGCCAGAGCGTCGTGATTATTAACCAGTCTTTCGCTCACTTCCTCGCCGGTCTTGCCAAGTTGCCCGGCGGCGACGCGCTCGGCCAGACTCTCGACAGCGGCGGACAGCCGTTGACCATCGTTGGAATTGCCGATGACGTGCACGAAGAAAACACCGAGAGCAACACCACTTGGCAAATCTACTACCCGGCAACGCAGACCGGCCCTACCAGCGCGCAACTGGTAATTCGTTCCTCGCTACCGCCTGCGGCGCTCGCCAATAGTGTGCTCACCGCTCTGCGCTCGCTCAACCCCAAACAGCCGGCATCGGAGTTCCGGCCTTTGACAACTTATGTCGATCGCGCCAACTCGCCGCGCCGGTTCTTCATGCTGATGGTGGCGTCGTTTGCAGGCCTCGGGCTGTTGCTGGCCGCGATCGGCATTTACGGCGTCATCTCTTACACCGTTACGCGGCAAACGCAGGAGATCGGCATTCGCATGGCTCTGGGCGCAACCATGGGCCGCGTGCAGCGACAGGTGTTGAGCATCACGCTGCGGCTCGCCATCATCGGGATTGCACTGGGCGCCGCGGTCTCTCTGGCTGCTGCAAAACTGATTGCTTCGTTGCTGTTTGCTACCTCGCCCTGGGATGGAGTGACGTATGTCGCAGTGGCGCTTGCGCTGCTGATCGTTGCGTTGGTTGCAGGCTATCTGCCTGCGCGGCGCGCCTCACGCATCAATCCCATGGTGGCGCTGCGGGCGAATTAGGCCAGCATTTTCGGCGGTTTATAGTTGGCAATCTTCCTCAAGGGCGCTAGCATCGCTGGAGGGCCGATGACAGGGAGAGATATTCCAGCTTATGGCTCAACGCTCCACGCGACGGCTTCCTTGCCCCACTCGTTTTCATAAGCCAAATCTCCGCATTTTGATTCCAATTCTGGTCGCAGTCTCGTGCGCTTGCGCGGTCGGTTGTTCCGGCGGGGGGTCCACCACCCAAAAGAGTCCGCCACCCCCAACAGCAGCTTTGGGCGGTTCGAATTACGGCTGGTACTACCTGACGGCGAGTTGTGACCGCGAGGCTTACGGAGTTGTGTACAACTACAACACCGCGACCGCGACAATCGATTCCCAATTGCAGCAGATGTACAACAATGGCCAGCGACGGCTTCGCATCCCGATCTATCACGCCCGCGGAATCAACTCCGGAACAATCATGGATTCAACCGGCGGCACACTCGCGCCTCAGTTCCTGACCAACCTCGCAAATCTGCTGGCGGCCGTGAAAGCGGCGGGATTCGTGGAAATTGAAGTCAGCTTTCACCCTCAGTCCGTCAACAACCCCGCGGTATGGACCACCTTCAGCAACGACTATTTTCAAGAGAACTGGAGCCTGATTCAGAATGCGCGAACCATCGTGGCCGCGGCTGGAATTCCCTATCACCTCGACCTGATGAACGAAGGCATCCCTCCTGCGCAGGGATACCCAGAGCTCCTGCCGTATGACCAAATGTTGTGGAACGATTATGTGGCGAAGTTCGGAAGCGCGGACACGATGGGATTTTCAATCATTGCCGACTCAGCCCACGTGGGCCAGGTGAGTACCGTGTACGGACCAAGCACCTACGGAAATCATGGCTCGCCGCAACTGTTTGACGTGCATATTTACGACGAGACCGGAAACAGTTTTGCCACCGCGTACAGTTCGCTCACCACCCAGGGCTATCAGGGGATTCCGTGGATCATTGGTGAAGCGTATTACAACGACGCGGCTGAGGCCGCGGCCCAGCGCGCGGAGATTAAGAGCACCGGGCAGCAGGTTCTCTATTTGACGGAGTGGCCTCTTACCTCAAGCGAAACCTGCAGCAACCAGGTCAATGTAGCTCCGCCATCAGATTTTTCGAACTATGCCGCGCAGAATTTCTGAAACGCAGGCCGCGCCATCCCGGACCCATTCCGGTTCACGCTCAATCAGCCGCCACCACCGGCACAAACACGCTCGACTCGTGGCCTGGGCCGGATTCGATGGTGACGGTTGCGGGTTTGTAGTCGGCCGGTTTGGCCTTCATGATGTTCGGCACGTAGTTTTGCGGGTTGCGATCGTAGAGAGGGAACCAGGTGCTCTGAATTTCGACCATCAGCGCGTGACCCGCTTTGAAGACGTGATCGACGTCGTGGAGGCTGTATTTGTACTCTTCGATCGTTCCTGCGGGAATCGCCGCCGGCTTGGAGAAGCTCTTGAGATACCGGCCGCGGAAGATCTCCATATTGGTCATCAATTGGTAGCCGCGCATCTTCGGGTCGGGATCGTCGTCGGGGTATGCGTCAATGAGTTTGACCACCATGTCGTTGTCAGTGCCGGTGGTTTTGGCAAAGATATCGGCGACGACTTCGCCGGTCAGCGTCAGGTCTTGTTTGAGAACCGGCAGTGTGAAAACCGCCACGTCTTTACGATCGGTGACGAAGCGCTGATCTTCAGTGAGCCAGTTGTACCACTGCGAACCCGGGCCGTAGGTGGGCTGAATGGGCCGATGACGGTAGGGGACGGGGTTGGCCGGGTCGCTCACGTAGCTGGTTGAAAGATCGGCGGTCGAAGCGCTCCAGCCAAGCTGCCCGTTGCCTTCGATGTAAAGGCTCGCCGGCTTCGAATCTTTCGGCGGAAACTCGGAATAATACTGCCAGGTGTCAGACCCCAGTTGAAAACTGGCTGTATTTTTCAAGTCGAATCCTGGCTCGCCCTTTAGATAGTGCGCAAAGAATTTCGCCTCGATATTGGCGCGGAACTCCTTGCCGATGGGCTCGCCGTAATCGATGTTGCCCAGGTGCCGCGACGATGAGCTCCACGACCCATGACGCCAGGGGCCCAGAGCAAGAAAGTTTTCGTGATTCGTATCGTGAGGCTCGAGCTTGGCGTACTCTTCCTGCGGCCCCCACATATCTTCCTGGTCGTAGTATCCGCCGACCGAGAGCGTGGGCACGGCAACCATGTCGAGATGATGTTCAACGCCGCGCGCGCGCCAAGCTTCGTCGTATTCGGGGTGGGTGAGAAAGAGTCTCCATGTGGGCAGCATCTTTGAACCCGACTGTTTCACATCCTGGATAAAGCTGCCGCGAGAAAGGAAAAAGTCGTAGCCGTCAACGGGATTGCCATTCTTGTCTTTGCCGTAACTCACTTCGGAGTTTTCTTTGCTCGACTCCATCCCCTTCACGTAGTCGTAGCCGTAAGTTTGGCGGAAGGCGCCGTTATGGAAGAAGTCGTCGCCCATCCACACGTCGATCATGGGCGCCTGGGGCGAGATGGCCTTTACAGCCGGATGCGGATCGATTCCGGCCATCATGGATAGAAAGCCGTCGTAGCTGGTGCCCACCACGCCCACGCGGCCGTTGTTGCCGGGCACGTTTTTGAGCAGCCAGGCAACGGTGTCGTATGTATCCGTGCTCTCGTCAATGGCCTTGGGGTCGCTGTGGTCGGCCAGCGGCCGCATCATCACAAACTTGCCCTGGCTCTTGAAGCGGCCGCGAATATCCTCGCCTACAAAGATGTAGCCATCGCGCGCCATCTCCGGCCGCGACCCGTAGATCACGGCTCGATTCGTGCCGTCGACGCCATACGGTGTGCGCTCAATGAGGATGGGCCGCGGCGTGGAGATATCGGAAGGCTTGAGGATGATGGCGTGGAGCTTAACTCCGTCGCGCATGGGAATCATTAGATCGCTGGCGAGGTAATCGTGAAAGATATGGTGGACCGGCTCGCCAGTGCGCTTGAAGACGGTTTCCGCTTCGAATGAATCTGTCAGTCCCGTGGCGCGGCCATTGGCATCGAGCATGAAGGTGATGGTGGCTTTTGTCCCTTCGACATTGAATTCAGTGGCCGATTGCAGAACCAGCCCGGTGGGAATCAGGCGCTCGGATTCAATCGTCAGCTTGCCGGCGTCAACGTAGACGTCAAGCGGAGTATCGGGATCGGCTGCATCGGTAAACTCGCCCGAATAGTTCTTGAGCTCGGCGGCAGAGGGAAGCTGGGCGTGGCACGCGGGTCCGGCAACGAGCAACGATGAGGCAAGAAAAATTAAGGCTTGAAACACCGGGAAGCGGCTCAAATGAATGACCTCAATAAACCGATATTAATGCGCGTGCCCGTGGTGGTGCGCGTGCTCATGGCTTCTGGTCATCTCTTCAGGGGGGACGACGCAGCCTTCAACCGCGCCGCATCCGATGTGCTCAAACTGGATGGTGGTGTGGCTGATGTGAAAGTGCTCGTGAAGCAGATGGTTCAGCCTTTCGAGAATGCACAGACTTTCAGACGGCGGAATATCGTCAATAGTCACGTGGCAGGCGAGGGCGCTGGAGCTTGAGCCCAGGCACCAGATATGCAGGTCGTGCACGTCGATGACGCCTTCTACTGCTTCCATTCCGGAGCGTATCTGCGGGATGGTGACGCCGGGCGGCGTGCCCTCGAGAAGGATGTTGAGGGTTTCGCGCACGATGCCCACACTCGACCACAGAATCAATGCGGCAATGACCAGCGAGAGGACGGGGTCGATCCAGTATTGGCCGGTGAAGTAGATGCCGGCGCCGCCGGCGATGACCGCGGCGGTTGAAAGCGTGTCCCCGGCCATATGGATGAAGGCTGAGCGCAGGTTGACGTCGCGCGCAACGCCCCACAACAGGGCCGCGATAACACCGTTCATCACCACTCCGGCCGCGGCCACAATCATCATGAGTTCGGGATGAACGGTGACCGGATGGGAGAGGCGATGGATGGCCTCGGCGACGATCCAGAGCGAGATAAGGATGAGAGTAGCGGCGTTGATGAACGCGGCGAGCACGCCGGCGCGCTGGTAGCCGAAGGTGCGCGCGTGATCGGCCGGGCGCGACTGGAAATAGACCGCAACAAAGCTCAGCAGCAGCGCCAGAAAATCGGATACGTTATGGCCGGACTCAGACAGCAGCGCCAGGGAGTGGGCGCGCAGGCCGGCAATGAACGTAACCAGTACGTAGGCCAGCGTGGCTGCCAGCGAGATGCGCAGAACCATGCTTGTGCGGTTTGCACCTGGCCGTGCTGGAGCCGCGTGGACATGCATGCAACAAGTATACCGGGGATGGGTATGCCGCGCCAACCACCCGCGGTGGAGCAGATGCTCGCTATCCGCTGCTACACGGGAACTGGGTGGGGAATTTTTCCGTAACAGAATCTGATATCGGCAAAGAAAGGGTGTGCGAGTGGGTTCAGCGAATATGGCAGATCGCATTGCGGGGTTGAACCTGCGCCAGGCAGCGGTGATTGCCGGGCTGGGCTACCTGCTGAATCCCGTGAGCTATGCGGAGTTTGCTCTTTACCCAAAGCTGGTGATTGCGGGCAACATCGACCAGACGGTCCAGAACATTACCAACCATGGCGGGCTCTTTGTGGCCGCCGTCCTCTGCTACCTGGTCAACTTCATCGGGGACGTGGTGATTGCCTGGGCGCTCTACGTGCTGCTCGCGCCGGTCAACCGGGCAGTCGCGCTGCTAACCGCCTGGTTCAGACTCATCTATACGGCCGTGGCTCTCGGCGGCGTAATGAACCTGGTGACCGTGTACCGCTTGCTGCACACCCCTGAGTATCTAACGTTGTTTGGAGCCAACGAGTTAAAGGCACAGGTAGATTTGTTGCTCAACGCGTATGGCTATACCTGGGCAATGAGCCTGCTGATTTTTGGGATCCACCTGGTGCTGCTGGGCTGCCTGATCTTCCGGTCGAACTACGTTCCGAGAATCCTCGGAATTCTGTTGGCAATCGATGGAGTCGGTTGGATGGTGAGCAGTCTGCGGCCATACCTCTTCCCAAATGCCCCGCTCGGTTACATTTCAATCACTTATTTCGGAGAACTGGTGTTCATGCTGTGGCTGTTGATACGTGGCTGGAAGCTCAAAGAGCCAGCGCAATCCTGAGAAGAACGGCGCCAGGTACTTGGCAATTTACTTCGCTCCGTGCCTCAGATGGCTGATGTCGAGGCCTTCGGGATCTTCGAAGATCGGGTAGTGCGGCAGGCCTTCGCGCAGGCCGGTCCAGCCTTCGGCGACCACGATACTGTTCTGCGGGTTGCCCGGCTGGTAGCGCACCGAGCAAGGGAAACCGGCGCGAACCCGCTCCGGGTCCACTGCGCTCATTGCCGTAACATCCTGGGAACACTCGTAATCCACGCCGCCGATGCGGTAGCTGAAGATGAGCATCTTCAGGGTGCGTCCGTTTTCAGCCTGCATGTCGCATGCGTCGAGCAGCATGCCATCGACCAGCCGGCCCGATTGAACAAGAAACTTGCGGCGCGCCACTTCGATCTCATCGGGCGTAGGCCTGCGGCGAAAAATCAGCCACGCAGCTGCGCTTGAAAGCGCCACCAAGGTAGCGGCGCCGGCTGCTAGCTCCCAGCTGGTTGTGCTGATGAAAGTCATTCGACCGGAGATCCCGCCCCGGTTATCCCAGTAAAGAGAATAACGCAGGTAGAATTCGGGCGTGTAAACCGCGTGGGCAAAAACTCGAGCGGCGTCAATGTCCTATACTCTAAGCTGCGTCCTGCTGCGGAGTTCCGCATTTGGGAAGCAGATTCTTAAGGGCTCTCACAAGATGCGTTCGACCATGAAACATCGTTCCCCGATTCGTTCGACAACCGTAATTTGTGTCCGCCGCAACGGCCAGGTTGTGATGGCCGCCGACGGGCAGGTGACTCTTGGCGACCACGTGCTGAAGCATTCGGCGCGCAAGATCCGGCGCTTGTTTCAGGACAAGATTCTGGCTGGATTTGCCGGGTCCACCGCGGACGCGTTCAATCTTTTTTCACGATTTGAAACCAAGCTTGAGCAGCACGCCGGCAACCTGAACCGGTCTGCAGTTGAGCTGGCCAAGGACTGGCGCACCGACAAAATGCTGCGCAACCTTGAAGCGCTGCTGCTGGTGGCCGACAAGGGCCAGACGTTTCTGATCTCGGGCTCGGGAGACGTGATTGACCCCGACGAGCCACTGGCGGCGATCGGCAGCGGAGGCAGTTATGCCACGGCGGCGGCGCGAGCGCTGATGGAGAACACCGACCTGGGCGCGCGTGAGATTGCCGAAAAAGCCATGAAGATTGCAAGCGACATCTGCATTTATACCAATGACCGGATCACGGTTGAGGAGCTGTAAGAGTTCAATTTAGCAATGGCCATATACCTACCCGCATCCGCCGAAGAACAAGAGCTGGCGCTCGACGAGCTGACGCCGCGCGAGATTGTCGCGGAGCTCGATAAACACGTCGTAGGCCAGAGGGCTGCCAAGCGCGCCGTTGCCATTGCACTGCGCAACCGCCAACGCCGCCAAAAGCTGCCGCCAGACATCGCCGACGACATCATGCCCAAGAACATCATCATGATTGGGCCGACCGGGGTAGGCAAAACTGAGATTGCGCGGCGGCTGGCCAAGCTTACCAATTCGCCATTTCTGAAGGTTGAAGCTTCGAAATTTACCGAGGTAGGCTATGTGGGCCGCGACGTTGAGTCGATCGTCCGCGACCTGGTTGAGATCGCCATCGACATGGTGCGCGAAGAGCGCCTTGAAGAGGTTGAAGACCGCGCGGAGATGAATGCCGAAGAGCGGCTGCTCGACGTGCTGCTGCCTCCGCCGCCCACGCAACCCTCGCAGGATGGCCAGCTGCAGTTGCCCGGCACCGAAAGCTACCAGCGCTCGCGCGAGAAGCTTCGCCAGCAGTTCCGCGAAGGCAAGCTCGACGACCGCTCGGTTGAGCTCGACGTGCGCGAACGCAGCATGCCGCAGTTCGGCATTATCAGTAACCAGAACCTTGAGGACATGGAAATGAACCTCAAGGACATGCTGCCCAACATCTTTGGCGGGGGCTCGAAAAAACGCAACATGAAAGTGGCCGACGCCTTTGACTACCTGGTGCAGGAAGAAGAAGGCCGGCTGATCGACATGGACACAGTAAACCGCTCGGCAGTGGAGCGCGTGGAGTCGAACGGCATCGTCTTCCTGGACGAGATCGACAAGATTGCGGGGCGCGAGGGCGGCCACGGGCCTGATGTATCGCGCGAGGGCGTGCAGCGCGACATTTTGCCGATTGTGGAAGGGACCACGGTGAATACGCGCTACGGCATGGTGCGCACCGATCACATTTTGTTTATCGCTGCGGGCGCGTTTCATGTTTCGAAGCCCAGCGACCTGATTCCCGAGTTGCAGGGCCGCTTTCCCATTCGCGTGGAATTGCAGTCGCTCACCGTCGAGGATTTTCTGCGCATTCTCACCGAGCCAAAATCGTCGCTCACCAAGCAGTATTCGGCGCTGCTTGAGACTGAAGGCGTGCGCCTGGAGTTTGCGCCCGACGCGCTTCGCGAGATGGCTGAATTCGCCTTCAAAGTGAACGAGCAGACTGAAAACATCGGCGCGCGACGCCTGCACACCATCATGGAGCGCGTGCTTGAAGATGTAAGCTTTCTTGCGCCCGACGTAGCCCGCCGCGCACCCGATCCTGAAGCCGCGGCCGCGCTCAACGAGGCCATCAAAAACGAGTCCAGCACACCGCTGCCTTATCAGGACCGAATGACTTCCGCTGGCCCCGAAAAGCTTTTTCTGATCGATGCGCCTTATGTAAGGCAGATGGTGGCGAACATCGTGAAGGATCAGGACTTGAGCCGGTACATCCTATAGACGTGCGACTCGTTAGGTTACACGGCTTCGCCGCAAGGTGGTCGACCAAGGTGGTAAGCTGGCCGCTGCAAGCCTTGCAAGAGTCACCGCGCGGCCCGCGCCTCCAGCTTCCTGATCGCTTTCAGCATCTCAGCGAGCGCGGTCTTCCCAATCTCGGCCTCGAACTCCTTTTGCAGCTTGTCGAATGCTGCAATTACGCGCAGCGCGCAGCGCTTGCCTTGCGGCTTAAGAGACAACTGATAAGCTCGCGCGTCTTCGGGGTCGATGCGGCGCTGCAGCAGGCCTTTGCCCTCGAGCGATGAGACGCAGTGGCTGACAGTGCCGCGGGTGGTGCCGAAGGTTTCGGCAAGATGCGAGGGCTTGACGAGTTTTGGCGCCTCAAAGAATAGCGCCGCCAGAACCAGGCCTTCGAGGAAGCTCAAATCGTCGGCTGCCAGCGCGCGGCCGGCGAGCGCATCGAACCTGCGCGCCGCGCGGCCAACGGCGAACATGGGGCTCTCGTAGAGAAAGGCGTTGATGCGCATGGGTTCGGAATTTAGTTTAGCATTCAACTATTGAGTATCGTACAAAATCATGATTGATTAAGGCCGCGTTGTTCGAAATGATTGAGTGTGGAATCTGCAATGATGCATAAACGGACCAGTATTGTCGCGGGTTTTCTTATAGCGGCGGCGGCGTTGCACGCTTGGGGGCAAGATGCACCTGCGCCGACCCAAAAGAAAGACACGACTCAAGAACCGGCCACGGCTCAGAATAAGGTCAAGGGACCAACGGAAACGCTTATCGTGCTGGGCACGGCCACGCCTGTTCCGCTGGCCGAGTCGCCGCGGCCGGTCGAAGTGCTTCCGATTGAGCCGGTAAAGCTCGCCGCAGAAACCGCGCTCGATGTGTTGCGCACTGACTCCGCCGTATTCCTTGAGCAGCGCGGAGCGGGAGGCGCACAGGGCGACCTGATTCTCGACGGCGGCAGCTTTGAGCAGGCTCTGATTCTGCTCAATGGGTTCCGCATTAACGACGCTCAGACCTCGCATCACAATCTCGATCTGCCGGTGCCCATGGGGGCGATGAGCCAGGTGCAGGTACTGGAGGGCGCGGGCTCTACGCTGCACGGGGTGGATGCGCTTTCGGGCGTGGTGGATTTTTTAACGGCCGCGCCGGATCATGACTCGCTGCGCGTGCGGCTGGGCGAAGGAAGCTTCGAGTCGAACGAAGAATCGCTGCTGGCCGCGGCGGCAAAAGGCAAATGGAGTGGACGCGCCACGGCCGACCGCAATTTCTCAACCGGCTTTATGACCGATCGCGATTACCGCAATGAAGATGCGTCAACAGAATCGTGGCTTGGCACACGGCTCGGAGTGACGGATCTGCTGGTTGCGGGGTCTGACCGAGCATTCGGCGCAAATGATTTCTATGGCGCGTACCCCTCGTGGGAAAGGACGAAGAGCTGGTTTGCCTCGGCAAGGCAGGAACTGGGTGCGCGCACGGTTGCGGCCTTCGGGTATCGCCGCCACTCCGATGACTTTGTTCTCTTCCGCGACGATCCCGCGATATACGAGAACAACCACATTGACGAATCGTGGCAGGCTTCGCTGCTGCGCACCGAGAGCCTGCGCGGCGGCGCACTGCTGTTGATGGGCCTGGAGAGCGACGGCGACTCGATTCGCAGCTTCAATTTTTCAGGCGGCGTCACCTCCTACGCGCTGGGCATTCATGCGCGCAATCGCGGCGCAGGCTACATCGATCTCGACTGGAACCCGCCAGCGAAGCGCTGGAATCTCTCGGCCGGCGCCCGCGAGGAGATTTTCTCAGGCGGAGCAAAGACTGTGTTTTCGCCGCAATTGGCCGGAAGTTTTCGCGTGACGAATGCGCTGAAGCTGCGCGCCAGCGGCGGATACGGATTTCGCATTCCCACGTACACCGATCTCTACTACTCCGACCCTGCAACGCTGGGCAATCCGCGTCTCAAGCCGGAGTCGGCGTGGTCGGGCAATGTCGGCGCGGACTGGGTTGCTTCAACGCGCCTTACGGTTTCGGCGACCGGATTCGACTCTCGCCAGCACGACACTATCGATTACATTCTCGCGGCGGTTGTGCCCAATCCTTATCTGCCGGCATCGTGCGAGATTAACGGAGCGCAGGCTGCAGACACCTGGTGCGCGCAGAATCTCAACGGCCTGCACTTTACGGGCGTTGAGGCACGTGCCACATGGATTCCCAACGCTTCAGAGACTATTCACTTTGGATGGACTGAGCTCATCGGATCGCAGAACCCGCTGCCCGGCATTCAATCGGAGTACGCGCTTAACTACCCGGTGGTGAATGTGCACGCCAGCTGGAGGGCGGCGATGAAATACGGTATCGCGATCACCAACGAGGTTGCCATTGCGCGCCTCTACCAGCAACCGGGGAACGCACCTTTTAACGCCAATGCCTACCCGGTTTGGAATGCCACCGTGACGCGCGACCGATGGAAACTGCGCCCTTATCTGCGGCTCACCAATCTAAGTAACACCGGCTACCAGCAGATTGCGGGGGTCCAGATGCCGCCGAGGACGATCATGGGCGGCATTGTGGTGCAATTGGGCGACTGAACGCGAATTTTTCACTGGTCCCCATAGATTAAATCTGGTACTTTGATTGCGTCCCTCGGCAGTCCGCGCCGTTTTTCTGCAATCGACAAAACCAGCGGGCTCTACCTGTCTTCCCCGGCTCTTGAGGGATTGCGGATGGAGGCGTTCAAGAGCACACCGGGAAGGTGTGCCTGCAAGATGACGCCGCATCACTCTTCCCTCGACTCCACGCACTCAACCGCAAAGGAGAATGAGCTATGTCAGAAATGACCAACACCATCAACTACATTGAGTTTTCAGCCACCGACGTGGCGAAGGCCAAGCTGTTCTACGAAATCGTCTTCGGATGGAGCTTTGTGGACTACGGCCCGGACTACACCAGTTTCGATAACAACACTGCGGGCATTAATGGCGGCTTTTACAAGGCCGATGCGCACGATCCTCAACCGAAGACCGCGCCACTAGTCGTGCTTTACTCGAACGACCTGCAGGCGACACAAGATGCGATTGTGGCGGCCGGCGGCAGCATTGTTGTGCCGACCTTCGAGTTTCCCGGCGGCAGGCGTTTCCACTTCGACGATAGCGTAGGAAATGTGCTGGCGGTTTGGTCGGAGTAAAGACAGTGGTCAGCGGACAGTGGTCAGAAAAAACAGTCGAGGTTCTGCTTGTCTGATATCTCTTCAGAGCCTTCTCTGATCACTGACCACTGATCACTGACCACTCTGTCGAAGGAACCCGAGCGAGCGCTGGCGGGCTTCACTGGCTGCGGCTGCGTTGTAGCTTGCGCGCGCGTCGCAGTTAAAGCCGTGGCCGGCGTCGTACCAGTAGATCTCGACCTCGGGGTGGGCTGACTGCACCTTGGCTACCTCTTCGGCGGGAATGTGCGCGTCCTGCCGTCCAAAATGGAGCATGACCGGGCACGCGGGATTTTCGGCGGCGTAATTCGCAATCCGGCCGCCGTAATATCCGACTGCCGCAGCCGCGCCCAGCCGTGTGGCGGCGAGCCACGCAATCGTGCCGCCGAAGCAGTAGCCAATGACGGCGACCTTTTTGCCGGTCGCGCTGGCAGCGTATTCCATTGCGGCTTTGGTATCGAGCAGCGACTTCTCCACATCGAGCTTTGGAATAAGACTCATCGCCCGCTGCATGTCCGCACCATCGTATGTGAGGTCCACTCCCGGCTCAATACGGTCGAAGAGCGCCGGAGCTATAGCCAGAAATCCGTCCCTGGCCCACCCTTCGGCGACCGACCGGATATGCGCATTGACGCCGAATATCTCCTGCACCACAACCAGCCCGGCAATCGGTTCGCCTTCAGGCTTTGCCACCCATGCGCTCAACTCCTGACCGTCGGCCGCGCGCAGCTTTACCCATTCACCCATTCGCACACCTCATCGACGCCCGCGCTGGCGGGCGCAGTTTCATTATCACTTTGGATGCGGGGCGGGCTAGTTGTTGTTCAGTTAATCTGCGGCGGAGGCAGAGCCTTTCTCGGCTTGAGTTCTTCGCGCACCAGCGTGAGGCCCAGGATGCAGCGCTCAAAGCGGTCGCTGAGGCGCGCAAACAGCGGAGCCTCCTGCTTGTACTCGAAGAGGTTGAACTGGCTCACGATAAAGTAGCTCTCTTTGCCGGCGCGGATGAGGTCGCTGAGCGTGGGAAAATGATGGCGCATGCGGCGGCTCGAGCCCATTGCCTCGGGATACATGCCGGCCACAAATAGGGCGTAATCGCCGATATGCTTGCGCAGCGCACGCTCTTCGTCGAACGACGCAGCTGTGCCGTGAACAGGGTCGGAGGCAAGCATCATTTCTTCCAACTCTTCAATGGGATGGCCCATCTCGTCGCGGACCTTGTAGAGATTTTCAGCCTCAGAGAACTCGCACAGCAGGCGCGCAACGTAGTTGTTCACATCGGGATCGTTGAGTCCCAGCTTGCCGTCGTAGCTGTTGCGAACAGCCTGCTGGAAGAACGGTTCGAGCGGGTGATGCTGATCCTGCATACAAACCTCCCTGGCCGCGCGCGGGCAGCCGCAGTGCTTTAGGAGCATGGCTGCCTTGCAAGGTGCGCAGTGCCGGGGATTGGCAGCCGCTGCTATTTAAGATGCTTTAACAAAGGAATACGTCGAAAGTCGTGTGTTGCCAAGAGGGGAACATGCAAATTGTTGGCAGACGAGTGCCTCGATTGCAAACAGTAGAAACAGGAAAGGGCAACCCCAAGCGGGATTGCCCTTTCTTGTTCTCTTGTTCCCTGTTTTTACACCGTTGCCGGTTGGCGCTGCTCCAGCTCGGCCAGGCGCGCGGCCAACAGGCCTTCGAGCTTTTCGAGCGCGGCCGAGAAGCCCGCGATGCCTTCAGCCAGCTTGTCGGTGGCCATGCGATCTTCAGCGTGCATGCGGACGAAGGTGGCCTTGTCGATGGTGATTCGTTCGATTGAGAGCGTATGCGCTGTGGACGGGTCGAGCTTGCGCGGCAGTTCGCCCTCGGTCTTCTCAAGCTCGGCCAGCAGCTGCGGAGAAATGGTGAGCAGGTCGCAGCCGGCCAGTTCTTCAATCTCGCCGATATTGCGGAAGCTGGCGCCCATCACCACGGTCTTGTATCCGAATTTCTTGAAGTAGTTGTAGATTTTGGTCACCGATTGCACGCCGGGATCGTCGGCGCCGTGAAAGTCCTTGCTGGTGTCTTTCTTGTACCAGTCAAGAATGCGGCCCACGAACGGCGAGATAAGCGTGACGCCGGCATCGGCGGCGGCGATGGCCTGGTGAATGCCGAACAGCAGCGTCAGGTTGCAGTGGATGCCTTCCTTCTCCAGCACCTCAGCCGCCTGAATGCCTTCCCATGTAGAAGCAATCTTGATGAGAACGTGGTCGTTGGTGATTCCGGCTTTGTGGTAGAGATCGATAATCTCGCGGGCCTGCGCAATGG
>Ga0182016_10000843_pt1 | contig 38076 bp, 37 predicted proteins | sample 712S2MmetaG_FD_120491 | JGI IMG/M metagenome (GOLD analysis project Ga0182016, IMG submission 120491) | Permafrost microbial communities from Stordalen Mire, Sweden - 712S2M metaG | ecosystem: Environmental > Terrestrial > Soil > Wetlands > Permafrost | place: Sweden: Stordalen | collected...
CTTGGGACGGCTAACTGCGTTGGAGAGTGCGGTACACCGTCGGCCGGGAGACGTTGAACAGCTCGGCGAGGTCGGCGATCGAGTACTCGCCGGAGGTGTGCATGCGGCGCAGTTCGGCCTGCTGCCTGGCGGACAGCTTGGGCTGGCGGCCGCGCAGCTTGCCCTTGGCCCGGGCGACCGCCATCCCCTCTCGCGTTCTCAGGCGCAGCAGGTCGACTTCGAACTCGGCGAAGGTGGCCAGGATGTTGAAGAACATCTTGCCCATCGGGTCGGTGGGGTCGTAGACCTGCCCGCCGAGGGAGAGCTTGATGCCGCGGGCAGCCAGGTCGTCCCCGATCGCCCGGGCGTCGGGCACCGACCGGGCAAGCCGGTCCAGTTTCGGCACGACCAGGGTGTCGCCTTCGCGCACGGCGGCTAGAGCCTGGTCCAGGCCGGGGCGTTTGCGGTCCGTCCCGGTCAGGCCGTGGTCGAGGTAGGTCCGGTCGGCCGGGACGCCGAGCTCGGCGAGGCGTTGGCGTTGCGCGGTGAGGTCCTGGGCGTCGGTGGAGCAGCGGGCGTAGCCGACCAGCGTGCCGGGCATGACCGAGTGTAACGCATAGCCCCCCTTCACTGAGAATCTTTTCGTACGGGCTATGTGAAACACCACTGACCCAGGCCGAGGCGTGGTGGCCGTCCTGGGGCGTGGCGTCCGTATGCCGTTCGTCATGTGAGACCGCCCGAACACCACTAAGGGTGGTGGGCATGCCGATCGGTGAGCCATACAGTGATCACGTACCGGCATGCGAACGGGGCCAGATTCAAAGACCTAGGCTCCGCTCTTGGTGGCCAGGACCAGGACGCGCCCGACAAGGCAAGGCGCCACCTGGGCGGTTGGGCGGGACCTCGGCACATACATTTGGCGCCTTGTGTCCTGCCGTCCGTTCGGCGGCTTCTTCGCCATCGCTGGCACCGCCCTCGCCCTCGCTACGGCTGTTGCCGGTCACAGGCTATTCATGCTCGACCCCAGCGTCAGCCCGTGGCGTTTCCTGCTTTCCGGTCTCGGGTTTTCTGACTTGTCGCAAACCATAGAACCTGCCCACCTGCCCGTTATCTTCGCCATCATCGCCTTTTGGACGGGTGCCGGTCGGTGGATCGTGGTCACCTACGGTGCGCTCAACAACATTCCCCACGAGCTGCTCGAGGCGGCGAAGCTCGACGGAGCAGGTGCCTGGCAGACGGCGTTACGCGTCAAATTGCCACTCATAAAGAAGTGGGTGGTGTACATGCTAATCCTGGCTTTCGCGACGGGAACGCAGCTTTTTGTCGAACCTCAGCTGGTGAGCGAGGCGAGCCTTGGCCAGATCAGCCCGTCCTGGTCGCCGAACGAGCTCGCCTACGTTCTGGCTTGCCAGAACGACAACTTCAATGAGGCGGCCGCCATCTCCGTGGACCTGCTCGTCCTCGGCCTACTCTGTGCCGTGGTGCTCGTTTTCCGGACCAAGCTCTTCGAGGTGGAGTGACATGCGCATTGTCAAACGGATGTGGGTGCGCACGGCCGGTTTTATCCTCCTGCTTGCGTTCACAGCCTTCTTCGTCGTACCCGTCATCTGGCTGGTCCTGGCGCCGACCAAAACGGACCACGAGCTCGTCTTCGACAACCCGTTCGCGATCGGCACGCTCAGCAACCTCTGGCATGCCTGGCGGCTCATGTTCGACTTTCAGGACCACGCCCTACTGAGCTGGCTCGAGAACTCGGCCATCTACTCGTTCGGCGGGCTGGCACTCGCTCTGGTGTGTGCCATCCCCGCGGGGTGCGGGCTTGCCCTGACCCAGTTCATCGGGCGCCGAGCGATACTCGGTATAACTCTGGTCGTGATGATCATGCCGGCGACGGCACTGGTGCTGCCGTTGTTCCTCGAGGCCAACGCCGTGCACCTCATCGGGACACCGTTCTCGGTGATCCTTCCGTTGTCGTTCTTCCCGTTCGGCGTGTACCTGACCTACATCTTTTATTCGTCCACCATCCCGGGCGACTTGCTCGCCGCCGCCCGAGTCGACGGGTGCAGTGAGTGGGACGTGTTCCGCCGAGTAGCACTCCCTCTCGCCCGGCCCACCATCGCCCTGGTGGCGTTCTTTGCCTTCGTCGCCAACTGGAACAATTTCTTCCTTCCTTTTGTGATGCTCCCGAACAGCACGAGCTATCCGCTTTCCGTAGGGCTCCAGTACCTGCTGTCGGCTACGCCGGCGTTCAACCCGGGCATTGGTGGGGCGGTCCCGATCCTGCGGCCGGAGCTGGCGCTTGCGACCATCGTGGCCATCGCCCCTGTGCTGATCGTCTTCCTCTTCGCCCAACGGTCCTTGGTCTCCGGCATGCTCGCCGGAGCTACCAAGGGGTGACAAGCATGTTCAATAGCCTCAGTTTGCGCGACGACAACAATTTCATCGCCCCGGCGCCGGCGCTCGAACCGGCCCAACCGCGGCAGGTCGAGTCACTCGTTCAAGCGCGCCTTGTCAAGAAGATCCCGGGCGGTGCACTCCTCGAGGCCTCCACGACGAGTGGTTTGGTGGTGTCCCTGCAGCTACGGTTGGTGGGTAGCGCTGAGACCTTCCACTGCAAACTACGGGCCGCTGACGCGCCGGCTGAGCCGCGCCTCAGGCTGGCGCGAGATCTGCTTGCCTGCGACGTGAAGGTGCAGGCAGACGAAGGTAAACTGCTTCTCGTCGGCGCGGTACGGACCGTGCGCGTCGAACTAGGACCGGTCCGGGTCTCCGTGCACATGAGCGGGCTTTGCCTCGAGGAAGACCGCGCCACCGAGGACGCCAGTGGTCGCGTTGTGGCCCTTCCGCTGGGCTTTACCCGCCTGGCGTCGGGCGCTCTCGCTTATCACGACAGCTTTGTCGCCGACCCCGACGAGCACTTCTGGGGCCTGGGCGAGCGCTTCACGTCCTTCGACAAGCGAGGCCAGCTCATCTCCTGCTGGAACTATGACGCCCTAGGGACTCAAAGCTCGCAAAGCTACAAGAACGTGCCCTTCATGCTGTCGAGCCGGGGCTACGGGTGCTTCGTGGACACGACCGCGAATGTCCACTTCGACTGCTGCCATTCGAGCCAGGCGTTCTGGTCGGTGGTCGTCCCCGACGAGGAGCTCGACTACTACCTGGTGTTCGGGAGCCCGAAAGCTTGCCTCGGGCAGTACCAAGAGCTGGTCGGTGGTCCTGACCTCCCGCCGGCGTGGGCACTCGGTACTTGGGTCTCGACTGGTTGTCTCCCCGCTTCACAGGACGACGTGCGGGCGCTCGCTGACCGGCTCGACGCCGAAGACGTGCCCTGCGACGTCCTCCACCTCGACGCCTACTGGCAGACCTTCGGGTGCTGGTCCGACCTCCGCTGGGACCCGGAGCGTTTCCCGGACCCGACGTGCTTGTTGTCTGATATCACCAGCGCGGGTCTGCGGCCGTGCCTGTGGATCAATCCCTATCTAGGCGCAGGAAGCCCCGATTTTGCGGTCGCCGACGAGGCCGGTTATTTCCTCAAACGGCCCGACGGGTCAAGCTACGTGGGCGATCTTTGGGGGGGCTATCACCCGGCGGTGGCCGTGATCGATATAACCAACCCGGGGGCACGCGCTTGGTGGGGAGCCCAGCTCGCGGAGCGGATCGCTGAGGGCGCCGCCGTCTTCAAAACCGACTTCGGGGAGGCCATCCCGGTCGATGTCGTGGCTTACAGCGGGCTGTCCGGCTTACGCCTGCACAACGCCTACTGCCTGCTTTACAACGACTTCGTCACCTCGGTGATGCGACAGGCCGGGATCGAGCACCCGGTGGTCTGGGCCCGCTCGAGCTGGGCCGGGGGCCAGCGCCATGTCGGTCAGTGGGCCGGAGACCCCAACTCGACCTGGCGGGACTTGGCGTCGACGTTGCGCGCCGGGCTCTCTATGGCACTGTCGGGCCACGCGTTTTGGAGCCACGACATCGGCGGGTTCCACGGGCGACCAGAGATCGAGCTCTACGTCCGCTGGGCGCAGTTCGGGATGCTGTCGCCTCTTAGTCGCTTCCACGGTACGACCAGCCGGGCCCCGTGGGACTACGGGCCCGAGGCCCTGGCCACCGTGCGAGCAGTCAGCAAGTTGCGCTACGCCCTACATCCCTACCTGTACGCCGCCGCGGCCGAGTCCGTTCGCAGCGCGGCCCCGATCATGCGGCCGATGGTCTACGACTTCCCGGAGCATCCCGAGGCCCAGGTCGCCGACCTGCAGTACCTGCTGGGGCCCGACCTGCTCGTCGCTCCCCTGTACCGCCCCGGTGGGCGCCGCCTGGTGTGGTTCCCGCCGGGCGAATGGCTGCATTACCAGGGTGGCCCGACGGTGCCGGGCCCGGGCTTCCAAGAGGTCGCCCTCCCGCTCGAACACGCCCCTTTGTGGGTACGTGGCGGGAGCGCGATCCTGCTCGCCGACCCGGGACGGCGTATCGACGACGGCCGTTATGCCCGCTTGACCCTGGCCCTTGTCTTAGCTCAGTCGGGCACGCTCAGACCGACGGTCATCGACTTGCCGAGCCTCGGAGGTCTAACGATCACCGTCGAGCCCGCCACAAGTGGTGCCGTGTCGGTCAGCGCCCCCAGCGGCCTGCCGCCGCTCGAGGTCGTGATCGTCGGGAAAAGCACCGACGTGCCCGTTGTTTATCTCAACGGGTCGCCAGTGGTCGGCACGCGGCGCGCCGGTCTGGCGGTCAGTGCATGACCGTCCGCGAAATTGGACAACCTGAGGAGGGCATTGTCCAGGGCACTATTTGCAGGGCACTAATTGTGTCTTGGTCCCCCTGCCCGCTCCGGAGCGCATGGCGGTAAGCGCCTCCTCGTAGTGGTCCAGGTCAAAAGCAGTGCCGAGGAGCGGCGAGACATCGACCTGTCCCGATCCCATCAACCGGACCGCCGTTTCGAAGCTGTCGAGAACTGCCATGGACCCCGTCAGTGTGATCTCGTCGTTAAAGATGCGGAAGGGCGACAAACTCACCCTCGCCTTCACGTCGGCCACACCGAAGACAAGGACGGTCCCGCCCCGATCGACGGCATCAAAGGCCGCTTCGATGGCCTCTGGGACACCGGTGGCGTCCACCGCCACCTCGAAAGATCCGTCTAGCTGGTCAACGGAGGAGGCGCAGGGGCCCAGCCCGAGGGTAGCGGCCACCTCGAGGCGTGAGCTGAGCCTGTCGACCATCGCAACCTCCGAGGCTCCCATTGGCGCCAAGCAGCTGGCCGATAAGCAGGCCCATGGTCCCGGCACCGACGACGAGGACACGTCGGCCAAGGACCTCGCCGACCCGGCGAACGCCAAGTACAGCGCACGAGAGCGGCTCGATCATTGCGGCCTGCTCGAAGCTCAAGGCGTCGGGAATAGGATAGGCATTGGCACCACGGGCCTTGACGAACGGGGCAAAAGCGCCCGGGCCCGTCACGCCGATAGCAGCGTAACGGGCACAGAGGTTGGCTCGGCCCGAGCGGCAAAAACGACAAGCGCCGCAGTGGATGTTGGGGTCGACGGCGACCCGCTGCCCCATCGCCGGCACCTCCACACCCTTCCCCCTGGCCACGACCGTGCCGCTGAACTCGTGGCCAGGTACAAGCGGGTACGTCGCCAGCGGCGACTCGCCGTCGATTAGGTGAAGGTCTGTGCCGCAGAGCCCACAGGCACCGACCTCGACCACCACCTCATCAGCCTCGGGGGTGGGGTCCTCGACTTCCTGGAGCTCGAGGATGCCCGGTCCCAGGATCGTTAGGGCTCGCACTGTCTCGGTCCTCCTGCCAAGACCAGCCGGTCTTCAGCGCACGCCGAAGATGTGGTCGAGCGCGAGCTGGTCGAGCCGCTCGATATTGGTGGCCCGGTTGCCGGCCGTTTCGGCGTCGAAGTCCTCGTAGGCACTGCGGTCACTGAGCAGGCCGGCGAGCGTCTCGCCCGGGGCCAGGGTGGGCCGGGACAGGTCAGGGACGCCGGCCGCGGCCAGGGCCTCTTGCACCTCCGGGTCGGCCCGCCAGGCTCTGGCCTTAGCCTGGAGGACCAGGTAAGTGCGCATGCAGGCGGCGGCGGAGACCCACACCCCTTCGGCGTCCTCGGCTCGCAGGGGCTTGAAGTCGAAGTGCTTGGGCCCGTCGTAGCCCGCCGACTCGAGCAGGTCGACCAGAAAGAAGGCGCTCTTCACGTCGGCGGCGCCGAAGCGGAGGTCCTGGTCGTACTTGAGCCCGTGCTGGCCGTTGAGGTCTATATGGAACAGCTTCTTGGACCACAGGGCCTGGGCGTAGCCGTGCACGACGTTGAGCCCGGCCATGGTCTCGTGGCCGATCTCGGGGTTCAGCCCCACCAGGTCGGAGTGCTCCAGCTCGTTGATAAAGGCGAGAGCGTGACCGATCGTGGGCAGCAGGATGTCGCCGCGCGGCTCGTTGGGCTTGGGCTCGATGGCGAAGCGCATCGAGTAGCCGCGGTCAATTGCGTAGGCGCAGAGCGTGTCGATGGCTTCCTTCATACGGTCCAGCGCGGCCCGCACGTCCTTGGCCGCGTCGGACTCCGCCCCTTCCCGGCCCCCCCAGACGACGTAGGTCTCGGCGCCGAGCTCGGCCGCCAGGTCGATGTTGCGCAGCGTCTTGCGTAAGGCAAAGCGCCGCACGCTGCGGTCGTTGGCGGTGAAAGCGCCCTCCTTGAACACGGGTTGGGAAAAAAGGTTGGTCGTCATCATCTCGACGACCATGCCGGTCTCGTCCAGAGCCGCCCGGAAGCGCTTGATAGCCGCTTCCCGGGCGCCGTCGTCCGACCCGAAGGGGATCAAGTCGTCGTCGTGGAAGGTCACGCCCCAGGCGCCGATGTCGGCCAGCCGGTGCACCGACACAACGGGGTCGAGGGGCGCCCGGGTGGCCTCGCCGAAAGGGTCCCGGCCCTGCCATCCAACCGTCCACAACCCGAAGCTGAAGCGGTCTTCCTGTTTAGGTACAAAGCGATCGTCCACCGGTCCCTCCCTGTCTGGTAGCCCGCTATAACTCGGAACGTTAGTTAGTATGTGTTACAAACATATCGCAAGGCGCCACCTCGTCGCAAGGGGCCTGGCCCAATAACTCCTAGGGCCCGGGATCACTCGGGCAAAGGCAGGCTGGGGACGCGTAACGAGCCCAGCACCCGTTGAAGGCTCCGGCGGGATGCCTGGAGCGCGAGCAGCGTAGCGCCCCGGACAGGAGCCGCGCTGCCCAAGACCGAACGTTGGACCGTGAGCCCGCCGACAGACTCAGGAAGGCCCTGGTCACGAATTGACGCGATTAGCCCGTCGAGCAACGCATCGCCCGCGTCGAGGAACCCGCCACCTATGACCACAGCGTCCGGGTTGACGAGGTTGACGAGCCACGACGCCGCCAACCCAAGGTCCTTGCCAACCTCACGCAGGGCCCGCTTGACGCGCGGGTCGCCCGACTGAACCAGCGCCCGGAGTTGCTGGTGCAGAGTGCCGTCTTGGTTGGGCTCGTGCCCGGTCCGCCGCAACATCGCAGTGACCGAGACACGGGTCTCCAGGCATCCCTTCGCCCCGCAGTTGCACGGCTCTTGCCCTCCAGGGAGCTTGCAGTGCCCGATCTCGCCGGCGAAGCCTTGGACACCATGGAAGATCGAGCCGTCGATCATGATGGCGGCCCCGACCCCATTGTCCTCGTACAGCAATACGGCGTTCGGCCATTTTTGGCCAATGCCCTCCATGTACTCGGCCGCCAGGACGGCCTGGGCCACGTTGTGCACGTAGATGGTGGCCTCGTCGTTCACTTGCCGCAGCCCCTCGACGATGTTCACGTTCCGCCACTCCAGGTTGGGCGCGAACACCAACAAGCCCTCGACCGGGTCGATGAGCGCCGGCGCGCAGACCCCAATAGCAGTAACATCATTTTTAGCGAGACCGCGCTCCTCGGTCATGCGGCCCACCGCGGCGCAGACAGACGCGAGCACGTCCGCGGGTGCCTCCCGGGACGTGACCACGGCGGCCCGTGCCACCTCGTGCCCGCGCGCGTCAGCGAGAACGGCTGTAGTCGTCTCTACGCCGATGTGGACACCAAGCACATGGTGGGACGCCTGGTTGAACTCGTAGAGCACCGGTCGCCGCCCGCCGCTGTGAGACGCTTCGCCGACGCCGAGCTCTCTAAGGACCCCTTCGGCTGCCAGCTCCTCGACGATGGCCGACACCGTGGGCTTGGCCATGTTGGTGCTCCGGGCAATGGTGGCGCGAGAGACCGGACCGGAGCGCTGGACGAGATCGACGATCATCCTCCGGCTCATCCTCCGTAACAACGCCCGATCGCGCTGTTGTGGCAACTGGCTTACCATCTCACCCCATTATAGCGGCGTCGCTGTCGACGAAGGCGAGACCCGACACCGAGTTAGTTAGATCTTTTACTTACAAATGGCGAGCCTTCGCCTCCATCGACCACGTTAGGTGGCCGTCGCTCCGAACCCTTGCCTGGAATAGTCAAGTCTCCACTTGACTATTGATGTGGGCGGCTTCTAAACTCAAGTACATACTTGACCAAACGATCGACCTCGATCGGACCTTCCACGCGCTGGCTGATCGCAGCAGGCGATCCATGGTGGAACGCCTCACCTTGGGCCCTGCTTCCATAAGCGAACTGGCGCGTCCTCTCGCCATGTCCCTGGCGGCCGTGGTCCAGCATGTTCAGGTACTCGAGGCGTGCGGTGTCGTGAAGACCCGGAAAGTCGGCAGGACGCGCATGTGCCGGATAGAGCCGGCGGCGATGACCGCGGCCGAGCAGTGGATCACCGACCGGCGTCAAGGCTCGGAACCCCGGCTCGATCGATTGGGCAACCTCCTGCACGACGAAGCCGCTACCAGTGAGGAGAACCCATGAACGTGTCTCCTCGACGAGCTGCGCGTCATGGTCTGCGACCGTGCTCGGCCAGGGCCGGTCGCTGTTTGAGGATCTGAGGTACCGCGTCTGAGGCGCACCGACCGCCACCCAGAGCACCTGACCTATCTAGGTGTTATGGTCTCCCTAAGAGCTAGACAGCGGCCCCGGTGGAGGCACTGCCTTACTCTCCGAGCAGCCATGGCAGTGCCTAGGAAAGGGAGATCTGATGTCAGCAACATTGATTGCACGTCAAAAGGTGTCGGAGTACGCGTCCTGGAGAATTGTCTACAACGAGGCTGACACCATCCGTGCCCACCACGGGTGCACCGGTGAGTCAGTGCTCCGCTCCCCGAAGGACCACGACCTGGTATTCATCACCCACCACTTCCCGACTGTGGAGCAAGCGGAGGCTTTCGCCGCAGACCCTGAGCTGCGCTCAGCAATGGCGCACGCCGGTGTCATCGGGGACCCCGGCATCGAGATATTCGAGGACATCCCATGAGCGTCGTCGTGATCGTCCGGTTCCCGAGCGATGACCCCGGTAAGGCGGTCGAGTGGGCACGGGCCCACGCTGACATCCCCGAGGACATTACGGCCCATGCGAAGACCCTCGGCCAGATCGGCCACCGGATCCTCGTTGGTGACAAGGAGCTGGTGGTAATCGATGAGTGGCCCAACGAGGAGAGCTTTAACACTTTCTTCTCTGGCGCTCCTCGTATGGGCGAGTTCCTCTCCGGCGCCGGGCTGTCTGCCGCCCCCGTGGTCTCCGTGCTCCAAGCAGTCGATGCGCCCGGGACGTTCTGGACCTGAGCCTTGGTCACCGGGCGGGCATCATCATGAACACGATCGAGGGGGCCACAAGCGCCCCCTCAGTTCATCCCGGCGACGAACTCCAATACGACGAGCTGTTCTTGTTATGCCCGGACAGGGTCATGGGGCGCCTCGTCGCGTTCCTCGGCGAAAGCGGCGATCCGGCGACGTAGCCACTGGTGGCCCGGGTCGTTCTCGACCCGGCTTGTCGCATCCACCACGGCATCACCGTGTCTCCTTACTACGGCGACCCCGACGGCAACCAGATGGAGCTCCAGGTCGACTGCTTCACGAACAACGAAGACGCCAACGCTTTCATGCGCCGCACCTTCGCTGTCAACCCGATAGGCGTCGAGTTCGACCCCGACGCCTGGCTCGCTGACCTCGCCTCCGGTACGGCGGCCGCCGACTTGCTCGCCCGTAAGACCGACCTGCCCGTCTCACCCGTACGCAACGCCCGATCGGCTGGGTTCGCCGTACCGGCGGGCTGACTCAGCCGCTCGTGAGGCCACGCCAGAACGCACATGGACTAGCCGCTTCGGGGCCACGGACAGCTACAGCTCCACGATGAGCTGAGCACGAGGTTATTACCGACCCGTGGGGCTGGCCGAGGTCAGTACTCGTTCTTGAGCACGAAGAAGGAACCGCGAATGGTCCCAGCCAGCTTCGACTTCTGCCTCGCGAACTTGAACCGCGAGGCAAGCTCGGCGGGAACTTCCATCCCTTCCGAGAGCTTGAAGCCGACCGCCCGCTTCTTGGGGTCGTCAACGGTGTACATCACATTGACCGACAGGCCGCTCTCGTAGAAGACATAAGCCATTCGGATGTTCTCGACTTCGAAGGCCGTAGCCTCAAGAGGACGAGACGAGATGACGATGTCGCGTTCCTCCTTGAGGATGCGGTGCACCCAATCGATGGTCGTCTTGGCGTTACTCGCAGGCTCCACCGTGAAGACATGGTCATACTTGTTCTTGAAGTAACGGGCTTCGTTTGCCCGAAGACCAGCGAGCGCGACCGCGACAGGCGACGGCTCCAGACCGACGGTCGAGACGGTGCCGAAGTCCACGGTATAAGTCATGACGCCTCCCGGGCACGCCAAGGGTGGGCCCCTCGACCTAGTCCCGAGACTAGTTCAGGCGCCAAGGGCGCTGAGCGTGACTTTGATATCGCCGGGCTCGCCGCGGCACACGAAGCCCTCGAGTCGGGGTGTCTTTGGGCCGTGGTCCCAGGGAAAACACTCGGCCTGGACGGCGGACTCAGCCAAGAAAACCAAACCCCACACGACCGTTATCACCCGGAACACCCGGCGGAACTCGGCATGCTGCCACATCCCGGCGAAAGCGCGTCCCTTGGCTGTGCCCTCCCCCATCGTTTCCAGGGCGATCCCGGACAGGACCAGGGCACCGATTGCGTCCAGGCGCCGGTGCTGGACGACGGTGGCGAGGACACGGACGGCGGGCAGCGCCCCGCTCACGACCAAGGCCAGGACGGTGGACATGCCGGCAGAACGGGCGCCGTAATAAACAGCAAGTGGACCGGCAACGTCAAAGACGATGATGGGCGCCAGGGCTCGGAGCCGGTCGGGGGGCCCCGCAACGCCGGGCACCGGCGCCCCTGGAGAGCCTCCAGCGGCAGTCGCGGCAGGACCGGCGCTCATCGTGACCCGTCGGTCGGCCTCAAAAAGACTAAGTAGTTATAGCTTTCGCCCTATGCCTCGTCCGCGACGACGAGTCATCGGCGCGGCCCGAGCACGGGGGCGTCAGAAGTCGATACCCTTGGCAGCTCGGATACCGGCCTGATAAGCGTGCTTGACATTGGTCATTTCGGTCACGGTGTCGGCGACGTCCACGACCGAGGCGGGGGCGTCCCTTCCCGTCACGAAGACGTTGACCTTGGCCGGGCGGCCCGAAATAGTCCTGGCGACGTCGCCTCCGTCGATCCAGCCCCAGTTGATGGGGTAAGTCACTTCGTCCAGGACGACCAATTGGTACCGTCCCGAGCTGACCGCCTCTTTGGCCACCTCCCAGGCGGCGCGCGCAACTTCGGCCGAGCGCTCGAGGTCGTCCACCTCCCAAGAAAACCCATCACCCATGGTGTGCCATTCGGCGCCCAGTTTGGTGAGCAGGGCCGCTTCGCCCGAGTTCCATTTGCCCGACTTCACGAATTGCACCACGCACACCTCCCAGCCTCGTTCGAGCGCGCGCAAGACTGTCCCCATAGCGGCGGTGGTCTTTCCTTTGCCGTCGCCCGTGGCGACCAGGACGATGGACGGTGCCCGGCGGGTGGCATCGGGCGGGGCATTGGTGGGCGGCTCTGCCGTCATGTGATCGTTCCCTCTTTCTGATAGTGAGCGGTTGAAAAATTGACCGAGCTCGGGTGCCAAGCCGGTCGATGCGGTTCAAATGCCGTTCAGGTGCCGGTCATTAGGCGAGAGGTTGGCGACGGCAGCCGTGAGCACCGGCACCCGGCGTCGCACGGGCGTAACGGCAAGCCCGCTGGCGCTGGGCAGGACCTCGACCTCGGCACCGAAAAAACGCCTGATGTTGACTTCGGTCAAGACGTCGGCGGGGGTACCCGAAGCAACGGCGCGACCGTGACAAAGCACGAGCAGGTTTTCGGAGAACTGGGCGGCCAGGGTCAAGTCGTGGATGGCACATAGGACGCTGATGCCCTTCTCGTCCCGGAGCTCGTCGACCAGTTCGAGCACAAGCTGGCTGTGGCCAAGGTCTAGCGATGTAGTCGGTTCGTCGAGGACAAGGACCGGCGCCTCTTGGACCAGGGCCCGGGCCAGCACGACTCGTTGCGCCTCACCTCCCGACAGTTCAGCCAAGCGTCGTTGACAAAAAGTGCGCAACCCGAGACGCTCGACGATGGCGGCGGCCACCCGACGGTCCTTAGCTGTCTCCGCGCCCAGGTAAGAGTGATGAGCGGAACGGCCGAGCAGGATGTAGTCGGTGACGTTCATCGAAGGCGGCAACACCGGGCGTTGGGGGACGTAGGCGACGGCCCGGGCGCGGCTGCGCCAATCGGATGCCGCTTGCCGGCGGCCGCCGATGAGGATCCGGCCCTCGTACGTGACCAGGCCGGCCACGGCCCGGGCCAAGGTGGACTTCCCGGCCCCGTTGGGACCGACCAGGCCCAACCAGCCGCCGCTGGCGACCCGGGCCGAAACCCCCGACAGTACGGTCGTCCCGTTTAGGACCACGGAGGTTTCCTCGATCTCCAGCATCAGCCGAGCCTGCGAGCCTGGCGCAGCACCACCAGGAAAAACGGGGCGCCAAGGAAGGCCGTGACCACGCCGAGCGGGATTTCGGCCGGGGACAGGACGGTGCGGGCGAGGAGGTCGGCGAGGATCAGGAAACCGGCGCCGAACAGCACCGACAGCGGCAGGATGCGTCGGTAGCTCGGCCCCGCCAGCAGCCGGATGGTGTGGGGGACGATGATGCCGACGAAACCGATCAGCCCGCTCACCGAGACGGCGGCGGCCGTGCCAAGGGTGGCGGCGACGATAACGACGAGACGCACGCGCTCCGCTCTCACCCCGACGCTGGTGGCCTCCTCGTCGCCTACGCTCATCACGTCCAGGAGGCGGCGGCAAGCCAGCAGCACAAGGATCGCCGTACCCACGTACGGCAGGACCAGGTCCACCTGTCCCCAGCCGGCGGTCGACAGGCCGCCCAGTATCCAGCTGTAGACCGTGCTCAGTTGGCCCGGGCTGCTGCGCTGCAGGAGGAACGTCTGCACGGCGGTGAAAAAGGCGGCCACGGCGACCCCGGCCAGCAGCAGCGAGGCGGAGGAGCGCTCAGACGCCCGGGAACGGCCCAGGGCGAAGGTGGCGGTGACGGCCAGGACGGCGCCGGCGAAGGCCGCCAGCGGCAGCAGGTCGGAGGGGATCTGACCTATGACCGGTGCCCCCACGACCACCAGGGTGGCGCCCAGGCCGGCGCCCGAGGCCACGCCGAGCAGGTACGGGTCAGCCAGGGGGTTGGAAAAAGCGCCCTGGTAGGACGCGCCGGCGATGGCCAGCATGGCCCCCACGAGCCCGCCCAGCACCATCCGGGGCATGCGCCACTGCCACACCACGACGACCCCGGTGGCAGAAAGCCCCGAGTGGAGGTGGACCAGGGGGAGCCGGCCCAAGACCTCTGTCAGGACGGCGCCGGCCGGCAAACCGGCCGGCCCCACCAGGATGCTGACTATGGCCGCGGCCAGGAGGAAACCGGCGCCGAGAACGACATGGCCAACGGTCAGGCGCGTAGGACGTAGCGCAGGCGCGTCGGGCCCGTCGATGTCGTCGAGGGGTGGAGCCTGTCTATCGCTCGTCTTGGCGTCGGCCGTCAACGTCACGAGCGCAGCGTGTCGCCCAGCAAGGCGACAAGGGTTTCGATGGTGTGGGGGCCCCACTCCGAGGCTACGGAGTCGTTCACCCCGATCACGTGGTGGAGCCGCACTGCGGCCAACACGCTGAAGCCGGGCCGGTGGGCGAAGCCGGCCGGCGTTTGCTGGCAGCACACGGTATCGGCCAGGAAGACATAATCAGGGTTTGTCTTGAGGATGTACTCAGCCGAAATCTGTGGATAGGCGGATAGCCGCCCGGCCGGGTCGGCGATGTCCCGCATACCGAAAAGCGAGAACTCGGCGCCGATGAAAGTCTTCGATGTCGCCGTGTAATAGGTGGGGTCGATCTCGATGTAATAGCTGTCCCCTCGGGCGGCACTGCCCGCTTTATGGGTTGCGGCCGAGATGTCTTCCTTCATGGAGGCTTCCACCGCGCCCACGGCGGCCCCGTGACCGGTGGCTGCTGCCAGTTCGGCCAGCTGGCTGTAGACGGCCGCGAACGTTGTCGCCGCCGGCAGGACCAGGACAGGTACCTTGAGCTCCCGCAGCTGCTGGACGATGGCGCCGCTCGGGTAGGAGAGGACCACGAGGTCGGGTCGCAGAGGGAGATAATCCTCAGCGCTCGTCTCCGCGCCGGTGAACTTTGTGCGGGGAGCGTCTGCGGGCCAGCTCGAGTACTCGTCGACCCCGATCACCTGGGGCCCAGCCCCGAGGGCATAAACCATCTGGGTGGCACTGGGCGACAGGCAAAGGATCCGTACCGGCCGGGCTTGGATGGTGACGTTTCCGTCGCCGCTGTGCACGGTTACCGGGAACACAGGGCCGGCCGTCGCATTTCCGGCGATGGCCACTTGCGCAGCCGGCACAGGGGCGGCACTGGTGGCGGCCGACAAAAGGGCGGTGACAATTGCGGCTACGACAACGCGGGCGAGAAAATATCCTGCCCAAGATCTCTTCATGGCACTCCTCCTTATGGCCGAGGTGTGTGCCTGGGAGACAGGGCTCCGCCCTGCGACCGCGCGTTGCCTCGACGTGCTTGGTCGCTCGCTACCGGCCAGGCGACCTGGCTAAGCCCTCGACCGGAGTTGACCGAGGGACGACAGTTGCGGGACAGCGCCGGTTTCGCACCGGACTTCGCTGACCAGTAGCTTGCTCTCGCGAGTCTAGGGCCGTAAGCGCCCCGGGGCAAGGCGTTGACGATTTAGGCGCCCTCAGCTGGGGTTGGCACTAGGAAACGTTAGGCAATGCCTAGGATTTCGGCCTAGAGGTTTCCGCCCGTTACTCGTGCCCTTTGGGCCTATCCTGCCGGGCTCAGTACGAGCGCGATCTCGCCACTGCGGACGGCCTCTACGAGAGGCTCGAGATCCTCGGGAGGCGCTTGGCCCGGGGCGGTGAAGGGCACCAGGTGGCGTACCCGCTCGTAGGCGTCCCGGGCCCCGAGGTCCACCATCTCCGCCAGGCGACGAGCCGAGAGCGGCGCCATAGAGGTCCTGTCCTCTATCCCCTCGGCCTTGGAGGTGCTGGCCAGCTCGTAAGACACGGGGCCGGCGAGGGCCCGCGCCTCGACCACCAGGGATTGCGAGGCCACCGCGAACTCCCCCGCGTCCCGCCGCCCTCGCGTGGTCGACCAGATCCTCGAACTCGTTCTCGACCAGGACAGGGCGGCGCTCACGGGCCACCCCCTTGGGCGGCAGCCGTGGCCGCCGCGTCCGCGCCCGGTCGGGGCTGGCTATTGGTTACGGGAAGTCCCGATTGCTCCCAGGCCTCGAAACCGCCGACCAGGTCTGTGGCATGGCTGAGGCCCAGCTGCTGAAGGGAGACCGCCGCCAGGCTGGACGCGTAGCCCGCTTGGCAAAAGATGACGATGCTTTGGTCGGGGCCGGTGACGGCCGGGTGGCGGTACGGGCTTGTCGGGTCTAGCCGCCATTCGAGAACGTTGCGCTCGATAATCAGTGCCCCAGGGATCTCGCCGAACTCAGCTCGTTGGGCCGGCGGGCGGATGTCGACGAGCAGCGCGCCCGACACAGCAAGCCGGGCGGCCTCGCGGGCCTCAGCCCGCTGGTAGCCGGCTCGGGCCCGCTCCAGCAGTTCGTCCACTCGGATCAAGGCCGGCCCGTTGACCGTAGGCGCGTTGACCGTAGGGCTCCTAGCCGCAAGCTCGTCGGTCACGGTGCGCCCTCCCAATGGGTCTCCACTCGGTCGAGGACAAGGCCGCCGGGCGTCGACTGGTAAAAGCCCATCGAGGTGAGCGGGGGCGAATAAGCATGCACACTCGTCGCCGCCGCTCGCTCGGAGTTGACCACGCTGTGGACGTAGCTGGGGCCGAACGATTTGCCCTCGTTCCGGCGGAGTCGTTGCTGGCGCAATACCCGTCCCCCCAGGGCCGTGCTCGTCTCGTCGAGGGCCCCGGCCACGACATGGAAGGCGCCGGCCGAACCGCCGTGGTCGTGGAGGACCAGGCCACCGTCGGTCGGCCAATGGATAAGCCATACCTCGACGTCCGCCGTCCGGTCCAGCAACTCGTACCTACGCTGCTCCAGTGGGCGCTCCGAGCGCGGCGCCCACGTCTTCACCCGGGCCGCGTGCGCTCGGGCCAGGCTCAGGAGCTGGCGGAGCGGCACCGACGGGGACGGCTCGGCCCACGGCCGCAGTGCCGGCGTTACGCCTAACGCAGCTACCTCTCCGATGACAGTATCTAGCATTACTATCAGTTTGACCAATGCTATGGAATTAGTCAATATTGAGGTAGGCCTGCCCGCAGCGCCATGACTGGCAGCCCCTGGGAGACGCAGGCCACGGCTGGCAGCCCTGCGAGACGCAGGGGCCCCCTAGGACGTGGACGAAGGGGACGCTCGGCTCACCCGGCCTCACGAAGATGTCGGAGGCGGACGGCGACCAACTTCTCGACCAGTTCGTCGGGTAGTGCTTGGTCGATCGGGAAGCGTAAGGCGCCCTTGGACATCGAATAACCGTCCAGGTCCTTACCGAGCTCGTGCAGGACAGACCCGCTATGAGGCAAGTAGCTCAGGTGGTTCTTGAAGGCGGCGAAACCGGCGACGACTTTTCCATTGACCCGGAAGGCGGGCATGCCGTACGAGATGCACTCCTCGGCTTCGGGGACGACCCTAAGGACCGACTCGCGCAGTTCCTGCAAGGTAGTGCGCTTCGGCTCTTCTATTTCCGAAAGGTAGCGGTCCACTTCCTCGGCTGACACCTGGGCCTCCCTATCTTGAGCGCCCTGAGCGCTCTTGTCTTCCCACCAGCTCGGCCCGGTAGGCCTCGAGCCGTTGCACGAGCTCGTGAGGGTGACCGAGGGCGGGCAGGTGACCACCGTCCATCTCGTCGGGCACGATGCCCAGGCGTTCTCGCACGACCCGGCGCTGGAACTCGAGAGGGAAAAAGCGGTCGTCCGTGCACGCCAGAAAACGTGTCGGCACGTCGGGCCAGGCGGGCAGCGGCCAGGGCTTTTGGAACGGGCCCAGCGACTGGTCCCGGGTGTGACGGCCCGCCTCGGCCGCCAGCTTCGCGGTCAGGTCGTGACAGAAGACCTCGACGGGGGCCCGCGCCGCAACCAGAGGCGCGGTGAGCCCAGCCAGCGACTGGGCGACCAGGACCACCTGGGAGCGGCCGCCAATGGCATCGACTATGACGTCCGCGTACTCACAGAGCCCGGCGGCGTCATCGTCACAGGGCAGGTCCGGAGCCACCACGTAGTGGCCGAACGCTTCCAGCTCGGGTTTCACCAGGTGCCAGTACCACGAGCTCGCCCCCGCGCCATGGACCAGTGCATAGGTCGCCATCGGTTGTCGAGACGCTATAGGGCGCCTCAACTCATCGACAACCAACGCCCACCTTGCCCTCTTCGCCGACCGACCGTGGACGGGGCCAGGTCCTGGCAAGCTGGAGCCGTGGCGGCCGTCCCGAAGCTCATGGCCGCAACGGCATGAACGGCCTTGACCCGGCCCTGGAGACGGCCGAGAACTACCGGCGCTTTGCCATGCACGAGGCTGCCGGCCGGTCGCCCGCTTACGAGCGGCTGGCCTACGCCGTGGCCGAAGACGACCTCGTCCTGTCGTTCCTCGAGGACCTCCCGGCGCCCAAACGCCAACCAAACCTCGTCTTCGCGGCCGCCCGCTACATCCTCGGGTCACCGCCGGGCCCCGCGTCCTTGCGCTCATTGGTCACCGACATGCCAGTCAAGCTGGCCGCAGTCCTGCGGGCGCGGCGTACTCAGACCAACGAGGCGGCCCGCTGCGCGCTCTTTCTGCCCGTGCTCGCCGCCCTGCCCCAGCCCCTGGCCCTGCTTGAGGTGGGCGCCGCAGCCGGGCTGACCCTCCTGCCCGATATCTATTCGTACGACTATGAGGGCCACCGGGTGACCGGGCTCGACGTCGAGGCCCCGACATTGCCGTGCCGGGTCAGTGGCCCCGCACCGCTGCCACGCCGGGCCCCCCAGGTCGTATGGCGAGAAGGTATCGACCTCAACCCGCTTGATGTAAACGATGAGGACGACATGGCCTGGCTGTCCTGTCTGGTCTGGCCGGACGAGGCGGGCCGGGCCGAGCGGCTCCAAGCCGCGGTCAAGGCCGCCCGCCGACGTCCGCCCGTCATCCACCGAGGAGACCTGCTGGACGACATCGCCCGGGTCGCCGCTCGCTCTCCCCATGGCGCCACGCTCGTCGTCTACCACTCGGGGGTGCTCGCCTATGTCGACGAGGCCAAACGACGAGCGTTCGGGACGACCGTGGCGGGCCTGGGCGCGGTCTGGCTTTCCAACGAAGCGGTGGGGGTCCTCCCCGACGTAGCAACGAGCCTATCTCCGGGTGATTTCGTCCTCGTCCGCGACGGTACCGAGCTTGTCGCCCGCGCCGACCCGCACGGGACGTGGATGGAGTGGCTGGCTCGCTAAAGCCCGGCTTGGTTTGATGAAAAAGTACTGAAGGCAGCGGACCCCGGCCCATGACGCGGTTTATGACACAAATGCCAGCCGCGTCCACATCCGTGCGCACAAGGTTGCCGGCGCCACCCCGTGCGCGTCCGGTCCGTCCCATTCGTGCCATGAAAACTCTCGCGGTTTTAGTTCTAATAGCCCCACTGCTCGGCCTGGGCGGGCTCGGGCTCAACACGTTCGCTATGCCCGGTTCGGCCCGCGCCGCGGCCGCAGTGGCCCAGAGGGTAAAGTCCGGGGCCGTCCGGAGCGCTTCGCCCGGTAAGAGCACGGGGGCGGACGCCACCGGCCGCTCAGCGCGGGTGTCCCTGTCGGCAAACGGCGAGATCGTTATAGGGCCCAGGCACCTCGGCACGATCAGTAGGTACCTTTTCGGCGCCAACCTGCTCTGGGCCGATGACGCCGAGGGTGCTTTCAACGCTACCGACGGATCTTTCTACCCGGGGTTTGTACGCATGCTCCGCAGCCTGGACGTGACGGCGCTGCGTTACCCAGGTGGCACGACGTCCGACAATTTCAACTGGGAGCTGGCGATCGGCCCCCAGCCAGACTGTCGTGTCAACGAACCCTACGGCATGCAGGCCGCCCGGCTCTCGAGCATCTGCTGTGTGCTCGACGGCCCGCAGCACTCGACGGTTGGGCCCGACGAGTTCGGGTGGCTCCTCGACCATACCGGTGCCGTGGGCACTATCACCGTCAACTTCGCCACCGGCAACGCGCGCGAGGCGGCCGACTTCGTGGCCTATATGACGGCGCCCGAGAGCGCCCACCCATCCTCCAACCCCGACGAGCCCAGCTACTGGGCCGCCCTGCGGACCGGGAACGGTCACCCGGCCCCGTATGACGTGCCCTACTGGGAGGTGGGCAACGAGCAGCTGTTCCCCGGCCAGTACGGGTGGCGCTCAGGCCGGGTCGTGAGCATCGGTCGTCACCGCGCACCGTGCCCGCCAAGCGAGGTGGCGACCTGCCTGTACGCCTTCGGCGGCACCACCTCCTTCTCGGGCCAAAGGGTTGGGACCCTTGCTGACGAGCTCTCGTCCGCTTCCTACTCGACAGGGGCGGGGGACCAGAAGTTTTATGTCTACTTCCCTCCCGTCGTCCCCGGTACGGCCGAGGTGTACGTGGACGGCCGGCGCTGGAGCGAGGTTGATCGGCTAGCCGGGGCGGGCCCGAGGGCGCGTGTCTATACCCTGGGCCAGTCTACGGGAGCGATCGAGTTCGGTGACGGCACCCACGGGAAGGTCCCACCGGCGGGGGCGGAGATAACTGCCAGCTACCAGTCAGGCCCACACGGGGGTTTCATCGAGTTCTACCAAGCCATGAAGAGGATGAACCCTGACATAAGTGTTTGTGAGAGCGAAGAAAGCGACGTTGCCTTCCTTCGGGTCATGGGCGAGAAGTACCCGTACGACTGCGTGGAGCTCCACGAGTACGCCAGGCCGGCGAACTTCGCCGAACCCCTGCTGCAGTACGAGGAGGGCCTGATGGCCTCTCCGGCGAGCCAAGGGGCACAACTCGCCGGTTTGCAGAGCAAAATCCGCCGCTGCTCAGGCAGGAACGTCCCTGTTCTGATAACCGAGTACGGCCAGCTGGTGGCGCCCGTGCCGACCACCGACCCGGACTTCAACCTCTCTTTAGACGAAGGGCTGTTGGTCGGGGCTCAGCTGACCGAATGGACCGACCACGGTGTGCCCGTGGCCGAGAAGTACCTCGCCGACTCCGACCCCTTCCTACCGGCCGGCCTCACCAGGCTGGTCGGCACCGAGAACGCCTTCGGGAAAAGTGTGCCCGGTGGCGACAAGACAATGATCGAGGCGGCGCTCAGCTTCGGAAAAGCCATGGTCGAAACTGGCCTCAGTCCCGACAACGCCATAGTTGTGCACACGGGCCGCCAGTTTGTAGCAGAGCCGGCCGGGGAAGTGCTGGGTCTTATGAGCTACCTCGGCGGCGGGGAGCGGCTCGGCCTGAGGATGGTGCACGACCCTCAGATGGGCCGGCCCGAGAAGGCACCGGAGCTTTGGGCTATTGCAGCCGTCTCACCGGGCAGCCGGCTCGACCTCGTGGTCATCAATGCCAGCCCAGACCGCTCCCTGCGAGAAAGGATCCTCGTAGGCACTCGCGGGCGCCCGGGAAGGTTGAGGGCCTATTTGCTCGACGGCCCGAGCCCCGTCGCCTTCAACACCAGCTCACGTCCTGCACTGGTGCGGGTGACGGCGTCGACCATAGACCTTGGCCGCGGGGACCTCCTTTGGCGGTTCCCCGCCCACTCGGTGACCTTGCTGCAATGGCAAACTGGCCGCAGTGCCCAGCGGCAGCCTTTATGAGATCCTGAGCGTCGCACCTGACGCGGGCGCCGAGGAGCTGCGGGCCGCCTTCCGCCGGCTGAGCAAGAAGGTGCACCCCGACGCGGGCGGGTCCGACGCTCTCTTCGCGCAGGTGAAAGACGCCTATGACGTCCTGTCCGACCCGGCGCGCCGGGCCGTGTACGACCGGTCGCTGAGGACGCCGTTAGCCGTCCCGGACGAAGGGGCGCAGGTGGTGCTGTACGTCCCGGCCGACGACGCCCGGAGCGTCTCCCTCGTCTTCAGCGGCTCGCTCAGCTACGTCAACCACGGCGTCACCATCTCCGGTGCGCTCAGCGTCAAACCACCTACAGGAGCGGTCGTCTCGGTGACGGGGACGCTCGCGCTCCCCGGGGCCATGGGCGGTACCGCTACCGTGGCCGTTGCCATCGCCAGGGTCGCCGGAGTGGGCGTAGGTATCGTCACCGTCTCCGACCCCGGGGCGCAGCTGGAAACCGGGGCCGTCGTGCTCAGCAGCAGCCTCGCCCGGACGGCCGCCGGCCAGATCACCGGCACGGCGTCGGGCATCTCCGGCGTGCGGCCCTACACCCTGCAGTTCGTTCTCTAAGCTAACGCTCCGTTCTCAAGGGAGTTTGGGGGCCGGGAGAATAAGGCCCCTTCCGGGCGTACGATCCCTACCACCGTGCCGAGCCCCATTGCTGAGACGCTCGCGGTGGTGCTCCTCGCCTGCACGCTCGTCTGCGCCGTCCTCAGGCCCCGTGGCTGGCCGGAGGCCGTGTTTGCCGTCCCCGCGGCCGGCTTGCTGCTGGCCTCGGGAGTACTTCCGCTGGGCCAGGCCGGCACTGAGATCCGCAGCCTGGCGCCCACCGTTGGTTTTCTGGCCTGCGTGCTCGTCCTGGCCGACATGTGCGACCGGTACGGCCTGTTCGAGGCGGCTGGGGCATGGATGGCGAAAGGCTCCGGCGGCAGGCCCGTGGCCCTGCTGGCGCTCGTGTTCGGCGTCGCCAGCGTGGTCACCGCCGTGCTCAGCCTCGACGCCACCGTCGTGCTGCTGACCCCGGCCGTGCTGACGACAGTGGCCAGGCTGCGTCTCCGGGGCAAACCCCACGCCTACGCCTGCACCCACCTTGCGAACTCGGCCTCGCTGCTCCTGCCCGTGTCCAACCTCACCAACCTCCTCGCCTTCAGTGCCAGTGGCCTGTCGTTCGCCCGCTTCGGGGCCATCATGGTGTTGCCTTGGCTGGCCGCGATCGCAGTCGAGTGGGTGGTGCTGCGATGGTTTTTCGCCTCCGACCTGGTTGGTCGGGGCGAGACCAATCCGGGGGCGCCCCCTCCCGTGCCTGTCTTCGCAGTCGTGGTGGTGCTGATAACCCTGGTCGGGTTCTTCGTCACCTCCCTCCTGCACGTCGCCCCCGCCTTCGCCGCTCTCGCCGGGGCCGTCGCCCTCGCGGTGCCGGCCCTGGCCCGTCACCGGGCCAAGGCCCGCGACCTCGCCCTGGCCCTCGACGTCCCGTTCCTCGCCTTCGTGATATCCCTCGCGCTCGTGGTAAAGGCGGTGTCCCTCCACGGGCTTAGCTCCGTCGTCGCCCGGCTGATGCCCGGCCAGGTCTCGCTGTGGTCGCTCCTCGCCGTCGCAGCAATGGCGGCTGTCCTGGCCAACGTGATGAACAACTTGCCCGCCGTCCTGCTCCTGTTGCCGGCGGCGGCCGCAGTCGGGCCCGCGGTGGTGCTCGCCGTGCTCATCGGCGTCAATACCGGGCCGAACCTTACCTATGTCGGCTCGCTGGCGACCCTGCTGTGGAGAAGAGCCCTGCGCCAACGGGGCGAGGAGCTGCCCACCTCTGAGTTCCTCCGTCTGGGCCTCGTAACGGTCCCGCCCCTGCTGGTTGTCTCCACCCTGGCCCTATGGGCGTCGTTGAAATTGGTGGGATGATGCAGCCCATGAAGGCCGTCGTCTGGGTGGTCGAGGGCACCTGGCGCGGGTGCGTCGACGCCGCCGGCCGGCACCTTTCAGCCGATGTGCAAGTCGCCCTGGTTTACGTCGAGCCGTCCGACGTCGATGAAGTCACTGCCGCGGCGACCGCCGGGCTTCTGGGACGCGGTTTTACGAGGCACCGACCCACGCGCCGCCCCGAGGAAAGCACGGGCCAACGGGCTCTGGAGTTCCTGGTCGCCGCGGCCAAACGGCTCGGGCGCCAGGACGCCGAGCTCATCCACCGTCGGGGAAGGGCCGAGCGCGAAGTCATCGCCGTCCTCGCCCAAGACGTCGACCTCCTCGTGGTGGCGCGCGATGGTGACCGCTCTCGTCTGGGCCCCCACAGTCTGGGCCACGCCACTCGCTTCGTCGTCGACCATGCGCCGTGTTCGGTGTTACTGGTGTGGCCCGACGAACCACCCGGTCTCGAGTCGATGCCCCCGCCCCCGCCGGGCTAGGGCCGTCGTGCGACTAGGGCCTGCTGTACAAGTTGAGCGGTCCGTTTGTGCAGCGTCGGGCGGAACCGCCCAGAACAGGAGCAACACGAATGCCTGCTCCTTCCTGGTGACCGTGCCGTCTAAGAAAACGGAGCTCACGCGTGGACAGAGGAACTGCTTCCGCCACGGGCCCCGCTAGATTTCGGGCGTGATCGTGTGCATCCTCGGACCGGTGGAGGTCAAGGACGAGGAGCAAGTAGCGATTGGAGGGCGCCAGGCCCGACGCTTGCTTGCTCGGCTCGCTTTGGACGCACCCCGGTCGGTGCCGCTGGCCTCTCTCGAGCTAGCGGCGTGGCCCGGTGCTCCGCCACGCACGGCCCGTCACACCATCGCCACCAACGTGCTCCGCTTGCGCCAGTCCGGGCTCGCCATCAGGACTACGGCGGACGGGTACTGCCTCGAATCGCCAACCGACGCCGCGGAACTCGAGCGTCTCATCGCCGCCAGCCGCGATGCTGGGCCAGGCGAGCCCGAGCAATCGTGCTCGCTTCTTGGTGCCGCCGTGGCACTATGGCGTTCCCGTCCTTTCCCCGAGCTCGACCATGTCGAGGAGGCAATCATCGAGTCGAGGCGGCTCGAGGATGTAGCCGAAGGCGCCAAGGAGGCGCTGCTGGCCGCTCAGCTCGAAACTGGAATGTCTCAGGACCTGGTCAGCGTGGCCCGTCAGCTGGCCGCCGAGCAGCCTTACCGAGAACACCGCTGGGAGCTGCTCATGCTCGCTCTGTACCGCTCGGGGTCCCAGGCCGAGGCCCTCGACGCCTATGCAGAGGCCCGCCGCCGGCTCGTCGACGACCTCGGGCTGGAACCGGGACCGGCGTTGCGCCGCATGGAGCACTCCGTCCTGTCCCAGGATCCTGGGCTGGAGCGACCCGGGCCGGGGGACGGACCTCGGCCCAGCTCGAGTGTGCCCGGCGCCGCCACCAGGCTGATCGGCCGGTCGCGCGAGCGCGGTGAACTTGACGAGGCATGGACGCGGGCGCGCCTGGTCACCCTGGTCGGCCCGCCCGGGGCGGGCAAGACCCGGATGGCACTAGAGGCAGCCCGAAGCGCTGGGACCGCCCTGTGGTGGGTCTCGGTCGAGCAGTTGCCCGCTGAGCAGTCAGTCGCCGCCGCTGTACTTGACGTTGTCGCCCCGTCGTCGCGCGCTGTCGATGCTCGCCAAGGGGTCGCTGACGCGCTGTCGGGGTCCGACGGCCTGTTGGTGCTCGATGCCTGCGAAGGTCGCGCCGGGGAGGTGGCGGCTGAGGTGGAGGCCCTGCTCAGGACCTGCCCTGCGCTCCGGGTGCTAGGGACCAGCCGCGAACGGCTGGGTTTGCTCGACGAGGCGCTGGTTCCCATCGGCCCGCTGCCCGAGGAGGACGCCCTGGCGCTGCTCGTTGACCGCGCCCGCCTTGTCGACCCCGCGTTTGTGGTGGCACCCGAGGAGGTGGCGACTGCGGACCGGCTGTGCGCCTTGGTCGACCGGCTCCCCCTCGGCCTCGAGCTTGTGGCGCGCCACCTGCGTCTGCTCGGGGTGAGCGAAGTGGCCGACAGGGTCGAGACCGACCTCAGCCGGTGGGCAGGCGAGGCGGCCGGTGGCCGACGTGGCCTTTGGGCTGCGGTCGGGACCAGCGTCGCCCGACTGAGGCCGGACGACCGGATGGTCCTGGTTGCCCTGGCGGTCATGGTGGCCGACGCCGACATCCAGCTCGTAGCCGCCATCACGGTTACGCCCACTAGCGAGCCGGAGGTCTTCGATTCTGTGGCCCGGCTGGTCGACGCCAGCCTCGTACAGGCCCGCCGGGGCGACGGGACCGCACGCTACGACCTGCTGCGCACGGTCATCGTCCATGTGCTGCAAACGGCGGACTCGGGGGTGGTGGCCACCGTTCGCGCACGCTACGTCGACGCGGTCCTGGCCCGCGCAGGGGAGCTGGCGACGCGGATCGTATCCGTGGACCGGAGCGCCACACTGCGCTTATTGGACCGGGAAATGCCCCATGTCCGCGCCGTCCTGGGCGAGGTCTGTGCGGCACGGGTGACCTCCGCCCAGGCGACGGTGGCCCTAGGAACGGCTGTGGCTTTGAGCGACTACTGGCTGGGCCGTCACCCCGCCGAAGGGCTGGAGTGGCTGGGCCGCCTGATCGACGCGGCCGCGCCCGGGCCGGCGCTACGGGCAGAAGCCCAGCTGCGGCGCGGGCACCTCGCTTATTGGCTCACCCAGTTCGAACAGGGGACGTCGATCCTGAACGAGGCCCAGGATTTGTTCGCCCAGCTCGGCGACCCCCTTGGCCAGGGCCGGGCGTTGCGCCGGCTCGGCGCCATTGCAGCGGCTACCGACGACCTCACCGCCGCCCGAGGCTTCCTGGAAGCCTCACTGACCTTGTTGGACGAAGCCGGCGTCGAGAACGAGATAGGGACCACTCTGCTCCACCTGGGTTCCCTGCTGGCCGACATGGGAGCGGTCGACGCGGCCCTTACGACCCTGGAACGTGCCCTCGCCATCTCTGCCACCGGTGGTGACCCTCTGGCCCGGGGACATGCACTGGCTGCGATGACCCTGGCCCACTGGAAGGCGGGAGACCTGGCCGCGGCCTTGGGCACTGGCGGTGAGGCGCTCAATTTGTTCCGGGACCTGGGCCACCGGCCGACTGAGGGGACGGTCGCATACCGTCTTGCCGCCATAGCCCGGGGCTTGGGGCGCAGTCGCGCCGCTCGTCGCTATGCCCTTATGGCGATGAAAGCCGGCGAGCAATCGAGCACTAGGACGACCATCGCGCTGGCGCACGTGAACCTGGCTCGTCTCGACATTGACGCAAGGAACTGGTCGGCGGCCGCTGACCACCTAGCCCGTTGTCTTGAGCTCATCGACCCCGAGGCTGACCGATGGGTGCTCGTCGAAGCCCTCGAAGCACTGGCGCGCCTGGTAGTAGCCGTCGGCCGGCCTGGCGCGGGCGCTCTACTTGATTTCTCCAGCGCGGTCCGAGCAGCCATCCACCAACCGGGGGCGCCGACCGAGCAGGGCGACCTCGACGCCACCCGGGCACGCGCCGCCACGGCCGGCCGCGACCCGGCCGGTCCGCTCCTAAGCCCGCCTGCAGCTCGAAAACGCGCTCTGTCCCTGTCCCGCGAGATTGCCGACCAACCCCTGCCGCCGAACGAGAGGCGGCTCACGGGCGAGTAATTATCAGCCAACCAGGGCCCCGCCGAACGGGACTCTCAGCTAAGCGTGCCCGAACACGTCAGTGCAAAAGGCCCGTTCTTTCTTGGCTAGTTCAGCCTCCATGCCAGGCGCCACCCTGGCAGGCGAGCTCGAAGGCAAGCCAACCTCATTGCTGTTGTCGATGTTGAGGTCGACGCCGCAGAACAGGCCGCCCTGTTGAGCGAAGACGGCCGGTGCCTGCGGGAATGAAGGAAGGTAGACAAAAAACGCTCGTGAACCAATGTGCTCTGGCGGCACGTAAACGTTCCCGGAAATGTGCTAGGCGTTAGACGCAGCAGTGGAATTGAACGGCTCTAAGGCACCGTACGGGCAGTCGATCGCAGCCGATCGCGCAGGCTGTCGAGGCCTCCTCGCCAGGCCGCTGGCCGGGCCCGGTGCGCTCTGCGGCGAGCATCACCTCGCCGCCTCGGACCTATTGGGACGCAGCGTTCATGTCAAACGGGAGGTTCGCTCGCTCACATGCCGAAGTTATTGATAATGAGCTTGAGAGCAGCCTGCAGGTTGTTGGTGGGCACCACCTTCTCCAGTACCACGCTGCATGCCTTGGCTCCGTGCCATGCCGCCATGAACTCGGCGGTAATCGACGCCGTGCCCTCCTTGAAGGTCTCCTTGGCAGTTATGGAATCCAGACCGTCGACGGTACCGAACGAGTAACTGACCTTGGTCCCGGGGTTCGCTTCTTTGGAGAGCCCGCTCTTAAACAGGGCGACGGCCTGTGTATTGGGGACTGATTTGGTAAAGGCCTCGTACACCACGGTGACGTCGTTCTTGACCGCGGCGGCGGACGTCATGGCTCCGTAGGTACAAACCGTGCTCGTGCCCGAAATTGACCCGCTCTGTTCGGGCTGGGTTGACGACGTGGGTGCGGCCAAGCTCTTGTAACCAAGCGCCGAAGCCAATGAGCCGTCGCTCACGCCGGTGCAGGGTACGCCGGCGTGGCCGGCCATAACGATGGGCGTAGGGGCTGGCGCGGCCTGGGCCACCCCGGGACCAGGAATGGCCGCCGCGATAAGGCATGCTGACGCTGATAGAGCGAACAGCCCCACCCGCGTCCCTGCCGAAGTCAACGACGGCGTGACGACACGCCGCCTCCGTCGGATGACGCTGTCCATGTTTTCTTCTCCTTTTCGGCCTGCTTAGGGCTCCCCCTAAACAGACCATGTGGCGATCGCAGGACGATCGCAGGGCCGTGGCAGCAGACCCAGCGGGTGTTCCCGTCCAGAGACCACGCCCTGGCGCGACCGGTAGTTTTTGGGAGTGGGGGTGAGCATGCTCGAGCGTGCTAGAGCCGGTCCTTGTGCGTAGCGCCGGCGCGCACGGCTCGTGGGCAGCGTTGCGGGGCACAGCGCCGCCGCTCAGGGGGCGGGGCAGGCCTTGAAGTCGAGCACCGCCTTGAGCGTGAGCCGCCGTTGGCCGTCGCCGAAGGTGACGATCCCGACGAGTTTGTAGGAGGCGCCGGGCCGTAGGCGGGCACCGTTGAGGATGCTGCCCTGGCTCATGCCCGACAGCGTGACGGCCTTGCTCAACACCCGCCAATGGCCGGCGCTGGCGGCGGCAACGGCGACGGGAGTGCTCACCACCGGCAGGCAAGAGACGGGCCCGCTAACACGGGCCACGCCCGCCAGCGAGCTCGTGGCAACGGTGCTCGTCAGCGCCGGCAGCAGGACCGGGACGGCCACCAACTGGTCGTAACCGGTCTCGTTCTGTAGGGCATAGACCACCCAGCCCCGCCCGCTCGGCAGCGTCGCCAGCTCGGGGGTACTACCGGCCACGGTTCCCTTGGCCGCGAAACGGAATATAGCGGCGCGAGACGAGGTGGGCATGTTGTCAACCGTGATCATCCCGCACTCGTTGGTCACGTCAGTGAGGCGCCCGCTCGGGTCGCTGGCGGTTTGGGCGCTGTTGGGAGCGCAGTTATTGGTGTCACCGATGGGCAAGGCGGCGGAAAATCCGTGGCCCGTCCAGCGCGAAACCACAGGCTTGTACGACGCGTCGGCGGTAGCAGTGACCAGGCGCAGGCCGGCCCCTGTCTGGGTCAGCCCCGGGGCGTAGCCAACGCTCCAGGTCCCCGACAGCGGGCGCAAAGCCGTCCAGCTCCCTCCCGCGTCCCATGCATAGTCGACCGGAGTGCTCAGGCTGCCCGCCTTTTGCACGGCGATCACGGCCGTACCACCGGCGAAGGCCAGTTGGGCGTAGCCCACGGCCCAAGGCACGGCCGGCCCAGCCACGACGACGCCGTCCTTGGCCAGGCGCAATTGGGTCCCGTCCCCATTAGCGGTCAAGGTCCACAGGTGGCCACCTGGCCCGGTCCTGGCGTCCATCAGGGCGCCGGCCGTTGGTCCCCGCTCCAAGGCGTGACTGGCAGACGGCACGCCTCCAGCCGTGGCGGTCGCCTCCTGCACGGTGGCGCCTCCGTCGCTGTCATCGAACCAGAGCACCCGCACCGAGCGGTGCCCGGCCAGCAAATGGATGTCCGTCCCGGGGGCGGGGGACGTCTCGGTCGACGCGGAAACCTGGGTGCCGTTCAGGCAATTGGACGAGCCAGTCCTCAGGGTGCAAAGGAACACGCCTCCCCGTTTCCCAAAGTTGCTCCAGCTCACAAATGTGTCACCCTGGCCGTCAGATACCGTCGCGAAGCCTCCGCCGGAGAACCTGTCCTGCTGGGCGGGCTGGACAAGGACGATGCCCGGCCCCTGAGGGCCCGGCGCGGAGCTGCTGATGGTCGTCCCCCGCGGAGCGGTGGTTGTGGTTGTGGTCGGGGCACTGCCGGGTGCCGGGAGGGAGCCGCTGCTGTCGGGCAGGCCCTTGGCGCTGGGGCCTCCGATCGTGGCCTGGACATGGGCATCAGCCGCAGCCAAGCAGACGCCGCGACCATTGGTGAGACCCACGTCGTAAGTGCACTCGTTGAGCAGGTAGCGGTTGGTGATGCCGGCCGCTTTGCAGTCCTTTTCCGCCGCGACGGCCGTTTTGGGCGCCATCGACCGCACAGTGAGCGCCTTGCTCGGGGCATTGAGATCGGTGAAGGAGGCCGTGCTCGTCCCCTTCGGGTAGTGGAACAGCGAGGACTGCTGGCTGACCCGCCAGCTCGGGGCGAACTGGTGATAGAGCACGTCAAAGTTATGGGCGCTGGCCCATGGCAAGCTGAGCACGTTCATGTTGTACTTGTCCCCATTGCCCCCCAGGAGCTCGTCTGGTGGCGCTCCCGGGTCCCCGAGCAGGCCCTCGAGGTGGCCGGAGCGCGCCGGCGGTACCCCGACGGTCAGGTCGATGGCGTTGCCGGTGTTGCAGGTCACCCTCCCGGCGGCAGCAAAGGTCCTCATGGAGAACACTGACACTGCCGTCCCGTCGGGCCAGGTCACCGTGGCCCCGTCGGGGCCAACGGAAATCTTCCCGCCGCCGGCCAGTGAGCGGCCGGCGTAGGCCACGGGCTGGCGGTTGACCCACAGCTGCAGGTTGTCGGACGCGTTTGCAGCAAGTTCCACGACGGTACCGTTGACACGCATAGCCGTTGCCGTGTCGACGGCGATACTGCCGGCGCCCGGGAAGGGCTCCTGGCGGACCTGGACCTCGAGGTCGTCCGTGGTCGATTTGACAAGGGTGAACTCGCCGGCGGCTTGGAAGTCGTACTCGGCTCCCGAGAAGGTCATCTGGTGGGGGTCACCGTAAGAGCCGGCACTGGCGTCCTGACCACTAGCTTCCCCGCCTCCTCCGCCGGCGTCGGCGCCCACCGCGAGAGCGTCACCGGCCTCGATGAAGGTGGAGGCGGCGAAAGCGTAGCCGAAAGCTTCACCCAGCGGTTCGGTCGTCCCCTCCGCCGCGCCCTCGACCGCCTCGCCCCCAAATTGCTTGGCCAGTGCCGAAAGGCCATCGAGACCATCGTGCAGTTTCTCAAGGGCCTCGGTCGCCCCTGCCTGCGGTTCACCATCGAGGAAGAAGCCCGCTCCGAGCTCGGGCCGCTCGGCCCCGGCGCCGGGCGACGCCCCCGGGACCGGCTGCAAGATGCTGTTGGCATAATTTTCTAGTGCCCTCGCCAAGCTCACCTCTGGGGTCGTGATGGAGCTCGAGGCGAGCACCGCCGGCAGTACCAGGGCCGTGGTCGGCAGGTCTGCCAGCTCCGCTTGCAAGGTCGGGACGGAGGCGAGGATGGCCGCCCTCAACGCGGCCGCCTCGGGGGCGCTGGAGCGCTGGTAGGGTGCCGCCGCCACCTGGAGCATTTGCATGAAGACGGCCGGCGGGCCCTGCCGGAGCTTCATTTTGACCACCGCCACCTGCGCAGGAGTGAGGGTCAGGCTCATCTTGTCGGCCACGAACGCCCGGGCCATGCTCGTCTGCAAGGCGGGGAAGCCCGAGACCAGGCCGGCTGCGAGCCCGGCGTAGTCGGCACTGGCGTTGGTCTGGCGCAGGTACCACAGCTGTGCACCGGCGCCGCTGGCGGCTTGGGCCCGCTGCAGCGAGACCCCCATCCCGATGACGTCCTCGCTAAGGCGCGTCCCGTCCCTGAGCAGGGCGTTGAGGGCGGCGAAGGCCGCCGTCTGCTTGACCGACGGTGCCTTTACTTGCGCCGGCAGGGCGGTCAGTGGTGTGAAAATCAATTCGTAGGCAGGCTTGGCTAGCGCTGCCACTTTGGCCCGGACCGGTGCCGGGCTGGCGTTACCAACAACGGGAGCAGGGGCGGTAGCGACCGGGTTCTCGGCCGCCACGGGGGCACTGCTTGAGCCGGGGAGCGTCCCGGCGGCCTCGCCGGTGGCGCTGTGAAGGCCGGAGGCGAGCATGGCTGCCACCAACGCCAGGGCAGCCTTCACTGGCCGCCAGCTCCTTGCTGAAGATCCGGGCCGTCCCATCTCACTTGTCCCCTTGGAAGTCGGCCTCGGCCAAGTTACGGCACGTTCCTCTAGAGACCAAAAGACAACGGTCCATAATTCCCTCCGGCGTAGTGGTATGAGCGCTCACGTGCTGGACGCTAGGAGCCGGCGATCGCAGCCTGATCGCAGCCGGGCCCGCTCGAGGAGCGGCACCCCGAACGCCGGAGCGAAGCGGCCACAGCTTATTTTGGTGCTCCAGGCATTGGAGCGGCCGTCCAGGAGATGGCGGCCCTGGAGGCTGGACGTGCATCTCCGACCAACCTGCGATCGCGATGCGTCGGGCTCCGCATAACCCGTGCGCACTATTTCTGGGCAACCTCAAGCCACAAAGCGGGGTGGTCGACCCCCAGGATCTGGTGGTTATGCCGCCCGACTACGAAGCGCTGCGAGCGAACGCGCCCGCCCTTGCTCCTCATCAGCGCCGTTTGGCGTGGGCCCTGGCAGCCGCCATCTTGGTACCCGGGGTGGGGGTGGGCGTCTGGGCGGCCACCGAGCTGGGCTCGAAGGGCTGGTGCGTCACGGTCGTGATCGCAGGCCCGATCGGGGGCGCGGATCTCCAGCACTGCGGCGCCGGCGCCCGAAAATGGTGCACCGCCGAAGCCGCTGCAGCCTCGGGGGACAACATCGCCGCACAGGTCCGGGCCGCGTGCAGGCGTTCCGGGGTACTCCCCCACTGACCGGACCGACGGAGGGGCCCGACTACGGGTACGGAGTCAGGCTTAGTAAAAGGGCCGCAACGGGGTCTGAGCCGTCGTGCGTCGTCGTGGCCGGGTGGATCCAACCGCGGGCGTCGTAGGCACGTAACACCTGCGGGCGGCCGTACCAATCGTCGGGGTAAGGGCCCGAGCCCGAAGGCCCTCCGCAGACTGGCAACGGGGGTGGTCCCATGAGGCTGCCAATACCAGCGCTCAGGTGGTCCCTTGTGGGTCGCAGGCGACAGCGCTCATTTCCAAGCTTGGCCAGTTTGTTTGCCTTTCTGTACCGGCTCTTGCTCGACCGTTGCCCAGGCGCGGCCCCAAACGAGCGCCTTTTATCGTGCCCTGGTCAACCCTAGAGGCTCCCTGAAGAAGTGCGTCCCGGCCCAGAGGCGCCGCCGGCCATCTCGAGGAAGGCCACGAGGCGGCCGTCAACGAGATCGCTCCCGGCACTGCTATCTTCGGGGTGACCCAGAGTGGAGCAATCTGCTCGGTCAGGGCGCCAGGTCGGTGTAGCCGCCCACGATGTCCAGGTAGTAGTTGGTGGAGCTGATCAGCTTCGACTTGGCTAGGTCCAGGTAGGTGGCGTACTGCTTGAAGTTGGGAGCGAACTGGATCATCGGTTCCCCGCCCAGCTCCAGTCCGGCCAGGATCTTGGCCTTGGCCCCGAACAAGAACTCGCCGGCATCGTTGATCCAGGTCAGGGTTTCCGGGTGTTGCCACCCGACGGCCTGGAGAGCCTCGTAGATCCTCACCAGTTTGGACTGGTCGACGGCGCCGCCCGCCGTGGTGGTGATGTAGACCCCGTCCATGTCCCCGGTCACCCGGCACAGGACCGAGCCTAGGCCGCGCTCGCACCACGACGGCAACGTGCCACCTTTGCGCAGCGAGTACAGCGACAGGTTTTCCTGATAGGGGGTGTACAGGGTCCCACCCGCTACTTCCTGGGATTCCAGGGCGAACTTGCGGATCTGGCGGGTAGTGGCTTGTTGGATGCCGTTGTCGGCATAGTTGAAGCCGACGTTGATCTCACCGCTCTTGGCGAAGCCCTCGATGGTCTTTAGATATTTGACCTCGCCCAGCCGGGTCTCGAAGCGGTCCATCACGATCTTGTAGTCCGCCGCCGACAGCCGCGCCGCCCTGATCTTTTGGAATATATAGTGCTCCTCTTCGAACGTGTAGGTCCGGAACTGGACCAGGCCGTTGCTCGTGCTCGGGAACCCGAGGTACTCGATGTCGATGGGGTTCACGTTCTTGGGTTTCAGGTTCTCGTGCTTCCAGACGGCACCCTCTTCCAGGTTCTGCACCGAGATCGGGGCCCGGCCCCGCACCCCGATGAGCACGTCTTCGTCGTTGGCTATCTTGGCGAAGGCGGCTAGGTCGTCCTTGGACAGCCCCCACAGCGTCTGCATCTCGGTGAAGTTGAGGATCTTGCCCGGGGGCATGTCCCGCAGCGCCTTGATGACGACCGACTCACCGGCGGCGCGCTCGAACGTCCTGACCAGGGCGGGGGCGGTATCGACCAGCCGGGTGCTCAGCTCGCCGATGGCCAGGTTGGTGGCCACCTCGGCCACGACGTCGCCCGTCGTACCGCCCCAAAAGGCATAGATCTGGCGGTCATCACCGGTGGCGTAGACGCTTTCGGTCTGGTCTAGCCAGTCTTTAGCGGCGTCCTCTACTGTCCCTTTGGTGGCCTTCCAAAAGTCGCCCCCTTCGCGCCGCAGCACGCTCGCTACCTGGGTGAGCACGTTGGTTTGTTCGGCGGGCGACGCCGTGCGCCAATAATTGGCCAGTACGTCGGTGGCCACCACCAAGGCCTGGTACTCCTCGAGGGCGGTGCGCGCCGCGGCCACCGGCGGGCTGTGCAGGAGCAGGTTGTCGTAGAAGTTCTGGAACGAAACGGCGTCCCTGGCACTCGCTACCAGCGAGAACAACTTGCCGGCGACGTTGGACCAAAAGTGGCTGGCGTAGGCGCCGTAGAAGTAGACGGCATTGACGGGCAGGGAGGACGGGGGGGCGACCGGGACCGAGGTGTCGACGTGGACCACCTGGTCCGTCGAGCCCTTGGCCATGGTCGTGTCGCCCGCCGCCAGCATGGTCATGGCCCCGATGGTGGCCGCCGTGCACTGGCCCCCCGGCGCCAGCACGCCGGCCTGCGGGTTGAGGTCGACTGACCCTCGGGTGGAGCCGTCGGCGGAGGTGTTGACGAACATGGACAGGTCTACCGATTGCCCCGGGCGCAGCTCCCCGGCGTACGGCGGTGCCAGCTGCGTGTTCCCGGCCACCGTTATGTCGTGGGGGCCGACCCCGGCGGCGTTGCCGGTGAAGCTAGGCATGAGGGGGGCAACACACAGGTCCTTGTACGCGCTCTCGTTCTTTACCTCTCCCGAAATGAACCAGGTGGCACCCCCTTTGACCCAGTTGGCGCCACCTCGGGCGAGGACGCTGGCCGGATCGGTCTGGGCCGAGAAGTACAGCGGAGGAACGGTAGCGGTGAAGGGGCCCCCGAGCCCGGCCGCCCGGCCGTTGCCCCCGGGCGCGGCAGGGTCGCGGTACAGCGCCAGCGCCCGCCACTGGTAGGCCCCGTCGCCGGTCACCTTGAGGGTGAACTTGGTCGTGACCGACGCCCCCGGAGCGATGGTGCCAGCCGCTTTGGTCTTGGTGGTGATCGTCACCGGTAGGGTGCCGGGGGCGAGGCCGAGCTTGGCCAGGGCCAGGGTCTTGTCTTGAGGCTCGGGAGCAAGGCCGATGAGCTGCACCCCGGTGAGCTTGGCCTTCTTGGACAAGTTCTTAAACGTCACCGCCACCGTGACGGGCTGGGCGGTTATGGCCCCTTTGTCGTCCACGCTGAGCTTGACGATCGCGGGGGTGGTGGCAAATGTTATGGACAACGCCCCGGTCCCCACCTTGAACTTCGTCAGGCCCGAGCCCTCCACGGGCGCCCCGGAACTGGATGTCCCGTCGGCGACCAGGTCCAGCGTGGCCGTCCCCGGTTTAGACGCGCTGACATCAAAGGCGAAGCTCTTGCTAGTCCCGACGGCGAGCGAGAACGGCGGGGGCACCTTGGCCCCCACCAGCGACACGTCGGGAGACGTGGAACCGTCGCTGAGCGAGATCGAGCTCACCGGGCCGCCCAGCGCGGTGACAGTGGCGGAAACGGCCACCGGCTGGCCGACCGCTACGGGGCCGGCCAGCCCCGGGGTCGTGACACTGACGGCCAGCGAGGTGCCGCTGGTAGTGGTGGTGGTCGTTGCCGACGAGACCGGCCAGACAAGCTCGATCGCGAACTCCCCGGCGCTGACTACGTTCCCGTTGTAGTAGCTGAGGGCCGAAATGTACCAAGGCTCGAACGGTGTGTCATTGGCCGCCACAGCGCTGAACTTGATCGTGCAACTGGAGGCGTGATCGGGCGCTCCGTGGCCGCACGAAAGCCCTTGGATGAGCCCCCCTCCAACGCCGACGCTTCGGGCCCGCTCCTTGCTCGCAACGTCCTCGGTCGATGTGTACGTGGCCAGGCACGGCTCAAGAGATGTGCCCGAAGAGTACGCTCCTGGTGCCAGTGCCTCGCAGGCGCCCGAGCCCATGAACAACCCGCCGTCGGGGACGGCAATGGTTACTGAAGTTGGAGCCGTTGCACTGAGGTGGGCCACGTAGTCGCCGAGGGTGCCGCCGCCAGTTGGCTTATAGGGCCCCGGCAACGTAAGGCCCACGGTCCACGAGAGCAGGCACCAAGAACCAGGGCCAACCGGCTCCTGCCCATCAAAGTCCACGGTGGACGTACAGGGCTGGGGTGGGGTAACAGCTGAACCCCCGGCGTATGTTGTGAGCGTTGTGGCCGCTACGTCGGGCACCGCGCTTGCCGCAGCACTGGCTCTCGGGCGTGAAGCGGCGGCGGGCAGGGCGCTCATGGTTAGAGCGGCGACGGCTGCGATCACCGAGAGGGTGACAACGGCGAGCCGAGACCGCAGAAGCGACGGGCGGCCCCCGGTCGACCGCAGACCCCACCCAGGAAGTGCCCCGGTGGTGCGCTTCATTTGACAACCAGCGGCGGGATGAGCCCCGCACCTGTGCTTCTCATCCGGCCATGGTGTCAGGTCAGCCCTCGGTCGGCAACACGCCCAAGACCACTCGAGCAGAAAATGGCGGCGGGACGCCGACCATCTTGTCAGCACGGCGTGCCGCTGCTGCGCATCGGTACGCCAGCGTGCGCCAACCCCCTTCAATCCCTGTGGGCTCCATGACCTGCGACGTTAGGAGCCGAACCATGTCTTGCCTAGACATGGAGCTAAGGGCAGGCCGGCAGACCTACAGACGACTCAACAATAGGCGCGCCTCAACCGCTTACGCCGACACTATCCCCGACCCGTCCGAGATCTCCTTCGCCATGAGGTCGGGGTGCTCGAGCCAGTGGAGCCGAACCCGGTCCAGCGAGCCCTCGTGCGTGGGTGGCCAGCTGTTGCGGGAGGGGGAGTCGTCGATCACGGGGGTTGAGGAGGATCGGACCGGAGGTTGGCGCGATGGCCGTCGCTGAAGGGGCGGTCTGACGAGCAGTAGGGCCACAAGTGTTTCAAGCTCATGTCATGCCAGTTGACTTCCTGAGCGACGACCAGGTCGCAGGGTACGGGCGGTACACGGTCGTCCCCTCCCGCGGTGACCTCGAACGCTATTTCATCTTGGACGACGCGGACCTCCACCTGGTCAACAAGCGTCGCTCCGACACCCATCGCCTCGGCTTCGCTGTGGTGCTCGGCACCGTTAGGTTCCTGGGGGCGTTCCTCCTCGACCCGCTGGAGGTGCCCTCCGAAGTTCGGGGAACTTCTACTGACAACTTCGTGACTGAGACCTACTGACAACTTCGTGCGCCGTCACACCTTGCGCCCTCGCCGGCGAAGTTTCTTGTGAGCTACTTGCTATAAACAAGACAACCGTCAGTAGCTCAGGCCGTCGAGCTGCTCGCCACGGGTTCGGTGACGGTCCAACCGCGGCGCCGGAGCTCGGCAGCGAGCTGCTCGGCAGGCAGGTGGCGCAGTAGCTGCTCTTGCGCGGACAGCTTCGCTGGGACAACGGCGAGGGAAGCCCCGTGAGGCTCATTGCCCTGTAGCCGGGCGATGAAGGCTTCCGCTTCGCCGCGGGTGAACTTGCCTGCGGCCTGACGCTGGGTGAACCCCATCGGTCCGCGCGCTTCGCGGAAGTCGGTATGGCCGGCGTCGTTGAGGAGGGCGAGAAGTTCTCTCACCTGTCTCGTCGACGCGGGTGGGCCTGACTGTTGACCGAATGCCATCGCAGGCAGTCTTGCCGATGCAGCACTGGGATGTTGGCCAGACGGTGCCCAGGTCGTGGCGCCGGAGCGCACGGCGGAGGCGGAAAATTCTACGGCAGCACCGAGCGAGCAACCATCCGGGCTCAGTGATGCATAAGGATGACTCTTATGCATCACTTATGGTGAGACAAGAGGCGGGTCTGCGAGGCTGTGCGGGGCGTGGAGCCAGTGGTCGGCTACACCGTCCCGGCCCGCACCGGGCAGATCGTCGCGCTCACGCCCGTCCACGACCGTGAGGCCGAGCCGGCGCTCGGTCTCGGCGC
>Ga0182016_10000844_pt1 | contig 38023 bp, 28 predicted proteins | sample 712S2MmetaG_FD_120491 | JGI IMG/M metagenome (GOLD analysis project Ga0182016, IMG submission 120491) | Permafrost microbial communities from Stordalen Mire, Sweden - 712S2M metaG | ecosystem: Environmental > Terrestrial > Soil > Wetlands > Permafrost | place: Sweden: Stordalen | collected...
CGACGGGCAGAGAGCTCGAAGCGGCCGCCGTCTGCAGCACCTGCTCCAGTTGGGGGCGGAGCTGGGAGACAAGGTCGGCGGTCTGCTTGCCCCGGGCCAGCACGGTACCGTCCTGCCCGACGACCCGGAAGGTCGGGCGCAGGTACGCCGGCACCTTCTCCCAATCGAAGTCACGAGGGGAAATGAGCACGCCGGCTACGGCGCTCATGGACCGGGCGAGCACGCCGAGCAGGGGGCCATCAGCCGGGCCGGCCTTGGCCACGAACTCCCGGGCATGGTCGGCCACGGGCAGGAGCTGGCGGCGGAGGTCCTTGTTGAGCGAGCGCAGGAGGGCTACGACGAGTTCCTCCCGCAGGCCCGGGACCTGCCATTCCAGTCCCTCCTCGGCCAGACGGTCCACCTGCGCCAGGGGGATGTCGGCGCAGACGCCGTCGTCCTCCGCCCCCGGCTCCCAGTTGTAGTGCAGTGGTACGGCGATGTCGTCCGCCGCCGGCCATACGTCGGGGAACGCCGAGGCGTCTACGTCGGCGCCGGCCGGCCCGCTCAGGTCCTCGGGCTCGGCGTCGAAAAGAGCCGGCTCGGCGGCGCGGCGCCGTCGCCACCAGGGCCCGAACGCCCGGCCCGAAGCCACGTCCAGGGGGAGGCGGGCGTCGTAAAAGTCGTACAAAGCCTCGTCGCCGACGATGAGGTCATGGCGGCGGGCCCGGGCCAGGGCCGTCCGCAAGCCCACCAGGATCTCGCGATTGCGGGCCGCGAAGCTCGGGGCGCCCTCCCAGTCGTCCTCGACCAGGCCATTGCGCACGAAGATCCGGCGGGCCTCGTCGGGGTCGAGCCGGCTGAGCTCGACGCGACGCCCTACCACCACGGCCAAGCCGTAAAGGGTGGCCCGGGCGACGACGAAGGCTTCGCCCCGGGCGGGGTCCCATTCCGGGTCGCTATAGGACCACTTCAGCAAATGAGCGGCGGCCGCTTCCACCCACTGCGGGCGCACAGGGGCGACGAAGCGCGCCCAGAGCCGCCCCGTCTCCACTAGCTCGGCGGCCATGACCCACCGGGGCGGCGCCTTGGCCAGGACGGACCCGGGCCAGATGGCGAAGCGGGCGCCCCGGGGAGCGGCAAAATCGGCGTGGTCGCCCTCGCGGGCACCCACCTGGGTGGCTAGTCCCGATAGCAGGGCCTGGTGGACCAGGATCCGTTCGCCCTCCGAGAGGGGTCCCTCCCGGCGAGGCGGGCGAGACCGGGGGGCCGGGCGGGCGGGACGGACGCGCCCCGCCCCGGGGGCCGGTGGCGAGCGGCGGCCGGGAACAGGCCCGGCCGCCAGGCGCAAATTGCGGCACACTTCGACGAGCTGGCCGTGGACGTCCTGCCACTCTCGGGCTCGCTGGTAGGAGATGAGCTCCCTCCGGCACAGCCGGCGGAACTGCCCCGAGCTGAGCTCCCCCTGGCGCTCGTCCAGGTAGTCCCACAGGGACAGGTACGACAAGAAATCCGAGCGTTCGTCGTCGAAACGGGAATGCAGTGCCGCCGCCGCCTCCCTTTTCTCCACCGGCCGCTCCCGGGGGTCCTGGACCGAGATCCCGGCCGCGATCACCAGCACCTCGTCCAAGCACCCGAGCCGGGCCGCCTCCAGCACCATGCGCCCGAGGCGGGGGTCCAGCGGCACCTGGGCCAGCTGGCGCCCGACCTCGGTGAGGCGCCAGCCCGCCGGGCCCGCCGGCGCTGGCTGGTGGGCCCGGTCCCCCGTGGCCTCCCATCGGCGAAGCGCGCCCAGTTCCTCCAAGAGGGCGATGCCGTCTTTCACATTGCGCTGGTCCGGCGGGTCCACAAAGGGAAAGTCCTCTATCTCGCCCAGTCCTATGGCCGCCATCTGCAGGACCACCGAAGCCAGGTTCGTGCGCAGGATTTCCGGCTCGGTGAAAGGGCGGCGGGAGTTGAAGTCTTCTTCCGAGTAGAGCCTCACGCAGATGCCCGGCCCGAGGCGGCCACAACGACCGGCCCGCTGGTTGGCCGAAGCCTGCGAGATGGCCTCGATGGGCAGGCGCTGCACCTTGGTGCGCCGGCTGTAGCGGGAAATGCGAGCGGTACCCGTGTCGACCACGTAACGCACGCCGGGCACGGTCAGCGACGTTTCCGCCACGTTCGTGGCCAGGACCGCTCGACGCCCGCCGTGAGCTTCGAATACCCGGTGCTGCTCGGCCGACGAAAGACGGCCGTACAGGGGCAGGATTTCCAACCCGTGCCTATCCGACTTGGAAAGGGCGTCCGCCGTGTCCCTCACCTCGCGCTCGCCGGGCAGGAAGACGAGGATGTCACCCGCCCCCTCAGCGCAAAGCTCGTCCACCGCGTTACAGACCGCCTGCACCTCGTCAGCCGGGCCCGGGTCAGCCGGGCCCGGGTCAGCCGGGCCCGGGTCAGCCGGGCCCGGGTCAGCCGGGCCTGCGTCAGCCGGGCCTGCGTCAGCCGGGCCTGCGTCGTCATCGTCGTCGCCGTCCTCGAGCAGCGGACGGTACCTGACCTCGACGGGATAGGCCCGCCCTGACACCTCGATCACCGGGGCGTCCCCGAAATGCTGTGAGAACCGCTCGGTGTCGATGGTGGCCGAGGTGATGATGATTTTGAGGTCGGGACGGGCCGGCAGGAGCCGTTTGAGGTAACCAAGGATGAAATCGATGTTGAGGCTGCGCTCGTGCGCCTCGTCGATTATGAACGTGTCGTAGTGGCGGAGATCGGGTGCCCCGTGCAGTTCGGCCAGCAACACGCCGTCGGTCATCAGCTTGACCAGCGTCCCGTCGCTCACGCGGTCGGTAAAACGGACCTTGTAGCCGACGGGGCCGCCGAAGGGCACTTCCAGCTCCTCGGCCAGCCGCTCGGCCAGGGCCCGGGCCGCGATACGCCGGGGCTGCGTGTGGCCGATGAGACCGGCTATGCCTCGGCCCGCCTCCAGGCACACCTTCGGCAACTGGGTGCTCTTCCCCGAGCCGGTCTCGCCGGCGACCACGATCACCTGGTTGGCGACCAGGGCGGAGAGGATCTCGTCTTTGCGGGCCGTGATGGGGAGGTCCTCGGGGTACGGCAGCGGGCTGGGCAGCGTGTGGCGGGCCACCAGGCGCGCCGAACGGCGCGCCTCAGCCTTGCTCGCCAAACCGGACCGCATCAAACCAGCATGCCCGACCAGGAGGCCCTAATACTTCTCGCGCCGCCGGGGCGGCGCCCCCTTAGATCCCGAGACGCGACCGGCGCATCAGCTCGCCCGTGGTCCGGTTGGTCGTGGGCTGGTAACCGGGCAGCGGCAGGATCTCCTCGTGCACCGAGTCGAGCAGCCACGAGGGCTGGGCGAAGAACATCGCTTCCTGCTCGGGCGCAGGCGTGATCCAGTTCCTCGAGCCCACGACCACTGGAGGGCCGTCGAGCTCGTCGAAGCATATCCGGGTGAGATTTGACGCCACCGTTTGCATGATGTTGCCGCGCTCCACCGCCTCTGAGACCAGCAGCACTTTGCCCGTCTTGCGGACCGAGCCCACCAGCAAGTCGTAGTTCAACGGGTTGGCGGAGCGGAGGTCGACGATCTCGGCGGAGACACCGAAACGCTCGGCCAGCTCGTCGGCGGCCGTGACGGCCGTGTACAGCGCCGGCCCCAAAGTCACGATGGTGAGGTCGGTGCCTACCCGTTTGACCGAGGGCTCCGACAGGTCGATCTCGTAATACTCCTCCGGTACGCCGTCGGCCTGGAACATCTCGCCGATGTCGTAGAGCTTCTGGCTCTCGAAGAAGATGACTGGGTCGGTACCGACCAGAGCGGAGTTCATCATGCCCTTGGCGTCATAAGGCGTCACCGGGTAGACGACCTTGAGGCCCGGGACATGGGCGACCAGGGCGGAGAAATCCTGCGAGTGCTGGGCACCGTACTTGGCGCCCACCGAGATGCGCACGACGACGGGCATGGTAAGCACGCCGGCGGACATGGCCTGCCATTTCGACAGCTGGTTGAACAGTTCATCGCCGGCGCGGCCCATGAAGTCGGCGTACATGAGCTCGGCCACCGCCCGGCCGCCTTCCATCCCGTAACCCACGGCCGCCCCGACTATCGCCGCCTCGGAGATGGGAGCGTTGAAGAGCCGGTTGTAGGGCAGCAGCTCGGTCAGCCCCCGGTACACGGCAAAGGCACCGCCCCAGTCACGGTTTTCCTCGCCGAAGGCGATCATGGTGGGGTCGATGGTGAAGCGGTGCAGAATGGCTTCGAATATGGCGTCGCGGATGTTGAACACCTTCATCTTGGGGACGGCCTTGCCATCCTGGAAGGCGGTACGGACCTTGCCCCGGATCTGCTGCACCCTGGCGTTTTCGGCCGGGGCCTGCAACAGCTCGGGGGCCCGCTCGTCGAAGCGCTCGACCCGGCGGTTGGAGAACATGACCTCGCCTACGAGCTCGGAGGTCACCTCCAACCGGGGGCTGACCTCGACGTCCGAGGCCAACTTGAACATCTCGAACACGAGCTCGGCCACGTCGTGCTGGGCCTCGTCCAGGGTGACGGCACCGGCCACGCGGCTGTCGATCAGGCGCTGGCGGTAGGCCTGCACGGCGTCGGCCGCCTGCCAGTGCTGGACCTCTTCGGCCGAGCGGTAGCTGGAGGCGTCCGAGGGGGAGTGCCCGGAGAACCGGTAGGTGATGGTGTCCAGCAGGACCGGGCCGCGGCCCTCAGAGAGGATCTGCTTTTTACGCTCGAAGGCATCGATAACGGCCAGGGGGTTGTAGCCGTTGACGCGCTCGGTGTGCATCTGCTCGGGGTTGACGCCCGCACCGACGCGGGCGATGAGCTGCTGGCTCATCGTCTCACCGTTGGGTTGGCCACCCATACCGTAGAAATTGTCCATGCAGTTGAAGATGATGGGCAGGCCGCCGCCCAGGGCCTGGTCCCACAGGTTGCGGTACTGGTCCATGCTGGCGAATGTGATGCCCTCCCACACCGGGCCGCAGCCGAACGAGGCGTCCCCGATGTTGGCCACGACGATGCCGGGCTTGCGGTTGGCCCTCTTGTATAGCGCCGCCCCCGGGGCCACGGACCCCGAACCGCCGACGATGGCGTTGTTGGGGTAAATTCCAAAGGGGGCGAAGAAGGCGTGCATCGACCCGCCCAGGCCCCGGTTGAACCCCGTCTCCCGGGCGAATATCTCGCTGTAGGCGCCGTAGATGAAGAACCGCCGCGCCAGGCCGGCAACGGGGCCCGCGTAACCCTTCTCCACCGGGGCTAGCACCGCCCCATCGCGATAGTCGTGCATTATCACCGACAGTTCGTCGTCGCTCAGCGCCCGGATGGCCGAGAACGCCTTGGCCAGGATCTCGCCGTGGCTACGGTGGGACCCGAAGATGTGGTCCTCGGGGCCCAACGCGAACGCCATGCCCACGGCCGCCGCTTCCTGCCCCAGGGACAGATGGGCGGGCCCGGCGTGGTTGTAGGTTATGCCCCGGTAGGTGCCCTTGAGCTTGATCTCGTTGAGGATGTTCTCGAATTCCCGGAGGGCGCACATGTCCCGCCAGATGTCCAGGAAATCCTCCGTAGTGTAGCGGGCCTTCTCTTCGGCGATGGTCTTGTTGTAGGCATTGACAGGGATGTCCGACGGATGGACGACGTCCCTGGCAAAAACCTGCTCCGGCTCGATGACAAGCGCTTTAGTCATGATGTCTTGGCTCCTACCTGGAGGATTGCTTCGCGTAACGCTTCGGACACGGTCGGGTGCGGGAAGATGATCTCACCCGCACGGGAGGCTGATAACTGCATTTCTATAATGGCGGCGGCGGTCACGATCCACTCACTGGAGGTGTCGCCCATGGCGTGCACGCCCAGGATCTCCCCGTACTTGGCGCCCGCCAGCACCTTCACGAAACCGCTGCCCTTCTCGTTCTCGATGAGGAACCGCCCGGCCACCCCCATCGGCACCATGGCCTTTACGTAGGCGATGCCGGCCGCCTTTAGCTGCTCCTCGGTCCGGCCTGCGCTGGCCACCTCAGGGTGGGTGTAGATGACGGCCGGGACAGCGTCGTAACGGGCCCGGTCCGGACGACCGAACATGGAGTTGACGGCTACGATCCCTTCGCGCGTGGCCACGTGGGCCAACATGTACTGGCCGGTGACGTCGCCGCACGCCCACACGCCAGGCACATTGGTCTTGCCCTGGTCGGTTACCCGCACCCCTTTGGGACTGAAGTCGACGCCGACCTCGGCCAGGCCCAGGTCCCCGACGACGGGCGCCCGGCCGGTGGCGTTGAGGACGCAGTCGGCCGCGTAGGCTTTTTTCTCGCCCGAACTGTCTTCGTAACGGACGCTACCCCCCTCGATGCCCACGACCCGGCAGGAGAGGTTGAAGGTCACCCCGGACCGCTTGAGCGTTTGCAGGAGCCGGTCCGAAACGTCCCCGTCGCACCCGGCAGCTATCTGGGGGAGCATCTCGAACACGTTGACCTCAACGCCTATCTCACTGAAAAAGCTGGCGAACTCCAAGCCGATATAGCCACCACCGATGATGGCGACCCGGGACGGGACCTGGGCCAGTTCGAACACCCCGGTCGAGTCGAGCACGGTGTCCGCGCCGATACCGGGGATGGGGGGTACCACGGGGCGCGAGCCCGTCGCCAGCAGGACGTTGGCGGCCTCGAGGATCTCGTCGCCCACCTGCACCCGGTTACGGGCCACCATGCGGGCGTGGCCGGCGATGACCTCAACGCCGGAGCGCTTGAGAAGTCCTTCTACCCCCTTTACCAGCGTCCCGACTATACGGTTTTTGCGCTCGACGACGGTGGGCATGTCGAAGCGGAAGGCGTCGATCTCCACGCCGAAGGCCTTGGCCTCGGCACACTCCCGGTACAGGCGCGAGGACTGTAGGAACGCCTTGGCCGGGATGCAGCCGACGTTGAGACATGTGCCGCCCACCCGTTGCTTTTCGACCAGGGCCACCTTTTTGCCCATGTGGCCGGCGTGGGCGGCGGCGTCGTAGCCGCCGGGGCCGGCACCGATGACGATCAAATCGTACACAACGCCTCCGCATTTTCGATCTTGTCCCGCAGGGCCCGCAGGAAGCGGGCACCCGGCGCCCCGTCGACCACCTGGTGGTCCAGGGTGAGCGACAGCCCGATCGAGTCAATGAACTCAATATTGCCGTCGGGCTTGCGCACCGGCTTGAGGCCGATGGCATTGACGCCAAGAATGGCCACCTGGGGCGGGTTGAGCACCGGAGTGAACGACTCCACCCCGAGGCTGCCCAGGTTGGAAATGGTGAACGTGCCGCCGTTGAGGTCGTCGACACCGATGGAGCCGGCCACCGCCTGGGCCGCCAGCTCTTTCAGGCGTCGCGCCAAGCCGAGCAGCGAAAGGTCCTGGCTGTCGTGCACCACCGGCACGACCAGTCCCCGGTCGGTGTCGCAGGCGAAACCGATGTGGACGGCGGTGTGGCGGTAAAGGGCGCCGTCCACGAACGTGGCATTGGTACCGGGCGCTTCCAGCAGCGCCCGCACGGTGCAAAAGACCATCAGGTCGTTGATGTTTATATCGGCGGTTGCCGCCGACGCCTTCATCTTCTTGCGCACCGCCAGGAGCCCGCGGGCGTTGGCCGAACTGTTGAGCGTGTACTGCGCCGTCGAGGTCAAAGACTCCCTCAGGCGCTTGGCAATACGCTGGCGGACCGAGGAGACCGGTGCGCCCCCGACGGCCGCGACTTGGGCACTGGCCTGGCCCGTGGCACTGGCCTGGCCCGTGGCCCTCGCCTGCACGTTAGGACGGACCGGGCCCGTACCCGTAGCCGCCAACTGGTGTTCGCCCGGGCCAGCGGGAGCGGGACGGGGCCCGGTTTGCAGGGCGCGGCGCAGGTCGTCCTCCAGGGCCCGGCCATGCGGGCCCGTGCCTTCGACCGAGTAAGGGTCGATGTCGCGCTCCCGGGCGAACCGCCGGGCCCGGGGACTGAGGCGGGGCCGGCCTGACGCTCCGACATATGTCCCGCCGTTACCGCTGACGGCCTCAGCCGAGGGAAGGGCGCTATCGCCCGGGCCAGCGTCGACCTCGGCAAGGCCGGCACCGACCTCGCCGCTACCACCTGCAGCCCCGCCCGAGGGCGCCGGCACGGCATCGACCTTCTCCCCCGCCGCGCCGATGGCGCATATGACCGTGAAGACGGGCACTAGCGCACCCTCTTCAAAGAACGTCTCAAGCAGGACGCCGTCCACCGGCGCCGTCAGGTCGAAGTTGGTCTTGTCCGTCTCGATCTCGGCGATCACGTCCCCGGCGGCGACCGTATCGCCCTTGTGTTTGCGCCACGCCGATATCAGGCAGTCTTCAACAGTATTGCCGAGCTTGGGCACCTCGACTGTGGTAGCCATTTATCTGGCTCCTCCTTCCGGCCTCGCCGCAACGCCCTTGGCGACTTGGCCCTCCAGGGTGGGGGCCCGTTCCTCTAAGGCACCGGCCCGCAACAACTCCTGCTCGGCGGCTTTGGACCATTGGCCATCGTCCAGCTTGGACGCGACGCTGGGGAAGCGTACGGCCAGATCGGACAGCCGGGTCAAGCCGACGTCATGGAGCATCGGGTAGATCACTATCTTCCCCGCCATCGTCTGTTTCTCCAAAGCCGCCACACCGTCTATGGCGCCGGCCATACCGGACACTGCGTCCACCGAGCAGTTGGTGTCGAGCTGGCCTGAGGACACCTTGGCCAACAAGACCTTCATGTCATCTATCACCGAACCACTGGTCCCGAACATGTAGCAGCGACGGCCTATATAAGTGTCGAGGTCGATCTCATGGCGGGTGTGGGCGGGGATCCCGGCAAAAATGTCCACCAAACCGCCGGGCGCGCTGTTGTCGACGGCCGCCGCCACCAGCGAACCGGCAGGGACGAGGACGACCTGATAACTGAAGCGCTCGTCGAGGGGCTCCTTGGCCGTGTTGACCAACCTGAAAGGTACCCCGTTGCGCTTGGCGTACGGCTCAGCCTTGCGCCCCAGCGCCTCCAGCCGGGCATCGTCCACGTCGGCACCCACGACGCTTATCCCTTCCACCTGAGTGCACAGGCTGCGGATCACGTGCATCTGGCCCATGGGGCCGGCGGCGCCGACGATGAGGACTTTGTCGTTCGGCCGCAATTCGCCCGAGGCGGGCACAGTCGAGTAAGAAGCCGCGGCCGATGCCCCCGTCGTGCCGATCCAGCGGGTGAGCCCGTAATGGATGCGCCCGACCCCGACCGCCACCCGGCGCCCGATGCTCGCACCCCCGAGCACGATGTTTATGACGCCCGAGGCGGCCAGCTTGTCGTTGAGCAGCTCGATGACCTCGGCCGAAGCCCCGAAATAGACGATGTCGTCAAAGCTCTCGTCGGGGAGCTGGGCGACGTCGTCGACATAGGTGGCGGCAAGACCGCTCGAGCCCAAGGCTTCGCTCTGGGCCGCGGAGGCGGTGACAGCCACCACCGACGCCGGGCCGCCGCGCCCGTCCAATGCCTCGGTCAGGCCCACCACTTCATGGCCGGCGTCGGCCACCACCAGCAGGCGGCCTCCGGCCAGGACGGTGCTGCGGTCCGAGCTGGCATAGGCGTTCTCGACGCACGACCACGGCTCGACAAGGGCGACAGCCGACGCGCTCAAGCCCTCGGGGACAGGTATCAGGAAACGCTCGCCCGTACCGGGCTCTATTACGATCCGCTCGTCCAAAAGGACGTACTCCTGCAGCCCGCCTTCGAAGGTGTAGCCGAACGCCGCGTTCGCGCCCCGCGTGACAAGAGTGCGATAATCCGTCTGGACCAGGCAACGTTCGCCGGCGCGGTAGTGCTCGACCTCGGGCCCGACGGCAACTATGCGGCAGGCGACTTCGTGGCCGGGCACGGCGGGTTTGGTACCGGGGGTGTAACTGCGGAACTTTTCGAGGATTTCGGGGTCGATCCCGGCCCGGATATTGTCCTTGCGAGGGTGGTCCGAGAACTGCTTCATCAATTTCACGTCTGAGAAGCACAGGCCCACCGACTCAACTTTGACCAGTATCTCGTGCGGGCCGGGCACGGGGACTTCCTTTTGCGTGTTCAGGACCAACTCACCCCGCCCGACCAGCTGTACCGCATATTGGGTAGCCGGGACTGCTTCGCCTGGCGTCATATGGTTAGCCCATCTTTCACAATCGGACCAGCTTTCTCAGTTAGTGCAGCATCACTTGGCCCCCGGTGACGGGGAGCGCCTGGCCGGTCTCGTAGACCTGGTCTACCAGGTAATAAATCGCCTTCATGACGTCAGCCGTGGTGCACCCACGGCCCATCGGCACCTTGCTCTCGTAGAAGTGCTTCACGTCGGAGACGGTGGTCGCTCCAGGCACTTTCCCCGTGCGCAGGTACTGCGCGAACAATCCCATGTTGGGGTCGGACCACAGGGGCCCGTCGAAGAAGTTGCCGGGGCATATGGAGTTCACCTTGACGCCGTCGCTGACGAGCTCCAGCGCGAACGACTCGGTCAAACCGATACCCCCGAACTTGCTGCCGGCGTAAGCGAAGTTCTTGTTTGACCCCTCCAGCCCCGACTTGGAATTGATCTGGATTATGTCGCTGCGGTAGTCCGGGCGGACCTCATGCTGGATCTCGAGGACCGGCGCCACCTTCTGCACGCACAGGAAGTAGCCCTTGTAGTTGACGGCCGTCGAAAGGTCGAAGTCCCCCTCTGCCTGGGTCTTCACGCTGGCCGCCCGCAGGACGCCGGCGTTGGAGATGAGCAGGTCGAGGCCGCCATAGGCCCTGACCACCTGGTGGACGGCTTGCGCCACGGACTCCGCGGCGGTGACGTCGATGGGCAGCCCGATGGCCCTGCCTGCACCGCGCTCTGCGCTGAGGGCGGCGGCCGCCTCGCGGGCCCCGGCGGCGTTGACGTCCGAAAGCACCACATGGGCACCCTGGGCGACTAGGTCCTGGGCGATCTCCAGCCCGAACCCCTGGGCGGCCCCGGTCACCAGGGCGACCTTGCCCGCCACCCTCCCTGTGCCGGCGGCGGCCGCCTTCACGGCTTGGCGGTAGGACTCCACTTCCCAATGCTCGATGAAACTGCGAAAGTCGTCCGGTAAGTATTGGACACCGCCCATCCGCCGGGCGCCGGCCATGACCTTGATGGCGTCGATGTAAACGAGACGGGCCGTGTCGGCGTCCGCCCAGGTGCTCCCGGACGCAAACAGGCCGAGGCCCTGCACCAGGACCACCGTAGGAGGCACCTGAAAGGTGCCCGTGTGCTCGCTTACGGCGGCGGCCAAGCGCGCCTTCAGGTCCACCGCCGGCTCGCCGGGCCGGGCCGCGACCCAGAGCGGGAAGGACCGGCAGTACACGATCTGGTCGGGCGATAGAGGGCCACCCATGGCTATGGCACAGCCGCCCTCCCCGGCCACCAGTTCGAGGACGGGGGCCGAATCATCGAAGGTGACCACCTTCAGGGGCTCACCGGTCCGGCCGAGCAGGCCGCGCAAGGCCGGCCCGATGACATTGACAAGGGCTCGTACCTCGGTCTCGTCGAGGGCGCCCGGGTGAGAAAGCGCCCCCGCGGCGGCCCGTTCCTTGTCTGCATGCTCCTTGTCTGCATGCTCCTTGGCGGCTTGGTCATGAACGGCCCGGAGCTCGCTGGACAGCCACTCGATATGCGCGGTCGTTTCCTGGCGCGTAGCGCCGCTCACCACGAGCCCGTGGTTCTGCATGATCACGGCCCGCGGGCAGTCCTTGCCTGTCCTCCCAGTGAAGGCCCGCAGCTCTTCTTGCAGGGCTTGGGCCAAAGCGAAGCCGGGGTCGACCAGGTCGATCCAGATCACGTCGTCACCGAGGTTGTCGAGGACCAGGCTCCGCCCTTCCCGGCAACAGCTGAACTGGTTTACCCATGTGGCGTGGAGGTGGACCACGAACCGGCCCGGCATCAGATGGTGCAGGACAGCTTCGACCGAGGGTCGCTGCGCCCGCTCGGGGTACAGGCGCGCCGCCAGCACCGCCTGCTTGAAGGCAGCTTCACGCTCGTCGCGCGAGGTGCCCAGGTCACGCTCGAGCAATGCCTGGAGAGCCGCCCGGTCGAGATCTACGAAGTCCTCCGCCCTGATGTCCGCCAACGCCGTCCCGCTACCCTTGACCAACATGTGGTCGTCGAATTTCACCGAAGTGTTGCCGCCCCCGGCCAGGACCAGCTCGGGGTCCGACCCGTAGGAGTGCGACAGCTCCACCAGGGCCTCGAGGAGGGCAGTGGGGGCCGCAGAAGCCGGCAATTGTGTAGTCGTGACCATGAGCTAACCCCTCGACGAAGTAACGCTATGAGTACGAGCCATGTCCGCGTACTTCTCTATAACGGCCGCGCCCAGACGGGCGAACGCCTTTATACGGGCGTCCGGGCTGGAATAAGACGGGGCCGGCTCTCCGTAGGCATCGACATAACCGCTTTTCCCGTTGGCACCTAGGAACTGGTGGGCGGCGATCACGCATGCACCTTCCCAGAAAATGTCTCTTAGATCCTCCGGCACCGGCTCGCCACCGGCGCAGTGGGGCTCCATCGGGACCATGTCGAGGGTATTGTGCTCGGTGCCCGCCAGGACGGCGATACCCGCCTGGCGCAGCGCCCGCACGTAGGCGCCGAGCACGGGGACGGCGTTGCGGTTGGGAATGAGCTCGGCACAATGGACCCGGTGCTCTTGCAGCGCAGCCACCAGGCGCTCCACTGGTTGCTCGAACTCGCACACCGGCTGTGCCCCATCGGCCAGGACCGGGTAGCAGGGCACGCCGCCCAGTGCCAGGACCATTTGGTAGGCGTGGTCGAGGCCCACGAAAGTCTCCTCGACATAACCGGGCTTGCCCGCCTTCATGAGGTGGGAGCGGATGGCGTTCTGCACGCTCACCGCGTCCAGGTGCGGGCCCGGGTCGGCCCCGAGCAGACTGACCAGGGCCGCGGGGAGCGCTTCAGGCCCCACGGTCGCAAATAGCGCCTCTTGAAATCCTTGGGCCACGTGACGCTCTTGCAGGTACACCGAGTCGGCGGGGATGCCGTAACGGCTCACGATGGCTGCCCTTATAGAGCCTTCGGTCACGCCTGTCCGGATGCCGGACGCTTCGAATATACGGCTGAGCTTGTCGATCATGGCCGCTATCCGATCGCTGTCGACGGAGCGGACCGTGCCCATCAGACCGGCAGCAGCGGCGCTCATGGGCGCGAACTGCGTGATGCCTTTGCCGCACAGGTACGTCTTGCCGGGGTTCCCCGGGTCATTGACCCGGTCGCCGGCTTGGCGAAGATCTTCCTGGAGGCAGACCACCTCGAGGCCGAACAGAGGAAAAACCCCGAGCGAGAACGAGCGCTCGGCAAACGGCTCGTACACCCCGAAGTGGTAATAGTTGCTGGCGCCTAGGACCCCGACGCCCTGCGCCCCAGCCAGCTCGGCGGCTTGCACGACGGTATTGAAGGCGGAGAAATTCGGCGGCAGGTGAACGTGGGAGTTGACTTTTCCCCGCGCCGGAGGGGCCTCGGCCGGAGGGCCCGGCTCCCAGCTCGTACCTAATGTCCTCAGGACGGACAAAGGCCCGCCGCCCTCCCCACCAACAACGTGCTCACCAACAACGTGGTTGTGACCGTCCCCGGAGGCCCCGGGCGCATACCCCTCGCTCATGCCCTCGGGCATCTATTCGTCATTGTGGCACTCGCACCATCGGTTGTCGCGAAGCTCGACCACGTTATAAGCCTAGCCCCGCCGACCCGGAACGTTGCGCCTCCTTTGAAACGATTTTATGCTGGTTCCCGGGCCTACACAAAAACGCTGTCGCCGGGCCCTCCCAGCACCTGGCGCACCCCCCGGGCGATCTCCAGGTCTTCGCGGGCCTCGACCACGAACGACCGCACGGGAGCGCCGGTGGCCGTCAGCTCCTGGTCGGGCTGGGCCGTAGCGTTAACGTCCTCGTCCAGGGCCACGCCGAGGTGCCCGAGGCCCTCCGCCGCCCGCCATCGCACCGGTGCCGAGCGTTCGCCCACTCCTCCGGTGAACACGAGGACGTCCAGACCGCCCAGAGCCGCGACCATGGCCCCGATCCCTGCCCTCAGGCGGTGCAGGTAGACACCGATGGCGAGGGTGGCGTCGGCGTCGGCTTTGCTTTCCGCTTCCAGGACGGCGCGCATGTCCGCCGTGCCGCTCAGGCCGAGAAGACCGGAGCGGTGCTCGAGGGTCGAGGCGAGCTCCGAGGACGGCATGCCCACGTGGTCCTCCAGCCACAGCAGCAGCCCCGGGTCGACCGAGCCCGACCGAGTGGCCATGACCAAGCCCTCGTTGGGCGTGAAACCCATTGTCGTGTCCACCGAAGCGCCGTCGAGCACCGCGGCCAGGGAGGCTCCGGCACCCAGGTGGCAGGTGACCGTCCGGAGGGGGCCTGGGCGCCGGGGGCCCCCGCTGCTCATCTCGGCGCCACGGCGCGACGCATAGGAGTGCGAGAGCCCATGGAACCCGAACCGGCGCAGGTCCCATCGCCGGCGCCACTGAACGGGCAGTGCATAGGTCGTCGCCGCCGCCGGCATGGTGGCGTGGAAAGCGGTGTCGAAGCAGGCCACGGCGGGCACGTTCGGGAGCATGCGGCTGACGGCCTGAAGGCCCCGCAAGGATTTGGGCTGGTGCAACGGGGCCAGGTCGGACAGCGCCTCCAGACGGCGGACCACCCGGGCATCCACGAGCACCGGGCCCGTAAACTCGGTCCCGCCATGGACGATGCGGTGGCCCACCGCGTCGATCGGGCTGTGATGGGCGATGACATCCTTCAGGGCGGCCTGGTCCACCTGGCCCCCGGGCGCGGGCAGGACCTCCGAACCTAGGAGCGTGTCGTGCTCATCGAGGACCGACAGCTTCAGGCTGCTCGAGCCGGCGTTCACGACAAGTAGGCGCATTATGGCTTTTCCGGCGGCATCAGTAGGGCCAGGTCCAGTCGCGGATCTCGGGGTCGTCATCGCCATCGAGGCGGGTGTAGGCCCGGGCCCGGGCCCGGTCGTCCGCCATCAGTTGGCTTAGCGAGGCCGCGTGCGAGCCGAGGAAGGGCACCCGGGCGACCACGTCCATCACTAGGTGGAAACGGTCGAGGTCGTTGAGCATCACCATGTCGAAGGGGGTCGTGGTCGTGCCCTCCTCCTTGTAGCCGCGCACGTGCATGTTGGCGTGGTTGGTGCGGCGGTAGGTAAGGCGGTGGATAAGCCACGGATAGCCGTGATAGGCGAAGATCACGGGCTTGTCCTTGGTGAAAAGGGTGTCGAACTCCGAGTCCGAAAGCCCGTGGGGGTGCTCTGATTCGGGCTGGAGACGCATCAGGTCGACGACGTTGACGACCCTGACCCGTAGATCCGGCAGATGCGTGCGCAGTAAGTCGACGGCGGCCAGCGTCTCCAGGGTGGGGACGTCGCCGCAGCAGGCCATGACCACGTCGGGGTCGCCCTCGTCGTTGGACGCCCAGTCCCAGATCCCGATGCCCCGGGTGCAGTGCAGGATGGCCTGGTCCATCGTCAGGTAATTGAGCGCAGGCTGCTTGCCCGCCACGATCACGTTGACGTAATGGCGGCTGCGCAGGCAATGGTCGGCCACCGATAAGAGGCAATTGGTGTCAGGTGGGAGGTAAACCCGGATCACCCCGGCCTTCTTGTTGACGACGTGATCGATAAAGCCGGGGTCCTGGTGCGAAAAGCCGTTGTGGTCCTGGCGCCACACGTGGGAGGACAGCAGGTAGTTGAGAGAGGCGATGGGCCGGCGCCAGGGGATCACGCTGGTGCTCTTCAACCATTTTGCGTGCTGGTTGAACATCGAGTCGATGATGTGTATGAATGCCTCGTAGCTGGTGAACAGACCGTGCCTGCCCGTAAGTAGATAGCCTTCCAACCAACCCTGGCATTGGTGCTCGGAGAGCACCTCCATGACCCGGCCCTCGGGCGCCAGGTGGTCATCGGTGTCCAGTACTTCCGCCTCCCATTGGCGGTTGGTGACTTCGAACACCGAGCCCAGGCGGTTGGAGGCGACCTCGTCCGGGCCGAACACGCGGAAGCTCTTGGGATTGGCGGTCACCACGTCTCGCAGGAACGAGCCCAGGACCCGCGTGGCCTCAGTGAAAGTTGTCCCGGGCTTGGCCACCGGTACCCCGTACTCGCGGAAATCGGGCAACACCAGATCCCGGAGGAGCCGGCCACCGTTGGCATGTGGGTTGGCGCTCATACGACGATGGCTCTTGGGCGGCAGGGAGGCCAGTTCCGGCACCAGGGCACCGCTTTCGTCGAAAAGTTCCTCGGGCCGGTAGCTGCGCAACCACGACTCCAGCGCCGCCAGGTGGTCGGGGTTGGTCCGGACCTCGGCCAGGGGTACCTGATGGGAACGCCACGTGCCCTCGGTGGGGAGCCCGTCGACAAACTTGGGGCCGGTCCAGCCTTTGGGCGAACGCAGCACGATCATGGGCCAAGGGGCCCTTTCGGTCACCCCTTGTTCGCGAGCGGCCCGCTGTATGGAGGTCACCCGCTCGATAACCGTGTCGAGCGTGGCCGCCATGAGCTGGTGCATCTCGGCCGGGTCGTCGCCCGAGACCCAGTGCACCTCGTGGCCGTAGCCTTCCAGCAAAGAGGTGAGCTCGTCGTCGCCTATGCGGGCCAGGACGGTCGGGTTGGCGATCTTGTAACCGTTCAGGTGCAGGATGGGCAGCACGGCGCCGTCGGTGACCGGGTTGAGGAACTTGTTGCTGTGCCAACCCGTCGCCAGGGGCCCCGTCTCGGCCTCGCCGTCGCCGATTATGCAGCAGACGAGAAGGTCCGGGTTGTCGAAAGCGGCGCCATAGGCGTGCGAAAGGGCATAACCGAGCTCCCCACCCTCATGTATGGAGCCGGGCGTCTCGGGCGCCACGTGAGAGGGGATCCCGCCCGGGAAGCTGAACTGGCGGAACAATTTGCGCAGGCCCTCTTCGTCCTGGGTGATATGGGGGTACACCTCGCTGTAGGTCCCCTCGAGGTAAGCGTTGGCGACCGCCGCCGGGCCGCCGTGGCCCGGGCCCATGACGTAGATGGCATTGAGGTCCCAGTTGCGGATGACCCGGTTCATGTGGGCGTAAACGAAGTTGAGGCCGGGCGTCGTCCCCCAGTGCCCCAGCAGCCGGGCCTTCACGTCCGTCGGCTCGAGGGGCTGGCGCAGCAGAGGATTGTCCAGGAGATAGATCTGGCCGACCGAGACGTAGTTGGCGGCCCGCCAATAGGCATCGGTCAGCTGGGCCTCGTGCTCGGAAAGGGGGCCGGCAGGCAGCACCGGGGCAGCAGGTGCGGTGGTTTGGGTCATGGTCCGCGCTCTCCTTCGCTAACGGCTGGTCTTACGGTGGCGCTTACCCGAACGCTACCTTCCGTAGCCTGGTACTCGGACCGGCGGCTGCGCCCAAGCAAGAAGATCAACTTGCTGTTAATGTCCCGTTCTTCGCAGGATCATCACAATTTGGTGGCACGATGCATAACAAGTCGGACGGATACTGATGACCAGGGCCAGGAGCGGCCCATTTGACCAGGAGGCAACACCCGTGCGCACCACTAGATCCGCAACCCGAGCCGGCAGGCTCCTGCTCGGGGCGTGCGTGGTCGTGGCGAGCACAGGCGTGACCTCCGGGACCGCCTGGGCCCGGCGGCCACCTCGCCTACCTGTCCCCACGACTTCCGCCCCCGGCGCCACCACGACGACCGTCGTGGCCGAGTCCCTGGTCCCGTCCGCTCCCCCCGCGGTGGCCCCAGACAACTGCGTGGCCGGCGCCTGGCCGGACGTGGCCGAGGGCAGGCCCGCCACGTTGCTGGCCGGGAGCGACGGTGCCTACCTCTGGCACGACCCCGACGGCGGATGGGCATTACGGGTCACCCACGCCAGCCTTCAGGACCGGGTCATCTTCTCGGGGTCGCTGACCACGAGCGGGAAGTTCCTCGATGTGCAGCTGATCGGGGGCGGCGGCAACGACATCGTCGTCGTGGGCCCGGCCAAGCACACGATCCTCTTCCGCTTCGTCAACTACGGGCTGGTCGACGGGCTTGACTTCTCCACCCACTGCTCTCGGGGCTTCACGGTCAAGCTCTACATCGAGGGCCAGCTGGCCTCGACGGGGTCGGTCCACCTCGGCCAGAGCCTGGGTAACCCGACCAGCAACCCGTTTACGGTCGAGCGCGTGCGCGGCACCAGCGGCGCCCTGCTCCAGGTGCTGCCCACCACGACCGTGACAGCTCCCCCACCCACTACCCCAGCCCCTTCAACCAGCTAGCGGCGGGTACCCGGCGAGCCCCAGCGCCACGCATCCCCCGTGCGGGCGCTGGGGCTCGTTCCATTGAGGTCCGGTAGGCGGCTCGCCATGCTGGCCCCCCTTCATGCTTGGCCGGGCAGGCCTTCGCGCCACTGCTGGTAACGCTCAGCCGCGGCTTCGGACCACTCCCGCCGGGGCTCGACGGGTGCCGACCACCGCGCCCAGCGTTGCCCATCGCTGATCGAGGTTTCCAGGCCGGCCGCCATCCGGGCCAGCCAGGCCGCGCCCAGGGCGGCCCCCTCGGGCACCGCCATGGGCAGGACCGGCTGTCCCAGGACATCGGCCACGGCCTGCAGCCAGGGCCGGTTGAGCGTCCCCCCTCCGCTGGCCACGAAGCGGCCAGGCGAGGTGCCGCAACTGGCCGCCCGCTCCACTATGTAGCGGGCGACAAAGCCTGTCGCTTCGTAGGCACCTCGCCGTAGCGCTTGGGGCCCATGGGAGATGTCGGCCCCGGCCAGGCCCACGCGCAGGGCCCGGTCGTGCCAGGGGACTCTCTCGCCCCTGGCCCACGGCCACCAGATAGGTACGTCGCCGGGACCTTCGGGACAGGTCCCTTCGGGACAGGGCCGCACGACGCGGTCGACCCAGTCGGCCCACATGCCCCCGGCGTTGCTCGCCCCTCCGAGCATGGCCATCCCGGGGGCCAGGTGGGGGGCCCTCCACAGTCCCGGGACTTCGTCCGGCCAACCGGGCACGGTCAGCCACACGACAAGGGCCGACCCCAGGGCGATGAGGACGTCGCCCGCCTGGACCGTCCCGGATACCAGCTGCTCGCACATCCCGTCTACGGAACCGGCGCCCAGTAGGACATCGCCGCCCCCGGCGTCCTCAGCACCAAGTACCCCCGGAGCCACGCGCCCGATGGCCTCGCCGAAAACGGCCACTCTCGGCAGGCGGGCGGCCGGGAAACCGGACGCCTGGCAGGTGGCTTCGTCCCAGCCCGAGCCGCCGAAAAGCGGCCCGGCGGCGAACGCCGAGGCCAGGTCCGTCACCCCCTCGCCCCCGAGAGAGGCGTTGGCGACGGCCTGGGCGGGCCAGTACCCGCTCGCGCCGGGGTGGTGGGCCGCCACCCAACCACAAAGGCGCGCCATCTCGTCGTTGGCGGTGGGGTCGCCGGTAACGCCGGCCGACGAAGGGGCGAGGCGCCCGTCACCGTAGAGCAGCCCGGGGCCGAGCGGTCGCCCTTCGGGGCCGACCGCCGTCACCGACGGCATCATGGCCGAGACGGCCACGGCCCGGGGGCGGGCAGCGCCGATGGCCTGTCGCAATACGGACCTTGGAGCCTCCCACCAGGAGGCCTGAGCGTCGTGTTCAAGGTTGCCGCCCGCGCCTATGGCGAGCCGGCTGGCCACCCGAGCCCGCCCGACCACCCTGCCGTCCTCGTCGGCCACCACCGCCTTCACCGCCGTGGTGCCGACATCCACGCCCGCCACCAGGGCGCCGTTGCCGCGGTACGAGGGGCCGGGGGCGCCGCCGGTAGAAGATGTGGCGTCGGCGGATTGGGACCTGGCCGGCACGAGGGGACAGTATTGCACCCGTGCCGGTTCCTAAAAACGTGCCCGGCCCCGCTCACCGGGCGTTCGTCACCGCGCCCATGAGGGGCGCCGGTTTCGACAAGCTGAAGCTCCTGGCCGATGTCGTCTACGAGCCCTGGATAGACCAGGAGCCGCTCAAGATTTACGACGGGCCCGGCCTGGCCGAACGACTGAAGGCGCTCGGCGCGGATATCGCCGTCGTAGAGGCCGACTTCGTGAGCGGGCCCGTTTTCGACCTGCCCCTCCGGGCCATCGCCGCCACCCGGGGCGATCCCAACAACGTCGACGTCGAGGCGGCCACCGCCGCCGGCATACCCGTCCTGCGCACCCCGGGGCGCAACGCTGACGCCGTAGCCGAGCTCGCCGTCGGCCTCCTGCTCGCCGTCGTCAGGCGCATCCTGCCTGCCGACCGGGACGTGCGCGAACTAGAGGTGTTCCGCCGCGGCACCATTCCCTACCAGCGGTTCCGTGGTTGGGAACTGGCCGGGCGGCGGGCCGCCATAATCGGCTACGGCGCCGTCGGCCGGGCCCTGCACTGGCGCCTGGCGGGGCTGGGGATGGACGTCGTCCTCTATGACCCCTACGTGGAGGCAGCGGGCCACGACCTGCGGGCGGCCGTGCGGGACGCCGACGTAGTGACCCTGCACGCCGCCGTCACCCCCGAGACGGTCGGCTTCTTCGGGCCCGAGCAGTTCTCCTGGATGCGCCCCGGGTCGGTCTTCCTCAACACGGCCCGGGCCAAGCTCCACGACATGGCCGCCCTCGTCGAGGCCCTGGAGCCGGGCCGGCTGAGCGGGGCCGGCCTCGACCATTTCGAAGGCGAAATGCTCCCCGCCGGCCATCCTCTCCTGTCCATGCCCAACGTCGTCCTCAGCCCCCATATCGGCGGCGCCACGACCGACACGGAGGCCAGGGGCGCCCAAACGGTGGCCGACGACCTGGAAGCGCTCATGGCCGGCAAGGTACCGGACAACGTCGTCAATCCCCAAGTACTACGTCAAAGCAGGTGACTATGAGAACAGTTGAAAATGCGCATGAGATCGTCCTGACCACGGCCAAGGAGCTGCTGCGCCGCGGGCTCGTCGAAGGCACCTCCGGCAATATTTCGGCCCGCCAGGCCGACGGGACCATCGTCTGTACACCGTCTTCGGTCGATTACCAGGCCATGGGCATCGAGGACCTGGTCGTAGTCGGTCCCGAGGGCCAGGTCGTGGCCTGTGCCGAGGGCCGCAGCCCCACTTCGGAGCTGCTGTTGCACCTGGCTTGCTACCGCGCCTTCGACGACGTCGGGTCGGTCATCCACGCTCACCCCGTGTGGGCCACGATGTTTGCCTGCAGCCACGAACCGCTGGTGGCATGCGTGGACGAGTTCACGATGTACGTCGGTGGGGACGTCCGTTGCGCCGAGTACGCCATGTCCGGGTCGGCCGAGGTGGGCACGAACGCCGTGGCCGCCCTCCAGGACCGCGGTGCCGCCCTCCTGGCCAACCACGGGATGGTGGCCGTCGGGCCGACCCCGGCCAAGGTGCTCCATATCGTGGCCCTCGTCGAGCGCACGGCCCAAATAGCCTGGGGTGCCCGCGCTCTAGGCGGCGTGGTCCCGCTCCCGGCCAAGGCCGCCGGCGATTTCGCCGGCGTGTACCAGCTGATGCGGTCCCTTTGAGCGAGCCGTCAGCCGCCCGAGCCCAAGACTGAGCGCACCCGCCTGGCCCTTTCGACGGCGTGGGCCCCCGGCCCTCCCGACGTGGCGGGTTCGGGACGGTAGCCCTCGCCCAGCAGGGCCGCCGCCACCGCCCCCGCGCTGGCCCTGATGGCACCCAAGTCGTAACCACCCTCGAGGACGACCACCACCCGGCCCGGACCCGTGACCAGGGCTTGGGCCCGGACCGCCAGATCGGCGAAATCGCCCGCAGACAGGGCCAGGTTCGCCAACGGGTCGTCGCGGTGGGCGTCGAACCCGGACGATATGAGGACCCAGCTGGGACCGAAGGCGGCGACGGCCGGCGCGACGACCTCGTCGAACGCATAAAGCAGCACGTCGCCGGTCGTGCCCGGGGGCACAGGGATGTTGAGGGTCAGGCCCGGGGCCCCGGGCCCGCCGGTGGCGTTCACGTCACCTGTCCCCGGGTAGAGGGGCCACTGATGGGTCGAGACGTAGAGCACCCTCGGCTCGTCCCAGAAAATAGCCTGCGTGCCGTTCCCGTGGTGCACGTCCCAGTCCAGGACAAGGACCCGCTCGCCCTGGTCGACCAGGGCGGCGGCGGCAACGGCCACGTTGTTTACGAGACAGAAGCCCATCGCCTGGTCGGCTGTGGCGTGGTGGCCGGGTGGGCGATGGGCGACAAAGCCCACCCCCTTGCCGGCGTTCCCGAGGGCCTCGACCGCCGCCAGTACCCCGCCGGCGGCCAGAAGGGCAGTGTCCCAGGACCCGGGGCTGGCTATGGTGTCGAAGTCCAGCGCCCCCCCGCCCGAGTGGCAGAAGTCCTCGAGCGCCCGGAGGTACTCGGCGGTGTGGACCTTCAACAGCTCTTGCACCGTGGCTCGCCGGGGCGCCAGGGCGACGACGGAGTCGCGGAGGCCAGCACGGTCGATGCCCTCGAGGACGGCCTCCACCCGGCCCGGGCGTTCGGGGTGCGAGGGGCCCGTCTCATGGTTGTCGAGCTCTGGCGACGAACTCAGGTGGAGCATGCCCTAGAGGCTAAGGCACCGCCGCCGGGGCCGGTAACCCCAAAACCGCAGGCCTGGCTGCCCTAAAGCGGTGACCTTGGTGGGCCGGGGCTGGGACGTTAGGCCCTACTAATGACGCTCGGCGCTGACCCATCCTGGTTACAAGCCCGGTTGGGGCAAATGTGAGAGGAGAACAAGATGCGCAGGAAGTCGTTTGATGCGATCGTGAGCGCCGGAGGCCTATTAATGGCCGTAGTGCTGGTGGCGGCCGGAGCGCTCCTGTTTTGGGCCTACAGCTACACAAATGGCACCGTTACGAGCCAGCTCGCCTCCCAGAAGATCACCTTCCCGTCCAAGGCCGCCTTTGAACAGGCCAAGGTCGGGACCGAGATCGAACCCGTGATGCTCCCGTACCTCGAGAAGTACGCCGGCGAGCCTCTGACCACCGGAGCGCAGGCCGAGGCGTACGCCGACCACTTCATCTTCTATCACCTGCAGGAGATCGGTGGCGGCCAGACCTATGCCCAGCTGAGCGCAGACGCCCTGGCCCTCCCGCCCGGCACCCCTGCCTATACCGCCGCCGAAGCCAAGGTGCAGACCGTTTTCCAGGGCACGACCCTGCGAGGGATGCTCCTCAATGCCTACGGCTGGTGGAAGATGGGCCAGATCGCCCTGATCAGTGCCATCGCCGCCTTCATCGCCGCCGCCATAGCGTCGGTGCTGTCGGTCCTGGGCCTACGCCACTTCCGCAAGGTCCCGCTGACCGAGGAGATACCCCGCCTGGTGCCCGCCGACCAGGTCATCACCACCAAGTCCCCGGTCGGGGCCGCGGTCCCCTCCTAACCAACAGACGTCCGCCAGCGACCTGCGCACAATGGGCCCCGGCTCGGGAAGGCAAATCCCGGGCCGGGGCCCTGGCGCGCCGCTCGGCACCGCTAACGTGAAAGTTCGGGAGGCCCAAACCTGCCTCCGGGAGGCCCCAACATGACGGTCCGTATTTTTCTCCTGGACGACCACGAGATCGTGCGTCGAGGGCTGCGCGAGCTGTTCGAGACCCAGGACGACTTCGACGTGGTCGGAGAGGCGTCAAACGCCGAGGAGGCCATGACCAGGGTGCCGCCCACCCGCCCCGACGTCGCCGTCCTGGACGTGCGCCTGCCCGGCACCAGCGGGATAGAGGTGTGCAGGGACTTGCGGGCGGAACTGCCTGAGCTGCGCTGCCTAATGCTCACGTCGTTCGCCGACGACGACGCCCTGTTCGCCGCCATACTGGCCGGCGCCAGCGGCTACCTGCTCAAACAGATACGAGGCCCCGAACTCGTCTCGGCCGTGCGGCGCGTCGCCGCTGGCCAGTCCCTCATTGACCCGGCCCTCACGGCCAGCGTCATGGAGCGCCTGCGGGGCAAGCAGGAAGACGAGCGCATCGCCCGGCTCTCGCCCCAGGAGCGCCGCATCCTGGACCTCATAGCCGAGGGCAAGACCAACAGGCAGATCGGCGCCGAGATGTTCCTCGCCGAAAAGACGGTCAAGAACTACGTGTCCAACCTGCTCGCCAAAATGGGTTTCTCCCGCCGGACCGAGGCCGCGGTATACGCCGCCAGGTCGAAGTCAGCCCCGAGGACCGACCAGACCGAGGGCATCTAGGCCGACGGTCGGGCCGGTGCTCGACCAGGGTGAGACTGGGCTCAGCGTTCGACGTAGATGCACTCACCGGCGCACTGGGCTTGGGCGTCCAGCACACCGTCCTCGAGCACCTCGGGCACGGCGGTCCCGGGCTTCCCGCCATTTGTGCCGTCCTCACCTTTGACGTGGGCCAAAGCGTCGTCACCCATCTCGAACACGCCCGGGCACAGGTCCTCACAGAGGGCGTCACCGGTGCAAAACTCCTGCTCGATCCATACCTTCATTTTGAGCTCCTCCTATCTAACAACAATTAGCGGAAGGGCAGAGCGAGGTTTAGGGCAATAGGTCCCTCAGGCTGCGCCGAAGGGCTCGATGTCGGCGTAGCTCATGGCGACCAGCTCCAAGGCGGCGTCGATTTCCGCCACTCGGTCGCAGTCGGGGCAAATCCCTATGTGACCGGCGAACTCACCCGCACCGAGCTCGCCTTCAAATCCGCACGGGCATTGCATAAACAAAGGCGTCGTCACCAGTTTGAGCCGAGCCCGGCGCAGCGATGCGTCGTCCTCGGCACCTTCTTGCTGCGAGGTCAGAAAAGCGAAATTGTCGGACAACTCGCCAGAGTCGACGCTCACGGGGCAGCGGGCCCACACTTCGAGCACGGTGCGGCCCTTGGCGCGCCTGCGGACCTCGGTGACAAGGTCCTCGACAAGCGACAGTTCATGCATTGTGGCCTCTTCCTTTTGTTCTTCCACTCTCGGACCGGGGCCGGTGCGCCGGGCGCGCACAGGTCCCTGCAGATATGGCCAACCGCACCGCGGCGGCCGCTCGGGGTACGGCAAGCCTCACCACCGACGAAAGGGCACTACCCAGGTCGGTGTCCTCCACCCCGATAGTCACCAGGGCCGCCGGTGGGGCGTTCCCGTATAGATCCTGCGCCAGCGCCATCAAGGCTTCCGGGCTGAAATCCTCCCAACAGCTGGCCGACGTGGCCCCCGTGCGCCCGGCGTCCGCCGCGGGCGGCGCCAACCGGCGCAGCGTGACCGTACCGGCCGGGCGCCGGTCGCTGGCCGCGTCCACGAACACGGCGAAGCTGGCCCGGGACACGTCCAGCGCCATCTCGGGCACCAACTGGTGCGCGCACGTGACATCGGTGCCCGCCAGCACGGGCAGATGGCTTTTCTGGCGCGCCAGGACTTGCGCCACCTCCTGTCCCACACCGTCGTCGCCCCGCAACGGGTTGCCGAAGCCGACGACGAAAACCTTGGCTGTAGCCATTGTCCCAGGTTGTTCAGTCACCAGTCCGGCCGATGCGGCGGACTACTTGTCCTTCGGTGCTGACGATCTCGACCTGTAGGGGCATCTGCCCGACGGCGTGGGTCGAGCACGATAGGCACGGGTCGTAGGCCCGGATAACGGCTTCCAACCGGTTGAGCATGCCCTCTTCGACGTGCTCGCCCTTGATGTAGTGACGGGCGACCTGGAGCACGCCCTGGTTCATGGCCAGGTTGTTGTGCCCGGTGGCGATGATCAGGTTGGCCCATTCGACCACACCGTCCTTGTCGACCCGGTAGTGGTGGAACAAAGTCCCCCGGGGCGCCTCGGAAACTCCCACTCCTTCTCGCCGGTTGATGGCGGCACGGGCCCGGACTTCCTCACTGAGGATGTCGGGCTCGGACAGGATCTCCCCCACCATGTCCACGCAGTGCAGGATCTCGATCAAGCGTGCCCAGTGGTAGTGGAAAGAGCTGGAGGGGTACCGGCCCAGACGCCACCTGAACTCTGCCAGTTCGGCGTCGGCGGCCGGCGTCCCCAGCTGGTCGACCACGTTGACGCGGGCCAACGGGCCCACGCGGTACATCCCGTCGGGGTAACCAATGGGCTTGAAATAAGGGAACTTGAGGTAGGTCCAGGGCTCGACCGCCTCACCGAAGTACTCCCAGTAGGGGCGGGGGTCGACCTTGTCGAGGTGCACCTTGCCGTCGCTGCCCACCATCGTGAGCCCGCCATCGGAGTAGGCGGCGTTGCCGCTCTCGTGCACAAGTCCCATGAACATACTAGGGAAATTGGCGAACACAGCTGCTTCGTCCTCCCACGAAGCCATGTTCTCCTTGTACCACTCGAGCGCCCGCGCCGCCCGGGCGTGGGCCTCGGGCACCGTGCCCAGGATAGCGTCACGCTGTTCGGCCTGAAGGGGGGCGCTGACGCCGCCGGGCACGACCCAGGCCGGGTGCACCCTCTTGCCGCCGAGCTTCTCGATGATCTCCTGGCCGAAGCGGCGCAGGGCGATGCCGTCCCGGGCCATCTCGGGCGCCTTGGCCGCCACCCCCAGGATGTTGCGGTTGGCAGGGTCGCTGTCAAAACCGAGGAGCAGGTCGGGCGAGGTCAGGTGGAAGTAACTAAGAGAGTGGGACTGGACGATCTGGGCCAGGTTCATGACCCGGCGCAACTTGAGGCCCACGGGGGGCACGGCCACGCCGAGGATCTCGTCACATGCCTTGGCCGACGCGATGAGATGGCTGACGGGGCAGATGCCGCAGATCCGGGCCATCAAGGACGGCATCTCGTGCAGAGGGCGTCCCTGGGCTATTCGTTCGAAGCCCCTGACCTGGGTGACGTGGAAGTGGGCGTCGCGGACTTGCCCCGCCTCGTCAAGAAAGACGGTGATCTTGGCGTGACCCTCGATACGGGTCACCGGTTCGATAACGATCTCGCTCACTTTTTCTCCTCAGATCAGCCGAAGCGGGCTTGGGGGGAGCTGTCGGGCACATGCCCGTCAAGCAGGCCCAGGACAACCTCGAATATTCGGTCGGCCGAGGGCGGGCACCCGGGCACGAAAACGTCCACCGGCACGTAGGCATGCACCGGCAATGACTCGGCCAACAGGGCCGGCAAGTCCGTGGTGGGTATTTGTGGGTTCAGCGTGACGTTTTCCAGGTACGCCCTGTCCAGGACGGCCTGCGGCCCGAACGGGTTGCGCATCCCGGGCACGTTGCTGGTGACGGCGCAGTCGCCCAGGGACACGACCACGCGGCTGCGCGCCCGGACCTCGCGGATCTTGCGCAAGTCTTCCGTCGAGCTCACCGCCCCTTCGACCAGGGTTACGTCCACGCCCTCGGGGAACTCCTTGGCGTCGACCAGGCAGCCGTAGACCAGGTCGGCCCGCTCGGCCAACAACAAAAGGCGCTCGTCGATGTCCAGGAACGACATATGGCAACCAGAACACCCGTCCAACCAGATCGTCGCCACTTTGGCCTTCGCCACTGTCCCTCCTTTGTCATCGGTCACGGCACTCTCGGTCACGGCGTCCTCGCTCACCTGTCATGCCTTGCCACGAGGTAGGGCAGGTACGGCCGGTGCGCCTTGCCCTCGGCCACGGACCGGCCCTTTTCCGACAAGGCGCCGGTCGGGCACACCTGCACGCATTTGCCGCAGCTCGTACACGTGGTGGAGCTTCCCCAGGGCGTGCCCCCGTCGCTAACAAGCCGAGCGCTGATGCCCCGGCCGGCGATGTCCCAGGTGTGCGCCCCCTCGACCTCGTCACAGACCCGCACGCAACGGGTGCACAATATGCACCGGTTGTGGTCGAGGGTGAAACGCTCGTGGGTGGCGTCGACGGGGAGCTCCGGGTGCAGGGGGGCGAGCTCGAAATGGGTCAGCTCAAGCCTCTGGGCGTGGTCCTGGAGCTCGCAGTGCTTGTTGGCGACGCATACCGCACAGATATGGTTGCGCTCAACGAAGAGGAGCTCGATTATCTTTTGGCGGTAGGCGACCAGGCGCTCGGAATTGGTGACGACCTTCATCCCCTCCTCCACGGCGGTAGTGCACGCGGGTAGGAGTTTGGGGGTGCCTTCGACCTCGACCATGCACAAGCGGCAGGCGCCTATGTCCGAAAGTCCCTCGAGATGGCAGAGAGTGGGGATGCGTATGCCGTTCTCCAGCGCCGCCGACAGGACGGTCTGATCGGAATTGGCAGCTACGTCCTTGCCGTCTATGACTAGGGTCCTTACCTCGCTCACTGGGCACCTCCGGCAACGCTCGTCAGGCCCGTACCGACCAGGTCGGGCGTCCCCCCGTGGGCACCGGCGTGGTCGCCGCCACCCATCGCGCACTTCCCGGCCGGGCATACCCGGTCGTCTATATGCGCCAAGTACTCGTCCCGGAAGTAGCGCAGGGTGGAGAACACCGGGTTGGGCGAGCCTTGGCCGAGGCCGCATAGACTGGTCGCCCTCACCATCTCCGCCAGGTTCTCCAGCCGAGCGAGATCGGCCCGGGTGGCCCGGCCGCCGGCGATCTTGTCGAGCAGCCGGTACATCTCCTCGGTCCCCACCCGGCAGGGCACGCACTTGCCGCACGACTCTTCCCGGCAGAAGTCCATGAAGAACCTGGCCACGTCTACCATGCACGTGGTGTCGTCCATCACGATCATCCCGCCCGACCCCATTATCGACCCCGCGGCCTGCAGGGTCTCGTAGTCGACGGGCATGTCGAGCAGCGCTTCGGGTATGCAGCCGCCCGACGGGCCACCGGTCTGGACCGCCTTGAACTTCCTGCCCTCGGACAGCCCTCCGCCGATATCGAACACGATCTGGCGCAGGGGCAGGCCCATCGGTACTTCGATGAGCCCGGTATTGGCGACCGCCCCGGCGAGGGCGAACACCTTGGTGCCCTTCGATTTCTCCGTGCCGATCGAACTCAGCCACTCGCCCCCCCGAGTCACGATGGACGCGATGTTGGCGAACGTCTCGACGTTATTGATAAGCGTGGGAGCGCCCCAGAGCCCCGATGCCGCCGGGTAGGGCGGCCTGGGCCTCGGTGTCCCCCGGCCCCCCAGGATCGACGCGATCAGAGCCGTCTCTTCCCCACACACGAAGGCGCCGGCGCCGATACGCACCTCGACCTGGAAGTCGAACTTCGTACCGACTACGTCCCGGCCCAGGTACCCGGCGTGCTCAGCCTGGCGGATGGCGCTAGAGAGCCGCTTCACCGCCAAGGGGTACTCAGCCCGCACGTACACGAAGCCACGGTTGGCGCCGACGGCGTAACCAGCAATCGCCATCCCCTCCAACACCTGCTGGGGGCAGCTCTCCAAGACGCTGCGGTCCATGAAGGCCCCGGGGTCACCCTCGTCGGCATTGCACACCACGAACTTGCCGTCTGGCCCCAACGCCTTGGCCACCGTGCGCCATTTGAGCCCGGTGGGGTAACCCGCCCCGCCTCGGCCCCGCAGCCCGCTGCGGACGACCTCGCCGACGACATCGTCGGGCGTCATGGTGGTGACAGCCTTGGTCAGGGCCTCGTACCCTCCGACGGCCACGTAGTCCTCGAGGCTCTCGGGGTCGACGGTCCCACAGTTTTCCAGCACCACTTTGACCTGGTGGGAGAAGAAGGGGTCGTCCGCCAGGGCCCGCCCTCCCGGTGCCGTACCGGCCAGACCGGCCAGCAGGGCGGCCACGGAGGGGGGGTCGTCGGCCTGGCAGCTCTCATAGAGCCGCTCCTGTTCGGGCACGGCGACGAGTGGCCCGGCGGCGCACAGGCCCAGGCAGCCGACCCGCCTTACCGCCACGTCCTCCAGGCCCGCCGCTACCACCCCGTCCCGGACGGCGTCGAAGAGCCGGTCCGAACCCATCGACAGGCACCCGGCGGCCTGGCAAATATTGGCCGAGGCTCGCACCGCGCCGGCCGGGATGAGCGGCTCTTGCTGGCGGCGGCGCCGCTGGGCCGCCCCGCCCTCGCCTGCCGCCCGTACGTCGGCGCCCGTCTCGCCGCCGGCGCTCACAACGCCTCCAACAAGGTCTTCAACCCGGCAGGCGTCGCCTTGCCGTGGACCTCGCCGTCGATCACGACCGCCGGGGCCAGGCTGCAGGCGCCCAGGCACCGGGCCTTGAGCACAGACACCTTCCCGTCGGGCGTAGTGGCACCCGCCTCTACCCCGAGCGTACGGACGATCTCGTCCAGCAGGCCGGAAGCACCGTTGATGTAGCAGGCCGTGCCGGTGCACACCACGCAGGTGTGCTCGCCCTGAGGCTTGAGGGTGAAGTGCGAGTAGAAGGTGGCTACTCCGTAGACCTTGCTCGGCGGCACGCCCAGGGACTCGCCCACGTAGGCGAGGGCGTCATCGTCCAAGTACCCGAAAACTTCCTGAGTGGTGTGCAACACCTCGATGAGACCATCGGGCCGGTACCCGAGGCGGCGCATTCGGACGTCCACCTGCCGCCAGCGTTTGTCGTCGCTGGGGGCGGCCGCCGGCGCAAGTGTGCTTTGAGCCATTCGTTGGCCTCCTGTGGCCCTCTGGGCCGCTACGGCTTGTAGCCCAAAACTAGCCGAGCGGGCCCCAGGACCGGGCCGGGTCAAAGGTCCCATCGAAACGAGCAGTTGGGCACCAGGCGCTGCCATAGGAATGCCTCAATAATTACTTAGGGACTTCCAAATATGGCTAACCAAAACCTTCTGCCTCGGGCGATGAGCAGACAAGACGGAGGCGACCGCCTGGCGAGCCTCGCCGCCGGCACTTCGGCCGGCGCACAAGCTCCTGACGTGGAGCGCCTCCCGGTCATCCGCGCCCGGCGCCGCCACACCCTCGTGCTGGCCATGTTCCTCGCCGCCGTCGGCCCTGGGCTGATGGTGATGCTGGCCGACACCGATGCCGGCAGCGTCGTCACCGCCGCACAGTCGGGGGCCAGCTGGGGCTACTCCCTGCTGCCCCTCGAGGTGGCCCTCATCCCCGTGCTGTACCTCGTCATGGAGCTGACGGTGCGGCTCGGGATCGCCACCGGCAAGGGGCACGCCGAGCTGGTAAAGGACTGCTTCGGCCGGAAATGGGCCTTCCTCTCGGTCGCCTTGCTGCTCGTGAGCACCACCGGGGCCCTGGTCACAGAGCTGGCGGGCCTGGCCGGCGTGGGCCTGATGGAGGGCATCCCGCCCCGCGTGACCGTCCCCGCCGCCGCCGTCTTCCTGGCCCTGGTGGTGATGTCGGGGAGCTACCGGAGGGTCGAGCGGATCGGGCTGGCGCTCGGGCTGTTCGAGCTGGCGTTCCTGTTCGCCGCCCTTCGCGCCCACCCGAGCCTGCACGCCGCCGCTGCCAGTTTCGGTTCGGTGGGACCGCTGAGCCGGGGAGACTACCTGGGCCTCGTGGCCGCCAACGTGGGCGCCGTGATAATGCCTTGGATGGTCTTCTACCAGCAGGCGGCGGTCGTCGACAAAGGGCTGCGACGGGAGAACCTGAGAGCCGGCAGGGTCGACACCGCCGTCGGCGCCGTGGTCACCCAGGTGGTGATGATCGCCGTGCTGGTGGCGACGGCCGCCACGCTGAACAGCCACAGCCACGTCCTCGGCGCCAAGGCGGCCGGGCAGGCCGTGAGAACGGGCGGGTCGCTGACGAGCGTCCAGGCCATTTCCGCCGCGCTCGTGCCTTACCTCGGCACCGCCGCCGGAAAGCTCGCCTTCGGCCTGGGCATGGTCGGGGCCGCCCTGGTCGCCGCCATCGTCGTGAGCCTGGCCGGGGCGTGGGGCTTCGCCGAACTGACGGGGGCGCGCCGCAGCCTCAACTGCCGGGCCACCCAGGCTCCCCTCTTTTATGGCGTTTACGTCGCCTCGCTGGCGTTGGCGGCCGGCTTGACCCTGGTGTGTGGTTCCCCGGTGCGCCTGTCGGTGGCCATCGAGGTGGGCAACGCCCTTTTGCTCCCGGTGGTCCTCGGGTTCCTACTGGCTCTAGCCCACAAGGCCCTACCCGCCCCCTACCGCTTGCACAAAGTGCAGAGCACGGTCACCCTCGGTGTCGTAGTGGCCGTGCTGGCCCTCAACATCGAGCTCGGCGCCCGCCTGGTCGGCCTTTGACGCCCGGGCCTGACCGGCGCCGTGAGCCCCCCAGGCTGCGGGAGCCTAAAGCGTGTGGACCTAAGGCCCTGATGGCAGAGCTGTGGGCCGCCTATGGTGGCTACCTATGTGCCTCGGTATCCCCGGACAAGTAACCGAGCTGCTCGACGACGGCTCCCAGCACGCTTGGGCCGACGTTAGCGGCGCCCGGCGGAGGGTCAACGTCGCCCTCCTGGAGGACGAGGACCTAAAGGTCGGGGACTGGGTGCTGATCCACGTCGGTTTTGCCCTGGCCAAGCTGGACGAGCAAGAGGCCGCTGAGACGCTCCAACTCCTCGAGGGCATGGCCAAGGCCTACACCGACGAGCTCGAGGCTATGGCCAGCTCTAGTACCAGCGCGCCGGGCCAGAGCTAGCGCAAGTGCGCTACGTCGACGAGTTCCGGGACCGGGACAAGGCCGTCGCCCTGGCGGTGCGCATCGCCGAGCTGTGCACGCCGGGCCGGCACTACAAGATCATGGAGATCTGCGGGGGCCACACCCACACCATTTATAAGCACGGCCTCGAGCACCACCTCCCGCCCACGGTCGAACTGGTGCATGGTCCGGGTTGCCCGGTCTGCGTTATACCGATGGGCCGGGTGGACGACGCCATCTCCATCGCCCGCACCCCGGGCGTGACCATGGCCTGCTTCGGTGACATGCTCCGCGTGCCTGGCAGCCAGGGCTCTTTTCTCGACGCCAAGGCGTCGGGGGCGGACGTGCGGGTCGTCTATTCGCCCCTGGACGCATTGCAATTGGCGGTCGACGAACCGGGACGCCAGGTCGTGTTCATGGCCATCGGTTTCGAGACGACGGCTCCGTCCACGGCTCTGACCCTGCTGCGAGCCAAAGCTCTGGGCGTGCCCAATTTCTCAGTTTTCTGTAACCACGTGACCATCATCCCCCCGCTGCGGGCCATCCTCGACGCCGCCGACGTCGAGCTCGACGGCTTCATCGGGCCCGGCCATGTTTCCGCCGTGATCGGTTGCCGGCCCTACGAGCCCATCGCCCGCGAGTACGCCAAACCAGTGGCTGTGGCCGGTTTCGAGCCCCTCGACGTGCTCCAGGCCGTTTACCTCGTGGTGCGCCAACTGGCCGAGGGCCGCGCGGAGGTGGAAAACCAGTACAGCCGCGTCGTCACCTGGGACGGCAACCCCAGGGCCGTCGAAGTTATTGCCGCCACGATGGAGCCGCGGCCTCACTTCGAATGGCGCGGCCTGGGCTCCATCCCCTGGTCGGCCTTGAGCTTGAGGCCGGAGTTCGCCACCTTTGACGCCGAAAAACGCTTCGACGTCCCCGGGGTGAGGGTCGCCGACCCCCGGGCCTGCCAGTGCGGGGAAGTGCTGAGGGGGCGCATTCGCCCGTGGGAATGCCGGGTGTTCGGCACGGCGTGCACGCCCGAGAAACCGATCGGCACGTGCATGGTCTCCAGCGAAGGAGCGTGCGCCGCCTATTACAACTTCGGTCGCGTAAACCTGAAACGGTCCCCGGCCAAGGCCCGGACGTGACTGGCCCGTTCGTGACTGGCGGGCCAGGACCGCAGGGCCCCGAAAAGGGCAGGAAGAAAAGGCCTTTCGGCCACACCGTGATCAACCTCGCCCACGGCTCGGGCGGGAAGGCGACTCATTCGCTCGTCGAGTCGGTCTTCCTCGACGCTTTCGCCAATCCCATCCTGGCCCCGCTCAACGACGGGGCGGTGGTGAGCGTCGCCGGCCGGCCCGTGGCCTTTACGACCGACTCTTTTGTGGTCTCACCGATATTCTTCCCCGGCGGGTGCCTGGGCGACCTGGCCGTCAACGGCACCGTCAACGACCTGGCGGCCTGCGGCGCCCAGCCCCTGGCCCTTTCGGCCGGTTTCGTCATCGAGGAGGGCTTCGCGGTGGCGGACCTGGAGCGAGTGGTGGGGGCCATGGCGGCCGCCGCCAACGCGGCCGGCGTGCCCATAGTCACCGGCGACACCAAGGTGGTCGAACGCGGCAAGGGCGACGGGTGCTACGTCAATACGTCCGGGATCGGGCTGGTGGACGAACGGGCCGTGTCCATTTCGGGCGCCGCCGCCAGGCCGGGGGACCGGGTGATCGTGTCGGGCCCCATCGGCGACCACGGCACCGCCGTCATGCTCGCCCGGGGGACGCTCGGGATCACGGCCGACATCGTCTCGGACACGGCGGCGCTGAACGGGCTCGTCAATGTCCTGCTCGAGGCGGCAGGCGCGGCCGTGCACGTCCTGCGGGACGCCACCCGGGGCGGTGTCGCCACCGTGCTCAACGAAGTGGCGGCGGCGAGCAGGGTGGCGGTCGTACTGGAGGAGACGGCGCTTCCCGTCCGCCCCGAAGTCGTCGGCGTGTGCGAGCTGCTCGGCCTCGACCCTCTCTACGTGGCCTGTGAGGGGCGCATGGTCGTCGTGGTGGCACCAGAGGCGGTCGAGGCCGCTCTCGGGGCTATGCGCGCCCACCCCCTGGGCACCGGCAGCGTCATCATCGGCGAGGTGGTCCCCGAACCTGCGGGCCTGGTGCTGCAGAACACCGGTTTCGGCGGGGCCCGGGTAGTCGACATGCTGGTGGGCGACCCTCTGCCGAGGATCTGCTGAGGGGCCCGGCCACGATCGTTACTGCGTGACGAGTAACCAGGGAATGCCCGCACCGGCGCAGACAAGGCTCTCCGTGAGGGTGGAGGGCATCGTGCAGGGCGTCGGCTTCCGCCCGTTCGTGCGCAACCTGGCCACCTCACTGGACCTCCGCGGTTCGGTGCGCAACAACATGGCCGGGGCGCTCATCGAGGTGGAGGGCGGAGCTGAGGCAGTGGCGGAGTTCCTGCGGCGCCTCGAGACCGAGGCTCCGCCGCTGTCGGTAATAGAACGACTGGTGACGGCACCGCTGCCCGCCGTCGGCGGGAGCGGCTTTGAGATCTCGCCCAGCGACCCCGCCGGCGAGCGCCGGGCCCTGGTCTCGGCCGACACGGCCACCTGCGCCGACTGCCTGCGCGAGCTGTTCGACCCCGCCGACCGGCGTTACCGGTACCCGTTCATCAACTGCACCAACTGCGGGCCGCGCTTCACCATCGTGCGCGACGTCCCCTACGACAGGCCCAACACCACCATGGCCGGGTTCGCGATGTGCGCCGACTGCGAGCGCGAGTACGAGGCCCCCGACGACCGCCGCTACCACGCCCAGCCCATTTGCTGCCCGGCCTGCGGCCCCCGCTTGAGCCTGCTCGATGGCGCCGGGCGCCCCTTGGGGACCGGGGACAGCGCCATCGAAGAGACGGTGGCCCTCCTGCGCCAGGACGGGATCGTCGCTGTGAAAGGCCTGGGCGGCTTTCACCTGGCCGTCCGGGCGTCCTCAGAAATTGCGGCCGCCGCGCTGCGTTCCCGAAAGCACCGGGAGGACAAGCCCTTCGCGGTCATGGTCCAAGACACGGGCACGGCCCGCCAGCTCTGCGAGCTGGACGATGTGGGACAACGTCTCCTGGAGAGCCCTCGCCGTCCCATCGTGCTCCTGGCGCGCCGCGCCGCCGACAGTACCTGTACACCCGGCGGCATGGGCCCACCCGGCGGCATGGGCCCACCCGGCGGCATGGGCCCGCCCGGCACCATGCGCCCACCCAACATCGTGAGCATCGCCCCGTCGGTCGCCCCCGGGGACCGGTACCTAGGCGTGATGCTGCCTTACACGCCCCTGCACCACCTGCTCGCCCTTGCTCTGGCCGAGCCGTTCGTCCTCACCAGCGGCAACATCTCCGATGAGCCCATCGCCTTCCTCGACGGCGATGCCCGTACCCGGCTCAACCGGATCACCGACGCCTTCCTCACCCACGACCGGCCCATCCATATCCGCACGGACGACTCGGTCACCCGCTCCATGCGTGGCCACGCCACCGTCCTACGCCGGTCCCGGGGGTACGTGCCCCAGCCTCTGCTCCTGCCCCGGGACGTGGGCCGCCCGGTGCTGGCCTGCGGCGCCGAACTGAAAAACACCTTCTGCCTCGCCCAGGGCCGGCGCGCATTCGTGTCGCACCACATCGGCGACCTGGAGAACTACGAGACGCTCAGGTCGTTCACCGAGGGTATCGAGCACTTCTGCCGCCTCTTTGACGTGCGCCCCGAAGTGGTCGCCCACGACCTGCACCCCGAGTACCTCTCCACCAAGTACGCCATGGACCTGGGCGCCGCCGGCCTCGATCTCGTCGGCGTCCAGCACCACCACGCCCACATCGCGTCCTGCCTGGTCGACAACGCCGAGACAGGCCCGGCCATCGGGGTCGCCTTGGACGGCCTGGGCCTGGGCACGGACGGGTCCCTGTGGGGAGGTGAGATCCTGCTCGCCACCCTGTCCGGCTTCGAACGCCTCGGCCACCTGGCACCGGTCGCCATGCCGGGCGGCACCGCCGCCATCAAGGAGCCGTGGCGCATGGCGGCGGCGTACCTGGACCTCGCCTACGACGGGAGCCCTCCCTGGGACCTGGCCGTGGCCCGGCGCCACGAGGACAGGTGGGACCTGGTCCTGTCCATGGCCCGCAGCGGGACCGCCAGTCCCATGACGTCCAGCGCCGGACGCCTCTTCGACGCCGTCTCCGCCCTGGTCTGCGGCCGCGACGCTGTCAACTACGAGGGCCAGGCCGCCATCGAACTGGAACAGCTCGCCCGGGCCGACGAGGACGGCGCCTACACCGTGCCCATAAGCAGTTCGGTTCCTTTCCAGCTGCACGCCAAGGCCCTTGTACGCGCCGTCGTCGAAGACCTGGCGGCCGGCACGAGCGGCGACGTGGTGGCGGCGCGTTTTCACAACGGGCTGGCCAAAGGGGTGGTGGAGGCGTGCCGGCGGGCCCGGGAGATGAGCGGCGGGATCAGCACCGTGGCGCTGGGCGGAGGAGTGTTCCAGAACGTGCTGTTGACCGAGCGGACCGCCGCCGGGCTCGAAGACGACGGTTTCCGGGCCCTGGTGCCACACGAGGTCCCCACCAATGACGGCGGGATCAGCCTCGGACAGGCAGCAGTGGCCGGTGCTCAAGGCACCGGCCACTAGCCGCCTCCCTGCCACGCCCCCGCGGGTTTAGTGCAGGTGCCGGGTGTCCTCTACCAGGGGCCGGGCCGCCTCTGTGTCCACCCGTATACGGGCGTCCACGACCACGGCGCCGTGCTCCGTGACGACGACCGGGTTGCAGTCGAGCTCGGCCACCTCGGGCAGGTCCTCGACCAGTCGGCTCACCCTGAGCAGCACCTGGACCAGCCCTTCGATGTCCACGGCGGGCATGCCCCGGAAGCCGGTGAGCAGCCTGGACCCGCGCAAGCCGGTAACCATCTCGTGGGCGTCCAGGTCGGTGAGCGGAGCCAGTCGGCTCACATGGTCACCGAGGACTTCCACGGTGATGCCTCCCAGGCCGAACAGGACGAGGGGGCCGAACGACGGGTCCTCAACGGCCCCGACGATCGTCTCTACGCCACCAGAGGGCGCCATGGGCTGGAGAAGCACGCCAGTCATGGCGTCGCCGAAAGCATGGCGCATCGACTCGTAGGCGTCCACCACGGCGTCACGGCCCTTCAGGCCCAGGCGCACCCCGCCGCCCTCGCTCTTGTGGACCGGCCCGAGCACCTTGAGGGCCACCGGGCTGGCGATCTCGTCGGCCAACTTGCCGGCCTCCTCGGGACTGTAGGCCTCGACCGTGCGCAGGACCGGCACCCCGAACGCAGCCAGGACGTCGAAGGCGGCGCTGCCGGTGACCCAGCCCGAGACTATGGCCCCGGTCCCGGGGGTGGCACCGTCGTGAGGCAGGAGCCGGCGGGCCTCGTTGACGTCAATACCTTCCAGGGCGGGGACGACGCCCTTGGGGCGACGCCGCCACTCGCCATAGCGCAACGCGTGGGACAGCGCCCTTACCGCCGTCTCCGGATAGATGTAACTGGGCACGGGGAAATGGGCCGTTTGCAGGACCGCCTGCCCGCTCGCATCAGCACCGAGCAGGCTGGTCACGACGGGCTTGAGCACCCGACGCGGCGTGGCCGCGGGCTCTTCGCCGACACCCGGCTCGGCACCCGGCTCGGCACCCGGCTC
>Ga0182016_10000846_pt1 | contig 37964 bp, 29 predicted proteins | sample 712S2MmetaG_FD_120491 | JGI IMG/M metagenome (GOLD analysis project Ga0182016, IMG submission 120491) | Permafrost microbial communities from Stordalen Mire, Sweden - 712S2M metaG | ecosystem: Environmental > Terrestrial > Soil > Wetlands > Permafrost | place: Sweden: Stordalen | collected...
CGGACCTCGTCGGGCGCAACAGAGAAAACAACTTTGAGCCTCCGCCGAGAAATTGGCGGAGGCTCTCTTTTTTGCGACGACAGACGAAGCTCTGCGAGTCCCGGCAAAGCCGCGCCTCGCTTCGCGTTCCCTCTCCAAGAGAGACCGAAAGAATTGCGATCGATCGATCCTTACGAATCGACCGCAATTCCAAGAAGAAAGTAGGGCTATCATCGCCTTCTCGTCCTCGGATCCGTTCGCTCTTACGCCTTTCGCGACACCGCCTCAAGTCGATCGCGATTGCTGGTGCCAGAGCATCACCTGCGGAACATGCACCTCCATCCACAACCGCGCGACCGGAGAGATCGCTCGCATCCAAGCAAAGCACGCCTCCCAGGGAGGCTGGGATGCAGTCTCGGCAGCACGCCTCGATGCACTTTACAACTCGCTGATCCCATAACCCAAGATCAGCATCAAGCCTCCGCCGATCACTCGGCCGGAGGCTTTTCTTTTTCAAAACAATTCTTAGGGGGACTTTCCATCACGTGTCCCCCACAAATTCTTGGTTATGAGGAACGATTGATGCATCCGATTCTCTCGAACAACCCCGAGCCGTCGCCCAACCATTTCTCTCGACCCTGCGCCGCCCTTGGCGTCTGCGGGTTTCCCGAGAACCATCCGGGCAATCACATCCCCAAACACTCCTGGACCGAATGCCTCAATCCCGCCGATTGCGGTCTGTGCACCTACCGGTCGCAGCGCCGACTGGCTCGCTACGGCTTAACGCTCGGGGACCTCGCCCGTATGGCTGCCGCCAACCGGGCCAAACTCGATGCCCGCCGTTCACCGAACGGCTGCATAAACTGTCCGATCTGCAGCTCGGACACGGATAGCTCGAAAACCTCGCACATCCTCCCGAATCATCTTAAGATGATTCTCCTAGAAATCACCTTCCGCCGCTCAAAATGAGCGGCTAGCGATCCTTGCCTTCGGCCACATGCGCACCGGCAGCAATCGCTGCTGATTCGCAGACGTACCCACCCCGGTGAGTGCGCCCGTAACGACGGACGCTCAACCGGTGATAAATCCCCGTATTTGTGTTGAGCCAAACAACGGAATCTTTCGGGCATCCCTCTTGAGCCGCACCTTCGCTATGGAACACATCTGGCGGCGAAAACTGCGACCCCTGGGGAACCGCCGCAGCAGTCGCTGAAACAACGGAGCCGCTCAAGAAAAAGGCGCTGAGCGTCAGCGCAAGCATACGAGTCATCAAAAGAAATCCTCCACCCCTATCATTCACCAGAAAATCGTCCGTCAAGCCGTCCAACTTTCCCTATCACCCAAGACCAACGGACCTCCTCGGTCCTTTCCTCAAAGAGCAGATTTTTCTCGCCTCCGCCCTCACGGGCGCGAGGCTTTTTCTTTTTGCTCATCCTGATTCGACCCACCTCATAGAGAAACGGCGGTTACCCTGAAAACCCTCGGCCCGGCTTCGCCGGCCGAGTCCCTCTTAACCGTTGCTCTGTCTGGCCGATATACCAGACAGACAATCCCAAGAAAAACATCCCAAACCAAAACGATTTTCGGGGGCCCGGTCCGGGCTAAAACCCCCGAAAATCTCAAGAGAAAGACAGGCTCATGGAAGCGCTTTCACCTCTCGGCATCGCAACGTACTCGCTCAGCACGGCTATCGTCATCCTCGCTCTCGTCTGGCTCTTTAGCGGCAAGCACGAAACCATCGGCGAAGGCCTCGTGCGTCGTCGGCAACTTGCCCACCATAACGACAGCCATGATCGCCGCTATGTCTCGATCGAAGCCTGTGCCCAGTGCATCGCCGAGCTTCGCTTCAACGCTCAGCCTATCGACGTCGCGAACAACACCATGTTCCTCGACCCGAGCGGCGTCGCGCTCCCGCTCGCCGTCGTTCATCGCCAGTAGTTTCTCACTCCAAAAGCCTCCGCCCTAACGGGCGCGAGGCTTTTCTTTTTTCTCGAAAATTTCTATCCAGACGCACCCGCTTCGCGGGTGCGCTTCTCTCCCTAGGTAACCTCAAAAGATGCGAGGCAAAACAATTTTGCCTCGCCCAACCGGCGGGGTATTTCTCACGAGAAATCTCCCCCACTACGAAGCCGATTTACACCTTGGCTAACGCCGGCGGTGCGGACCCCTCGACGAAGACTCCAAAAACCTCGTTGCCTCGGTTCGGAGTAACTCGCCTCTATCCGCTCGATACTCGGGGCAGTCGCCCCTCAAGTGGAAACCGCGCGCTCTCAAAACATCGAGCCGCGCGCTTACCCTCCGCCGTGTTCGTGTTCCCACAGACGAACACGCCTCAGCACCGGTGAGTCTCTCCAGACTCACCTCGGACCTCGCCCCCCATTCTCTTGGGTAGTCCACCCCAAACAAGTTTGGCAAAGACTACCGGAATGTGGGGGGCTCGGTCTCTACCAGAGCCCCCCAATTCCTGAAAGAAGAACTCACGTGAGTCTCCTCCTCGCAGCAACCGGCTGCGGTCTCCTTGGACTCGGCCTCGAAGCACTTCTCGGCCGCGCCATAACTCCGACCCCAGATGAGCACCTTCGTGCGGAAAAACTCGAACGCCACAACGCCAGCCATGCTCAGCGTTATGTCTCGCTCGAAGCCTGTGCCGACTGCGCCCACGAAGTCCGGCACCAAACCCACGAAATCTCAGCTAAGTGCGCCATCTGCTTGAACCAAGCAGCGACCCGCCTGCGGACTCGGACCCTGGTCCGAACCCTCAGCGCCGACATCGTAATTCCTACCCCAAGCCGCCCGCATCTCACGATTCCCATCGTTCGCGAAACGTCAAACAAAATCTCGACTATTTCTCTCGACGAAAATGGCCTCCCGATCGGGTTCGCAAGCAACCCGACCCACCCCGGCGATTGCCCCTAGGCAACTGCCTAAGAAGAAGCTCTCTCCTACAACCCCTCGCGCTCCGGCGCTTGGGGTTTTTTCTTTTGTCCTATCTGGACAACACGCTCTCGAAAGATCAAGCGCCGCGCGAACCCTTCGCCGTGTTCGCGTCCCCTATAGAAAGACCCAAGATTATCTAGGCCAGTCTCACCTCAAAACCACCAGATCGTCACCACTAACAGCAAAGAAACCAAGGCTCCTTGTCAGAGCCAAAACCCATCGTCAAACCAATTCTTAACAAGAACAGAATTGTTTTGGCTTTCTCCAAGCCCTATACTCCACCCATACCACTCGGGTAGAACGCATAAAAGCCCCGACTTACCTCGGGGCTTTTATGTGCCAACACCCACCGGCTAGCGCCGGCGGATACTCCGAAAGACCTTCCTGTAGCAAGCTCCGGCCCTGGCCAAGAGAAAACCTTAACAACCCGATAATTGTCTTTCGACCCAGCCACCGATATACTGGATCAACCACCCCAACATCACACACCCACCGCGCAAAAGAAACGCACCGCCTCGGCTTACCTCCGATCCGGTGCGTTTCTTTTCTGTTTCTCTTCCTCAAGCCAAGAAGAAGTGTGCTCGATAGCACACCCACATGAATCTCCGATGAGAGGACCAAAGACACGCTTCTCCTCGGACGCCGCCTGTGCTATGATGACTCCGGGGAAGAGAGTCTTCATGGGAAAAGAGTCGTGGGAAACCACGGCTCTTTTTTTTTTCCTTTTTGTCTCGACACCCAAGAAGAATTCTTCGGCTGCCAAAGAGAACAAGATCACCGTGGTCACGGTGCTCTCGGCACAACAGGCATCGTGGCCACCCACCTGGCCACCACGATCGATTCTTTCTTGACAATTCTCGCCCCACACACACAGAAAGCTCTCTGTGGTAGCCATCCTAGGTTACCGATGAAAAACCACGAGCGTTGCTCACCACCAACGCTCGTGGTTTCGCTTCTTACAAACTCGCCTGACAAGGCGCTGAGATACCCATGAGACCAGCCACGACTCTGCCTCCGAAACCGGGACCCAGATCATCAAGTTCCTATCAAAATCAGTCCCTTGCTAATGGACCGGGTAGTCGATGCTTCCCATCGGAAACAAATGGTGCTATACTCGGCCAAGAACGAGACAGGAACATGAGGAAGAAACGAGCCTTGGCGTACCACAAGGCTCGTTTCTTTTTCTTTTTCCGTCTCTCTGTTCTTGAAGCCACCCAGCAATAGAGGTGCCGCCCGCCACGCGGCGGCTTTTCTGTCTATTCTTTCACCCACACGCTCTGGGTTACCCTAACCCACACGCTCTGGGTTGCCCATGAAAGGCAGCGCGACTAGCGCTGCCACCTAACCATCGAACACTCTTCTACAAATCCCTCGAACCACTTCGGCCCTCGCCCCCGCCCAAGCCCCTAGCCGCCGCATCCGCCTGACACATCAGTTCCCACGCACCAAATACCGATACAAATCATCCCACACGAGGAACCACAAGATTTCCGATACCCGACCGCCCGTCTGCGATCGGGACTCTCGCGAGACAAGACCCAACCGCATCGCCTCAACATCGAACTGCGCCACCTGCAACCCGTCCCCAAACCCGAACGCTGCCACGCCAGTCCGACCAGCCCAAATCGTAAAGAAATTCCTCAAAAAGAAAGCCTGACACACCAACCGCGCGGTCGACCCATGTCAAGCTCCCTAATCGACACTACCGCGGCCGTATACCGCTCCCTCTAGCTCTTACCAGCAAAGCCAGTAACCCTTCGCCTCAACCAAGCTCTCGGCAAGCCTCAGGCTGATGCCTTCGGCTAGACATCTCACCTCAGAGCACCGATCACTTCCCTCTGATCGATTCTCTCAGGAACCCCCAGCCGACAAAGTCACAAAATATGACAGGCGCCCCTCCCGACATGTCCCACCTATCACCGTCGACCTCCAAGCGCAAAGGCCAGGGCCAGAGCTTCCCCAACTTGTCCAAACATCCATCATCCCTACCCAGCCCTGCCACCTCAACAGGATCCCCTATGAAAGCAACTCGCATGATTACAAACGTCAGGGCGACACCTTCCCCCATTACCGAGTAATCAGCGAGTAGACAACCACCTTCCGTACAGGGACCTATCTCCGGTCCAAACGTCTTACTCCGCTCCGATTAGACCAGCAGAAAGACTGCCTTGCCACTAACCACAGGTACCCTCTTTCTCTCTGGCTATTCGCTCACGGCAAGTCAGGCAAAGAGAAAGAGCTTTGGCTTCGGTCGATCTGAGGAACATCTCTTCATCTCCCTCCAACACTTTTAACCAATTCTCTCCGAGTCGTCCTCCATCACCACCAGGGGATACTCCCGAAAGAAACCTGGGACTGCCTATCTCGTCAACCACGGTACCTCTCCCAAATAAAACTCACCCTCACCCCAGAAGGTCAGCCTGTCGAAATAGGGAAACTCTCTAGAAATACGTACCCAAGAGGTGACTAACAGGGAGAAAGTCGGCCGTGATCATCAAGATGCCAACCACCGGAAGCAGCGGCCGATTTGTCTTTCGTTCACTCGTTCCGTACGTCGCGCGCCAGGCGGGAATCGCTGCAATACGCATCGGCGGCGGCCTCAAAGTGGACGGGACCAAAGAAGAGTGGATCCAGCAGATGGAGCAACGCGCCTCTCTAGCAGAAACACGGACGCCTGGGAAACATGTCATTGCATCCCTCACCAAGCAAGAAGCCGCCATTCTCGGGCACGACGGCCTCAAGGCCCTCATGCACGCCATCACCGAAGAACTCCAACTTCTCGACAACCAACGCGTAGGAGCCATCCACGTCGACGCCACCCACCTCCATATGCACGAGGTGTTCTCAATAGTCAATCCTGACCTATCATTGGCCATCTGCCATAACGAGCAACGCGTCCTCCGAAAACTTGCTCAAAAATGGGAAGCCCTCATCGGCGTACCTAACACCGCAGACTATTCTCGTATTTCTAGTGGATCGAAAGAATCTGAATCCTGGAGTCGACTTCCATCTTTCGCTGCCTACGTACAAATCGCGGGAAAGCTTCTCCACATAGAAACAAGTACCGGACCTCAAGACTACCTTGAACGATGGGCTCGCCTTGGAATTTGGTATAGTCCTACCACACAAGGTGGCGTCCTCGCCACAATCGATGACAACCACAAAGTTATTCGGGCAAAAGCCTCTCTTGCTGGACTAACTCCACCACCTGAGTGGGATCTAGCCGACAATCGAAATATCCTACTCCACCCTTCAGGGTATCAACGCGCGATAATCGCTGCAAAGAACCGCCTTTTTATGACGGAACCCACCTATAGACAATTCCTCAAAGAACGTGCGGAATGGGACGAAACCGGCGTCGCCCGAGGTCGGGCGACACGAGACGCGCTGCGCGCAGAGCGAGTTGCGTTTGACCTGGATGGCCGGGTGCCCCGGCCAGATTGGGAGGAACTCGAAGCGGCAATAATAGCTCGGATTTTCGCGCCCGTCCGGGTTGCCATGTTGGCACGCCACGCCGCAGCAAAAAAAGACATTGCCGACCACCGCCCAGATGCATCTTATGGTCGATGGTTACGAAATCTTGCCCGTTCCGGTGACGTCGCGGCTGGTCTCGTTTTAGCTCGTGGCCGCGTTCTTAACGCGGCCACGCCCAGCACCGAATTTTCCGTCGCGGCGTCGGCTTCCCACGCCTCCGCCGCGACGGAAAAACCGTCGACTCGCGAAGCGAATGTACCATCTACTCAAATCGCTCAAGCAACGCCCTTAGAAGAAATTGTACGCAGCCAGACCCTCGCCGGCGCTCGCCTTACCCCAACGATCATAAACCTCCAACGAGCCCAGTACCTTGTCCAACTATCATTGTATCTTAAACCGAAAGACGATCCTCGTCGGAATGCCGCAATTGCTGTAATCGAAGCTCCTGGATTCGACCATATAGTCATCATGGCGCAAGATGACGCCGAAGACGAAAAGCATGCGACCGCGCTTTTCGATGCCCTACACGAACAACAAGCCCGCCGTACGGCGAAATATGCGACCATTTCGCCAACTCTTGACGATCCTCTCGACCAAGAATTTAGCCCCGAAATTTCGGCCGCTCGCGCTGAGCAAATACTCAGCGCGAGCGGCAAAGACCCTGTGTTTGCCATCTTTGAACCAAAATTGTTTTCCGCATCGAAAGGGACCTTGCAATCCGGTCTCCCTGCTAATATGTCGGCCCATATTCCGAAGCTCCCTAACGATGTTCCCATATCCTCCTGGAGTATCGCTCTCGACGCAATCGATGCAGAAGAACAACGTAAACTCACCCAATTAAAGCAATCTGCTACATCTGGATCCTTTGCTCAATTCCAATCCATCATTGCCTTGAATACATTGACAAAACGAGCTCAAGTCAACATCGTAGAACACCAACACTTTGCCCTTGCCGGGGACCTCCAAATCGCACCCGAAAAGCTCTATCGTTCTGACGGATCACGCTTTGAATACGATCGCATTCAACGAACCATCGCATCCATCGAAATCGTACAAACCACCGACCCGGCGCGGGGTGCGATGGTTTTTGCTGGAACCTCGCGACTTCCATCCTTTTTTGCTGCTCCTGAAAGTTACGAATTTACCCCTCTGACTGGTGTCCACGGGGACTCAATGAAAATCGCGATACTCGCCGCCGAGCGTCGATGGGGCAAGGTCAACCTTCACGGCAACGGCACTTTTATGCGATCGGCAATCCAGGCTGCCGCGGAGCTAGGCGTGCCTGTTTCTAACCCTGAATTGCAAGAAAAATGGCGTGCAGCACGAGACGCGTTCGAACGCCAACAAAACGCCCAAGCGAAGGAATTCCAACTCTTCCAAAAGGCCGCCTTGGATCCCAACCAGCAGGCAGTTATTTCCGTATTTGGCCGTGAGGTTCAGCTACTCATAGAAAGCGACCTAGCAGACACCTCTACTCGCACAACGGCGCACGTGCTCCTGCGTGGTGTTGTAACTCGTGACGATACCACTTTTGTGGTATTTGAAGCCGAGTCTGGACGTTTGCAAATGTTACAGATGACCGACGAAATCCGAGCAAACCAATCCCTTCAATTAGCCCTAAAAGCTCCGGTATTTGGAACTGGATTTGCGATCACAACTGGCGGATACACACCTCTCGATATTGCTCGATCGATGGAGATACAAACCCAAATCGATATTTTGTCGATGGACCGAAAAATTCACGCTCGGGTCCTTCTAAACACCCAGGTCAAATTCGATCAGCAAGAACAAACGCAGGCCCTTCCGATCGACGTCTCGCTAGATAGCGAAGTTGAAGACATTTCCCTCTTGGCAGAAGTCGAAGCCCTCCGGAAAAAGAAGGCCCAGGCCGCTCTCGCGGCCATGCAGTTGGCCGCAACAAACGCTCTCGAAGCTGCGACGCGAGAAGATGCGCGCGAGCTAGACCAGTCGCGTCAGCACGGTCGTGGGCTTTCGCGCGATATAGAACGCGACGAAATGACCCACTAGCGCCAGATTTTCTCCTAAAACCAGACATTCTCCCCAATCTCCGCAGGGAGAGAATGGGGAGACATCGAACCTATTTCTATCACTAGACAGGAGTAGGAATATGGCTTCGCCCAACCCCACCGAGACGGCCTCCCTCATTGGATTGACGGGAACGGATGCTGCAAAATACGTTACTCTTTATCAAAAGCATCTCCCGAAGAATGTCCATCCCTTCTTGATACGGGATGTCCTCAATCACGCCGTACAAAACCCGGACGAAGAATTCTACATAAGTAAGGAAGACCTCGACAAAGGAGGATTGACCCTCTATCGAGCCGTTAGCCAAGCCGTATCTCAAGAAATGAATGAGCGCCGATTCGGCGAGGCGCGAACGAGCATATCTTCAAGCACACTCTTAAAAACGCTTCAGGTTCTGGATCCGAAAAAAGTCAGTCCCGAACGGACGGCCGTGCTCGCCAACCTGATCGATCTGCAGAATCCAGAAGCCAAATATGTCGTGTCAAAAGTCCAGCCCTTAACCGACACAGACATTGAGAAATTGATTGGGGAACTGGAAGCAGGTCGACGTGATACGAAGTATTTCAGCGTGGTTCCATCGCCCAATTCTCGGCCAAATATGACAGAAGAAGAACAGGAATCTCTCCGAAGCGCCTTGGATGCCGTTCTAGCCGGCCCGGAACCCAACTGGACAAAATTCAACGCCGTTGTTCAATCACGTGGATTCATCGTCGTTCCTGGAACGACGACCGACACCAAGACCAACCAGGTCAAAGCAACGGCAACTCTTGATCGCATGGGCACCGATGGTAAGTCGGTAGGATTTGGGATATCGATGTCTGGTCTCCTCGGCGAAAAACGCGGGATGGGGAAGATTCAATCGTTGTTGGGAGTATTCGAAAAAGACCAAGAAGAAACAAATCAACGCGCACTGGAAAAAGCACAGAATGACCACGACGAAGAACTAAAAAAAGCCGCCCAACTCGCCGCAGACGCAGCCATCAAAGAAGCTGCAGAAATCGCTGCGCAAGCTATAAAAGAAGCCAATAAGGCAGAGGCCCAGGCCGGAAAAGAAGCCGCTGAGGCAGAGGCCCAAGCGAAAGAAAAAGTCGCCATAAACCAGCAAATTGACGCGATCTTGGACTCATCGGCCGAAGAGTTGGAAGAGCTATCTAACAAGGTTACGAAGCTCTACGGGACATTCGCTGAAACCCCAGAAATGACCGATGACGAGAAAATTAAAGCGGCTATTCAGAGGTCGAACCTTTCCCAAAGCGGAGCAGCCCTTAGCAATTTCCGTGACGCACATAAAGCAATCGACTCCACCTTTGACGAGAAGCAATCCAAAATTCTCTATACCTACTCAAACGAGCAACTAGCAGATCTGAATAGAAACTTCGCAAAACAACTCGGGGATCTGCCCGCCACCGACGCAATGTCGGCCGATGAAAAAACACTCATTGCTGAACAAAAAACAAAGCTCACCACTCGCACGGCCGCTATCGATCAGTTATTTGAAGCTCGCAATACCATTCGTAGAACATTCGCGGATATACCGAACTTTGCCCCATTAGAAGCAAGCAACGAATCGGAAGAAAACGAATCACTGGAAACTGGAGTCGGCGGCATCAGTGGGCCGGAGAATAGTTCTGGCACTGAGGCAGAAAAGCTCTATCAATCAGACTGGCAAAAAGCACTCAGCTCCTATAATGCCGAAGCCAAGATGAAGAAAAGCGCCATTATTAGTGCCGGCGAAGAGGGCCCCGACCGCGATAACGCCCTGCTAAAAATGGTGCTCGAAGATGCCCGTGCTCGCGCCCAAATCAATATTCGCTATCATCCCAATTTTGCGCTGACAGACGACATCACAAAAGCCCCAATCAAGCAGTACCGCTCCGCTGGCAGTCGCTTTGAATTCGATCATTTTCAACTACAAGTCGCCAAAATGGTGCTTCTTGATATGAAGGATAAGCGACTTGGGCAGGCAGTATTTATTGGCGGACACGAAATTGACGTACCAGCCTTCTATGCAGTCAACAACCAGTTTAAATTCACGGCTGCAAACAACGCCCAACCTGACACCATCAAGCTGGCGGTTCTCGCGGCGAATGATCGATGGGGCTGTGTTACTATCACTCCTGATAGCAATAAGGCATTCCAGAGGGCCGCTATCAAGGCGGCTGTCGAATTGGGCCTTCCAATCACAAATCCTGAACTCCAGAAACAGTACCAACAAGAACTAGCAGCATATCAGAAAACTTTTGCGAAGAAGGAAGCTGACTATGCAAAAGACCTAAAAACCACTTCGCCCGATCAGCGTTTGACTATGGTCGCCTTTAATCGGCAGTCCACCAAAATTGATATGGCGAAAATGGAAAAATCCCCACGAGCAAGCACCGATTATCTCGTTCGTGGCAAGTTTGAAAAAGAGGGCAAGTCATTCATTGTGCTCGAAAGCCTCGATATTAAAGGAACACTAAAAATCCTGGAATCCAAGCCGCTCAAAGTTCTTGAAGCCACTCCTGAACTTCTGGCTAACGGCAGTGTCCAGGATGCCCTTGACAACGGAATCCACGATAATTGCGGTATCGCGTTAACGGCCGGCGGCGACAAGCCAGCCGAGATCAACTTGTCCAAAACCGTTGCAACTCATCTCAATAATAGAGCCGTAGCAATCACAGCTTCACGCGACAAAATTCTCGCAGCTGAAAAAATGGAAGTTAAAGGAAAGCAGCCAGAAAAAGACGGAGGCAAAAACGGCAAAAAACCCCAAAATCAAAGAGGCAAGAAACGCCCAGGTCAGGACCAAGACCAAGGTTCCGAGCATTAACAAATCGTGATTCTTCCAAAACGTCCGGCTATCGTCGAGCATTTCATTAAAGGGATTTGTGATAGCCGGACTTGGGTCTTTTCTCTCCTCGTGCTTCTCGCACTCATAGTAACCGGCGAGATACTGACTCATTTTGTCGAGCCGCACATTCGCTATAACAAAACGGCATCTATGCCCCTAGGATTCTATTGGGACGGTCCAGTTGGCATAAATCTCGCACGCGGCGATCTCGTCTTTTTTTGTCCATCGCCTGAAATTATTAGCCGTGGATTAGCCGTCGGCATCCATTCTGTAAATGGTGAGGAATGTCCAACCCATACGGCATCCTTTCTTAAGCGAATCATAGCAATACCAGGAGACTTGGTTGACACCCGTAAGGGCGACATTCGAGTCAACGGAAAAGTAATACCACGATCGACACCTATCAGCGGACCACGCGGCCGCCTCCTTCAATCAATCCTTCCGCAAACTTACAAAGTCGCACCAAACCAGGCTTGGGGAATTTCTGAAGACCCCTTTGGCTATGACAGTCGATATTACGGAAGTTTCCAACCCATAGGTCGAGCATATCCCCTCATTACTTGGAAAGCCCACTCACTATGATCGTCGTCATCGCAGAAAAGCCATCACAAACTCGCGAACTTTCGATCGTTTTGCTTCCTAATGGTTTTGAGGAAATCAAGTACGCACGCAGCGGAAAAACACTTGAGGGTGAGGAGCTTGTTATAGTGACGGCTCGGGGACATCTCTACCGATTGGCCGATCCTGACGAATACGGCGATCCGACCATGAAAAAATGGTCAAAAAAAACTCTCCCTTGGCTCCCGCAAGAGTGTCGAATAGTCCCAGTCGAGGCAGAAGCGGATCGTATTAAGACCATCAATCACTGGCTACAACGTCCTGATGTTTCTGAAATATGCCTGGCTAGCGATCCTGACCGAGAAGGCCAAACCCTCGGTCAAGATATTCTTGATCATGCCCAAATTGGAAACGTCAAAGTCACCCGCCTATGGTCCAATTCGTACGAACCGACCGATCTCAAAGCAGCCTGGGATGCGCGTCGATCTAACAACGACGATGAATATCAATTCTTATCAATTGTTGGCAACTGCCGTCGAGAAATGGACCAACTGCTCGGCATAAACGGAACACGCTGGTTGTCTCTAGACGCTCGCGAAAAAGGTCACAGCCACGAACAAATATACGCTTATGGTCGAGTCCAAACGACAACTCTAGCATTTGTAGTCGATCGTGAACGTGAGCGCAGCTCCTTCGTTCCAAAACAATTCTTTGTAGTCGCAGCCCTATTTAGCCATGAAAAGTACCCTACCGAGAACGAACTTGTCGGTATGTGGAAACCCCCAGAAAACACCATCGGCATCGATGAAGACAAGCGCCTATTCGATCGAGAAGTCGGTGAAAAAGTCGTTGCTGACATAAAGAATTTACCTGGCTACGTTCAGAGCGTTCTACGAACCGATGTTCCGGAACGGCCTGTACTTCCGCATAAAATGGTTAGCCTCCAGGCCGAAGCCAGCCGTCGTCATGGCATGACCGCGGCCGAAACCATGAAGGCCGCGCAGGCACTCTACGAACGAGGACTCATTTCCTACCCTGGTACCTCGTCGCGTCTCTTGCCCGATAGTATGGTCGTAAAAGTCCCGGATATTCTGACCGCGATAGGACACACACATGGCGGTCTGGTACCATTTTTGCCTCAAACCGACATCAAATATGCCAAGAATGTCTTTGTTCCCGAATCAGATATTGGGGCCAGCCATAGTGCCATCATCCCCACACGAAAAGGGCTTGCTTCATCGGATCCTTCTTGGACGATCGATGAAAAACGTGTTTATGACATCGTCGCTCGTACCTTTGTCGCCAACCTGCTGCCGGATAAAATCACCTCCAAAGTTGCCATTACTTTCAATGTTGCCGGCCACATCTTTGATGCCTCGCGATCAATGTTGAAAACGTCGGGTTGGGAAGCGGCACTTCCTCCTTCAAAGAGCAACGAGAAAAAACTTCAGCCACTATCGGCATTCTGGTCTCAAATCACCGCCGAAGAGCCAATCTACTGTGAGGAAGCTGCTGTTAAAGAACGCGCGACATCTCCGCCAAGCGCCTTTACCGAAGCTACATTACTCGAAGCTATGGAAGAAGCCCACAAACGCGTCAATGACGACGCTCTCCGTGTGGTCCTTCAAAAGGAAGGCGGCATCGGCACAGCAAGAACGCGTGGAGAAATATTGGACAACCTCTTTGAAAAGAACCTCCTTCTACGAGATGGACGCAAAATTCTCTCTACGGAAGCTGGTCGAGACGAGGTCGACTCCCTACCCGCCTCTCTGAAAACAGCCGATTTCACTGCGCAAACAGAGCATCTCATGCTCGAAATGAGATCAAGTGGCGATCGCAAATTTTTCCGCGAACAATCCTATGATATCGTACGGCGCATGATCGCTGAAGTCCGATTCGTACCATCGCGTACGAGAGCACCCGTCGACCCCAAAACAACAAAACGTAAAGCCTCCAGTGCTGGTGGGGCACAACAAGCCATTCGGGTTGGCGGAAAAGGACAAATAAGCGGATCGAAATCGAGTCCACCGGGTGCCGGCGGCTTCCCTCGTGGCAACCCTAAAACGATTTGAGTTTCCGTTCAAGCAACGAGCGATGATAGAATAACAACGATACCATTCCTATTCAGGGATGTTGCGAAAGGATAGGGAATGGCCACGTTAGCCTTGCGAAAATACCAAGAAGAGGCATTAACAGCCATCCGCGAAGCGCGCGGAACCGACGGCAAGCCCGGATATAAAATTCGTCGGGCACTTGTTGTGTTAGCAACGGGACTCGGGAAGACAGTTGTGATGGCTTCGCTGCCGAGTTTTTTGAGTCTCAAACGTGGCAATGAAGCTTTGATGATACTGGCTCATCGCGATGAGCTCATCAGCCAGACCGTCGAAAAAGTCCACAAGATGGACCCCACGCTTAAAATCGGCGTCGAAAAGTCGTCAAAGAAAGCCGACAATGACTGCGACGTGATTGTCGCGTCAGTCCAAACCCTCAAAGGACCGCGCTTGGATGATTTCGTACGAGCTTTCACTAGCAAAATTGCCGTAATCGCTATCGACGAAGCTCATCACGCAGTAGCATCTGGATATCAATCAATTGTCGCGTCATTTCCTGGAGCATTCATCATTGGAGTTACGGCCACACCACGCCGTGGTGACCAGGTTGGTCTTGGCGAAGCATTCGACAAGATCGTCATTCACCGCGATCTAGAATGGGGTATTGAACACGGTTACCTCGTACCACTCAAATCATTTATTACCAAGTCGGATATCGACCTAGGTGGAGTCGCTTCGCGCGGTGGAGATTTCGCCAAGAACGAACTCGATAAAGCCATTAACACCAGCAAACGAAATTCGTTGATCGTCCAGACCTTCTTGCAACACGTATCGACAAAAAAGGGACTTGTGTTTTGCGCGACTGTCGCTCATGCAATGTCCGTAACGGCTGAGTTTAATCGGCGCGGAATCAATTCAGCTTGCGCTTCGGCCAATACACCTGACGATCAACGAAAGCAAATTGTCGAAGATTTCCGTAATGGGAACATCCAGGTGCTCGTAAATTGCGGATTATACACAGAAGGCTTTGACGTACCTAGTGTTGACTTCATTATTAACGCACGACCCACTAAATCACCCGCACTCTACGCACAAATCGTTGGTCGTTGTCTACGACCATTAGATGAATGTGCTGGTGAAATTTCTCGACTTGATGACCCTAAAGCCCGTTGTTCTGTCATCCTACGCAGCAAAAAACCCGAAGCCACTGTTATCGACATTCTCGATGGCACACCTCGACCAGGATTGCAAACGCTACCTACGTTGTGGGGATTGCCTTCTAGTTTTGATACTAAAGGTGGAGACGTCCGAGCCGCCGTCAAGAAATTCATGCAAGTCGCCGCTCGCAATCCTGTGGCTGCAAGTGCTGCGCTTTCGATGGAAGAGTTTGAAGTCGAACTTCAAAAGATCGACGCCTTCGCTCCTCCAATTCCCGACAAAATCGTCCTCGAATCATCGAAACACAACTGGTTGGTCATCCCTGGAGACGGATACCGCCTCTCCTTACCACCGGCATACGTCCCACTCGGAACGTCTCCTGAAGAATTGTCAAATGTCCGTCGCGAAGTAGGCCGACTTATTCGAAACGCTCAGCAAGCCGGCGAACGAGATCCAATCCGTACAGTCGAAGATCAGCTCGGCAAGCAAATCGCGACGGTCGAAGAATGGGTCGAGATTTTCCCAACCTTATTGGAGCGATTCGAGACCAAAGTCTACCAAAATGTCTTTCACGGAACCAAGCCTCCAACTGAACGATCGAGGGTAATTGCTGATGTACCTGATCGTATGGACGCCTTTAGTGCTGCTGATGAATGGCTCATTTCAAACCGTCGCGATTTTCTTCAAATCACCGATCGTAGTGCTGCATGGCGCTCGGACGTCATTTCGTCTGGTCAGAAGAGTATGCTAAGCCGCCAATTCAAAGTACCTAAAGCATTGCTTCCGGCAACGAAAGGTGAAGCGCACGATCTCATTAATCGTCTCAAAAACGAGCAGCCGAGCGTCCTTCAAGCCCGTCCACAATTTCGAAAATTTCCGCCAAAACGAAAGTCAAGTGCGGCCTAACAGTTGCGCTCAACAACGTGTAGATCGTTTCCATATTGAACCATAATGTGACATCATAACTACACTATGAATCTGATTTTTGGTTTCTTAATGGGTTCGGTTCTTGGCTCGTTTTTCAGCAAGTTGTTCCGTCTTTTTTCATCAAATAAGCATGCTGGAACCAATGATCCCGATGCGGCCTCGATCGCTGCTCAAGCGCAATTGGATCAGGCAGCCTTCGAGCTTGGAGCCGAACGAGCGGAAGACATGATGGAATACATTGCAGTGGCAAAATGGTTCACTATGTCATCGTACAGCAAAGACAAATGGCGCGGCGCACTGCCTGGCCAGCTACAAGGCTTTGCCTCGTTCACCATATGGTCCTTTCTCTTTCGGATTGTCGCTTGCGCTGCATATGCGTTTGGCGCACTTGAAATAAGCAAAGTGCTTGCCGCGTCTGAACATTGGAACGCTACAACCCTGGCATGGCAATTCGTGCTTCCGGTAATCCTATATACAACACTTATAGGTCGCACCCGCTGGCTACTTTCTTGGTTCTTTGTTCCAATTTCGCTTGCCTATGGATTGACCCGCTACCGCACCCTTGCAAAAACCGGCGAATATGGCGCCATCGCCATCGGCATGCATAGTTATCCCGTCTTACTTTCGTACGGAACACTTTTGGGTGTCGCACTCGCCTGGATGACCGGCCAACATGGACAGACATCCTATTCATTAATCGTGATTTTGAGCTGTGCATCCGTCTTTACGCTCGTTGCAGCAGCTGTTCTCGGACTGGTCCCACGTGTCTTGTTTAACCGCGGAAAGTATCGTGTCTGGTCTACCAGCGACGCCTTCCGCTCCACAGCGTCCTTGAAGGTAGCCCCTAATCCCTCGAATACATTCTCAAATACTCGTGACAACGCTGTCAGCAAATCTCAAGGCACCCACATAATTAACGACTATCGTAAAGATGTCGATCATGCCCTGTCAACCGTTCGTCCCTATGATGACCCCGGCGATGCTGTATTCAAAGGAGACATCATCCTCAATCTTTTGGAAGCAAAAGAGCAATTACTGATAACGTGGAAGCATAATCTGGAACACCAACATCCCTCAAATAATGGCCTTACCGATGATCAACAATTCGCAAAGCGGCAAGTACTCTGGGAAAAAGAAGGTCAGCTACGAGCTGAAAGCGACGCCTATTATACGGTGCTATATCAGAAGAGCCTAGAGCCTACATCTTCCTCAACGATCGCAGCTCCTATCTCAAGTGGGTCCAAGATGCCAAATCTCACGAGAGAAACCTCGGCTGTAGCATATACCGACCTCGCCGACATTCCGATCTTTCGCTGGGATAGCGCTTTCCCGACCATCGATGGGCATCCAGGCGACATAGAGCCACAACTGATGAAAGACGATGACGGCACTTTCCACTTTGATAGCTTCCTGCCACTCCGTCCGCCAACCGCCGAATAAAAGCTCTTAAACACGCGACACTTCGAACGCGAAGATTTGTTTCCGCTGTATCTCAAGCCGTCGCTTTCGGCCCGCGCTCATGCGAGCGAGCCGGAAGCGACGGCTTCTTCCGTCCTAGGGATGAGCATCTGTGTAAAGCTCATAATATGATCCCTACATCGCACTGGATAGCCTCTTGGCCCATAACGCTAACCAATTATCACTTTTTGCCGAAATCAGCCGCCAGCGCAAAGCTCGGCTTATCCCATATTCCAATATCCCCGCAGTCCGAGGAATCGAGACTTGCCCTTCGTCGTCAATCACTCCCTTTCAAAGGAAGGCCAATTTTGGCCTTGGCGCCCCTCTTGGGTAGACGACTTCGCTTGTCCGTGCTCCTATATGTGTAAAAGAGCACTTCTTTTTATGGGGAGAAGGAATATGGGGAGAGATTACCCAACCTATCCCCATCGCCACATCCCGACGAACATACGAAAGGTTTTATTATGTCTTGGAAAACGATCCGCGTCGGCGGAGTCTCACTCAACCTGGAACAGCCTGATCCCACCAAAATCACGTTTGTCGGATCGCGTCGCAAGGACATCCCTGACGAAGTGTACGCCGAAATGGAAGTGGCGTATTCGGCAATCGCCCGGGCCTTAGTCGCTAAAGGAATCACCGTCGTTTCTGGTGGCGCCGATGGCATGGACCAACTCGCTGAAAAGGCGTTCCAAAAGTACGAAAAATCATTCGGTGCCAACGTAATCTCATATCGCACCGAACGCCGACCCAATATGCCCCACTTCGTCCGAGCCCTCGATCCCGAAACTTACGCTAAAGCCGAGCGCATGGTTGCTGCAATCCACCCCGCTTGGGAGTTCGTGAAGCCCGAGCACCGCCCACTCCATGCCCGCAATATGGCTCAGGTTCTTGGCGATGATCTCCTCCACCCGACAAGCATGCTCGTCTGCTGGGCAGAACCAAAAGGTGTTTCCATCGAGGGCGGCACCCGGTCAGCATACGAATTGTCGAAAATCGTCCATGGCGGCGAAAAGACATTTAACCTTGCGACTCGCGACGGTCAACGCGGATTTGCCGACGAACTCCGAGCCCTCGGTATTCCGATCGAGCGAGGATCCTGGTATCCACGCGAAGCTTTAACTCTCAGCAAACATGCCGAAACCCTCCTTGCCGAAGGTCATAGCCGTATCGGAATCGCCATTCCCGTCGGCATCCGCGGCACAATCACCAACGCTGAAAGCGAAAGTTTGCGAGCCAAACACGCCGAAGCGCTTGCTCTCGCCAAGCTCTCTGATGAGCCATCGATCATTGGCGATGCTTGGGAGAATCGCGTCGTTCTTATCGCCGTCCCTGTTCACGCACGCGACGAGCAAGGCCGCCGAGATCTGTTTGAACAGCTAGACACGATCGCGAAATCCAACGGACTTTCTCGCATCGTACTCCCGTTCGAGGATATCGAACCTAATCGAAACCTTTTCAAAGACGCTCAACAGATATTGGGTGACAATATCCTTGATTCTGCGTTCACATTCGCATCGATACCAGACACACAACGCGGCAATTTCAGTACCGAAAAAACAAAGGTTATCAGCAAAACACCCGCCATCGACCTTGGTCGCTAAGTCTATCCCTGTGATACAAAAAAAGAGGCTGCCGCGAGGCGGCCTCTTTTTTTTAGACCAGTGTCCGTAACGTAAACCCTGCGGCTTCAATGATCGCCAAGTCCACTTTCCACCGAATCTGGCTCCGCTTTTTCCAACAATCAAACGCCGTATTTACATGATACTCAACATCTCGGTCGGTCCAGCCCCGTATAGCGCCGAGATGAGATGCCGCTGCCTCTCCAAAACCATTGCTTAATGCAAACCCAATATGCGTTGTCGAATGACACGGACGACAAACCGCAATTATCCGCACTAATCGCTGTATGGCTTTTTCTTCGTCATAAGTAAATCGTTCGTGTGCATCTAACCTCGCAGCCTCTCCGCACAGTTCACACTGAAACTTCGCCCGCGCATATACATGCCGCCGCAGAATATTCCAATCCTTCGGAGCAATCGCTGCCCGTACATTGCGAAACCACGAACTTGACGGAATCATATCCACAACAAGTTCTCCGCCGGCCGTGCGATCTTCCCCAGGCAGCAATCCATCAATATTAAGTGCACGCATTACAGACGACTCAAAACCCACGACGCACCACGCATTCCGGACCCAACAAATCCATTTAATCCATGAAAAGCCTGCCCTACCATAATTCCATGTCCGGTAAGTAATAAACCAATACCAAAAACGATTCCTAAATCAGCAAGTAACCAACCAAGCCCAGCCAAATGTAAAATCAAATTCGTTAGTTTTCGAAAACCACAATCTCTTAATTTCGTAACCAGTCGATGCGTCCCTACTGAAAGAGGAATCACATCAATTAGTGGTATTTCCCGACCTAGCGAACGATAGTGAAGATGATCCAATTGTCTGGCCTTCGCCAAAGGATACACCGCATCTCTTCCCCAGGTTAACAAAAAACAAAACCAACGTAGGGCCATCCAGGACGGATTTGTCGAGCTCACACGTTGGCGATACTCGCTTGAAAAATAATTTGGATCGTTTCTGTTCACCTCACCAGTTTAGGCGCTTTGTGGTATTGAACGGAAACCTATACGGAATTCCCCCTTGTCCTCGATCGATATAGCGGATAACGATCCGCTAGCACCTCTAGTATCCGTCGATCCTCGACACTCAAGAACCCTCGCTCCAACGCTGCTGCGATATACGCTGCTATTATTGTCGCAGAACTTCTCGCCCCAGACGCGACAAGCAAAGTCCCAATCTCCCTACGCACCTCAGGATCAATAGCATTACTTGATTCTGTTAAAAATCGAATTCCTTGACTTGCTTCCGCGGCCGCAAGCATTTGCTCCTTAGTACCGAAATCAATTCCTACCTGCGTCCGATCAAAAACCGCACGACCGACTGCATGTGACCCTCCATGCGCCAGTATGATGGATGCGCTGTCCGCCTCGAAAAAGCGGGCCGCCTTATCGGATTGCCTAGAAATTGCAGCACACTGACCAAGCCTAGCGTATAAAAGATGATTGTCAGCTCCGGCCAGCAGTAACCCCTGTGCCGCTGCCACAAACGCGGGACACGAACTCACCGAAACCAATTCCTGATTCGACACTAAATCCCATTCTCGCCGACCAACCGTATCGGGACCTAATGCTGCCGCTATATCCCAAAACCCGGCAGCTAGAGGCAGGTTCCCATCATCTTCTTGAGCCATTGCCGCATGCTCGAATACGATCGCCAAGCGTGCGTGCATTGATCCCAAAACGATGCTAAAGAGAACATCGATGGCGACAAGATAAGGAAATATCGCTTTGAATCGTCGCGTAAACACGTTTGACACTCTGCCAAGCTACACGCTCTGCTAGAACATATCTACGACACTCCGCCTCTCGCAAACAGGCATAAAGCCTCCATTGTAGGCACAACGAACCTCCGTTTCCCCTAATATTGACGACAATATAATATAGAACGATGAGACGCGACTACTCGATGAAGAAATCCGCGCTTAAGCGTAAACCCTTTGCGTCCAAAGCCAAAGCTCCCATGCTTCGGCGTACCAAGCTCAAGGTGCAAACCGCGCTCAAGAAGACCGCGCTGCCTTCGCGTACTTCCCCCAAGGGTCTTGCTCTGACAACTATACATCAACCTACCCAAGACAAAGGTTTACGTCGGACTCCTCTCGCTAAGGACCCGAGAAACCTGGTCGCACAGGCTAAAGTCTACCATGACGAAGTTTTTGCTGCGTTTGGTGGTCAGTGCTATTGGTTTGCAGCTTGTGCAGATATTCGACCAGCCGATGACGCGGCCCACATCCTCACGAAAAACGAACTAGGTAAATATCGCTATCGTTCGGTCTGGTTCGCTCGACCAGCACATCGTTGCTGCCACGAACGCCAACACGCTGCTGTGTCTGGATATGTCTGGGCCCAGATCGACATCGACGCAGCTAAAGCTGCTCACGACGCAATTCCTGGAATCCGCGTAAAATTCTCCCTGAAACGAAACCTATAAGGGCAACCCTATTCCCTTCCTCGAATCAGCGCAATTCCAGCATAATATTCTTCCTGGGGGTTGACTCAACTCACACCCTGGTGTCTTATCCCTCGGCGGCATCTAAGGAAAGGACGCGAAGCGGCCCGTAAGTCGGTCCGTTGTGTCTAGCTATTCTACGACGTACCCTCCACTTTTCCTTAATCTCCACCGGAAGAATGTCCCATGGCGAGGACGGGCACTATGGCCCGAGTCCTTTGTCCGCTAGGCTGAGACTCGCAATCATTACGGCAGAGTATCCCGTGCTATGAGAGAAAGGGCGAAAAAGGATACTTAGCGAAGATTTGGCAAAGGGGACTCAATGAGGAGTGTGGAAGGCCAACCTACTCTATCTCCACACCTCTTCGCATGAGAAGATACTCCTTTAACGAAGAATCTCTGTCTACCGAGACCTTTTCGAACCCATGGGAGCTAACTGGGAACACCATCATGAGTGCAACAACTCGACTCAAATCTGTCCGTAACGAGCTTTCTGACTCTTCTCAGTCGGCGATTCAAAAAGCGTTCGAGGAGTTCGCGCGAGAAGCTGAAGTTCTCGAATCCCTCCAACAATATGCCGCAGAGATCGATTCATTTCGCGCACGTGGAATTTCTGAAGAGCGAATCGCCAATCGTCTTGCGATCGCCCTAAATACCGAACCCGATGCTATCCTTTCATTCTTACGGAGCCCGAAGGGTCGTCTTGATCATCCGGGCAATGTCACCGATACGAATCACCAACCAGATAGCCAGGTTCCCCCACCCGAACCTCGGTCTCGTAAAGAAGCGATTCAGCCATCCGCGTCAAAGTCTCGGGAATCGACAGCCCCTCCAGCACGAGTTCCAGCAAGCGACATTCGAAACGCCATTGAAGGCGTTATGAAACAACGCAAGATCAAGAGCTTTAAGCTGAATGACGAAACGACCGTTGGCGCGATCGTACAAATGGTCCCATCCCTGAATGGGCTCCAAAAACACGAACGCAACCGAAAAATCATCGACGCCTGCGCAGGCCGCAAAAACGGTCCAATCGTCATCTCGCACAATGGGAAGCGAGAAATCGGTTTAGCTGGATAGACAAGCCCCTAGTTCACCCCAAACCCGACGGCGCCGCCTGGCCCCGCCGGGTTTTTCTTTTTCCTAGCCAGGAAAATCGTTCATCCGTACCTTTGTGTAGTCTTTTTTTACAAAGGCAAATGCCACCCATCTGTCACTCGAACCGCATAAGCTCAAGTTAAGTACAGCGGTTTCCTCTCGCAATGTCACCAGCATTATAATGGCTTCAATGGAGAATCTTATGAGCAACACTAGTCGGATCGCCAATCGCGCAATAAATGTATCCCCCAACATCACCGCTGCAACACGGCCGGCTTCCCTTTCTGCCACTAGCGTCACGTCAATGCCCGACCCTTGGACCCCATATTTTGTGCTCAGCATCGCAGAGATGAAGCAACGTGCTGACATGAAGCAAACCTTCTTAAAGGAAGTTATGATCCGGGACGTCCACTACGGATCGCTTGGAAATAACAAAAAGCCGACGCTTCTGAAACCAGGGGCCGAGCTCTTACTCCACTCCATGGCTTTGACGTGGGAATTCACTGATGCCGAATCGCCCATTCGCGACTACACTGAAAGCACTGACGGAGAAGGTCTGGTTCTCTATCGTCGCGATTGTTTGGTATATCGCCAATGTGGCGATATACGCTTCCTCGTCGTCCGCGCACAGGGAACTTGCTCCTCAAGAGAAACGCAATACCGCTATCGCGAAATGAAGCGACTCTGCCCAACTTGCAAACAACCAGCATTAATCGTCAGCGATTATGCACCAGAATGGGTCTGTTGGGAGAAAAAAGGTGGATGCAAAGCAAAATTTCCCACTGGCGATCCCAGCATCGAAAACCAAGAAGTCGGACTGGAGTTAAATCCCAATCTCGCCGACTATGAAAACACGATCGAAAAAATGGCTGACAAACGAGCTCTGGTCGCTGCGGCACTCTTGGCTTGTGGGTGCAGCGATTTGTTTACGCAAGACATGGAGCATGCGATCATCCCTGCTACCGCAGAAACTCTCGCGACCATTCCTGAAGTCGTACAACCTCGTGATCTCGCTACTCCAGCTACCATAACCGTCAAGATGCCAATCGACCAGCCGCCGGAAAGCAGCACCATCACGACAACGGTTCTCGATCATCTCAAAGAGACGGTGTCACTCTATCACTCACGCGGTATTCCGCGTCAAATATTCGAAGACATGGTTTTTGCCCACTTGGGAGCGAAAAAAATCGAAGCCACCGCAACCACCAGCCAGGCGACCAATCTCCGTAACGCCGTTATGAGTTGGTCCGCTCCACCTCTTGATGAAATCAAACCGGCAGACATCAGCGCTGAGGCATTCTCTATCGCTATTCCTGATGCGCGAATCCGCGAAGCCTATCTCGAACAAATCGATCCAAATGCCATCTCTATCGCCGATCTCACTCAAGCGCAACGATCGTCTCTCGCATCTCTCGTTTATCAACAAGTTGCCGCATAGGTATAAACCTATCCTCTAGGCGTAGAAACGAGGAGAGATACCCCAAAACGAGAATATCCCCAACCGGCGGACTGCACGTTCCGCCGGTTTTTTCTATGCATGTGCTGAGGCGAATTACAATGCGTACCACGACAGACAATGGAAAAAATGGCTTCGATGTGATCGCCTATAGCACATATCGCCTATTTGCCGCATCGACAATTTTGTTGCGAACATTTCAAACCAATTGTGTCAACAGCCAAACCATCACCGTCGCCCAATCATCCCAAACGACATCGGCACAATGATCATTGCCATCTGCCGTTTTAACGGAGTCTAAATCGACATGCCAAAGCAAAAACTCAGCGATAAGCGAAAACGCGAAATTCGCGACGGCCCGGCAAACGCCCGCTATGGTCCGCCAACCATCAAAATGCCCGCAGACGCGAAAAATCTTCAAAAGATGACGATTAAAAAGATTCAGCTTTTGGCGGCTGCGGGTGTTGGTACTTCGTTTGCCGCCACCGAAGCTGCAGCTTGGCTCTTTCATTTTAGTCCGCGCCTCGCAGATTCGGAGTGGACAAAAGGTGTTTATTATCCTTGGGCGATTTACGTATGGCTCTGGAATTCCGTCGTTAACCACGCATCTATCAACACTCAACTCGCTTCTATGTGGCTATTTGTCATAATTAGCTGCGTAATTACCTTTGCATTCTACAAAGACGGCATTCGTAAGGCATATATCAAGCTCGGTCGTCATACAGACGAAATGGGCTCAGCTCGATGGGCAGATCCTAAGGAAGTAGAACATACGGGATTATTGCGAACCGACCCCCAAGCAGCCGGCATTTACGTGGGTGAATGGAGTGATCCCTTTACCGAAAAACGCGAATGGTTGCGTGACACACGAGATCGTCACGTTATGCTACTTGCACCAACGCGTTCAGGTAAAGGCGTATCAATCATTATCCCCACAATCCTCACATGGACCGGATCGATGGTCGTGAACGATCCTAAGGGCGAAAATTACGAGATATGCGCGCGTGCTCGAATCGAAATGGGCCAGTACGCACTCAAACATGATCCGGCTTGTACGGACGGTACCGGTGCAAAATTTAATCCTCTCGACGAAATCCGCAAAGGTACAGTCTACGATCTTCGAGACGCCATGCAACTCGCGATGTTCCTCGTCGATCCGCTCGGTCAGGGTATGGATACCGGCGGCGACAACGATCACTGGCGCAAAGTGGCTTGGTCGTTCTTAACTGGTGCTATTTTGCATATCGTTTACAGCCCACATCATCACGAAAAAACACTACACGCGCTAGACGCCTTTATCGATTCCGGTAGTCTGTCTCAAGACCAAGTGCTCGATGAAATGTACACAACCGAACATGATCCTGAATATAAATATGGTTGGCTCGATGCGAATAATCAGCGCGTTTGCACCCATCCAACAGTCGCTGCGTCTGCACGAGCGATGAAAGAGCGCCCACCAAATGAACGTGGGTCGGCGATGTCGTCAGCGAAAGGCTACACCCAACTCTACAAAGACGAAATTCTTGCCGAAAATACGTCGCGTTCAGATTTCTCCATTGATGACATCATGCACAATCCTAAGGGCGTCTCATTGTTTCTGGTCAACACACCTGAGGACATGGTTCGTATCCGCGGACACATGAGAATGATTATCAATTTAATCAACTCGCGATTCACCGGCAAAGATGCTATCGGCTACAATTGGGAAGTCAGCGACAAAGACAAAGGTAAAAAAGGCGCAAAAGCTGAGTTTAAACAAGTTAAGAACATCGCGAAAACATTGTTATTTTGTCAAGATGAATTTACGTCTACTCACGGAAAATTAGATACGTTCGCAAATAGTTTAGCGTTCCACGCAGGCTATGGTATTCGCTGTTTGATCGTCGCTCAGGACTATTCTCAACTTGAAGGAACGTACGGAGAATCAGGCGCCCAGGCGATTATGTCTAATATGCATACCAATATTTATTATGCGACAACGAACGACAAAACCGCTTCTCGTATTCAACAAATGCTCGGTACTATGACCTATATGAAAAAGGAAAAGAGCTACGGCAGCAAGGGTGGGGCTAAAACAATCTTCGCGCCACATAGCCGGCCGCTCATTTATGCCGATGAATTCATGCAGTTGCCAGAAGATGATGGAGTCGCTATTATCGCCGGAACTCCGCCGATTTATGTTCAAAAAATTCGGTATTATAACGAGCCGGCCTTTACGCGCCTTATCGCAAAGCCACCAGAAGCGTCACAGATTATCCCTCACGATGACCGTGCCATCAATGTCAAGCTAGCAACGCTTCAAAAGCAAAATGCGAAACGTATTGCCGATCGCAAATTACGAGCCAACGGCTACGCACCGAAAAACGAGAGCTTGCTCGACGATAAGGATGAAGCGGGCGTTCAGTCCGATACTGCACCGATGGGCCCGTATGACGGTCCAGCACCATTTGACGATGAAAGCCCAATCGGCTCTTTTGGTCCACAGCCAACACCACCAAAACCCTTTGTCCCTAAAGATCGCATGGACCGCGGCCTCGATCATCTGTTTGATGACGGTGAAGAGGATGCTGCTTAAATCATGAGTTCTTTAGTTCCAACCCCCCAACGATCTCCGTCTCGAACCGGCCTATCACTGGCGCGACCAACGTTGCGTCCAGATCCACTCGCACGTCGGCCCATAATCTCAGCAAACCCACGACCGCCGGCCAGTTCGGGACCACTTCCGAACAACGTGACCCCTCCGACTAACGTAACGCGGCCAAATACTCCGACTGCTTCTGCAGCCCGACCTCCGGCGCCCATTGAGCAACCATTCGTCCAACCTCGTCTTCAATCCGAGCTAACTCCTCAGGAACGCGCGCTCCAAACAAAACCTGCGATAGCCGCACCAGAAACACGTCCTCTGGCCACAACCGGGGGCATGACGCGACCAGCAAGTGGTTCACGAGCTGCCGCTCTTGCCAATGAACCGAATCCGACTGCTCAGCGCAATGAGGCGCGCATGGCCTTAGCTATGAAGCTTTTGCGCGAAATGGGTGCCGGAATTGCCAGCGCTCTCCTAGATCCAGACGTAACAGACATCGAGCGCAATACCGATGGTCGTACATGGATCACGAATGCCAGAACAGGTCAGAAAGAACTTCGAGGAGATGACGCAATTGACGACTGGGGCGCCCTGAATCTCATTGGCACTATCGCGGCCCTGGCTGAAGAAGGGCGTAAGGACGAAATCACCCGCGAATCACCCCATCTCGAAACGACTATCCCTGAAGTATTCCCGAATATGCCTGGAAGTGGCTGCCGCTTTACCGCCACTATCCCCCCTCAAGCAAAACGACCCATGTTTTCGATCAGAAAACCGTCGGGTTTTATCTTTTCGCTAACGGACTATCTCGACGACTCGATGATCACCACATCGCAATTCAACTATCTCCGAGAATCTGTCGAATTACGTCACAATTTCGCGATCGTTGGAGAGACCGGCTCCGGTAAAACCAGTTTTGCCAAAGCCGTTCTCAAAGAAATGTCTGAAACGGCTGGATCTGGGGAGCGTTTTGCCATTATCGAGGACACCCCTGAACTCGTCTGTACTGCGCCTCGACATTACAATCACTATACCGTTCCGCATTTGGGCATCGATTTCCGTCAATGCCTCAAAGCTGCACTCCGCTATACCCCAACCAGAATCTGTGTTGGTGAACTCCGAGTCGAAGGTGCCTACGACCTCCTGGACACATGGAGCACTGGGCACAAGGGTGGCTTGGTTACCTATCATGCTGGCGGCCCAATTGAAGCACTGGAACGCATCCGAAAAATGGCGACACGAGACGGAAATATCCCCGATCGTCAAGATATTGTGAACGCAATCAACACCATTATCGTCGTCACTAAACGTCCAAAAGAGAAGCGGATCATAAAAATTTACAAACTGATGCTTGCGACCGAACGCGACTTTAACGTCAGGGAGATATTCTAGCCCTAGGTGTCATCTATCCCCTGTAGGGACTTTAGGGACATATGGGAGGAGCTTTCCCCAAAACTGGGAAAAAGGGGAGAAGTACGGTTTGCATCGTACATCCTTCTCACTTCTTTTCCTTGAGGATATTATGAAGACAGTAGCTATCTCCCGCAAGCTCGGCATGTCGTTGTCGATTGCAGCTCTTTTCCTAGTTGTCGCCCCCGCAGCAGCAATGGCCTCCTCGGCCGGAGTATCGGCCGACGAACTCGGTATCGGTGCCCATATCACCAGCCTCCTCAACGTCATCACCGGTCCAATCGCTAAGCTCATCGCCGCGATCATGGTTGTTCTCGGCATCATCCTCATGAGCCGTGGCCACGACATGGGCGAAGGCGTCAAGACGATCGGCACCATTGCGCTCGGCGTCGGTGTACTCATCGGTCTCGGCAACATTCTCGGTAAGATCGGTTCTAGCGCTTCGGATTCTTCTGGATCGCTCATTCCGATGCTCGCAACACACGCTGCAATCGTTTCGCAACACGCAACTCTTCTCGTCAAGTAACTCACAACCGAAGAGAGAGGGCTAGGACGCCGATTTCCGTCGGCGTCCTAATACACTTTAATGAATAACGCCTACGACCAGTATGCCCCAGATGAAATTTCGATGCGTGCGCCGCTGTATAGCCCCGACACCCTCTTTGGTATGGAGCCTTTCCTCGCAAAGGTATTCATCGCGGGCGCGGCGGCTATGATTCTCATCTTTCAAACACAACTATCTATCGGCGTTGCCATGCTGATTATCGGCCTTGGCATTCCCTGGTTGCGCAAACAGGGAAAAGTTGACCCCCAATGGTCTTCGGTTGTTATTCGATCCATGCTCCTTCAGGAATTTTACCCCGCAACATCCTACGCAACCGTCAAACGCCCAAAATTTCGCCAGCAACAGCGCATTAAGAGGTCTTCGTGAGCATTCCATCACTCTTCCCGGTTTCTGAATTCCGCGATAAATCCGCCGGCCTGGCCGACCTTCTACCATATGCTACGGATCTCGGAGACGGCGTTATCGGTAATGTCGACGGATCGTTTACTGTCGTTTATCAGATGCGCGGACCCGACCTGTCTTCTAGCGCTCCGCAGTTTCGTTTGTCGCATCACCTCCTATTTACCCGAGCCCTCAATAGTCTCACCGAGGGTTGGATGGTGCACACCTATCTGGGACGCGGCGCGATCTTAGAATACCCTTTAACCGGTGATTTTACGTCTCGAACTTCATGGCTAATCGAACAAGAGCGAATTGCCTCCTTTCAAAACGGCGCTAAGCGATATTTCAACGCGATGCATATCGCATTCACTTACACACCAGTCGACGCAAAATACCGACAAGCTGCGAAATTTTTTCGCGACTCCAGTGATGAAGAATCTCTTCCTGGCGATTTAGAACTAGAAATTTTTCTCACCGGACTACGAACCATCGAGGGTCTGTGTGGCCGGGCACTTCGTCTTCAGCGTCTTGACAAGCGATCAGTACACGTAGAAGGAGAAGGTAATGTCGAAATCGACGATCGCCTCAGCTTCTTCCACAAACAAATCGCCGGTGTTACGCAGGAAGTTCGCGCTTTACCACCCGATGCCGATTGGTCTGCTGCTGTCGCTCAAGTCGTTCGTACCGGCCTTCGCTTACGCGTTGCTGACGATCTCATTTCGGTCGTTACGATCGACGACGTGCCCGAAACCGCCCGCACCACCCTAATGCGCAAAATTTACGGTGTAGACCAAGTTTGCGACGTAATTATCCGTTGGATTGTCCGCGATGAAGAAAACATCGCAAGCGAAATGAAACTCCAACGCAAAAAGCTCTATGCAAAGCGTCAGGGCGTCGGCGAACAAATGATGAGCACCGGTTCTCCATTTATCGATGCTAACAAGGTCGGAGAAGCAAGCGACGTCAATCAGGCACTTGCCGATGCTGGTGCCGGAGAAGCGTATGGATACATTTCCTTTGCTATCGTTATGCGTCAACCGGTTGAGCGTTCAGAAGGCCGCGCCGGAGAACGTCGCGCCGCGAGAGACCTAGACGAAGCCACCGCCCGTGTTATGGCAGCCCTCCGCAGTTCAAAGTTTACGCCACGCAAAGAAGTCGAAAACCTTTTTGACGCTTGGGTAAGCACCCTGCCTGGAATGGGACATGCTCAGGTACGTAAAGGTATTACTGGTAGTCGTCCGCTCTCGTACATGTCGCCGATTACCTCTGTATGGGCAGGTAGCCTCCTTTCGCCATGTACTTTCTATCCTGTCGGATCCTCGGCACTCTCGTATGTCGCAACCGAAGGTCGCGCGCCCTTGGGCTTCAACCTTCACGTGCGCAACGTTGGACACGCACTTATTACCGGTGCAACCGGTGGCGGCAAATCAACGGCATTAGCCTTTATGATTGCGCAGCACGAACGCTACGGAAAGCGATCGCGACGCATTATTCTCGATCTTAATCGATCGATGGAAACCATGGTTCGGTCCATGGAGAATGGCGTCCATCTGGATTTCAGCGACGACAGTGTTCGACTTGCTCCTTTTGCCGACATCCGTGAACCCGGCGGCATGGAAAGAGCGCAAACCTTTGTTGCTTATCTCCTCTTCTGTAATGGCGTCAATTACGAACAACATCGCGCCGATGTATATGCCGCCCTCAAATCTATGGCGAACGGTAAAACGAAGCCATCGATGCTATCTCTATCCTCGGCCGCCTTTCTCAAAAGTAAAGTAAAAGACGTCCTCTTGCGGTACACTCGCGGCTCTGAGGGCGGTATGCTCGACGGAGAAGACGATATTTTCCCAGATGCCTCTACCATCTGTATCGAACTCGAACGCATCATGGCGATGGAAGACGCAATCAAAAAGCCTCTCCTTATCGCACTGATCAATCGTATCGAAAAGCTGTTTGATGGCCGTCCAACGCTATTTGTCCTTGACGAAGCCTGGAAAGCCCTCAACGACGAAATCCTCGGTGTTGTCATTGGCGAAAAGATCAAGACTGTTCGTAAAGCCAACGTCGCGATGGTTTTTGGAACGCAGTCGATCGCCGATCTAAATGGGCATCCGTTGGAAGCAACGCTCAAAGGCGCCGACGTCCCAACGAAAATCTTCACCAACAACCCAATGGCGCGCACCCCAGTCGTCGCAGAACTTCTCACATCGGTTGGACTTGAAGAATGGGAAATCGAAGATATCGCCGGCGCGACAATGGGTGAATACTACATTGCGAATCCTGATGGTCGCAGACTATTTTCCTTCGGTATGGGGCCGGTCACCCTCGCCTTCGTTGGCGCCAGTGACAAAGACAGTGTCGCTGAGATGAAAGCAATGATCCTTGAGGACAAGGCTTGTGTCTCAAAAACAGGACTCACACCCGAAAGACCTTGGCCAGCTCGCTGGATCGAGAAAAAAGTCAAGGGTCCTCACGCCCGCAAATGGGCTGACCTTTGGATCGCCGGTCCAAAAAATGACGGAGCGTTGCTGTATGGTGTTGCTCCGGGCTCCAACAAACCAACTCCTCAAAACGTTGCTCGCAACGGAAAGGTCGCATAATGAAGATCAATCACTCGGTAATCGGTACCCTCTTGTGTGCTACCCTATTTCTATCCTCAAACACAATCGCATCTGCACAGATGGTTGTGAGTGATCCTGTCACAGAAGCTGCGACCAACCTAAACAATACGATGAAAGCCACAAAGGTCGCGCTCGACGCGGGACACTGGGCCGACCAAATTCAAAAGTGGGAAACAGACGCCAAAAATTTTCAACAGCACATGGATCAGCTCAAAGGCATGCAAATGGTTGACCCCAACAAATGGGCTTCGCTGAAATCAGAATTTGCCACGATCGTAAAATCGCCGGCATATTTTGCACAAAGCGCCGACATGCAAAAGAAACTTCAGGCTCAATTTCAATCAATTTACCCAAGTTACAAGCCCACCGAAGACTATGTTGCGAATAGCAAAGCAATCCAGACGAGCACCCAAGGTGCTGCTGCAAACGCAATCGCCGCCTACGATAAAGAAGCAACAGCAATCACTGGGGAAAAGGCAAGTCTCGATCATATTACGGATTACAACCCCGCTACCGAAGCTGGGCAGATCAGTCTGCTTATCACACTAAACCGCCAAAATATCGAACAACTTCAAAAACTGCGCCTCGATTTAGCGGCTCAACGTTCGGATATGGGGCAATTTTACGGTCTTAAATCTAAAGCAGACTTCGATGCGATAACCGATCATCAAACGAAATGCACTACCGCGACGGTCGGGCTGCTTTACGCTAGAGTCCACACCGTACACCCCAACATCACTGAAGCTCAAGTGCAGCAATGGGTTGACGCTCATCCGAATCCAGACGCATGTCCCGTACATTAAAAGTCCTTGTCTTAACGCTCCTTGCGTTTTTCTGCATCGGCACCAGCGCTTTTGCTGCCCCTGACGGTTGGGGGCCAGCGGACCCTACTGGTCCACCCACTACAACGACATCCACGACGCTCGATGCCGGTGCAAAACTCTCTGCCAATCAGGCATCAAGTGTTATCAGTTGCGTCGCCGGTGGTGCTGGCGGCGCCGTAATCAATAAATTCATCAGTATCTTCACATTTAGCGGAAGTCCAATTCCTGCTGGCCTAAACCAAATGGCGAAATATTACGAAGGAGTATGTTTTAGTCTCGTTATTGCACTCATCATTATGCGCCTAACCATCACTGCTGCACGAGACGGCATTGATGGATTCATGGTAAACGCCTTTCATACGGCATTTGGGCCATCATTACTCTTTGCCGCTGGCATGTTTCTCATTGGCCCTGCTACCGCGGCCTCCACGACTGGAACTACAAATTTTCTTCCTTCGGTCTTGGTGGCAAATTCCGTTAAAACCGGCGGCGACATTGCGAAGGGATTTGCAGATAACAATTCCTATCTAACCGCAGCAGTACCCGCCGTAATTACGTCGCTAAATCTCACCGGGGCTATTACAAATGGAGATATTAGCGGCATCATGCAGGCGGGTTTATGTTCGGCGCAGGGTGTCGTCGTTGGCGCATCGCCAGCAGACCCCGATCCCTCCGACACCCAAGGCATGATTCAATCAGTAGCTCAAATTTTGGGGAATGCGTTTAAGATTGCACTTGCCGCAGTACCCGGGGTTAACGAACTCTTGTTCCTTACAATGCTCGCCAAGGTTATTGTCGCGCTGTATGTCCTTTGGATATTTGCCCGGCTTGGCTTTGAAGTCATGGCAATCTACCTCAGTAAAACCCTTCTCTTGCCAGTCGGACTTCTTTTCTTCGCGTTCGGCCAGCTCGAAATATTCAGCGGCCTCAAGGGCGCCTATATCCAAATGGTTATGCGTTATATGGCACGCGCTCTAACCCTAGCATTGCTTCTCCCCCTCTTTGTCGGCTTTTTCGCCGCCGCGGTCTGTATCGCAACCGACGCATCAGTCGTTCCGATCGCAGGAGATTTCGTCGGGCTCTTTGTCGTCCTTATCGCAGCAGCCCTCTTGGACTTCTTCCTTAAAGAGTATCAGAGTCTCGCCGGTCAATTCATTCAAGGCGGCGACGGCATGAGCGGACAGCAAATGGCTGGAGCCGTTGCTGGTGCGATGGCAAGCACAATGAAAACACTCAGCGGCGAACAATCGCAGCAAATTCAATCTGGCATGAAAGCGATTGCAGCGGCAATGCTTGGTGCTGGAGCCCCTGTCGGGGGAGTTGGCGGAGCCGGTGGCGGATCGCCTACCGGACCATCATCCAGCGGTGAGGGCGCAAATAGCATACCCGCAGAAGGAGAAGGGGCAGTCCCTGCCCCCGCTCCGCCAAGCGGCAACCCCAAAAATCCCACCGGCGGCATCGGGGGAACACCATCCAGCACCTCCGGAAGTCCAAGTTCCGACGGCGAAGAAGCCCTTCCGCCTCCAACTCCGAATCCATCGGCTCCAAGCAAACCTGCTCCCCCAACCCCAACCCCCGCACTTACGGCAAAAAAGGCTGCCAACGCAGTCGAAACAGCCGCAGTGTTTGCCCTTAGCGCTATCGGTCAAGACGCCAATGGACGAGGCCGCAATGCATCGCCAAACGGTGGCGGTAACAATCCATCGTCCGACGACGGCAGCAATCCATCTTCAGGCGGCGGCGGCGGTGGCGGTGGTGGAGACACCCCGTCCGACGACGGTACTCCGCCAGTCTCCCCACCACCAAGCAACTCGAAGGGAAAGAAGCGACAACGGCTAGCTCCTTTAGCCGGAGGTAAACAACGCCGGTATACGGAGCAGCAACAAGACGACGGTAGCTGGCTAGAAATCCCGACCGATCCAAACCAAACCGCCTTACCAACCCCCAAAAAACCTCCGGCCGACGATAACTAAAGCGACTATCCCAAAAAGCGACGATCTTCCGATCGCCGCTTTTTCTTTACCCTTACCAAACGCCTTGGAAGATTGTCTCCCTTTCCCTTTTTCTCGAATAATGGGAGGACATTTTTGAGGATATGCCAATTCTTTCCTCGTGTTGAACTTCATTAAAAAGCGCGCGGAGCAAACTCGCCCTCTCGATGGCGGAGCTTACGTAGTCGCTCCCGGTAAGCGCGTCTTCAATGACGCCCGCGCTCAGACGGAGGTTCGCTCCGCCAATGTGATGCGTCTCGCCTATGCCGCTTTCGCAATTGCGGCTCTCGCTATCGTTTGGGCTATTTGTGCCTCGAACAACCAGCGCCCCGTCCCGCATGTCATTCTCGTCCAAAATAACGGGCGATCTCTCGCCGTGCTTCCAATAAAAGACGACCCAACATTACGCGATGTGGTTGTTACGAAACAATTGACCAATATGGTCCATGCGCTCTTTACTCGCACCGGATCATACACCGCCGATCAATTCAATCTCAAAGGCGATGTTTCTCCATTATTAGTCACCAGCGATCCCTCCTATACCACTGTCAACTCCTATCTCGCAAACCCCGACAACAATCTCAAATTAGCAACGACCCTTGCGTCAGTTGAAATCGAAACACCGCTTAAACGCGCAAACGATTCATGGTATATTAAATGGGTTGTGACGATAACAAACCCCGACGGTCGGCATATTTCTAGCAAAAATTTCGACGTGACGGCCGTTACCAAATTCCGCAACTTAGATACGGTACTGGCACAAGATGCCAATCCGACTGGTCTAGAAGTAGTCGCCTTCCCATTCCAAACTTTTAGCGGTGGAACGGGTCAATGAACCCCATGCGCTTCGTCATCAGTGCTACTGTCATCTTGTTTGCAAGTTTCGCTGTAGGATATTCCGGTGCCGAAGCGCTCCAAGCTGGGCGACTCGATCGTTCAATGATCCTTTTGTTCTCGATCGCGCTCGGCGGGATCTTCCTCATTGCCCTAAAGCGAGTTTCTGTATGACTATCCAACGTCCCGTGCTCTCTCAATTCGCCAACATCACCAAACGCAGTCTCATCGCAATGGGCGCGATCGTCGTTGGTGGCACATTGTTTATGGGTTTTGGCAGCAATGCTAATGCTCAGAATGCATTACTGCCCTATCCTCCGTCAACAAAAATGATCAACGAACGCGGCACACATCTTTTTGTTGTCACCTGCGCGCCGCTCACCGTCTGTACCATTTTTCTCGCTTCTGGAGAGACGCCCAACCAAACGCGCCCAATAAACGTCGGCGATTCGACTCGCTGGAAATACGACGTTAATACCGCCGGCGGCCGATGGTTCATCGCCATCAAACCAACGACCGACAACCTCTCTCAAACAATGCAAATCAATACGGATCGCGCCGCTCATGTCATTCGCGTTGTGTCTCACAACACCGTAGACACTGTCACCTATGCATTTCCCGACCCGGTAACAGCGCCCTCGGCGACGCCAACCCCTGAGCCAACGCGGATGCCAATGGTTGAATCAAAATACTCCATCAACGGAAACGCGAGTTTTCGTCCCTTTCTTATAGAAACGGACGGCCAACGTACCTATCTCACATTAGGTGCAAATGCCTACCAACCCACAGTATACGGAATTGATTCTTCAAATCAGCAATACCCCATTCATGTCGTGCCGCCGCGTTACCAAGGCGATAACATTCTCGTACTCGATGGTGTAGCAAACCATATCATCATGGAAACGGGACCTGGCAAAAACGACGAGCGTATCGAAATTCGGAGAACTAAATAATGGCACACACAGGCGCTCCAACAAGTCCCGACGATATCCAAGGATCGATCAACGATCCCGAAGATGCCGCTCACGACGGATCAGCCTTTGACTATGCTGAAAATGCAAAGTCTTTCCAATCTGGAACCAAAGTTGATGGCGTTCGAAAACCGCTCAGTCGTCGTGGAGTTTATGTCATCATTGGCATCACTCTCATCTTCTTGCTCGCTATTCTTGACGGATTAAACGTTATCCACGTTGATTTCGGTCTCGGCAATCTCTTCCCTCATGGTGGCTCAGCAGCCGCGAGTGCTTCACCAACTCCGGTCGCTATCTCCAACACGACGACGATCACTGCTACGAGCGATAAGAGCGCGTTGGACGATATTGTCAATTCCACGCCCGCACCAATAACAAAATCACCCAATCCAACGGGAGCCCTCAACGCTCCGACCCCTACGCCACAACGAAATAGTGCCGACCTCGTCCGTCAACCTGATCAATCAGCAACAGCAACCGCAACCGCCCCACCCAACCCCTTTCCTCCGAGCGATAGCGCACCCGTACCGAACCTAGATTCTAGTGGTCCAAGCGCAACTTATCAGCCAACGGCTGTCGCTCGGGCCGGAGCGCCGGCTGAAGCGGGCGCTCCGGTTCCTGCTGGAGATTCCGCTGCAGAGCAAGCCCGCGTTTCTGAAATGAGCCCAGCAATGGCGATTCAACTCGCTGCTCAAACCATGGAACCCCAAGTCGCAGCAAATGGAGCGGCATCGGGAACATCGGCCGCGCCGCGAACCTCTTCTGCCGGAACTGTCCAGCAACAATCTGCTGCCGCATATGCCTCGCCTCACGGGCAAGGCTATCTCAACGCAATCCGCGAGCCTGCTATCTCTAAGTATGAAATCTGGCCTGGACGCTATCTTCGTATGCTACTCGACACTGCAATCATCGTCGATCTGCCCGGACAAGTCTGCGCCCACTTCATTGAACCTGCCCGAGATTCACAAACTGGTACCATCGTACTCTTCCCTGAACGTACTGAACTCTGCGGTACCTACAATACCCTTGTTGCTACTGGAGCGTCTCGCATCCAAATCGCCTGGAAGCAAGCAACATTCCCCGACGGTTCGACACTCGCTCTTGACAACATGGGATCCGCTGATCGCAATGGCTGGTCCGGTTTATCGGCCGACGTTAACAACCATATGGGCGCTGTATACGGAAGCGCATTTATAACCTCTGTACTCGCCGGAGTTGCGGCTGCAACTGACCCATCTAGTAACCCCAATGCACTCATACAAGTCCAAACTCCAGGACAAGCTGCAGGGAAAAGCATACTCCAAACCGGCGAAAACATCGTCTCGCAAAAACTGAGTTTGCCGCCGACTCTGTCGCTTAAAAAATCGACCGAAATCCTGCTCTCGGTCGATCGCGCAATTGTGCTTCCTGCCTATCACGCAATTCCTGCAATGGATCAAAAATGATCGCTTTGCTCGGTCTCTTTCACATGTCGATGCTCGCCGTCATCCTTGGTGGTGCCGACCTCAATACACTAGTCCAACGATGCGCCTCGAATGTCGGCCCGATTACGATGAAAGCAATCATCGCTGTCGAAAGCAGCGGCGACTCGTACGCTATCAACGACGACACCGCCCAGCATTCCTATAGTCCAAAGACCTTAACCGAAGCAACCACCATCGCCGCCGACCTCATGGCACGCGGACACAACTTCGACGCTGGAATTGCCCAAGTCAATTCGGTCAATTTTCAAAACGA
>Ga0182016_10000847_pt1 | contig 37917 bp, 38 predicted proteins | sample 712S2MmetaG_FD_120491 | JGI IMG/M metagenome (GOLD analysis project Ga0182016, IMG submission 120491) | Permafrost microbial communities from Stordalen Mire, Sweden - 712S2M metaG | ecosystem: Environmental > Terrestrial > Soil > Wetlands > Permafrost | place: Sweden: Stordalen | collected...
GCATGGTCGAAGCACCCAGTTCGTCCTCCAGCCAGTCGAACGTGACCTGGGCGGACAGCCGTAGGTTGTCCGATTGGCAGTGGGCCGATGCTCCGTCGGCCGGGCGGAACACCCGTGAGGTCACCGGTCCGGTGACGCCGGACACCAGCGCGTCGAACTGGGCCCGGGGCTCGGCTCCTTCGCGCTCACCGACCAGTGCCAGGACCGGACAGGAGATGGCACCGAGCAGGTCGCCCAGGCGATAGGCCTCCATGGCGTCCCGCCAGGCGTGGAAGGACGGCACACCGAACCGGGTGCAGATGGCTTCGATCCCCCACTGCATCTGGCGGGGCATCAGGTCCTCGGGAACTCCGGTCACGTCTGCGGGGCGGATGTCGCGCGTCATCCGGTAGACGTCGGTCCCGACCCATGCCTCCATGTAGCGACCCATGTCGACAACCGGTGGATTCGCCACCAGCGCGCAGACCCGGAGGTCCGTGGCGGCGGAGCGGGCCGCGAAGTACGAACCGAAGCTCTGGCCTGCGAGGGCCACCCGCTCGGCGTCGACCTGGGCCAGTGCGGTGACGGCGTCGAGTACCGCGGCGATCGGCACCTCGTAGTCGGGCCGGAACGTGAGGCCCGGGTTCGTGCGCATACATCCGAGCTGACCGGGTCCGTCGAAGACGAAGACGTTCCATCCACGCTCGGCGCCAGGCGCACCCAGCTGGAAGTAGAGCTCCTCGGCGCTCGAGTCGAATCCGCCCACACAGACGAGGGTCGGCCGCGGGCCCTCGGTGGCCACCCCGGCGGCGGGACGCACCAGGTACCCCGGGAGCGTTCCCCCGTCGAACGGCACGTCGAACGGCTCGACCGGCGGATCGAGCAGCGTCGCCGCCTCGAGGAAGCAGGACTGGCTACGGGCGCCGGCGTCGACCCCGCCGGGACCACCACCGCCGTAGTACTCCGCCGTGCGGTAGTAGGTCGACGCCCGGAGCAGGTGATCACGTCCACTCACGCGACGTCCCGCCGCCAGGCAGGCCCGCCCCTGGGCCTCCACCCGTTGGGCCAGCCGCTCGAACGCCCGGGTCCAGCTCACCGGACTGCCGTCGGCGATCTCGGCCACCACGGCCAGGCACTCCCCCACCGTCGAGCCGCCGTAGTCGGCGACGCCCAGGGCGCGGATCAGCTGGTAATTGAACTCATCGTCCCGGAATCCCTCCACCCGGACGGCACTGCGGACGACATCGGAGTCTTCGAAGGACACGGCGCTCTCTTCCTCGGGGGGCGGTCCCGGTCGGGCCGGGTCGCCGCCGGGGGTCATTGTGCCCGATCGGGGCCTACCCTGTGACATGCGCGTCGCCGCCATCCAGACGACGGCCGGAGCCGACCGGGAGGCCAATCTGTCCGCGGCCGGCCACCTCGTGGACGAGGCCGCCGCTGACGGGGCCACCCTGGTCGTGCTCCCGGAGTACTTCTCGGTCGCCGGTAGGCCCGACGTGCTGCGGGCCGGCGCCGAGCCCCTCGACGGACCGACACTGGCCTGGGCGGCTTCGACCGCCGCCCGCCTCGGAATCCATCTGGTGGCCGGGAGCTTTCCGGAACGGACGGGCAGGTCGGACGGCAAGTTGGCCAACACCAGCTGCCTCGTGGGCCCGGACGGCGCCACGCTCGCCGTCTATCGGAAGATCCACCTCTTCGACGTCGCCCTCGAAGGTGTCGCATTCCGGGAGTCGGACACCATCGTCCCGGGGGACGAGGCCGTGGTTGCCCCGCTCGGGGGAGCCAGCGGAGGGCGGGCGACGGTCCTCGGACTCTCCCTCTGCTACGACGTCCGCTTCCCCGAGCTCTACCGCATGCTCACGCTGCAGGGGGCGACGGTGGTGACGGTTCCGGCCGCCTTCACCGCGGCCACCGGTCCCGCCCACTGGGAGCTGCTGCTGCGGGCGCGGGCGGTCGAGGACCAGATCTTCGTCATCGGCGCGGGCCAGGTCGGCGAGCTCCCGCCCGGCATGCCTCGTTGTCACGGCCACTCGATGGTGGTCGATCCGTGGGGCACCGTTCTCGCCGAACGCACCGACGCCACACCCGGTGTCGTCATCGCCGACCTCGACCTCGACTTCCTGGTCGACGTGCGTTCGCGCCTGCCGGTGCTGGCGAATCGGCGACCCGCGGCCTACGTTGGATCGCATGGGAACGAACGGGGCACCACGATCTAAGACCCCCGCCTCGAAGCCGAGTCGGGTCCTACGCGCACCGAAGGACCTGCCCGACGACAACCCGGGGTCGGCCGCCCCGTACGAAGTCGGGCAGTTCGTCCACGACAACCTCGAGATGTACTACGAGGTCCACGGCTCCGGGCCGCGCGTGCTGGTCTTCCTGCACGGCATCCTCATGGACGCCAACATGAACCGCCGTCTGGCGTCCGACCTGGCGGCGAAGGGCAACCGCGTCATACTCCTCGACCTCCCCGGACACGGGTTGTCGGCCCGGCCGCAGCGGGCGTCCTTCCACCGGATGGACACCTACGCGGACCATGTCGTCGCACTGCTCGACCACCTCGGCATCGACGAGGCCGTCATCGGCGGCGTGTCCCTCGGCGGCAACGTGAGCCTGCTGGTCGCGGCGCAGGCTCCCGAGCGCGTGCGCGGCCTGGTGGTCGAGATGCCGGTCCTCGAGTGGGCCCTTCCCGCCGCAGCCATCACCTTCGTGCCGATGCTGTTGGCCACCCATTTCGCCCGGCCGTTGGTCGGTGCGGTGGCCAAGGCCTTCCGTTCCCTCCCCCGCTCCGGCAACGGCCCGCTCGACAGCATCATGAACATGCTGTCCGCCGAGCCCCGCGAGACGGCGGCCGTGCTCCATGGGATCCTCGCCGGACCGATCGCACCGACCGTCGATCAGCGTGCGGCCATGGAGATCCCCGCACTCGTGATCGGCCACAAGGTCGACCACGTGCACCCGTTCCACGACGCCCAGCAGCTGGCCCGGCGCCTGCCACAGGGTCAGCTCATCCAGGCCAGTTCGGTCCTGGAGCTGCGCGTGCATCCCGAGCGGCTGACCGAGGAGATCAACGGGCTCCTCAACACTGCGTGGCGGACACCGGCGAAGGGCACCCGCAAGGCCGGTTGACCCCACCGGCGCCGTAGGTCCCGGCCGCCGCACCACTCTGTCCGAGCCGCTCAGGACAGGCCGGTAGTCCCGCCCCACTCGGGACCAACGACCCTGGTCGTGTGCCCGGCCGGAAGGGAGGATCGGACCATGAGCGGGTCCGAAGAAGTACGACGAGCTGTGATCGACGGCGCGAGTCAGGAGATCGTCCAACTGGAGAAGCTCATCCAGGCATGCCGGCACATGCAGGACGAACTCCGTGAGTCGCTGGTGCTCATGGACGAGGGTTACACGATGACGACGATCCTCGCGCGGGGCGGGAAGGACACCGTGATCCCCCGCCTCACCGACGCACTCGAGCGCACCAACGCGTCCAGGAGGATCGGCCGGAGCGCCATGATCCGCCTGGCGCTGCACGAGGGGATGACGACCCGCCAGCTCGCCGAACGGCTCGGAATCTCACGTCAACTGGTGGAGCGCTACCGCGACGAGGGCTGAGCCCGCCGGAACGGCTCCCGGCACTCGCCACGACGCCCGGGACACCCTGCCCGGTCCGGGCGGCCCGACCGTCAGTCGTCGATTCCTGGGCGACGGGACCGCTTGCGCTCCGAAAGCTTGCGCTTGTCGGCCAGTCTCCGTTCCTTCGCTCCCTTGGAGGGCCGGGTGGGGCGGCGCGCCTTGTCGACATGGAGTGCGGCCACCAACCGCTCACGCAGCCGCTCGACAGCCAGCTGCCGGTTGCGGAGCTGCGATCGCTCCTCGTCCGCCACCACCCGGACTTCGGGTCCCAGCTTCTCGAGGAGTCTCGACCGCTGGTAGGGACCGAGCGACGGCGATGCCTCCACGTCGAACCGCACCTCCACCCGGGTCGCCACCTTGTTGGCGTGCTGGCCGCCCGGTCCTCCACTCGGGCTGAACCGGAACTGCAGCTCGGACACCGGGATCCGGAGGGACTGGGTGACCCGCACCACCTCCGGCCCGCCCGTCCGGTCTCCGTCGTCGGCACCCACGCCCCGCGACCGGCCGCGCCCCTTCCCTGCGTCAGCCATCGGTCGTGCTCCTGACGCCCGGGACCACCGCTGCGGTCGCTCCCATCGCTGCAGTCGCTCCGATCGTTGCAGTCGCTCCGATCGCTGCAGTCGCTCCGGCCGCTCCGGCCACTGCGGCCACTGCGGCCGCTCCGACGGGGTCTCCGCCGAAGCCTCCCGCCGCGCACCCCCGACGGGACGTACCGTCGAGGGGCCGGATCGCCAGGTGCATCCCTCGAACCTACTGGTGGAGGCACCCCGCGGACCTACACTGCGGCCATGGCGCCATCCTCGGGACCCCCGGTCACCGACGACAACCGGTTCGCCGGCCAGGTCGTCCTCATCACCGGCTCGTCATCGGGCATCGGCGCGGCCACCGCCCACCGGTTCGCCGCCGCCGGCGCCACTGTCGTCGTCAACTCGGTGACGTCGGTCGACGCCGGCCGCGCGCTGGCCGCCGAGCTCGGTGACGCCACCTACGTGCAGGCCGACATCGCCGACGGAGCGGACTGCGCCCGCCTCGTCGAACAGTCGATCGCCGACCACGGACGGCTCGACCTCCTGATCAACAACGCCGGCACCACGGCGGTGATCCCCCACAACGACCTCGACGCCGCTTCGTCCGACGTCTGGCGACGCATCTTCGAGACGAACGTCATCGGCACCTGGCAGCTGACCGTCGCCGCCGTGCCCCATCTGCGATCGTCCGGGCGGGGCCAGGTCGTCAACGTCTCGTCCCTCGCGGGCACGCGACCGGTGGGGAGTTCCATCCCCTACGCCTGCTCGAAAGCGGCGGTCAGCCACATGACGCGCCTCCTGGCCAACACCCTGGGTCCCGACATCCGTGTCAACGCCGTGGCCCCCGGACTGGTCGACACCCCGTGGACCGAGGACTGGACCGTCGTCCGGGAGTTCGTGAAGGCCCAGGCCCCGATGCAGCGGGCCGCCACCCCCGACGACGTGGCCGAGGTCATCCTGGGCCTGGCCCGCTCGAGCTACGTGACCGGCGAGGTGGTCCTCATCGACGGCGGTCTCCACCTGCGCTGACCGGTCCGGAGCCGTCGCACGGCCGCACTCCCGCCCCACCGCGGGTGAGTCACGTCGTCAGCCGTCGTCAGCCGTCGTCAGCCGTCGTCAGCCGTCGGACAGGGCCCACTCGGTGCGGTCGAGGCGCCAGATGACGTGGGGGAGCTCCGGGAAATTGCTCAGCCGCCGCTCCTCGCCCGGCCGGTAGCCGAGGCGGCGGGCCACGGCCTGCGACCGAGTGTTCTCCGGCAGGATCACGCTGAACAGCACGTCCTCACCCAGCTCCTCGAAGCCGTAGCGCACGGCTCGCTCCCCCGCTTCGGTGGCGTAGCCCGTTCCCCAGCACGCCGGGTCGAGCATCCACCCGACCTCCACACCCGGCCAGTCGTCCTCGGGGCGCCAGTAGAGTCCGGCCCGGCCGACGAAGTGGCCCGTCGTCCGCTCCTCGAGCGCCCACTGGCCGAGACCCTTCAACTCCCAGAGGCCGACGAACGCGGCGAGCGTCCGCCAGGCGTCCCCGACCGAGAAGTCGTCAGCTACGTGGAGCGATCTCCGGACCTCCGGCGTCGTCATCACGGCATGGAGGGGGAGCACATCGTCCGCCCGGAACGGGCGCATCGTGAGTCGCTCGGTAGACAGGGTGGGGCAGGCGGTCACCGGTCAAGTCAACCATCGGACCCGACACCCGGCCACCGGTACGCTCCGGGCGTGCCCGTGGTCCCACTTCCGCCTCCACCTCCCCCGGTCGGGCTGACTGCGCCCGTCGCCGTGGAGGCACCCTGGACGTGGGAACTTCCCGACGTCGCGGCCGAGGAGCTGCCCCTCCTCTTCCACCGGGCCCACCGGAACCTCCCTTCCGGTGCACGCCTGGAGCTGTCGTCGGCGGGGACGCTCACGGATGACCGCCTCGCCGATCTGGTGGAAGGCGCGGGCTGGACGCGGCTGGACCCTCCACAGGGTGCGGCCGATCGAAGGCGGATCTTGGTCGGACGCCGGCACACCCTGGCCGATTCCGTGGGGCCGGGCATGCACCTCCTGGTCTGCGGCATCAACCCGTCGCCGTACTCCGCCGATGTCGGCGTCGGCTACGGCCGCCCCGGGAACCGCTTCTGGCCCGCCGCCCTGGCCGCGGGCATCGCGCCGGTCGACCGCGACCCGGTGGCCGCCCTGGCGGCCGGAACGGGGATGACGGATTTCGCCAAACGGGCCACCCCGCGGGCGGCGGAGGTCACCCGGGACGAGTACGAAGCAGGCTTCGCCCGGGTGGCCCGACTGGTCGCGTGGCTACGACCCGGGGCCGTGTGCTTCGTGGGACTGTCGGGCTGGCGCGCGGTCGTCGACCGTTCCGCCGTCGCCGGTGTCCAACCGGAGACGATCGGTGGCCGTCCGGCCTACGTGATGCCCTCGACCAGTGGCCTGAATGCACGCACATCGCCGGCCGAGCTGGCCCGCCACCTCGCCGCGGCGTGGGAGGTCGGCACCTGACGGACAGAACGTCGACCCGGCCATCGGACAGCCGCCCGCCGAGCCGATCGTCCGGTGCGGGGGGACTCCCCGACGGTCGCGGTCGGGCTGACCGAGCGTTCAGTCAGGCCAGGCCGGCCACCGGGTCGAAGTGGTCGACCTCCGGGGGTGCATCGAAGAACGGACCGATGTGTGACCGCCACTCGGCGAACCGGTCGGATTCGCGGAACCCGACCGTGTGGTCCTCGAGGGTCTCCCACTCGACGAGGAGCAGGTAGCGGTCCGGGGACTCGATGCCCCGGGACAGGCGCAGGGACAGGAACCCCGGTGAGCCCGAGATGACTCGGCGCGCCCGGGTGAGCGCCGCCTCGAACTCCTCGTGGCGGTCGGGACGGACGGTGATGAGGGCGTGCTCGAGGATCATGGCGCCGACGTTACCGGGGGCCGCCGGGCACGGTCCGATCGGTCGATGGGCTGCCGGCGGTAGCGTCGACGGGGAAGGCCGACACCGCGCTACCGCGGCACCGTGGGGAGGAGCAGGCGAGCATGAAGATCGAGATCTGGTCGGACGTGGTCTGCCCGTGGTGCTACATCGGCAAGCGGAACCTCGAGGTGGCCCTCGCCGGATTCGAGCATGCCGACCGGGTGGAGATCGAGTGGCGGAGTTATGAACTCGACCCCCGGACCCCGCTCCGGGTGGAACTGTCGATGGACGAGGTGCTGGCGCGGAAGTACGGCATGACGCCGGCCGAGGCGACGGCGGCCAACCTCCGCATGACCGAGTTGGCCGCCACCGTCGGTCTCGAGTACCACCTCGACAGGGTCCAGATCGGCAACACCTTCGACGCCCACCGCCTCATTCACCTGGCGGCACACGAAGGTCGGGCCGGTTGCATGAAGGAGCGGCTGCTCCGGGCGTACTTCACCGAGGGGCGGGCCATCTCCGACCCGGCGACGCTGGCGGAGCTCGCCGTCGAGGTCGGCCTCGACCCCGACCGGGTGACCGAGGTGCTCGAGGGCACGGAGTTCGCTGACGAGGTGCGGGCCGACGAGGCACGGGCCATGGAGCTCGGCTCGACCGGCGTCCCCTTCTTCGTATTCGACGAACGGCTCGGCGTGCCCGGGGCCCAGCCTCCCGACGTGCTCCTGCGCCTGCTTGTCCGCGCCTGGGACACCTCGGTCGAGGCGGTCGCCGACACCGCCTGACGCCATCCTCGGGTGCCGGCGGCCTGACCTCGGCGTCCTGACCTCGGCGACCTGATCTCGACGACCCGAACTGGGCGAGCTGGTCTGGGTGATCTGGTCCGTCGATCCGTCCTGGAGGACCTGACACCGCCTCTCCTGTCCCCACCCCTGGAGCCCCACCATCCGGGTCGGGACGTTATTGCACATGGTTCCTATTTGCCGTACATTGGCAATGATGACGGTCCGGCAGATGAGCGACACCCTGGCCGAGGTGACCGCCGACCGTTCGTTCAGCCCGTCCCGCCTGGCCCGCCTCCGTAATGGGCTCACGGGCGCCGAGTGGTGGCGTGTGGGGGGCATGGTCACCGTCGTCGTCGTCCTGAACGTCCTCGGTTGGGGAATGCTGTCGGCAGCCGCCGGACACCACTACCACGTGTCCCGCACCACACTGTTCGGGTTCGGGACCGGGGTCCTGGCCTACACCCTCGGCATGCGGCACGCCTTCGACGCCGACCACATCGCCGCCATCGACAACACGACCCGCAAGCTGGTCAATGACGGTAAACGACCCCTGAGCGTCGGCTTCTTCTTCTCCCTGGGCCACTCGTCGGTGGTCTTCGCCCTGGCGGTCCTGCTCAACTTCGGCATGCACGCCCTCGACGCCCAGGTGGCCAACGGCTCGTCCGGGCTGCACCAGGCCACCAACCTGATCGGCACCACGGTCTCGGGCACGTTCCTCTACCTCATCGCCCTCCTCAACCTGGTGGTCCTGGTCGGGATCGTCAAGGTCTACCGCCGGATGCGGACCGGCAGCTTCGACAACGACGAGCTCGAGCGCCAGCTCGACAATCGGGGACTGATGAACCGGATCTTCCGCGGCTGGGGCGATCGGATCGACACGCCGTGGAAGATGTACCCGGTGGGCGTGCTCTTCGGCCTCGGCTTCGACACGGCCACCGAGGTGGCGCTGCTGGTCCTCGCGGGGACGGCGGTGGCGGGGGGCCTGCCCTTCTGGGCGATCCTGTCCCTGCCCATCCTGTTCGCCGCGGGCATGACCCTGTTCGACACGATCGATGGGTGCTTCATGAATTTCGCCTACGACTGGGCCTTCGCCAAGCCGGTGCGGAAAGTGTTCTACAACTTGACGATCACCGCGCTGTCGGTGTTCGTGGCCTTCTTCATCGGCTCCATCGAGCTGCTCGGCCTCATCGGCACCGAGCTGCACCTGACCGATCCCGTCTTCACGTTCTTCGCCGGATTCAACATCAACACGGCCGGCTTCGTGATCGTCGGGGTCTTCGTGGTCACCTGGGTGGTGGCGGCGGCCTGGTGGCGGCTGGGCGACGTCGAGGCCAGGTGGGACTCGGCCATGCTCCCTCCCGAACCCGTCGAGGCGGCCGAGACCGTCTGAGACGGTCGTCGATCCCCCCGCCACTCCCGTCGCATGGCGTAGCTCGCTCCACCCATCAGGGGCCGCTTCGCCGTCGCCCGGCGCGCCGGACGCAGTTCCCGGGCCTTGTGGATCGGGCCCTGTGGATGAGAACCCGTGCCTCAGAGGGTCGCCAGCGCCGGCGCCAGCGCCCGCCACTCGGGCATCGGCACCTGGAAGAGGTTCGCGCCGAGGACCTGGAGTAACACGTGGTCGGCCCCGGCGTCGAGGTGCTCTCGCACCCGGACGAGCACGGCGTCCTCGTCCCCCTGGACGACCAGCGCGTCAGCCAGCCGCTCGGAGCCGCCCCGGACGAGGTCCTCGTCCGCGAAGCCCTGCCGCAGCCAGCTGTTCCGGTAGTTCGGCAGTCCGGTGTAGATGTCGAGATGTGCGTGGGCCCGACGCATGGCCTCCTCGCGGCCCTGGTCCAGGACGACCGCCTGTTCGACGACGAGCAACGGCCCGTCGCCCAGGGTCGTGCGGGCGGAGGCGGTGTGGGCCGGTGTGACCAGGTAGCTGTGGGCCCCGGCGGTGCGGTCCCGGGCCAGGCCGAGCATCTTCGGCCCGAGGGCGGCGAGCACGATCGGAGGCAGGTCCGGATCGGCCCCGAAGTACAGCGCGTCAGCCAGGTCGTCCAGATAGGACGTCATGGCCTCGACCGGCGGGAGATACGGCGTCTTGCGGGCACCTTCGACGGCCGGCCGGTGACTCACCCCGAGTCCCAGCACGAACCGCCCCGGGGCGAGGGACTCGAGCAGGCGTGCGGCCCCGTTCGCCGCCATCGGGCCGCGCCCGTAGATCGAGGCGATGCCCGTTCCGACCACCATCCGGCGCGTGGCGGTGAGGATGGCCAGGGCGCCGGTGAACGCCTCACGGCCGACCGCCTCGGGCAGCCACAGCGACCCGAATCCCAGGTCATCGAGCTCGGCGGCCACCTCCTGGGCCGAAGGCCCCGGCAGGGCCTCGAGTGCAGGCGTCCACAGGCCGGTCCGGGTGGTGCGCAGGGTGTCGACGGCGGCCATGGGCCCAGACTACGGGTGCCCGACCACCCGGGCGGCCCGTGGCACCACGGAGTGCAGTGCAAGTGGCGCGCCACCCGGGGCCGTTCTAGGGTGCGGGCGAAATGAGCCGTTACTTGGGGCGGGAACGGTCGTACGGGTGGAGGTTGTGCGGTGGATGCAGTGCGCAGCGGTCTGGCGTGTCCCGGGTGCCAGGCGACCGAGGTCCCCAAGCTGATCGTCCGGGGCACGGGCAAGGGCAACCACGGGACGAGCCTGCAGTGCCGTCGGTGCGGCCACGAATGGACCGACGAGCAGACGTGGAGGGGTCAGGCCTCCTGACTGCCGCCCCGGTCAGGCCGGCCGGAAGGTACCTGAACCGATCAGCACGGCGGCCCCGACGAGTTCTTCCGCGCCCGCCGTCGTGGCGAGCGTCGTGTCCTCGCTGATGGCCACGCACCGCCGACCGTCGGCCGTGTCGCACACGGCCACGACCCGGACAGGATCCATCCCGTCGTAGGTGACGGTGTAGGTGGCCACCGTGCCTGGACCCTCGTACCCGTCCAGGGTCTCCACCGCCTCGACCACCTCGGTGACGGACGCCACCTCGTAGGCCAGATCGGACAGGAGGGGTGGTCGACCGTCGGGCCGCGCGCACCAGATCCCGAGCCCGGGCTTGGTGAGCAGGCCGCTGACCGTCGTCACCGCCCCGAGTGCACCGGGGTCGGACCGCAGGCGGGGCACCACCGAGGCGACGGACTGCAGCACGGCGTTGTTGAACGGTCCCCCGGCGAACGCCATGCCCCCGGTGACCGTCGGGGTGCCGTCCAGCGACAGGCCGAGTTCCCGTTGCTGGACCCGGACGGCCGAGGGGAAGCAGCTGTAGAGCTCCACCACCTCGACCTCGTCCAGCCCGCGCCCGATCCGGGCCGCCGCCGTCCCACCGAGTACCTCCATGGCCGGCCATGACCCGATCCGCCGGCGGCAGAGCACCGACACGGCATGGCTCGACTCCAGCCCCACCAGGGGGAACACCCACCGATCCTCCGGCACGCCGGCCCGGCGGGCGGCGGCCACGGAGCAGATGACGAGGGCGGCGGCCTGGTTGACCGTCCACTGGGTCGAGTGCCACTTGTTGTACGGGAAGGCCAGGGGCCGGTTGTCCGGCGAGGGCGTGCCCAGCCAGGCGGCATCGCGATGTCCCCCGAACGCGGCGTCCGGATTGGCGGCCGACACGTCGCTCATCCGCTCCCACAGGGTGTCGATCTCCGTCCGTTGCCCGGCCGGCGCCAGGCCCTCGGCGGCCCGGAGCGCGTTGTCGATCATGGCGTACTGCTGCACGGGCTCCCACAGGCGATGGGCCACCTCCACCGGCTCGAGGAGCGGCCCGCCCCGCTGGCGGAGCACGTCGGGGACCACCCCGGGCTGGGCCGTCTCGGTGGGCGCGTGGCCGGCCCGCTCGCGGTCCCGGGCCCACCGCTTCGCCTCGCCCCCGACCACCACGGCCACCTCGGAGGCTCCGGAGAGCACGGCGGCCAGGGCGTCGTCGATGAGGCTCTGCTGTGGGATGCCGAGCTCGACCAGGTGCGTGACCGCACCCGGTGCCCCGATCCGGGTGGCCACGATGCGTGCGGGATCGGGATAGGTCCAGCTGCCCTGGGGGACCGCCACCCGGTCCACCGACGCGGCGAGCCCGCGGCCGCCGGCATCGGCCAGTGCGACCCCCGTGGCCTCCGCCATGAGCTCCACCGCCTCGGCATCGGCTGCGGAGGTGCCCACGCCGACCAGCACCGGCGTCCGCGGATCGAGCACCCCGCTCATCGGCCGGTCCTCCGTGGACCGCGGCCCCCCGCCAGGCCCGGGGCCGACGAGGTACGCCGTTCACGGAGCATCCGACCGAGGTCCCGCCAGGACACCTCGACGGCCCCATGGGCCACGGCCTCGGCCCGGGCCCGCTCCGGCAGGTCGTAGTGGGCGTGGTGGGGGCGACCGGGCTTGTCCTGGAACCACTCGCGGCGCATACCCAGACGCGCCACGAAGGCGTGGAGCTCCTCGTCGCTGTCGGCCACCAGATGGGACCAGCGGTCGTCGACGGGGCCGAGTCGGGCGGGTTGCCGCCAGTCGTCGAGGTACACGGTCACCGCGGGTCGGGGCCTCCGGTCGGGCTCAGATGACCTGTCCGGGCTCTCCGGCGGCATCGACCACCGGTAGGCCGTGGGCGGCCCACGCCTGCATCCCGCCGGCTGCGTTCCGCACGTCGTAGCCCGAGCCGGCAAGGTGGACGGCGACCGACTGGGAACGCCCTCCGACCCGGCACATGCAGACGATGGTCCGGTCGGTGGCCAGCTCGTCCATCCGGTCGACCACCTGGCCCATCGGCAGGTGCACGGCCGCGGGTGCGTGTCCGGCGGTCCACTCGTCGTCCTCCCGCACATCGAGCAGGAGCGCGCCGGCCGTCACGAGGCGGTCGGCCTCGGCCGGGTCGATGTCGGTCACGTCCACGGGTTTCGAGGTCACTGCATCACGGTAGCGGAGGCTCCCGGCGGGTCCGTGCACGGCGCAGCCGCGTCGGGCCACGGCCGTGACCCGGGCAGCCGTTCCGGCGCACACCGGTCAGCCACCGAGGTCCATGAGCTCGATGCGCACGCCGTCGGGATCGGTGCAGTAGACGAAGTCGAGGGCCGTGCCGCCGAGGTCGAGGGTGGTCCGGGTCGTCGCCACCACCTGGCCACCGAACTCCTCGATGCGGGCGGCCACCGCCTCGAGGTCGTCGACTCGGAAGGACAGGTGGGTCAGCCCGAGCCGGTTCATGGGCCGCCGCCCGGGCTCACCCTCGACGGCCGGCGAGCCGTAGCCGAGCAGCTCGACCGTAGCCCCGTTGTTGTGGATCATCCGGGAGGAGAGCTGCAGCTCGTCGAGCTCCATCAGGCCGCCGAACTCGGGTCCCACCTCGTGGGCGGCCACCTCCGCGAAGCCGAGGGCCCCGCAGTAGAAGCGGAGCGATCGTTCGAGGTCGCTGACGCAGATCCCGAGGTGGGAGTACGAGGCGGTCATGCGGCTCCGGCCGCCCCCGGGGCGGCCTCGGCCTCGGTCACCGACGGCAGCCGGCTGCGGACGAAGGTCCCCGCCGCCTCGATGGTGCGCCGGCCGGCGTCCGACCACGGCATGAGGATCGGGTAGACGTGGAACATCCCCGGCTCCTCGTGCACCTCGGCGTCGACGTCGGCCTCGTCGAGGTGGGACGTGAACCTGCGGATGCCGTCCCGGAACATCTCGTCGCCGCCGACGCACACGAACGTCGGCGGCCATCCCTCGAGATCCTGCGACGAGGCCGACACGAGGGGCGATGAGGGGTCGACCCCGTGGAGATAGGCCGATGTCGGAACGTTCCAGGGCAGGATGTCGAGGCGGGCGTTGTCGCGCACGGACGGGAGGTCGAGCTGCAGGTTCACCTCGGGCGAGAAGAGGACCACCGCGGCCACCGGCAACTGCTCGGGCACCACCTCGGCGGCCACCAGCGTGGTGACCAGTCCCCCACCGCTCGAGTCGCCGGCGATCACGATCCGCTCGGGGTCGACGCCGTCCGCCAGCAGTCCGTGCAGGACGGCGACGGCATCCTCGAGGTCGGCCGGGAACGGGAACTCGGGGGCGAGGCGCAGGTCGGGGAGGAAGACGTCGCACCCGGTGCGACGGGCCAGCCACGCCGCGAAGACGCTGTACATCCGGGGCGACGTCCCCACGTAGCCTCCACCGTGGAGGTAGACGATGGTGCCCCCCGACCGCCCGTTGCGGGGTCGGATCCACTCCCCCAGGACGCCACCGACTGCGCCGTCCTCGTGGTCCGCGCCCCGGAAGCTGACGATCGGCGGCAGGACGACACCGCACAGGTCGTCGAGGACGAGCTCGATCGACCGGAACTCGTCGACGGGGAGCGACGTCGAGTACCCCATGAACGTGCGCATGGTCTCGCGGGTGACGGACACGGCCACGTTGTGGGCCAGATTCCCCTGGCCCGACCAGGGTCGGCGGAACGGGACACGGGCCATCCCCAGGCCCATCTCGCCCACCAGTCCGATGAGGTCGGTCACGGCCACGGGCCAGGACGACCGCTGCACCCCCGGGCGTCTGCCCATCACCATGGCGTGTCTCCCTTCGTCTCCACCTCGAGCCTACGACCGGGCCGCGCCGCCCCGGGGCACGACCTGGTCGATCGACCCCTGGTCGATCGACCCCCGGTCGATCGACGGCTGGCCGATCGACGGCTGGCCGATCGACGGGGAGTCGCCCAGGGCCGGCGGGGTGAGGGTCGCTCCGGTCAGGCGGGCTCGGCGGCCAGCGTGGCGCCCAGGCGGAGCAACTGGTCGGTGGCCCCGCCCAGTGTCAGCTCGATGTGCTTGGTGTTGAGGAAGAACCGGTGCAGCGGGTATTCGCGGTCGACGCCGACGCCGCCGTGGAGGTGGACCGCGGCGTGCACGACGCGCTGCCCGCCGTCCGCCGCCCAGAACTTGGCGACGGCGATCTCCTTGTCGGCAGGCATGCCCTCGGCCAGGCGCCAGGCGGCCTGCCACGCCGTCAGTCGGATGGCCTCGGCGTCGACGTAGGCATCGGCGGCCCGCTGCCCCACGGCCTGGAACGTGGCGATCGGCTTGCCGAACTGCTCGCGGGTCTTGGTGTACTCGGCGAGGAGGGAGACCGACGCTGCGGCCGCACCCGCCTGCATCAGCGCCAGTGCCGTGGTGCTGCGCTGGACCAGCCACTCGATGACGGCGGGCCCGTCACCCACCGAGCCGAGCAGCGCATCCGGCCCGACGGCCACCCCGGAGAGGGTCAGCAGACCTTCGGGCTGGCCGTTGTTGGCCACCTGGCGCTCGATGGCGACGCCGGGGGCCCCGGTCCCGACGAGGAACACGGCCACACCGTCGGGCTCGATGCGGGCCGGCACGAGCACGGCGTCGGCGAACGTGCCGGACGGGACGCAGTCCTTCACGCCGGTGAGCGTCCATCCGTCCCCCGACGCCTCGGCCACGGTGGACGGCGCGCCGGGCGTACCGCCCAGCTCGACGAGCGCGGTGGTCAGGACGGAGTCTCCGCTCACGACCGCGGGGAGCCAGCGCTGCTGCTGGTCCTCGGAGCCGAACCGGGCGATCGCCGCGGCGGCCGCGGCCAGGGTCTCCACCACGGGGACGTAGGCGGCGGTGCGACCGGTGGCCTCGGCCAGGAGGCCGGTCTCCAGGAAACCGAGCCCGGCTCCCCCGACAGCCTCGGGCAGGGCGATGCCCAGCAGGCCCGCGGCGGCCAGTTCGGACCACAGCTTGCGATCGAAGCGGTCGCCGTCCGACTCGAGCTCGAGCTCGCGCAGGCGCTCCTGGGTCGACAGGTCGGTGAAGATCCGGTCCGCCAGCTCGCGGACGGCCTCCTGCTCCTCGCTGAATGAGAAGTCCATGGTGTGTGCTCTCCCTCTCGGTGGTGTCGGGCCGGACTAGCGCAGCGACCGGGGCATGCCCAGGCCGAAGATGGCGATCAGGTCCCGCTGGATCTCGTTGGTGCCCCCACCGAAGGTCAGGATCACCATGCTGCGGGCGTACATCTCGAGGCGCCCGGCGAGGACGGCCTCGGGTGAGCCCTTGGCCAGGTAGCCGGCCTGGCCGACGATCTCCATCATCAGGCGGAAGGCCTCCATGTAGAACTCGGTGCCGAACACCTTGATGGTGGAGGCGTCGGCCACGTCCAGGTGTCCCTGGGTGGCGGTCCACGCCACCTTCCAATTGATGAGTCGGAGGAACTCGAGCCGGGCGTAGACACGGGCCAGGTGGACCTGCACCCATTCCTGGTCGATCACCCGCCGGCCGTCGGCCAGCTTGGTGGACTGGGCCCACGCGCGCGTGTCGTTGAGGGCCCGCTCGATGATCCCGGGCGAGCAGAGGGTGACCCGCTCGTGGTTGAGCTGGTTGGTGATCAGCTTCCAACCCTCGTTCTCGCCGCCCACCAGGTTGGCCGCCGGTACCCGGACGTCCTCGTAGAACGTGTAGTTGATGTTGTGGTCCCCGAGCAGGTGCATGGGCACGACCTTGATGCCGGGGGTGTCCATCGGCACCACGAACATCGAGATGCCCTTGTGCTTGGCGACGTCGGGGTCGGTCCGGGTGGCCAGCCAGATGTAGTCGGCGTCCCCGGCCAGCGAGGTGTAGATCTTCTGGCCGTTGATCACGTACTCGTCGCCGTCCCGCACGGCGCGGGTCTGCAGGGACGCCAGGTCGGTGCCCGACTCGGGCTCGGTGTACCCGATGCAGAAGTGGATGTCGCCGGCCAGGATCTTCGGCAGGAAGAACTCCTTCTGCTCCTGGGTACCGAAGTCCATCAGGGTCGGTCCGACGGTGTTGATGGTGAGCATGGGCACCGGCGCCCCGGCCCGCATCGACTCGTCGAAGAAGATGAACTGCTCGATCGGGCCTTTACCCTGTCCACCCCACTCGGTGGGCCAGCCGATCCCGAGCCACCCGTCGGTCGCCATCTGCTTGACCACGCGGCGCATGTCGGGACCGATCCCGTGACTCGTCGACAGCTGCTCCTGGACCTCGGGGGTGAGGAGCTTGTCGTAGTACTCGCGCAACTCGTTGCGGAGCGCCTCGTGCTCCTCGGTGTAGCCGATCTCCATGGGGTCCCTCCCGGTCAGGTGCAGCCCGCCCGCGAGCGGTCCATCACGACTAGAACACGTTACATTCGACCACCTCCGGGCGCCACCGTCCCCGACGGGGCAACAGGTGCGGCACGGTACGCCGGCGGCCCGCTAGGGTTACCATCCGGTAAGTTCCGGGGGGAACTGAAGGGCCGCACGGCCTGCGCCCCACCGGGGCCGAGCCGTGCCGAACGCCGGAGCCACCGGCCGGCAGTCGTCGAGCCACACCCACGCGGCCCCGGCCGCCCGTCACCGAGGAGCACCACATGCCCGAAGCAGTCATCGTCGCCACCGGCCGGACCCCGATCGGTCGGGCCAACAAGGGCTCGCTCGTCGAGTGCCGTCCCGACGATCTCGCCGCCCTCGTCATCCGCGAGGTCCTGGCCAAGGTCCCCGCCCTCGACCCGCAGCTGGTCGAGGACGTCATCCTCGGCTCGGGCCAGCCGGCCGGCGAGGCCGGCTACAACATCGGTCGCGTCGCCGCCATCCTGGCCGGCCTGCCCGACGTCCCCGGCGTGACCGTCAACCGGTACTGCTCGTCGTCGCTCCAGACCATCCGCATGGCCGCCCACGCCATCCGGGCCGGCGAGGGTGACGTCTTCGTCGCCGCCGGTGTCGAGACGGTGAGCCGCTACCTGCACGGCGCTGCCGACGTCGGTCCCCACAACGAGCTGTTCGCCGAGGCCGAGGCCCGCACCGTGGCCCGCACGCCGGCCGCCGGCGCCCCCTGGACCCCGCTCGAGGGGACCTTCCCCGACGTCTACATCGCCATGGGCCAGACGGCCGAGAACGTCGCCGAGTTCAAGGGTGTCACCCGCGAGGAGCAGGACGAGTTCGCGCTGAACTCACAGCTGCGCGCCGTCGCCTCCCAGGAGCGCGGCTTCTTCGACCGGGAGATCATCCCGGTGACCCTGGCCGACGGCACCGTCGTCACCAAGGACGACGGCCCCCGGGCCGGTACCACCCTCGAGAAGCTGGCCGGCCTCAACCCGGTGTTCCGCGAGGGTGGGACGATCACCGCCGGCAACGCCTGCCCGCTCAACGACGGTGCCGCCGCCGTGGTCGTCATGAGCGACACCAAGGCCAAGGAGCTCGGCATCACGCCGCTCGCCCGCATCGTGGCCAGCGGGGTAACCGGCCTCAACCCCGAGATCATGGGCCTGGGTCCGGTCGAAGCCATCAAGCAGGTCCTGACGCGGGCGAACATGACCATCGACGACATCGACCTCGTGGAGATCAACGAGGCCTTCGCCGCCCAGGTCGTCCCCTCGGCCAAGGAGCTCGGCATCGGCTTCGACAAGCTGAACGTGAACGGCGGCGCCATCGCCCTCGGGCACCCGTTCGGCCAGACGGGCGCCCGCATCATGACCACCCTGATCAACGGGCTCCAGGACGCCGACAAGACGTTCGGCCTCGAGTCGATGTGCGTCGGCGGTGGCCAGGGTATGGCCATGATCGTCGAGCGCCTCTCGTAGGACGGGGTGGCGCCCGCCCCGGGCGCCACCGACCGTGACACCGTCGCACCGGCACGACAGCCGTGGGCCCCCGGGTCCGCGGCTGTCGCCGCGTCCGGGACCGGGTCGGGTGGATCGCCTCGGACCGTTGCCGTCCTGTCCGCCCGTTGACTTTGCTACAGGTTCCGATATAGTCGAACCGTGGCCGTCATCCGCGGGTCGTCCGATCGCAGTGTGCTGGTGCTGACCAGCCTCTCCTCGGGCCCCAAGCACGGATACGCGCTGATCAAGGACATCGAGTCCTTCGCCGGTGTGACCCTCGGGCCGGGCACCCTGTACGGGGCCATCGCCAAGCTCGAGCAGGCCGGGCTCGTAGAGGCCCTGCCGGGCGAGGGCCGACGCAAGCCCTACCGGATCACCGCCCAGGGAGCGGCCGACCTGCGTCAGCAACTCGAGCAGTCCCGGGCGATCTCGACCGTGGGACTGGGTCGCCTGGCCGGGTCCGGGGCCGGCTGATGGGCACGGTTGTCCGCGTCATCCTCGCCTCCTATCCGATGTGGTGGAAGGAGCGGTACGGCACGGAGACCGCCGACCTGACCGAGGACCTGCTGGCGGATGGCGACGCCCGGCGCCTGCGCGTTCTGGTCAACCTGGCCGTGGGGTCGGTGCTGGCCTGGGCCCACTACCGCCGGTCCGACCGTCGCCCCCGGTTCGCCGGGACGCTCTGGGGCCCGGTACCCGATGGTGGGCACCGGGACATCTTCGGCAACCGCGGACTGGCGCCCGGGAGTCTCGACGATCTCGATCCCGACGAGACGGTGCTCGGCGTGATCGACGGATGGCGGGGCTCGCCCTTCCTCGCCACCTTTCCCCCGACGATGGTCCTGGCGATCGCCTTCTCGCTGCTCCTCGACCTCGTGTTCCTGCACGGCAGCCTCCGGTTCAGCTCCGTGCAGCTGGTGATGTGGTCGGCGATGCTGGTGGTGACCCTGGTGGGCAAGGTCCTCACGTCGAGCGCCACGATCACCATCGCCGTCACGAGCAACGGGCTCGCCGTCTTCCGCATGGGGATGTTCACCCGGCGCACCGGCAGCCTCGTCATGCGACTGCCTGCGGCCCCACCGTCGGTCGTCCGTACCGGAGCGTCGAAGTTCAAGGTGGACCTGGGCGGTCCGAGGTTCTGGGTGACGTCGAGGTCGATGCCGCTCATCCGGTGGATGGGCGGGCAGCCCGGCGACGTGCGCGGGCGGACGTCTCCGGCCTGACCTACCGGTCGAGCAGCGGGTTCGACGGCTCCCGCACCGGACGCCCGGCCAGCCTGGCCTGACGCCAGGCGATTCCTGACAGTGCCTCGAGGACGATGCGGTTGCTGAGGAAGGCGGTCACCTCGGCGTGGTCGAAGGGCGGCGACAGTTCCACCACGTCCACCCCGCACAGCGGTAGATCCATGGCGATCCGGCGCACGGCGTCGAGCAGCTCGCGGGCGCTCAGTCCGCCGGGCTCCGGAGTCCCGGTCGCCGGCGCCGACCCCGGGTCGACCACGTCGACGTCGACCGACAGGAAGACGGCGTCACAGTCGTCCAGCGCGATGGCGAAAGCCTCGGACAGGCACTCGTCGAGGCCCCGGGTGACCACCTCGGTCATCTCGTAGCTGCGCATCCCCTGGTCGGCCATCCAGTCCAGCGTCTCGGGCTCGGGCCAGTAGCCCCGCAGCCCGACCTGTAGGAAGCGGTCACCCCGGACGGCACCGGACTCGATGAGCCGGCGCATCGGGGTGCCGTGGCCGAGGAGGAGGCCGAACTGCTCGTTGGCCGTGTCGGCATGGGCGTCGAAGTGGATCATCGACACCCGGCCCCAGCCCACGTGGCGGGCACAGCCGGTGGCGTCGGGAAAGGCGATGGTGTGATCGCCGCCGAGCACGATGGGAATGGCCCCGCTGCGGGCCACCGCCTCGACGGCGGCCTCGAGCCGGCGACACGAGAGCTCGGTCTCACCGGACGGCATCTCGACGTCACCGACGTCCACGACCCCGAGCTCCAACAGCGGGTCGATGCCCAGCGCCAGGCTCGGACGCATCCCGTCGTGGGGCAGGTAGTCGGTGAAGCGGATGGCCTGCGGTCCGAAGCGGCACCCCGAGCGGTGGCTGGTGCCGCCGTCGAAGGGGGCGCCGATGATGACCGCACCGGCACCGGCGTAGCTGGCCGGCTCGTCCAGGTCGGCGGCCGGCACCCCGGCGAACGTGGCGTCCGGTCCGTACATGTTGCCCAGCCGCATCAGGTCTCCTCGCAGGTCACGACCGCTGTCGCCGGCCGGCCTCCCACCCTATCGGCGGCGTGGGGCGGCCCCGCGGGACGGGCCCACCCCGGCGGCGTCAGTCCGAGATCTCCTCGATGGCGTACTCGGGGCAGTTGGCGATGGCCAGCCGCGCCTTGTCCTCGAGCTCGGGTGGCACCGTGCCGTCACCGACCACGGACGACAGTCCGTAGTCGTCCACCGAGAACAGGTCGGGGGCCAGGCCGTAGCAGCGGGCGTGGCCGGTGCACTTCGTCTCGTCGACGCGGATCTTCACGGGAACACCACCGGGACGCTGCGGGGGCCGCGGACCTGGCCACCGGCCCAGGTCACCTCCGCACCCTGCTCGATACGGAACTCGGGGATGCGACGCAGCCACTCCTCGATGGCCACCCGCAGCTCCATGCGCGCCAGGTTGGACCCGGCGCACCGGTGGATCCCCGAGCCGAACGCCACGTGCCGGTTGTGGGCCCGGTCGAGGATGACCTTGTCCGGGTCCTCGAAGGCCTCCGGGTCCCGGTTGGCCGCCGGGAAGTTCATGAGCACCTTGTCGGCCGCGTGCATCGGGCAGCCCTCGAACTCGACGTCGGAGGTCACCACACGCGCCATGGTGACCGGCGAGTAGGCCCGCAGCAGCTCCTCGATGGCCAGCGGCATCGCCTCGGGGTCGTTCGCCAGCGTCTTGGCGTCCTCGGGGTGGGTGGCCAGGTGCCACAGCGACGACCCGATGGCCGACCACGTCGTGTCGACGCCGGCGATGAGGGTGATGGCGGCGATGCCCAGCACGACGGCGTCCTCGAGCGGCTCGCCGTCCTGTTCGGTCTGGAGGAGGGCGCTGAGCAGGTCGTCGCCCGGCTCGGTCTTCCGCCGCTCCAGCTCGGTGACGAAGTACTCGATGAGGGCGAGGGTGCCCTCGCGCCGGCGCTCCTCGTCGTCGGCGAACTCGAGGACGTCGCGCACCCAGCCGGTGAACGTGTCCGACAGCGACTCGGGCACCCCCAGGATCGAGGCGATGACCCGCACCGGAATCTGCTGTGCGTAGTCGGCGGCCGCATCGGCACGACCGTCGGCCAGGAAGCCGTCGATGAGCCGGTTGCACAGGTCACGGGTCATCGACTCGTAGCTCTCGACCTTCCGGTGGGAGAACCAGGGCAGCAGCAGCCGCCGCGTCCACGTGTGCATGGGTGGGTCGACCGAGATCGGGGGGACACCGTAGGGGAGCACCGGCTCCTCGGGCTCCTCACCGGTGAACGGGATCACCACGATGTCGAGCGAGCTGAAGTGCTCGATGTCGTGGGCCAGGGCCACCACGTCCTTGTAGGTCGTGGGCAGCCACGTGCTCCCCCGCCGGTCGGTGTGGGCCACCGGGCACGACTGACGGAGCCCGTCCCAGATGCTGAACGGATCGTTCACGTACTCGGGACTGAGGACGTCGAAGTCCGTGTCCCACGCCTCAACCGGACGCACATCGGTCATCGGTCACCTCACGGGTCATGAGCGACAAGACAAATTGTCGCTGGATGTTGCATTGTTGCACGACGCCGCTCCGCCGGCACTGCGGACCTGATGGTCGACGGATCGGCCCAGGTCAGCACCCCGGTCGTGACGGGTCAGATGGTCAGCCCGCCGTCGACCGACAGCACGGCGCCCGTCGTGTACGAGGACTCGTCGGAGGCCAGGAAGGCGATGGAGGCGGCGATCTCGGCCGGCGTCGAAAATCCCATCGGGCTCATGATCTTCGTGAGCTGCTTCGGGTCGGCACCTTCGGGGAGGTCGAACGAGCCGAGCAGCGGCGTGTCGGTGCCGCCGGGGGCCACCACGTTGGCCCGCACCCCGCGGTCGAGGTACTCGGCGGCCAGCGCCTTGGTGAACATCAGGAGACCGCCCTTGGAGGCACAGTAGGCGGCCGAGTAGGCCTGACCCATGAGCGCCGTGTTCGAGCACACGTTGACGATGGCACCGCCGTGTTCGAGCAGGTGGGGAAGGGCGGCCCGGCAGACCAGGAACGGGCCCGTCAGGTTGACGGCCAGGATCTTCTGCCAGCGCTCGAACGGCATGTCGTGGGAGTTGAAGAAGCCACCGATGCCGGCCACGTTGCACACCACCGTAGGGGGGCCCTGGTCGCCCACGATCGAGTCGACGGTCGAGGTGACCGACTGCTCGGAGGTGACGTCGCAGGTGTAGGCCACCGCCGTCCCGCCGTCGGCGGTGATGCCCGCCACGGTGTCGACGACGGCGTCACCCATGACGTCGAGCGCGGCGACGGACGCCCCCTCGGCGGCCAGACGCCGGGCCGTGCCCCGACCGATGCCCGAACCGGCCCCGGTGACGATGGCCACCTTCCCTTCGAACCGCTTGACGAGGAAGGAGGCGAGGAGCGCGTCGGCGGCGTCGTGCTGCTCGCCGCCCTGTCCGAGCGTGATCTTGTGACTGGCTACCGGGCTCATGTGTTCTCCCCTGTCGTCGGTGCTGCCTGGTCCCGTGCCGCCCCGATCGGTTCCGCCGGGGTCGGTGCCGCGTCGGCCCGGCCCGGAGCGAACCGCTCGCGCAGGCTCTGCTTCAGGATCTTGCCGGCCGGGTTCCGGGGCACGACATCGACCAGTTCGAGCTGCTCGGGAACGGCGTTGACCCGGAGTCCCTTGTCGCGTAGGTACGCGCCCATGGTGGCGAAGTCGAACGACTGCCCCTCGGCCACCGCCACCACCGCGCAGGCCCGCTCACCGGTCTTCGGGTCGGGCAGGCCGATGACGGCCACGTCGGTCACGGCTGGATGCTCGTAGAGGAGGTCCTCGACCTCCTTGGCGGAGATGTTCTCCCCGTGGCGGATGATGACGTCCTTGAGCCGACCGGTGATGGTGACGAAGCCGTCGTCGTCCACGACGCCGAGGTCGCCGCTCCGGAAGTAGCCCTCGGCGTCGAAGGCGTCGGCGTCGAGGGACGGGTCGAGGTAGCCGCGGATCACCTGGGGGCCCTTCAGGCGGATCTCGCCCTCCTGGCCCGGACCGGCGCGCGACCCGTCGAGGGCGACCACGATGAGCTCGACGCCCGGGGTGGGCCGCCCCTCGGTGTCGGCCAGCTTCCGGTCGGGATCCTGCGTCGTGGCCATCACGACGATCGGCGCCTCGGTCAGGCCGTAGCCCGAGACGATGCCGACCCCGCCGATCTCGGCCTTGAGGTCGTAGTGGAGCTGCGGCGGCTTCGGCGCGCCACCGCCCGGGTACGAGCGCACGTGCGGGAAGATCGAGCCCCCGGTGGTGGCCCGCTGGGCGGCCAGGTAGGCGAGGTGGAACGGCGTGCCCGACCCGGCCAGGGTGACCTCGTTGGCGGCCAGGAAGGCCGGCGTGCCGGTCGGGTCGAAGGCCTCGGTCGTCAACAGGGTGCAGCCGGTCATCAGCGCGGCGATCAGCCAGCCGATGCCGCCGATGTGGGTGAAGGGGAAGACGAGGGCCGACACGTCGTCGGCCCGCATGTCGAGGCACTCGGCCATGGCCAGGGCCGATGCGGTGACCGTCAGGTCGGTGTGGGTGGCGCCTTTGGGATCAGCCGTCGTGCCCGACGTGTAGAAGAGCCATCGGACCGGTGCGTGTGCGGCCGTGTCCGGGACGGCCTCGACCGGGGGCAGCACCGAGGGGTCGGCGTCGGGGAGGTCGCGGTCGACCACCAGCACCTCGAGCCCCGGGCGGTCGACCGCCAGCTCACGGGCCATGGCCTCGAAGTCGAACCCGCGGTAGACGGTGGGCACGACCAGCAACGACGCCTCGCTCTGCGTCACGATGAACCCGACCTCGCGGTGGCGGTAGATCGGGATGAGCGGGTTCTGGCGGGCACCGAGGCGGCAGAGGGCGCCGACCAGCACGAGCGACTCGTTCCACGTCGGGAGCTCCCAGCTGACACTGGTGCCGGCCCGGACACCGTGCTCGGCGTAGAGCCCGGCTGCGACCCGAAGACAGGCGTCCCGGTAGCCGGCGAAGGTGAGCTCGTTCCCGGTGTCCTCACGGGCCAGCACCGCCTCGGGCGTGGCCGCCGCCCGCGCCTCGATCAGCCCCCAGAGCGTCGGGGCGAAGAGCCATCCCCGAGCATCCGCCCGCTCCTCCATCAGTGTCCTGGCCTCGTCGTCCATGCTCGTCTGCGCTCCTGGTGTGGCCGGCCGGTGGCCGGGTCGTGCGTGCGGTTCCTGACGGTCGTGCGGTTCCTGGCGGTCGTGTCGGCCTCCCCGGGGGGGCTGTGCGGGTCCTCGGGGTGGTGTGGATCCTGGCGGTCGTGCGTCCGCCGACGTGCCTACCGGTCGGCCCAGAGCTGGTCGGTGTAGGTGTCGGTGCCGGGCACGGTGCCGATGAAGGGCGACGCCCACTGGACCCGGCCCACGCCGGCCGCCTCGACCGCCGCGCCGAGCGATCCGAACACGGCGTCGAAGCTGGCCGTCGGGTCCTCGTCGACGAAGCCGAGGAGGAGCACCCGGTCATCCACCTTGTCGTCCCGCGGCACGTCGCCCGGCGCATCGGCCAGCAGCGGCAGTGGGCTGAAGCCGAGGACGCTCGCCACCGGGGAGCCCGCGGTCACTCCGGGCAGGAAGGTGTCGCGCACCCATGCGCCGAGTTCGGCGCCCGTCACGCCGGCCGCCGGCTCGAGATGGACCGAGACCATCCCGGCGAACCGGTGGTCGAGGGTCAGCTCGGCGGGCACGCCGTCGCCATCGCGACGGTGCCCCCACTCGAACCGGTAGAGCCCGGTGTGGATGTGGTCGCGTTCCTCGAACATCCGGCCGGCGGCGTGCAGCGCGTTGACCTGGTCGACCGCCCACCGGTTCCACTCGTCGTGGTGGCGGTCGAGCACGTAGTAGATGCCGAGATAGCTGCCGGTGGCGGGGTCGGCCACCAGTGCGCCGTCGCCCGTCGGGTAGCGGAGGCCTTTCAGCGGTGCCGTCGACACGAACCGGGCGCCGGCGAAGTTGTAGGCGCCGATCTGGCATCCGGCGTAGAAGTGGTCCCGCTCGTACCAGCGGTTGTAGGCGACTTCGTGGCCGCGGTGGGGTTCGACCAGGGTGTAGAGCATGGTGCCGATCCGAATGGGATCGTCGGTGACGCCTCCGCTGGCGGGGGTCGAATTGCGGGTCATCGTGCGTGTGCTCCGTTCGTGTCACGGGGGGCCTGGTCGGCCAGGGCCCTCTTGTCTACCTTCATCATCGACGTCAGGGGGAGACGGTCCAGGACGACCACCCGGTCCGGCGCCTTGTAGTCGGCCAGTGTCGCCCGCACGGCCTCCCGGAGGCCGGCCAGGAGCCCGTCGGCGTCGGGTTCGACCCCGGGTGCCGGCACCACGAAGGCCACACCCACCTCGCCGAGGACCGGGTCGGGCAGGCCGACCACGGCGATCTGGTCGATGCCCGGGAAGTCGCCGAGCGCACCCTCCACCTCGGCCGGGTAGACGTTGTAGCCCCCCCGGATGTACAGCTCGTTGGCCCGACCCACCAGGTGGAGGCGTCCGTCGTCGTCGAGGTACCCGAAGTCGCCGGTCGTCAGCCACCCGTCGGCGGCCAGCACGGCGTCGGTGGCCGGTCGGTCGACGACCAGTCCGGCGGCCCCGGGCCCCGTCAGGGGGCCGCCCCAGTAGCCGCGCATGACCGCCGCCGAGCGCAGGCGGACCCGGCCGACCTCGCCGGCGGGCACGGGCGACCCGTCGTCGTCGGCGACGATCAGCGCCACCCCGGGGACGGGACGCCCGACCGACGTGGCGACCGCCTCGTCCGGGTCACCGGGCACGGTGCCGGTGCCGAGCGAGGCCTCGGTCGACGTGTAGCGGACGACCACGGGAACCCCGAGGGCCTGCCGCATGGCCGCCACCAGCTCGGCGGGCACCCGCGACGCTCCGGTCCCGGCGATCCGCAACGACGTCAGGTCGGCATCGGCCAGTTCGGGCCGCGCCAGCACCAGTGCCCACTGGGTGGGCACGCCCTGGGCCACGGTGATGCGCTCGGCCGCCATGACGGCCACGGCATCGGCCGCCCTCCACGGTGTCGGGGTGATCACGGTGGTCACGCCGTTGGCGGCCTCGTCCCAGATCCGGGTCATCGATCCCACATGGGCGAACGGCAGGGGGGAGAGCCGCCGGTCCCCTGCCTCGGACAGCACATCGGTGCCCTCGGCCACCGCGCGCAGGTTGTCGTGGTCGAACACGGCACCCTTCGGCAACCCCGTGGTCCCGCTGGTCCACACCACGGCGACGGGGTCCGACGGGTGGAGGTCGGGCCACGCCGGCGGCGGCGGTCCGTCGACCGCGGCCAGGCAGCGGGCGCGGGCGAGCACCGCTCCGGTCGGGCCGGACGGTGGCTCGAGTCCGTCGTCGACGATCGTCACGACCGGACGGGTCCGCTCCACGATGGAGGTCACCTCGGGGACGCCGAGCCGGAGGTTGATCCCGGAGGTGATGGCGCCCAGTCGGGCCACGGCCGCGTAGCAGACCATGTAGTCGATCGAACTGGGGAGGAGGAGGCACACGACGGTGCCGGGTCCGACCCCGTGGGTGGTCAGGAGACCGGCCACCCCGTCGGCACCACGGTCCCACTCGGCGAACGTCAGGGTCCGGCGCGGCCGGTCGGCGACAGCCGGCTCGACGTACGCCTCGACGTCGGCGTTGACCCGGGCGGCGGCGCGCAGGACGTCGACCAGTGTGGCGTGCTCCCCCTCGATCTGACGCGCCGTCATATCGTGGGCGACTGTACCAGTGCGCCACCGGGCGGACCCCCGGGCCCGCCGGTCGCGGCGGGCCGTCGCGGTCGGCGAGGGTCGTGGACTGTCCGGGGGCCCGTCGGTAGCCTCGTCGGCGACGGGCCCGGCGATCCGGTCGGCCCGCGACACAGGAGGCTCGACCGTGGACTTCGTCGTCAAGGGAACCGTGCTCCCCGTCCTGGAGGCGACCCTGCAGCCGGGCGAGACCCTCATCTCCACCCACGGCGATCTCGGCTGGATGACGCCGACCATCCAGCTCAGTCAGACGACGGGTGGCAAGGGCTTCTTCAAGGCGGCCAAGCGCGTGGTCGGCGGCGCCGGGCTGTTCCTGACCCGGTACACCTCCGAGGGCGGACCCGGAACGGTCGTCTTCCCGGCCAAGCTGCCCGGGAACATCATCAGCGTCGACGTCACCCCACAGCAGTCGTACTTCGTCCACCGCTCCGGATTCCTGTGCGGCACCGACGGCATCGAGGCCTCGGTCGCCATGCAGCAGAAGCTCGGTGGCGCCTTCCTCGGTGGCATGGGGTTCTTCCTCCAGCACCTGACCGGGACCGGCCAGGCCTGGCTCGAGTTGTCGGGCGAGATGTTCGCCTACGACCTCGAGCCCGGCATGACCATGCGGGTCCACCCCAGCCACGTCGGCGCTTTCACCCAAGGCGTGGACTTCTCCATCGCCACCATCCCCGGCATCGCCAACAAGATGTTCGGCGGCAACGGGTTCTTCGTCGCCACCCTCACCGGTCCCGGTCGGATCTGGCTGCAGTCGATGAGCATCAGCCAGCTGGCGGCCGAGGTCGGCGACTACCTCCCCGGTGACGGCTCCGGCGGGAGCAGCGGCGGCGGATTCAACCTGAGCGGCGGCATCAGCTCGATCCTGGGGAACTGAGAACGCCCGACGCCCCCGCAGTCGTCGCCGCGCCGTCGGCCCCCGTTGGTCGCCGGTACTCGAGCCAGCCGTAGACCGTGGGCACGTCATCGCGGCGATAGGCGGCCAGGAGCGCGCTGCGCACCATCTGCCAGCCCGCGAACCCGGCCGTGACCTCGCCGGGATCCCAGCGGAACGTCGTCAGCTCGAGACCGTTGCTGCCGAGGTTCGTCTCGACGCGGAGGGATTGGGGCGGCCAGCCGTCGAGCACCGGCTCGTAGGTGAAGACCAGGCGGCCACCCGGCGCCACCACCCGACGCACCTCGTGGAGCAGGGCCGGAAGGTCGGGTGTGAACTCGAACCCCCCGACCACGGTGACGACGTCGAACCACCCGTCGCGTGCGTCGGCCACGAAGTCGCGCAGGTCGGCCCGGACGACGGTGGCCCGCGGCACCCGCGCCGCCGACCGCTCCACCATGGCGGCCGCCAGGTCGACGCCGACCACCTCGGCACCGGGCAGCACCCGCGCCAGCTCGTCCAGCGTCTCCCCCGTGCCACAGGCCAGGTCCACGGCCCGTCGGACCGGCCCGGTACCGGCCAGGGCTGCTGCCAGGCGCCCGTTCAGACGCCAGCCCGACTCCCGGGCGGCGTCGTCGTACTCGGCGGCGAACCGCTCGAAGTAGGCCCGGGCCCGGTCGACGGCAGCCTGGACGCCTGCAGTACCGGTGGCCCGGCCGCCGGTGGCACGGTCGACGGGCACCGCCGGATGCTCCCAGGTCCGGGACGGAGCGGCAACCCGGCCGACCAGCGACCACGTGGCCGGACCGGTACGCTGAAGGTGACGGCGGGTGGCGGCCGTCCAGATCGAGATGAGGACTGTTGCCCGAAGGACCCGAAGGTGCCGTGGGGCTCGCAGCCCCTCCCACGTCCCTGAAGCCCGTCATCGACGTGCTGCCCGACTCGGTCTACGACAACCCGACCTGGCGGGGCATGGCCTATTTCTGGCGTGACACCGCCATGTACGTCGCCCTGCTCGCGCTGCTCGTCGTCGTGACCAACGTGGCCGAGGTCCTCGTGCTCGAGGTGGCCATGGGCCTCGTGGTGTCCGGCCTGTTCGTGGTCGGCCATGATGCCGCGCACGGCGCCCTGTTCTCGTCCAAGCGCCGCAACTCGACGGTCGCCCACCTGGCCATGCTGCCCAGCTTCCACGTCTACGAGGGCTGGGTGCTCGGCCACAACCGGGTCCACCACCCCTACACGGTGCGCCAGGGCTACGACTTCGTCTGGCACCCCACGACGCCGGAGCAGTACGCCGGGCTCGGCTGGTGGCGGAAGCTCGTCCACCGCTTCGAGTGGTCGTGGGCCGGCCCCGGGGCGTACTACGCCCACCAGGTCTGGTGGAAGAAGATGATGACGGGTCCGAACCCGGCACGATGGGTCAGGGCCATCCGGCGCGACCGGTGGATCGTGACGGCCTTCATCGGCGGGATGCTGGCCCTGTTCACCCTCATCGGGATGGCGCAGGGCGACTCGGTGGCCGGCGTGGTGTGGCTGGACGTCCGGACCGTCCTGCTCCCCTTCGTCGCCTTCTCCTACCTGATCGGCACCGTGGTCCACACCCACCACATCGCGCCTGACATCCGCTGGTGGAAGAAGGCGGAGTGGAACAAGTTCAAGGCGCAGATGGAGGGCACCACCGTCCTGCGGGTGCCGAAGGGCGTCAACTTCTTCCTGCACTGGATCATGGTGCACGTGCCCCACCACGTCGACATGCGCATCCCGATGTACCACCTCGAGGAGGCGGCCGACGCCATCGAGGCCGCCTTCCCGGGCACCGTCATCGACAAGCCGCTGCGGCTCGGCGACTTCGTGGCCAACGCCCGGGCGTGCAAGCTCTACGACTTCGACGCCGGACGGTGGATGACCTACGCCGAAGGACGGCGGAGCCTGGCCGACCCGGTCGGCGGTGTCGCCAGCCCGATCGCCGGTCCGCAGGGCAGCACCACCCGCGACGCCTGACCGCGGCCCCCGCACCGGTCGGCGACCCCGGCTCCGGCCCCGAGGCACCGACGTCGCCGGACGGGCATCGACCGGACCTTCGGCCCTGGCCCCGGATCGCACCCCGCCGTAGGGTGCCATCAACACGACAGGGGGAAGTGGGCCACATGGACAAGCTGAGCGCACTCGACGCCGAATTCCTCCACCTCGAGGACGGGTCGGTCCACATGGCCATCGCCGGGGCCTGCGTGTTCGCCGATCCGGCACCGGGCATCGACGACCTGGAGGCGCTCGTCGCGTCGAAGATGCACCTCATCCCCCGCTACCGGCAGCGAGTCCGCACCGTGCCGTTCGAGCTCGGTCGGCCGGTCTGGGTGGACGACCCCGATTTCGACCTCGGCTACCACGTGCGCCACACCGCGCTCCCCGATCCGGGCGACGACGCGGCGTTCTGCCGGTTGATGGGGCGCCTGATGTCCCAGGACCTCGACCGGGACCGACCGCTGTGGGAGGCCTGGCTGGTCGAGGGACTGGCGGAGGGGAGGTGGGCCCTGGTCTTCAAGGTCCACCACTGCATGGTCGACGGGATCGCCGGGGTGGGGCTGCTCACCGCACTGCTCGACCTGGCCCCGGACGCCCCGGTCGGTGCCGCCGAGCCGTGGGAGCCGCACCCGGAACCCCCGGGCGCGCTCAAGGTGCTCGACGCCTGGGGCGGCCTGGCCGGTGACCTCGCAGGCATGGCCCGGAGCGTGCCGCGTTCGGCCGTCCATCCCGTCCGCACACTGCGCTCGGCCGCCTCGACGGTCACCGGCACCGTCCGGTTCACCGAGCGGCTCTCCCCCACCGCCCCGCTCTCCATCGAGGGCCCGATCGGGCCCCACCGGGTGTGGGCCCATTCCTCGGCCTCGCTCGCCGCGGTCAAGACGGTGCGCACGGCCTTCGGGGGAACGGTGAACGACGTCGTGCTGGCGGCCGTGTCCGGTGGCTACCGGGCGCTGCTGCTCGAACGGGGCGACGACGCGGAGGCGGCCACGGTGCGGTCGCTCGTGCCGGTGTCCACCCGCCACGAGGACGGCAAGGGCGTGCCCGACAACCGCGTGTCCGCACTCTTCATCGACCTGCCCGTCCACATCGCCGACCCCGTGGAGCGCCTCGAGGCCGTCCGGGCGCAGATGGCCGGGCTGAAGGCGTCGGGGATCGCCGAGGCCGGCCAGGTCATGGCGTCGGCGAGCGACCTGGTGCCACCGATGCTGCTCGGCACCGTGAGCCGCACCGTCATCCGCTCCATGCACCGGTTCGGCCAGCAGTCGCTCAACACGGTGACCACGAACGTGCCCGGCCCACAGATCCCCATCTACTGCCTCGGCCACGAAATGCAGGAGTACCGACCCTTCGTCCCGATCAGCCACGGTCTCCGGGTGGGGACGGCCATCCTGTCGTACAACGGCAGGCTGTTCTTCGGGGTGACCGGTGACTACCGGACGACCCCCGACGTGGGAGTGCTCGCCGACGCCACGGCCGTCGGCATCGACGACCTCCACGAGCGGGCGCTCGAGTCCCTGGGCGATCACCGGCCGGCCTGACCGGCCGGCCCGACCGGCCGGCAACCCGGGCCCGCTCACCGCCGGAGCCGTCCGTCCCGTCCCCGCCGTCAGGGAGCCGGCTGCGCCTCGGGCTCCGGGAAGGTCCAGGTCCCGTCCAGGATCGACGCCCTCGGCCGGTACATCCGGGCCACGTAGTTCCAGCCGTCCTTGACGTAGAGGTAGTTGGGCGAGCCGTCGGGCTCCGGTCCGAAGTGGATGGTGACCGCGCCGTCGTCGTCGGCCACCGCCGTCACGTCGTTGACGCTGTACGAGCCGTACGGGTTCTCGTCGAAGTACCCGTCCCGGTTGTAGACCGACACCGACCAGAAGCCGTCGGCGGGCACGTCCACCACCCGCAGCTCGTAGCTGCCCACCGGCCGGTGTGTGGCCCGGATGGCGTAGTAGGCCTCCTCCTCGGGCAGCCCACCGAAGCCGCCGGCCGTTCCGATCAGGAAGCGCACCGGATCGACCGAGTCCCTCGAGCCGAAGGTCCGCCGTGAGTCGTGCAGCCCCAGTCCGAGCTCCAACAGCGGCTTCTTGGTGGCCTGGAAGCTGGCGGCGTCATACCGCCCTGTCGACCACGGCCTGGCGGACGGGGCGTCGATGACCAGGAGGTCCTGGAGCCGGTTGACCTCGGCCACGTCCTCGGGGACCGTGGGGTCGACGAGGATGCGGGCGATGAGCAGGGCGAACCCGCCGCCGACCTCGTCGGCCGCCAGCTGCTGGACCCCCGCATCGTGGAACACGCGGACGACGTAGCCGTCCTCGTCCATGACCATGACCGTGAGGTAGCGGCCGCCGGCGTCGGGCAGCGTGACCGTGGCGCCCGCACCCGCGTCGACCACCGCCACGCTGTAGAGGGTGTCGCGGTTCATGCGGATGACCGACTGCTGGTCGAGGGGCGTGGGCGTGCGGATGTGGGTCCAGCCGTTGACCGCCGCCCCGAATCCCAGGAACCGGTCGACCTGGGACGCCACCTCGGCCCGGGCGTAGTTGTCGATGTTGACCTCGATGGCCATGGTGCACCTCCGGTGCGCTCGGGACCCGTGCCGACCGGTCCGGGCCCGGGCCCGGACCGGTCGGCTCAGAAGGTCAGGACACCCCGGGCCAGCTTGCCCGCCTCCATGTCCTCGACGATGTCCCGGAAGCCCTCGAGGGGCTTCTGCTCGGTGACCAGCTCGTCGAGCATGAGCTTGCCCGAGAGGTACAGCTCGACCATGAGCGGGATGTCGTGGTGGGGTCGGGACGACCCGTAGCGGCACCCCAGCAGGCCCCGGTCCACGTAGGCCAGTGCATTGACGTCGACCGCCACCTCGGTCCCCTGCGGGGGGATGCCGATGGCGAGAGCGTTGCCGCCCCAGTCGAGGACGTCGAGGGCATTGCGCAGGACGGCCGGATGGCCGACGCAGTCGAAGGACCAGTTGACGCCGCCGGTCCACCCCAGGGCACCGGTGACCCGGGCCGGGCCGGGAGGCACGATCTCACGGATGGCGGCGACGGCGTCCGTCTCCGACGCGTTGACGAAGTGGGTGGCGCCGAACTGGCGGGCCAGTCCCTCCTTGGAGGCCAGCGTGTCCACGGCGATGATCCGACTCGCGCCGGCCAGACGCAGGCCCTGGATCACGTTGAGCCCCACGCCGCCGACGCCGAACACGGCCGACGTCTCGCCCGCCTGCACCTTGGCCCGGTTCAGCACGGCCCCGACACCGGTCAGCACCCCGCACCCGATCAGGCAGGCCGAGGTCATCGGCACGTCCTTTGAGATCTTGACGGCCTGGACCTCCTTGACGATGGTCGACTCGGCGAACACCGAGGTGGCGGCGAAATTCGACGCCGGCTCGCCCTTGTAGGTGAACGGCGTCGACACGTTGCCGAGCGTCTTGACACACCAGGTCGGGTGCCCGGTCGAGCACGCCCGGCACGTGCCACAGCTGGCCAGGGTGGCGATGACCACGTGGTCGCCGGGCTTCACCGACCGCACTTCGCTGCCCACGGCCTCGACGACTCCGGCACCCTCGTGGCCGAGGACCGAGGGAGCCTTCCACGGGATGGTGCCGTTGATGACGGACAGGTCGGAGTGGCAGACGCCGGCCGCGCCGATGGCCACCCGGACCTCGGTGGGTCCGGGGTCGCCGATCGACAGCTGGTCGGTGACCTCGACGTCGGATCCGGTGTAGACGATGCCTCGCACGTGCTGCTCCTTCTGGTCGGTACTGCGATCTGGTCGGTACTGCGATCTGGTCGGTACTGCGGTCTGATGTGTCCGTACTGTTTGCTCCGGCGTCCGGAGGGTGGCGGGCCACCGGTTCCGTCGGTCAGCCCCCGAACGTCGCCCGGAGCTCGCGTTTGAGGACCTTGCCACTGGCGTTGGTGGGCAGGGCGTCCACCACCTCGACGCGGCGCGGCACCTTGAAGTTGGCGAGCTGCTCCTTGGCGAAGGCCGGAAGTTCGTCGCCGAGGGTGGAGGCGTCGGCGCCGGTGGCCGCCACCACCACGGCGAGCCCGACCTCACCCATGCGGTGGTCGGGGACGCCGACGACGGCCACCTGGCCGACCGCCGGGTGCCGGCGCAGGACCGCCTCCACCTCGGCCGGGTACACGTTGAACCCTCCGCTGACGTACATGTCCTTCAGCCGGTCGGTGATGGCCAGGTTGCCCCCGACGTCGAGGAACCCGACGTCACCGGTGTGCAGCCAGCCCTCCGGGTCGATGGCCGCGGCGGTGGCGTCGGGGTCGTGGAAGTAGCCGGACATCACGTTGTAGCCGCGCACCACGATCTCGCCCGACTCGCCCGTCGTCGCCTCGTTGCCGTCGGCGTCGACGATACGCACCTCGACGTCCGGAATGGCGCGTCCCGACGTCGCCGAAATCACCTCGGCGGAGTCGCCGCGCCGGCACATCGTGGCCGTCCCGCACGCCTCGGTCAGTCCGTAGGCGGTCAGGACGGTCTCGATGCCCATCTCGGACCACAGCGACTCGACGAGCTCGACCGGTACCACGGCCGCGCCGGTCACCACCAGGCGCAGGGTCGAGAGGTCGAAGGCGTCACGCTTCGGGTGGTCGAGGATCGACTGGAAGATGGTGGGCGGACCCGGCAGGACGCTGATCCGCTCGTCGGCCACCCTCTGCAGCACCACGTCGACGTCGAACACCGGCTCGGGCACCATGGTGGCACCGGCCATCAGGCAGGCCAGGATGCCGGCCTTGTACCCGAAGGTGTGGAAGAACGGATTCACGATGAGGTAGCGGTCACCCGCCCGCAGGCCGACGACCTCCGCCCAGGTGGCGAACGTCCGCAGCGTCTGCCCGTGGGTGGTCATCGCCCCCTTGGGGTGCCCCGTGGTCCCTGAGGTGAAGACCAGGTCGGACAGGTCGGCCGAGGTGATGGCCGCCGTGCGGCCGGCGGCCACGTCCGGTTCGCAGTCCGCAGCGCGGGCCAGGAACGACTCCCAGCCGACCGCCCGGGCACCGGCGGCGGTCGACGGTTCGGTTCCCGGTGTGTCCGTCCGCAGCACGACGACCAGGTCGAGGTCGGGCAGCGACTCGCCGGCGGCCACGGCCTCGTCGAGCAGGGCCGGGTAGTCGGTGCCGAGGAACCCCTGCACGGTCACGAGGATCCGGGCCTCCGAGGCCCGCAGGATGTACGCCGCCTCGGCACCCTTGTAGCGGGTGTTGAGCGGGACGAGCACGGCGCCGGCCCCGACCGCGCCCAGGGCCGCCACGATCCACTCCGCGCAGTTCGGCGCCCAGATCGCCACGCGGTCGCCGGGCTCGATGCCGTGGGCCACCACCGCCCGGGTGGCCGTGGCCACCTGCTCGGCCAGTCGGTCGAACGACCAACGCGTGGTCGTGCCCCCGGGCCCGTTGCGGTCGACCACGGCCTCCGCGTCGCCGAAGCGGGCCGCGGCGTCGTGGACCAGGCCGGGGAGGGTCCCCCACTGGAGGTCGCCTCGGGGATCGGTCACATCTGACACGCCGTCAGGGTAGTGCATGGCCCTGTGGCCGGGTTCGGGTCACCGGACCGCCCGGGGGTCCGGATCCGCCGGTCAGGGGTGCTGGCTGGAGACCGACACCACCTCGCCGGTCATGAAGGTGGCGTACCCACTGGCCAGGAAGGCGATGACGTTGGCCACCTCCCACACCTCGGCACCGCGGCCGAAGACCTCACGGCGGGCCAGCTCGGCCAGGTCGTCGTCGGCCATGACCTTGTTGAGGAAAGGATGCACGGCCAGGCTCGGCGACACGGCATTGACGCGCACCCCGTGCGGGGCGGCCTCCACCGCAGTGCACCGCGTGAGGGCCATCACTCCGGCCTTGGCCGCCGCGTAGTGGGCCTGACCGGCCTGGGCTCTCCACCCCAGCACGCTGGCGTTGTTGACGATCACCCCGCCGCCGCCCCGGGCGTACATGTGGCGGAGGGCGGCGCGTGTGCAGCGGAACGTGCCGGTGAGCGTGACGTCGAGGACGAGGTCCCACTGCTCGTCGGTCATGTCGACCACGTCGACCTGGCCACCGAGCCCGGCGTTGTTGACGGCCACGTCGAAGCGGCCGTGCTCGGCCACCGCCGCGTCGTAGAGCGCCTGTACCTCCGGCTCCACCGTCACGTTGCACGGAACGGCCAGCGGGCGCACGCCGCCCGCCCCGGGCACCTCGGCGAGCGCGTCGGCGGCCTCGCCCAGGCGACGCTCGTGGGCGTCGGACACCACGACCGTGGCGCCCTCCTCGATGCACCGCTTGGCCGTGGCGAAGCCGATGCCGGTGCCGGCGGCGGCCGTCACCACGACGACCTTCCCCTCGAGCAGGCCGTGTCCGGCCGGGGGCTCGGGAACCGGGAGCGGCACCGTCGGTGCAGCCGGCGTGTCCTGTGGGCTCGGTGCGTCGCTCAACGGAGCTCCCCTTTGGGCTCGGGCGGCAGTCCGAGGACGCGCTCGCCGATGATGTTCTTCTGGATCTCGTTGGAGCCGCCGTAGATGGTCTCGGACCGGCTGAAGAGGAACGTCCGCTGGAACTCGTCGAGCTCGTACGGCGGCGCTTCGGCGATCAGGCCGGCCTCACCCCGGACGTCCATGGCCAGCTCGCCGAGGCGCTGGTGCCACGACGCCCAGAACAGCTTGATGATCGAGGCCTCGGGTGGGGCCACGGGCCCGTCGTAGCCCGACAGGCTACGCAGCGTGTTGTAGCGCAGCACCTCGAGCTCGGCGTAGGAGCGCGCCAACCGTTGGCGCACGACCGGGTCCCGGCTCCGGCCGGTGGACCGGGCCACCTCGACCAGGTGGTCGAGCTCCCGTCGGAACGAGAGCTGGTGGCCGAGGAGGCCGACGCCCCGCTCATAGGCCAACGTGGCGAGCGCCACCCGCCAGCCGTCGCCGGGCTCCCCCACCACGAGGTCCCGGGCCGTGCGGGCCCCGTCGAAGAAGACCTCGTTGAACTCCGACGTACGCGTCAGCTGCGTGATCGGGCGGATCTCGACTCCCGGCTGATCCATGGGCACGAGGAGGTAGGACAGGCCCTTGTGCCGGGTCGATCCCGGCTCGGTTCGGCACACCACGAAGCACCAGTCCGACTGGTGCGCCAACGACGTCCAGACCTTCTGGCCGGTCACGACCCACTCGTCGCCGTCGAGCTCGGCCTTCGTGGCCACGTTGGCGAGGTCGCTGCCGGCGTTGGGCTCGGAGTACCCCTGGCACCACAGTTCGCTGCCGTCCACGATGCGCGGGAGGAAGCGGTCCTGCTGCGCCTTCGTGCCGTACTGGATCAGCGTCGGACCGAGCAGTCCCTCGCCGAGGATGCTGACCCGACCGGGCGCCTTGGCCTTCACGTACTCCTCGTTGAAGATCACCTGGTGGGCGATGGAGGCTCCCCGTCCGCCGAACTCGACCGGCCAGCCCAGGCACGTCCAGCCACCGGCGGCCAGTTCCGCCTCCCACTCGAGCCGGACCTCGAAGCCGAACGTCTCGTCGCCCGAGCCACCGCGTCCGCCGAGCGCGGCGAACTCGCCGACGACGTGGTCGGCCAGCCAGGCCCTGACCTCGGCGCGGAATGCCTCGTCCTCGGGTCGGTCTCGAAGGTCCATGGGTCGCGTTCCTGTGTGGTGGAGGTGCGGGGCC
>Ga0182016_10000849_pt1 | contig 37887 bp, 57 predicted proteins | sample 712S2MmetaG_FD_120491 | JGI IMG/M metagenome (GOLD analysis project Ga0182016, IMG submission 120491) | Permafrost microbial communities from Stordalen Mire, Sweden - 712S2M metaG | ecosystem: Environmental > Terrestrial > Soil > Wetlands > Permafrost | place: Sweden: Stordalen | collected...
ACAAACTAATGGAACGACACAAAACTATCCACTGCCTGATGGTGCTACAAACTATCTCGGTGGTTCATATACAGGTACAAGCGGAACACCAGCACCTGCTTTTTACAAGTTAGCAGGAATGGATTTGAATGTTAACACGAGTACCATAACTCCAAGTCGAGTCAGTTTGCTCAGATTTGATTTCATAAAGAGAAATCAATACGTGTACCCTAATTCTACCTCTACAATTTATGGTGTCTACAATATGCGATACCGAATTATGGGTAATAATATAAACATCATACCGGTCCCCGCTGGTGGTCAGAATTTGATTGCCTGGTATTCGCCAAGGCTTAAAGGACTTTTGCAGGACACCGACATTACCACAATTGGGGTATCAGGATGGCTTGACTATGTGATTGTTCGCGCGGCGAAGTATGCTTTAGATAAAGAAGAGGGCACCGATACTTCTAAACTAGACACTGAGATTTTATTCTTGAAAACTAGGATTGAGCAGGCTTCGCAAAACAGGGATGCTGGAATACCTGATACCATCAGCGAAACTAGATCAGACAGTATTTATGGTGGAACTGGATGGGCCGGTGGATCACCATCGGGCGGTGGTTGGTAATGCAATTACCGCTTAATCTCCCTTTAAGTCAAATGCAGTCTCAGTGGAAAGGCATATTGGATCCTATTCTTGGCAATCCATTAAACTCCATGCTCGTTTTGCCTAATGTAAAATTGAACAATGGGGTAACAGTTATCAACCATCTACTCGGCAGAAAACAACAAGGCTTTGTGCAGTTGGATATAGATGGTGCTGCCATATATTATAGATCAGCCCCTCTTAATGACACCACATTGACTCTTACTAGCAATGCCTCAGTTAACGTAACTCTAGGAGTTTACTAATGAGCAATACATCTCCAAGCCCTAATATGAATATGCCGGTCCCAAATGTGGGGGTAGATCCAGGTCCTGACTGGGCTAACAATATAAATGCCTGCTTGTCGATAATCGACGGACATAACCATGCCCTTGGGACTGGTATACAAATTAATCCAGATGGTATCAACATCAATGCAGATCTAGTTTTTAATGATAACAACGGCACTGAGTTTCGCGCGGTAAGATTTAGCCCTCAGGGGACGGCCTTGGTTACTCCAGCAGATGTAGGCCAATTGTATGAAGTCGGTGTCGATCTTTATTACAATGATGGTGCCGGAAATGTGATTAGAATTACCCAAGGCGGTACAGTCACTGGTGCTACGGGCACAATTACTGGACTTCCATCAGGGACGGCCTCTGCTAGTTATGCTGCGGGCACATTTGTCTTTGAATCAGCGACCAATCTCCCAGCCACACTTGATGCTGGGAGCGTTATCATTCGTGATGAAACTGCTGGTGGAAACGGTATCACTCTACAGGCTCCGAATAGTTTGCCTGGTGATTATAGCGTCACATTGCCATTACTTCCATCGCAACAAGAGCCAGTGACAATAGACAACGCTGGAAACATGAAAACTCAGCGGCAATTGGTGTGGGATATTGTCGTTAATTCAAACCTTGGATCTGGTGGTGTTGGTGATTATGCCACAATCTCGGCGGCAATCTCGGCGGCGACTGCTGGGCAGAGTATTTTAATTATGACCGGAACTTATACCGAAAACGTGGTTATCAATAAATTATTGACCATCACTGGCCTTGGCGTCGGAACCGTCGTTAATGGCTCTGTCGAATTCGCAGTTGGATCTAGTGATAGTTTAATGCAGGATTTTAGTGCAAGTGGGATAACCATAGATTCTGGTGTGGTTGAAGCATCAGTTATCTCATTCTGGAATGCTTCTGGATTTAAAGTTATAGATAATGGGTCTGGGTCTTTCATACAAGGAATGCAAGAATAAATGGCAGTACCAGTTAAGCAGTCTATTCCCATTAATTTCAGTCAAGGACTGGACACAAAAACAGACCCTTTTCAAGTACCTATCGGGAAGTTTCAAGCCTTGCAGAATTCCATATTCCAAAAAGGTGGAATGCTTCAGAAAAGAAATGGATTTGGTAATCTACCTGCATTGCCGGACAAGAGTTTTACATATTTGACCACATTCAATGATGGGCTAACCGCAATAGGTAGTAATCTAGCTTCTTACAGTGCAGGGACGCAAACGTGGATCAACAAAGGACAGATCCAACCAGTTTCTCTTAATGTCATGCCATTGGTTAGAAACAATTTAAACCAAAGTCAGTGTGATTCGACAACTTCTTCTGGTGGAATAGTTTGCACTGTCTACACAGAATATAATGGATCAACCACTGATTATAAGTACATCATCTCTGATTCAAATACTGGACAGAATATCGTAGCGCCGTCTTTAATTCCTGTGAGTGCGGGGACAATCAGCGGTTCGCCCAGAGTGTTTTTGTTAGGAAATTACTTTGTTATTGTTTTCACAAATACGATAACTGGAGTACATCACTTACAATATATTTCAGTTAGCATTCTAAACCCTGCAAACGTGACTACGAATGCTGATATTACATCTAACTACGCGCCTACAATGGCCCTGTCCTGGGATGGGGTAGTGTCTGGCAATAGCCTTTATGTAGCATATGACACGACTTCTGGTGGACAGTCCGTGCAAATTACAGCTTTGCCGCTTTACAAGGCCTCTGTTGGTGGATCACCGATAGCTGATGTCACTTTCCCTGGTCAAAAGGCGACTATAATGAGCCTCATTGTAGATTCAACAATTCCAGCATCTCCAGTTATCTGGGCGTCTTATTATGACTCGACCTCATCGATAGGACATTCCTTTGCAGTAAACTCCGTATTGGGAGTATTGCTACCACCGACTGAGACTATTACATCAGGCACCGTCTTAAACATTACCAGCGCAGCACAGAATGGCATTTGTTATGTTTACTATGAGGTCTCTAATTCATATTCTTATGATTCTGTAGTTCCTACCAACTATGTGAACTCTGTAAATGTAACTCAGGCTGGAGTAGTATCATCCACGACGACCATTGCAAGATCTGTGGGATTAGCCAGCAAGGCTTTTATTATAGATGCAGTGATTTACTTTTTAGCTTCATATCAAAGCTCATATCAACCGACATATTTCTTAATCAATGCCACAGAGAGTTTAGAGTCAATGCCTGTGGTGGTGTCTAAGTTCGCTTATGAAAATGGTGTTGGTTATTTGACTGCGGGATTGCCAAGCGTATTGGTCAACGGAACCACTGCCATGGTCTCTTATTTATTTAAGGATTTAATCGCGGCAGTGAATAAGGGTACAAATCTTGCGGCTGGAACCCAGGTAAATGGTATCTATTCTCAATTAGGCGTGAACCTGATCACATTTAATTTAACATCGGCGAATCTATCAACCACCGAAATTGGATTGAACTTAAATCTGTCCGGTGGATTTCTATGGGGGTTTGACGGTGTCACACCAGTAGAAAACAACTTCTTTTTATATCCAGACAATGTCGAAGTAACCACGGCAACAGGATCTGGTGGTTTAATTGCTCAGGAATATTTCTATCAAGTCACTTATGAGTGGACCGATAATCAAGGAAATGCCTTTAGATCAGCTCCAAGCATTCCAGTTTCAATAACAACTACCACTGGTGCGTCAACAAACACTATAGATGTCCCATACTTACGGCTAACATATAAAGTAAATTCTCCAGTTAAGATAGTCGTCTATAGGTGGTCCCAGGCTCAGCAGATTTATTATCAAGTTACCTCAATAACTCAGCCAATCCTAAATAATACAACAGCTGATTCTGTGGCGATAGTTGACTCCATGTCTGATGCTCAAATATTGGGCAATAATATTATCTACACAAATGGTGGTGTGATTGAGGATGTGTCTGGTCCTGCAAGTAATTTATTAACACTTTTCGATGATAGGCTTTGGCTAGTAGATGCAGAAGATCCAAATCTCCTTTGGTATTCAAAGCAAGTCATCGAGTCAACTCCTGTAGAGATGTCAGATCTACTGACTATGTATATCGCTCCAAGCACGGCGGCTCAGGGATCTACTGGTAACATAACCGCGATTGCTCCGCTGGACGATAAGATCGTTATATTTAAAAACAATGCAATTTATTACGTGAACGGCACTGGCCCTGACAACACTGGGGCTAATTCTCAGTATTCTCAACCGATATTTGTTACCTCCACGGTTGGGTGTGCTAATCAAAATTCAATTGTGTTTATGCCTCAAGGGCTGATGTTCCAATCGGATAAGGGCATTTGGCTATTGGGCCGAGATATGTCAACTCAATATTTGGGTGCTCCGGTAGAAGCATTCACCACTAATAGCACAGCTCTTAGTGCAGTGAATGTCCCAGCCACAAATCAAATCAGATTCACAATGGATAGCGGTATCACTCTCATGTATGATTATTATTTTGGTCAATGGGGTACATTCATTGGGATTAATGGGATATCTTCAACATTATATAATGGCCTCCATTCATTCATAGATAGCTTTGGAAGAACATTTCAAGAAACTCCCGGACTATACTTGGATGGATCTAGCCCAGTTCTTTTATCATTTACCACTGGTTGGATAAATCCTGCTGGACTCCAGGGGTACATCAGAAGCTATTTCTTCTTTTTGCTTGGGAAATATTATAGCCCTCACAAATTGATTTTACAGATTGCTTATGACTATAATTCTGCTCCATCTCAAAGCACAATTATTGCTCCTAATAATTATAATCCACCCTATGGTGAGATTGGTCCTTATGGCCAAGAATCTCCATATGGTGGAAATTCAGATATAGAGCAGTGGCGCGTATTTCTAGACCGCCAAAGATGTCAGGCCTTCCAGATAACACTGACTGAGGCTTATGACTATTCCATTGGAGCACCGGCCGGTGCTGGATTTACTTTGTCTGGCCTTAACTTGATTGTTGGAATGAAAAGAGCTTGGAGAAGTAATTCTGCTGCTACTGACGCTGGAGGTTCCGGCTCATGAGTATGTACGCTGATTATTTAAGAGAAAAATCTAATGATCAAATCATAGAAAATGAGCATGGATTTGCTTCATATCGATATTTAAACGATGGAAAGTCAGTATATATTATTGATATTTATATTTTATCCTCTGCTAGAAAACATGGATCTGCAAGTGCCATGGCCGACTTAATTGTTGGTGAGGCAAAAAAAATTGGCTGTTCTGAGCTTTTAGGGACAGTTGTTCCATCTTCAAAAAATAGCACAGATAGCCTCAGGGTTTTATTGGGATATGGAATGAGTTTATATAGCTCATCTCAAGATCTGATCTTATTTAGAAAGGACATCTGATGGGTGCCGTTGGGGGAATGTTAGGTTTGTCTGGTGGTGCTGGTGGTACTGGTTTTTCTGGTCCAGCAGCAGCAAATATTACTAATCCGACTAATGCTCAGCAAATAGGTACTGCTTACACTGGTGCTCAGAATTCATTACAACAACAGAATTCTTTATTGTCTGCTCTTCAGGGACAAAATGGTTTAAATAATCAAAATCAAGTCTATAGTCAGCTGCAGGGTGTGGTTAATGGTACTGGACCTAATCCTGCACAAGCACAGCTTGCACAAGCCACAGGGGCTAATAGCGCGAATCAAGCGGCTTTGATGGCTGGTCAACGTGGAGCTGGATCAAATGTTGGCCTTATGGCCAGACAAGCAGCAATGCAAGGCGGGGCTAATCAGCAGAATGCGGCAGGGCAAGCAGCGACACTTCAGGCGAATCAGTCATTAAATGCTCTTGGCCAAGCCGGGTCTATGGCCAATACACAGGCTTCAAATTTGGTTGGACAAACGAATGCTAACACTCAGGCCCAGCAATCCGAACAGGGTGCTCTTCTGGGTGCTCAGGCCGGTTATAATGCGAATCAGGTGGCATCTCAGGCTAGCCAAAATACAGCTAATGCAGCTCTTGCTAGTGAAACTATGAAGAATCAGGCTGGAATGCTTGGGGGTGTGATGAACGGTCTCGGCGCTGTAATGGGCGCAGAGGGTGGTCAGGTTAGAAAATTTGCCGATGGTGGTGCAGCATTTGGAGCAGCTCCGATAAGTAAGTTCGGACAATTTCTTAAAAGTTCCACGTCTCAAAATATGCCATCAACTGATGCTGATTCAAGTCAACCCATGACTTCAGAGCAACAACTTAAACAGGGGTCTTCTAACCTAGTTCAAGGAATTGCAAATGCATTAACTCCTTCATCTCCGGCACCTACTCAAATTGCTGGTGGACCAATGGACAATCCTGGATCACAAAATACATCAATTATGGCAGCTGCGCGTGGTGGAATGGTCCCAGCCCTTGTATCAAAGGGCGAGACTTATCTTCCACCAGAAAAAGTAGATAGGGTTGTTAAGGGCGGTAAAAATCCTCTTAAAGAAGGGGAGAAAATACCAGGAAAACCAAAATATCCGGGGAATGACTATAGAAACGATGTTGTACCAAAAAATCTCAAAGAAGGTGGAGTCGTTATACCAAATGCAGTCATGCAGTCAGCAGACCCAGCACATGAGGCTTATAAATTTGTGCAATCTGTAGTCGCAAAACGCAAGGTAAGGCATTAACATGAGTGGAATTGATTTTAAAAACTTCAAAAAGATTTCTTCTGACAAGAATACCACTACTTTGCGTCATAAAAACGGCCATGAGCTAAAAATTGCTCATGGTGCTTTGACTGATAAGATGAGAAGTGATCTTGAAAAACTCTCAACACAAAAAGATTGCAGTGGTGGATCAGTTAAATATGCAGGCGGAGGTAGTGTCCAGAAGTTTGCAGAGCAGGGCGATGTTCAAACCAATAATGATGTTTCTTCTGATGATTCATCTCAAAAAGCTCAGACCCCAGTCGTTATTAACGTCGGTGGTCCACAATCTCAACCACAACAGCCAGTCACCGGAAATGCTCCGAGTGGAACTCCTAATGCTTTAATGCCAAGTGGATCTAATGCCTATTCACAACCTCAGGCTCAGCCTGATCAAGCACCTGTTCAGAGCCAATCTGCACAACAAGACCAGCAGGCTGTAGCACCAATGCCTTCCAATGATCAAGTAGATCAATCTGGTGCCAGCCAACCTCAGGCTCAGCCATCTCAAGATCAGCAACAGGCAGCTCCTCCTCAGGATGAATTCACTGCTAATAAAATGAATGTCTCAAGTGATCTTAAAAACGAAGATGCTGCGTGGGCACAGGATCTTAAGAATGGGCATATTACTCCAGAGACGTATGGAGATCTTTTTGCCAAAAAAAGTACTCTCGGAAAGATTGGTTCTATTTTTGGTCTAATGATAAGCGGTGCTGGTGCCGGGTTATCTCATCAGCCAAATGCTCTTTTAGAAATGATGAATAACGAAATTAGTAGGGATTTAGAGGCTCAGAAACAAAGTAAGTCAAATGCCCAAAATTTTATCAGTATGAATAATCAACACCAAGTACAGCAGGCTCAAGCTGGACTCGCTGGAGCTCAAACTACTGCGACCAAGGCTGAAGCTAATATTAAAGCTGATACTCTAGCTCACATGCAGGCAAATAGAGCAGCTCTTCATTCTATGGTAGATATGGTTAATAAATTACCTCCTGGAAGTCCAGAAAGACAGAATGCTGAACAACAACTCGGTATGATTTCCAACGGCGTTGATTCAATGAACTCTAATTTGGCAGATCAAGCTGCGTCTAAGGGCGCATTTATGAAAATGCTAATGGGAGGTCAGCCTGGTGGAGAATCTGGAGAAGAGCAGTTCCAAAAGCAAAATAACATGCGTAGAATGCTTGGACCTCAGGGTGAGACTATGGCTAAAAATGCTGAGGACAAGCACTTTCCAGGTCTCAAAGGACAAGCCTCAGTTCCATTATCCGGTGACGATAGAAGTTCTATCAATAGTGGTATTGAGTTTGATCAAAAACTGCATAGATTCATGGATTGGACTCAAGACCATTCCGGCGACCTAAGTATTTCAGATAGAAATAAGGGTGAGGCTTTGGCGGCAGAGCTTCAAGGGTCCTACCGTCAAGCTACAAATGGTGGTGTTTATAAAGAAGGCGAACAAAACTTCATATCGAAACTGGTTGCTTCAGAGCCCACTAAATTTTTCAATTCAATTCGGGTGATGCCTCAATTAAAGGCAATTGCCCAGGAAAATAATTCAAGAGTGAATCAGTTGGTTAAATCTAAGGGATTTTCGGGATATGATGGTGGTTACAAAGACCAACCTCAGGCTGAAACTAAATCAATGAATGGTGTTCAATATCAAAAAGTGCAGGGTGGCTGGAAACGGGTTCAATAATGGATGCGCCTCAAGATTTTGTCCCTGACACACAGTTTACTCCAGATGCTGAGGCTCAACCCCAGGCACCAGCTCCACAAGCTGCCCAATCCGGTTCAGCGCCTGATTTTGTACCGGATTCGCAATTCCAATCTGATGATAATCAAGAATTCGGTGAGGATTTCGGCACCTCATTAGAGGCCGGTTTTAAAGGGTTTGCTCGTGGCTTGACCTTAGGTCAATCCGATAAATGGGCTCAAGAGCAGGGCTTTGGTGTCGTTTTGCCGCCTGAAAAAGCAGAGGACATAAAAAATCTAGAAGAACAAAATCCAGGCGCTTCAATGGTCGGAAATGTCCTTGGATCAACAGCAGGACTGATGGGAGCTGAGGCTCTGACCGGAGTGAATGCTGCCATAAAGGGCCTTCCGGTACTTCAACGTGTTGGTGCTCATATGCTAAAAGGCGCCATTGAGACCGGAGTCATGGAGGGTGGAAATGAAATCAGTAAATCCATGCTTGGACAGGGTGATCCAGATGGTCCGGTATCTTCTGCATTGGCCCATATGGGCGCAGCTGCTTTGTTTGGTGGTGCGGCCGGTGGAATATTTGGAACTATTGGAGTAGGACTTGAGAAGATTGCCGCAACAAAAGCAGCAAAACTTGCAGGACAAACATTAGAAGATCTTGGAAGCCGGATGTCTCTGCCATCAGAAGCCGATATGACTGCTGAGACGATGGCATCAAAAGCATTGCCTAATCTTAAACCTGAAGCAGGGGAAGTAATGGACGCGGCCGATAGGCTTAATCTCCCTATTATGAATGGTATGGTCTCTGGAGATAAAGCAGTCCAAATGGGGGAAGATGCTCTATTGCATGGACCACCGTCCCCAACAGCGCGGGGCAGACAAAGTCTTTATAACAATGCTTATCAAGGAGCGATGACTGCCCTTGATGATGTCGCACCATCGGCTGAAATCACTAAGGCTCAAGCTGGGCAATCTATCCAGGATGGTATCACAAAACAGATTTCATCTGAATACGCTCCAATTCAAGAGATGTATGATGCAATCCATGAGGTAACTCCGAATATACCTTTGTCAAAAATGAGTGCTCCCGCAATTGCCAGAAATATTCTAAATATGCCTGAAGTAACTCAGACTCCTAATTCCCCAATGGCCAGATTTGCAAGATCTGTGGCTGAGAATATTCAGAATGCGACCAGCGTAGAAGATATTTCCTTTCAGAGAAAAGCACTAAAAGACATGGCCAATAGCACCATTCCTGGGGAAAGAAGGATGGCAGCAATTATTGGTGATAAGCTCAGCGATTGGGAAACAAATACAATCACAAGATATGCCACAAGTCTTAATGAAAATTTAGCAAAATCAACTCCAGAAGAGCAGGGAATTTTTAAGGATGTATCGGATAAAATAAACAATCTTTTGCCAAAAATGCAGCAAGCTAAGGGTGAATACGCCCCGTTTATTCAGAAAGTAGCAAAACTATCTGATGAGCTCGGTAAAGGTAAAATTCATGGCCCTCAAGATGCCTTGGATTTCATTAAAAATTTAGACTTTGAACAGGTGACAAATAAACTGGTTAAAAAAGATAACTCTCAGTTTAGAGGTTGGTTTGCCCAAGAGTTTCCAGATCAATTTAAAGTCATGCAGGATTATCAGAAGAGTGCCCTTAGAAAGGCGTCATCTCCTACTGGAGAATTTAGCCCAAAGATTTTTTTCAACAAAATCAATTCCATGGAACCTGAAATTAAACAGAGTATTTTTAATCCTGATGATCTATCTAAGGTTAACGACATTCAAACATATATTCGGTCATTCCCTAAGAGCTTTAATCCATCTGGGACTAATCATATGGATGCCTTTAGAAGTTTTTTTGAATCTCCAAAGGGTATGTCAGTAGGGAGTGCTAGAGATTTTGCCATTAAAAAATTCATCGTCGGTGAAGATATGAGCCCTAAGATATTGCGGGCTCTTGGTAAGAGTAATTCAGATATTAACGCTGCTGCCGCAACAAAGGCCCTATCTGAAAATGCTCCAGAGAGTATGGGGACCGCGCTAAACTACGCGGACAAGGTGGAGCGTGGTGCCCAAAAAATAAACACCGGGCTGGATAATATCTTCAAAATCGGTGTGCCTAAAGCTGTGGATTATGTGGCTAATGAGAGTGCCAGAAATAAGGTTAAAAAGTTCATAGACCAGGGTGGAGTTAATCAACAGATTCAAAATCAAATGCAGGCACCGAAGCAGCGAACAGCTCCAACAGGCCCTCCAAAATTTGCTGAAGGTGGAGAAGTGCATACCGTACAGCCTGATGTTCAGTCAGAAGTTGGAAATCTAGGTGCAGTATATCCACAACACAATTTTATGCTGAATCAGGCGAAGGGTCGAGTATTCAATTACCTTCAGTCACTCAAGCCTCAGGAAAATCCTAATAAATTACCATTTGATGAAGCACCTGATACTAAGGAAGCTACAAAAAAATATGATCATGCCATCGATTTATCCAATCAGCCATTGTCCATCCTTAATCAAGTTAAAGATGGAAGTCTTACAATTAATGATATGAAACATATGACTAGCATGTACCCGGAGCTTTATAAGCATTTATCGAAACAATTGACCGCTAAGATTTCAGAAAATCAGATGAAGGAAGAGCGACCGAATTATGCGACAAGACAGGGCTTGAGCTTATTTTTAGGAGCACCTATGGATAGCACATTCATGCCACAAAATATCCAAGCAGCTCAGTCGGTATTCATGAAGCAAAAAGCATCTCAACAAGCACCTCCAATGAAAGCCAAAAAAAGCACTGGTAAAATGGGGGAAATGTCGAAAAATTATCAAACCCAAGATCAAGCAGCTCAATCGAGACAGATCGAAGAGCGATAATTATTTGAGGATGAATCTTATCATTCTATAGCATTTGTACCCATTTTTGAATGGATAGCATTCAGTTCTAGATGGAATTGCATTGAACTTTCTATTTCTGCAGTCATCGGATATTTGGCATATAGCTTTGAATTCGATAACTGCTCCACCTAGAGCATTCTCCCTAGCTTCATCCTCAGTCTTATTGTAAGCGACACCACAGGCCCGTACTTCATCGGACATCACTTGACTGGACTCTTCAGTACAAAACCATCTGTTATCGGCTAATGCCAGAGCGCTCGCTACATTTAACATAATAAAAAGTAGTATTTTCATTCTTAAATAATAGCACATTTCGATGGCAAGTGCCATCGATGACCATATTGATACAATATTCGTCTCAAAATGAGACAAATTGGAGTTTTTACATGTCTGGAAGTATCGGTACAACAGGTCTACCAGCCCCAAGGGCCTATACAAATGTGGGTGGTGTCCTACCTTCTGGTATAGGAATTCCACTTCAATTCGATGCTCTTGGAAATCTTAAAATCTCAGGATCCATATCAGTCTCAAATCCATCCATTGGATTGAACGGTGTAAATCCAGCACCATTATCCTCAACTGAGGTTGGTGGTATAAATCCAAGTGGGGCATTACAGCCGTTTCGAACAAATGCGGCTGGGAGTTTAATCACAGCTCCGGATCTAGCCGTTATTGGCCCTGTAAATCTAGTCCAAGTAGCGGGTGTTGCGACTCCTGTCGGTGCTGGAGCATCCAATGCTGGGACTCAGAGAGTAATTTTATCTAGTGATTCTCCGCTAGCTCCTGGAACTGCTACGGCACTAAACCAAACGAATGGCCTACAGATAACTCAAGTTTCAAATTTCCCAACTACTACATCGGCATCTCCGTTTACCGGGCAAATGGTTTCTACTGGGACTGCTATGCCAATTGCAGCATCTCAACCATTGATCAACGGAGTCATTGTCCAAGCCTTGTCCACAAATTCATCTAGTGTTTATATTGGATCAGCTGGTGTCTCATCTTCCACTGGATTTGAGTTACAGCCTGGGCAAGCAACGAGTATGGCAGTTAGTAATCTGAATTCAGTGTATGTAATCTCTGTCACAAGCGGTGATGGTATTTGCTATGTGGGGTCTTGATGAAAAAAGTATCTTCAACAATTACGTGGGAATGTGATTTTGATCCTAAAGAAAAGCCAGTCGTTTCGGCAGATCTTCCAAAAGGATGGAAAATTTTCCATGGAACAACAACAGTGTCTTATGGGAAAAGTACTCGTGTAATTCATAAGGAATATATAATTGGTCCAACCGCACTCGCAGCTACAGATGTGCCTACATTGTTGAAAATAAAAACAGCTGTTTTGGGGTCATAGATGGCATTATTACCTTTTGGATCACCACCATTTAAGATAGTTCAGGCTAACACCGCTTTTGTTAGCACTGGGGGTAATGATTCAACTGGAAAACTCGGTTATCCGAATAAACCGTTTTTAACTGTCGCCGGAGCGATGGCCTCAATTACAAATCCAGCAACTTTAAGTTTAATTCAAATACAAAATCCAGGGATTTATTCTGTCGATGGCTTGGTGCTTCGAGTGAATGTGTTTATTCAAGGCCCAGACCCTGCATCTACAGTGCTTGATTTTGGAAACGCTGGGATAACCATTGATACGAGTTGGAACCAAGCTGGAACCAATATCGGCGGTGTTACCAATCTTGGTATGACCAGCTCCGGGTCTGTGTCTGCGCTTTCTTTTGACTTTAGTTCAATCACTGGAATTAGCGCATTCTATTTTAGCAATGTTGCAATGCCTGGTAACTTGCCATTGAATCTAGTGTCTGAAAACTCAGGAAATCAAACTACCTTTAACATCAACGGCGCTATTCAGAATAAAGGGTCGCTGCAGTTGACGGATTGTTTTGCCTTGGTTGCTGAATATTTTAATCAAAACGACGGTATGACGATAATGTCTACCGGGGCTGTCGATAGCATAGTCTACTCAACCACAAGCACTTATTTTGGTGCAGTAAACTTAAGCACGACATCAACTGGGCGTGCCATACTTCTTTTGGTCAGTGGCTCAGTTTTCGGCACCGTAAGCCTTGCCGATGTAAATTGTTTAATGGAAGCTCAGATGGGCACACTACCGGCCGCCTCAAGTGTGACTAATTCTGGAGGGACCATATTTTATGGTGGAGATGCAGTTCAGGTTCCATATTTCCCTGCAACACCAAGTGATTGGCCAGTTGTCCCGCCTAATGTTTCGGTAGCGTTAGATGACCTCGCCGCCGCTGGATATATCACCGCTATTTCCGTGGTTACAGCTAATGGCTTGGCTGGAACTTCTAGTAGTGGGACAACGCCCGCCTTAACATTGTCAACTACGGTCACTGGTATTTTGCAGGGTGATGGAACGGCAATTTCTGCTGCGCCGGCAACGGGCTCCGGTTCCGTGGTGTTAGCGATGACACCAACTCTATCTAATCCAATTGTTGGGACTCAAGCCCAAGGCAATGATAGCACTGTCGCCGCATCAACTGCTTATGTTGATACTGCTGTTGCTAACGCTGTGGCTGGGATAAACCCAGCGGTCGCCGTTCAAGCTGCTACTACATCTGCAGCAAATACATCTGGATTTACATATAATAATGGTGTCTCCGGAGTTGGCGCTACCTTAACAAATAGCGTGATAAATACCCCATTAGTAGTTGATGGATATACCTTTACAGCTATCGGACAAAGATTATTGGTTAAAAATGATACCCAAACTCCATCTGGAGCATTCAATGGTGTCTACTCTGTAACTCAATTGCAGACATCACTTTTGCCAGTGATTTTGACCAGGGCCCTTGATTATGATACTCCATCGGATATAAATAATACTGGGGCCATCCCTGTTATAAATGGAACTGTGAATGGAACAACTCTGTGGGTTGAAACTGCTCAAGTAAATACTATTGGAACCAATCCTCTTGTGTTTACTGAATTCGGAGCACCCCCTGGCCCATCCTCAGGTCTTTACGACTTCGTAGTTGGTCCGACTCAGACTTATACAACAATTTCTGCGGCGATAACTGCAGCGACTGCTGGACAAAGTATTTTTATTCAAACTGGGACTTATACAGAAAATGTAGTTATTAATAAGCAATTAAATATCACTGGATCTGGACGCGGGGTTGTAATAAATGGGTCACTGGAGTTTGCCACTGGATCAAATGATAGCTTGGTGCAAATGGTCAAAGTTGCTAGTGGTATAACTATTGATGCTGGAGTTAGTGAAATTCAGTTAGTATCTTTTTGGAATGCAAGTGGACAAACAATAACAGATAATGGAACTGGAGATTATATCCAGGGAATGCAGGAGTAAAAAATGGCTACACCAATTGGAACTTTAGGGACTATTCCAACAGTTAATGTTGGTGGAGTGATTATGACTGTCCCTGGATTGATAGTCTTGGTAACTGCTGTTGAAGGAGCTGGGGGTCGGTATGGAACATTCAGATTGCCAGGGGCTTCTTCCGGTTATCAGGTGACCGCTGGGAAAACTCTCACGATATACGCATTAAGATTTCTTGTGCAAAGTTCAGCAGCTGGAGATTGCCAATTCCTTGGGCAAGCTAATAATGATCAAGGTATAATCTCTAGCACAGCTCCGGTAAGTCCAATCTATGTTGGTGGAATTACTCCTTCTTCGTCTACTGGCAACGTGGGAAATCTTGCTATAGCTCAAACCAATTCAGAATTGGGGGGAATTTTCTTCCCAGTCGCATCCGGGACTTATGCCTTCTTTGACAACGGCGCTGCTGCGTTTGACGGCACCATATATGCATATGGCTATGAGGCTTAATGGATAAAGTAGTCCTTCAGATGATTTTCGATAGGTTCGACAAATTAGAGACTAAGGTTGATAAGTTGTTAGAATTTAAATGGAAGATTGTTGGCGGGACAATACTTGCAAGTTTGATATTGACAGGATTGTTTCAAATTGTGTTAGCTTTAATTCAATCAAAATAACCAAGGAGTTTTTATGGCATTGTCCCCAAAACTATTACAGATTTTAAAAGACATCGGTGCTGCTGACTTACAAGTGTTGGTAACTGAATTGGTGCCCGCGATCGAAGATGAGATAGCAGTCTTGTTTCCAGGTGCAGCTGTTGAATTAGGAGCATTGGAAGTGCCTTTCAATCCTATGATTCAAGCCGCATTGGTATCTCTTGCAGCAAAAGTTGAGTTTTAATTAATTATGACTTTTTTAGCTGGATTAGCAGCGACAATCGGCGAATGGCTTCTCTCGAAGTTGTTCGCCGTATTATCATTAGACTATAAACAGTGGGCAGCGGCAAGGAAGTCCTCTGCTGCTCTTGCTGCTAATCAAGCCGCACTTCAAACAGCGGAGAAATCAGGCAATGAACAAACAGTTGAAAACGCTGGTGCTAATTCTTTGGATAACAGCGGCGGGTCTTAGTCTTGTCGGGTGTAAAGAAGATTTCCCGGCAATTACTCCTTACTTGGTACAACCAGATGCGAATGGCATGTGTCCGCGCTATAAGCTGGTGGATCAGACCACGCTATCCTTCCAATTCGACTCCCTCCAACCCTGTTCCGATGTCAACGGCGGTTGGGCCTTGCCCAGCAATCAATTCCCTCAGCTCTTGCAATATGCCAGAGACGCACAAGCTGCCTGTGCAACACCTCAATAATGGCGCTTGTCCAAAGTGCATAACTATTCGAGACACATATCCTGGGTTTAATGCTCCACTTTGGGTATGGTTTTCAGACTTCCAGAAATTGCATCCAGAATTCCATATGAGCTGCGCCGGTCGTGGTAAGATAGATCAGAATGCCTTGTTTGCTAGACACGCTACAAAGGCCAGTTGGGGCCATTCAGCGCATAATTTTAACTGCGCTTTTGATTCATTTGTCCTGGTACCAGGAAAGGAAGACATTTATCCTGTTGAATGGTATAATTCCGTTTTGGCACCGGCTTTACCGGCTTGGATTTCATGGTTGGGAAGACCCGGTTCTCCATTTCCTGAGCTGCCACACCTTGAGATTTTAGCGTGGGTGGAGCTTCGTCGAAGTAATCTGGTTCAGTTGGTAGAATAAAATCATTGGTAAATTTGGCATAAAGCGTATTGTATCTGCGTCTAGCCGTTTGCAGATATATATCATGAATTCTTTTAAAATCAGGATTAGTTCGTTTGAGCATAGAATAAGTTCTTATGTTATATTTAAGTTTTGCGGAGAAGGTATTAGGGGACCATCCCTGCTTACAGTGGTTCAAAAATAACTGAATAAGATTTGGATCATCTGGTTTTATTTTCATGGCTCAAATAATACTGCTGTATTTCATAGCTAAAGGCAATGGCAGACCAAAGTATAGACTGGCTTAGAATTATTGATAATATTATAAAACGCATGATTGATCCTCTATAACAGACTATTTATTTACCAAAACAAAAAATACTAAAAGCGCCCAATGTAAACGCAGTGTTCTTTGAAGAAGAACACTCGATGAAAATCAGTACCGTTAGCCCATTCACAGTCATGCCATCCCTTGTGATATTGGTGTGTATGCCTGATAATAATGTCCCCGCCTTTATGCATCCAGACTGTCACTTTTCCCCCTTGTCCAACAAAGATTACCCTATTGAACAGCTAAAAACTCTTTGGCATTCGCAACGGCCTCAGAGTAATTATAAAAAGGCGCTTCTTGTAAGGCTTTGGATTCAACAAGATCAGCGAGCAATTTTCTTACTCGATCAACTTCTTCAATCATTTTATCGTGACAAGCATTAAACCCGTCTTTGAAAGCCTTTGAATGGTTGTATCCCATTGCTTCGTGGAACTGATTTGTAAGCTGCAAATGCGCCGCAAGCTCATCCCTTTGTGTTTCTAATTCTTTTTTCATTCTCTCTCCTTTTTAGTGGTGGTCCCTTCACGACGGCCAAGCATCGAATCAATCCATGCTTGAATTGAACCATGCTGTTTTGTCAGTTCTTTTTTGATTTTCGGTTCGAGTCGAATTGAGACAACTTCTCGAACTTTAGACCCTTTTCGGGGTCTTCCCATTTTTTGTTTAGTCACGATCGCCCTCGTCTATTATTGAGGAAATATCGGAAATGGAGATCAAATTATAAGAACCATTCCATAAGCCCCAAGCCTCTACAAGAGGAGAACCGTCATAAATTCTATTTAATTCGTATTTTTTGTTTTCTTTATCTAAAAAAATATATTTATTGGCTGGTATTGTTGACCCTGTTGCGCTGGTATTGTTGACCCTGTTGCGCTGGTATCTTTTACTTTTATTTCAACATTTTGAATTTTCATCTTATTGCTCCTTGTTGATATAAGGATATACTTTCGTAATACGAAAGTCAACAGGTAAATGAAAATAAAATCTCAAAATGGTATTGGCCCCCATCTTAAACCTATTCGATCTCATCTCCTCATCCTTCGCTCCTCTTCCGTTACATATCGGTCTAATGCTGAAAGCATCCTTTTCATTTCTTCAATAGAAAGCTGGTCTTTTAAAATTGAGGTTATGGCCTCATAAAGTGTAGTAAATACGCAAACTCGTATTGTTTTGGATTCGTCTGTCATGTGGTCGTCTCGTAACGACTAGCAACGAAGCTTTGATTCAGCTCTACGGCTATGCATGTTACAACAAACCTTTTGTCCTTTATGATACGAAGCCAAGAGTTGTCTTCATCTCTTGAATCTTCGATTTGAAAATAAAAGCGATTTCCAAATGCAGTGACGTCCTCTTTTACTGTCATTTCGACATTAAAGACCTTCGCGTCTTCAAGTATCATTTAGTCCCTTCACGACGGCCCTCAAATTCATCGGGAAAATAGCCGAGCTGAATCCGAATCGGTCCTATTTGAATTCTCGTGCTATAAATCTCAAGTCTTTTTGTTTTGTCGAGAGTCCAGACAGACGCTTCCCAAGATTTACCCCAATAAAATAAAGCGTCTTCCTTGTCCCATCGCGGGGCCCAGAATATTCCTATCGGTATCGTTTTCATCTGTCAGTCCTCCTACGAGTGCCCATTAAAAACCTTCTTTTTTCATGTCATAATTCAAGCGCAAAATCTTATAAATCTGAGCCGCAGCGTTGCTAGACGCATTCACAGTTTCTGGTGTAACACCATCTTTGTTCACGTCTTTAATCAGTCCCATCAATGATTCTGCCAAGTTTTTTGATAGCGTTACTGACGCGGTCGATGTCGCCACTTCGGATGTCTTTCCAGACTCCAAAGAGCGGATTTTTTCGTCTTGCTTTGGCACCGATAGCTGCTTTTTTTCGATTAAGTTCTTCTCTGTGGTTGTCATAAAATCTCCTATGAAGTCCGTTTTCAGAAGCTCGCTTCATTAAAGCTTGCCATGCCCCAGGATTCGCCAATCTCCATTCTTTCAAACGAGACTTGTTCCATTTGCCCCCAGTTTCCTTTTGTTTCTTGTGGTAGTATTTCTTCCATTTCTCGCGATCTCTTTGCCTCAGCCCTGGAGTCCTGGTTCTTAATTCTCTTTGATATGCGGCCCGAAATTCTTTCGACCCATTGACAAACCCGCGACTCACTAACTCCAAAGAAATCACCGATCTCAGCTTGCCCATATCCCTCCAAAAACTTAAGACTCATCACGGCTCTTTCCCAGTGTCGAGACAGTCCGATAATTTGCTTAACAGCGAGTCTATGTTCCATATTGAGTCCAGAATCTCCTGCGACAAGATTCTCGCATAATTGTTTTTTCGGAGCGATTCGGTCAGAATAGCCGCGTTGCCCTTTGCGACCGCTATCTCTCCGTAGATAGTCGATAACAGCTTGGTCGATTGTCTGCTTTTGGCCTTTACCCGAGAGATAGTATTCAATGACTTCTTGAGCGCAATCATCTGCACCAACTTGCCTTCCGGTGATTTTAACATAGGATTTCTCGATTCTTTTGCTGATTTTTTTGCAGGTCTCTTCATCTGTTAAATCCCATCTCACTTTGGGGTAGTCTCGTCTGGACTGACAATATCAATAATTTTAATCTCTTCGACCGACTCCTCTTCAAAATGAATCGGTGCCGTGTCCTTAGCTAAAATTGCCTCTGCTGCAACTTCATCTGGATTCATATTGTTTTGATACCAGTCAATGCCTTCATAATCGTCATTCATGACGAAATCCATTTCTTCTTTGAATGTCGTATCTTTGTCTTTCTTTTCATAATAGGCAGCTCGATTCTTAGCTACAACTTCAAGAGGTATGTGATAAATCTTTCCAGACTCCATTTGTAACTCTATGACTTTCATTTAGCCTCCTTTGCGGCAGTTCTCCTACGACTATTTTTCCAAACTCTTATTTCTAGCCAACCCAGTATAACGCTGTAACGGAATGGCAATACATTATGAGGATCTTTCCAGTCGTGTATTTTCAACCCTTGCCAATCCCAAAACCACCAAACGAATTGAAGCCGTCCAATCATTTGGCAGTCTCGTCTGGACTAAATGGTTTCAACGGAGCTTCGCCGATATAATCCATTTCTTCCCAACTAGCTCGATAATATGCGTGTCCTCCATTGAGACAATTTACACCGACTTGGGCACCCCATGGCTTAGCCTTGTCAACCATAGCTAGAGCACCGACGAATTTGTAGTTTTTAGTTTTTTCATTCAATTGAACAACGTCACCCATTTTTAATTCACGCTTTTCCATTACTTATCCCTCTTATTGTCCGTCTGATCTGGACTGCATTTAACTGCATCGTGGGCAGTCTTTCGTGCCCAAGCTGGCCATTCGTTTACTTGCTGCCCGTCACTGGTATGATTCCAGTATTTCATATAAGACTCATCTCGAATTGCAATCAGCGCTGCTTTATAGCGCTCACATTCACTGTTAAGGTAACCAATTTCAATCCGAAGAAGGCTAATCAACTCATCATTGTCGATTTTTTTATATTCACTCATCTTTATCTCCGGCAGTCTGATTAGTAGTGCCATCATCAAGCTGTCCCAATGAAAACGTGGTCTGATAAAACTCATCGAAATCAGACATCGGAATAAACTCAACTTGTCTTTCACTTCTTTGAAGCATTATGGCCTCAACAGTAAAGCCAATGATGACGCCCAATGCACCATTCAAATCCATACGGATTTGATTTGCCCGAAGTCCTTTTCCCCAACCACTTAAATATTTATTCATGAGTGCGAGTCCTTTGATGACTAAATTTAATCATTCTCAGCTCGCGGTGGGCATTTACAATGCTTAGATGACTTAGCTCCGCACCAGGTGCAATAAGGGGTAGGGTCTTCATCTTCTTCATCATGCTCTGACTTCGGGTCTGTATGCTTGTCAATTGCCCTAAGCAAATCTCTGTCATGCATCGCGCCTATGTCTTGTTTTTTCATTTCCCACATCCATGGCACTGATAACTAAACTGTGGATTTATCGCCTTGCAGAATTCGCAGATCCATTTCATTTTACCACCCCCGAAATACTGCCGCCGTATATGCGAAAGGCAATCGAATAAACTTCTTTCCATGCCTGATCTTCTGTTTGACCTGCTTTAATAAGCGCCTCTACAAAATCGAATCCCGACATCCCATCAAAGACCGCTGAAGGTTTGGCCATCCAAAACGCAGGATGTTGATTTGCATTTATCATAAGGAAATCAAAAACACTGGCTTCAACCTGACCAGGTCTCAGCTTTCGTTGAATCATTTTACCACCTCATCCTTGAACAGAGCGCCGTGATCTTCGAGGGCCTTGGATCCCTCAGCCTCAAGCTCAGCCATTCGCTTTATATCCGCCATAGCTTCAGTATTCGATTCATAGAACCTAGCCATGCTAACCTTGTGAGGCGAGCTAGCCTTGTAGATCAAATGCGCTGCGAGCGGAGTGTTGTGGAATGCCTCGAGTGCTGCGCCTTCTTTTCCGGCTAGAGTAACTACCCAGCCAGCTCGACAATGAGTCGTCTCACAAGTGTGCCAATCTTTCATGTTCAGCGCATCGGTATTTGAAACAGCCTCTAAAATTCTTGTGTGGATATTTTCTATCTTTGGAATTTCTAGCGGTTTTGTTTCGGTTGGCTTTTGATTTTTTAAGTCAAAGCAGCGATAGCAGCCAGAGCAGCCAGAGCAGCGATAGCAGCCAGAGCAGTCAGAGCAGTCAGAGCAGTCAAAGCAGCCAGAGCAGTCAGAGCAGCCAGAGCAGCCAGAGCAGCGATAGCAGCCAGAGCAGCCAAAGCAGTCAAAGCAGTCAGAGCAGTCAGAGCAGTCAGAGCAGTCAAAGCAGCCAGAGCAGTCAAAGCAGCCAGAGCAGCCAGAGCAGTCAAAGCAGCCAGAGCAGCCAGAGCAGCGAGAGCAGCGAGAGCAGTGAGAGCAGTCAGAGCAGTTCGTGCAATTTTTACAGTTCTTTAAACTGTCCAACGCTTTTTGAGCCGCTTCAATACTGCCGAAATATTCTACTGAGCATTTGTTTCCGTTATCGTCTTTTAGCCATTTCATTCAATCCCCCCACGCTTCTTTACGGTCGATATAGGCTTAATTAAACCGTGCATTTCCATGTAATGCTTAAACCAGTATTCGTCGACAGAGCCATAAACAATGGCATGACGATACATATCCACGGCACATTTTTCTAATTCACTCCCGTTTAGTTCAAGAAAAGCCTTCAGATATATGAGTGACTTTTTGTTCTTTCTTGAAGGCCTGCCGCGCCTCTTATGTTTTACCGTAATCATTATTTATTGCCAGTTCCATAGATACGCTACCCATAGTGACCCGCAAACGATGAACATTATCGCAAATGCTGCGAAAACTTCTTCCCAATGCCTTAGTATTTTCCTCATCAAATCTCCGTTATTTCTATTTTGATATGTCCACAGTGTTGTCCGGCCGACTCCCATTTATATTCAGGTTCGCCGATAACATCGATATTGTCATCGTACAGCACCCCAGCCCTCACCAGACCATCGATTACCCATTTAAAGCTACTAACGGTGCCGTCGTAATCAGGACGCTTAGATGAGCACCTGGTGAGCTTAAGTTTTGCTTTCTTTATTGGCTTTTCTGGGATTACTCGAAGGGACAATAGCTCAGCATGGACTATTCGCTTTACTTCTAACGCGTGCTTATGACGTGCTCGCCATCCCATGCCACACATTTTGTTAGCCGTCATTGGTAGTAAATCAATCCTAAGTTTGGCATGATACATCTATCTATTCCCGTCCAAGATATCCATGATTTCCACATACTGCCAAGTCTTAAGGTTAATCGGAAATCTAGTCCCGTATTCTTTATTCATCCAAGCATAGAAATTGGATCCACATTTACCCTTCATTTCAAGTTTGGTCATAAGGGCGTTGACCATTTCTTGAGTTATCGGCGTTTTTATCTTTTCTTCGACGACAGAAGAAGTTTCCTTAACCGGGCGTTCATTAGGCGGCTTGATTTCAATTGTTTTTTCAGCTGTTCTATTTCCTGGGTTAGCAGCAGGTTCGGATATTCCTGCCACCGCGGTTGGCGGTCCAGGTAGAGATCCTGCATTGCTGCGTTCAAGCTCGTTTGCCGCACCACTTTCGATCCATTTTTTAATGGTTTCACCAGTGTCCTCACTTATTTTGAAAATCTTGTCGGCAAAAATGCCAGTTCTATCTTTTGATACTTGGGTCAAATGATCCATGGCAACATCAAATACAATTGTGAAATCATAAGTCAGACCATCACGCTGGACCGGGGCAAGGCCTACCTTCTCGACCTTCTTTTTTCCATTGTCCTCGGTCTGCATATATTCCATTTTAGAGCGCATCGTAGCAATTATATGACAACTGGAATGCAGGAATGCGTTTTTTAATTCATTGTCTTTTTTATCGATGGGTTTCCAGTTCGCCCATTGATTGGTCCCCGGACGGTCTAAGAGTGCTTTTTGTTCAAGCAATCCACCCTCACCAGCCCACGCATGAGTCAATGAATCTATGATTATTGTGTCATATCCATTTTTCTCAGCAAAGTTAATAGCCTCAATATATTTTTCAGTCGTGAATGGCGGAGTCATGTCCATTACATCAAATTCAAATTTGTCGGAATAAAGACTGGCTGAACCATTCTCTGTATCGATAACAGCGACCTTACCACTAAGACCTTTTGCTAATCTTAATGCTGAATAAGTTTTACCAGATCCAGTGGGACCAGTGATTGCAAGTTTGAGTTTTACCGATTTTCGGACTGCCTTTTTAAACATCTCTCACCCATTCTGTTGTATATTCATCGATCTTAACCGGATGATAGCCAGGCATATGAGACAATGACTCGTAATCTCGCTCCATGTCTATCTCTGCCATCAATTCATTAAACTTATCGTAAGCTCTAGGATCACGACCGAACTGAGATTGATATCTAAACTCTTCTGCTTGATCATAGTTGGCGAAATCTTCCTTAGCCATTGCAACCTCGAATTAATTGCAATAATTTGTCGGCGAATTTTTTATATTCATCTTCCCTAGCACCAGCAGCTATAGCAGCAGCGGCAGCATGAGTAACAGCACCAGCAGCAGCGGCAGCAGCGGCCAGAGCAGCAGCAGCAGCAGCATCGATAGCATGCGCTTCGCGTAGTTTTGTTATATCTAAAACATCTCGGCGTAGAGATATTAGTACGCCGTCAATAACTGACAGTGCCTCTACATTATTTGTTTTTTCCAGAGCCGATTCAACTATAAATATCAGCATTGGGATCTTAATCTTATTTAAATCAGCACCAATATTTATTGCTTCTATAAATTCAATAGGAAACTCTTTGGCCATCTCGTTTGGCAAACCATCAAATATTCTATCTTCCAATTTTGCTAACCACTGTGGAATGCCGAGTTCTGTTTCATATGCAAGGTGATTTCCAGAATGGATTGTACATCCCACTGCGCACCCTTTACCATCTTGCCAATGCTGACCTTTAATAATTTCATCAGCCTTGGCGTGAGCACGGACTCTACCTAGATATTTATCTTGAATCTTCTTATCATTATGAAATGCCTGCATATTCTCCTCATAAACATCTCAAGCAGTGGACCCCAAGGGATTTGGACTAGGGTTCTTAGGGCCCACTGCAAAAGATTATAATTTAATTAAAGTTTGATATCCAAATCAGGTAGGGAGTTAACGAATGGGCTTTACGTTGTCAAATTCTTTTTTGTTTTTGAATTTCTTTTAAAGAGTTGTAAAACTCGCTCTTTAAAAACCCCCCTGGACGAAGTACTCTTCGTCAGGACGCAAACGGTAGTGCGCGAGGTTTGCTTCCACAGATACAATTAAATCCATACTCTGGACAAACCTCTAGCTACCATCTGTGATGATTTTTTCTAGAGGACTCCAAGTTAGGTTAGCCACAGATGAATGGCATGGATCCTTGGACCTTTATGGTTAGAAGTAGTTCTTCGCCTTCCGCTAGGGCATTCATTCCCTAGAAGTCATCAGCTGCTCGCCGGTTGACTCCATCCCCCAGTTACCTTTGCAGGCATATGGGTATTTTTAACGGTCGATTAACTATTTCAAAAATTTGTGAAAAAAGAATTTGACTTTGGTGTCTCTTATATAGAGAATTGTTTTATCCAAAAAAAATTCCTATATAACCCCAGTTTCCAGAGCTGGGGTTTCTTTTTGTCTCAAATTGAGAAATCTTAAACATTCAAATGAACCATATTGCAATTGGTGACTAGTCGTGGCAAATAAGATTTATTGTGTTATGATTAATTTATGAGCAAAGCAGATCTGATCTTAAAAAAGACAAGACTAGAAAATGCTCGACTAGCCTTTAGTCTAGGTTTGATTGACATCTTTAAATACCTAGAAATGGTCAGATCCATTGAATTAGAGTTTGACTCTTTGTAATTTTTTCAATTTACTCCTTTTATAAAACAAGGAGTTTCCATTGTCTGAAGAAAAATCAAAACAGCTTGATCAAGAATACGCCAATTTGTGTGCTGCCTCAGGTGACCTTAATATCCGAATTCTGGCTTTAAAAAAAGATCTAGACGCAGTCTATTTTAAAATTGAATCACTCATAAAAGAAAAAACATCCATGATTATGGAAATGCAGAAGCAGGGAGCTCCCGATGTTTCTAAGTAAAAAAATCGATCCTCTATCAGTAAAGAAGCTACTGCCAACAGGTATGACTGAGTTTGATGTATGGTCTGACCGAATTATTCAGCTTACGGGTCTTACAGCTACTCCGGACTCCCAAAAATTCGCACTAGCCTCAATGATCAATACCCTTGGCAAAACTGAATGCGACAAGGAAGATCTGTTCTTCATTAAAGCCCTGCATAAAGGGGCTGCTGATCAGATAGCTCTGGCACAAATGGATCAGATTAGAGCTAAGGTTAAGGCAAGACTTTCTGATGAAGCCGAGAAACAAAAGCAGGTAAGTCAACCTGTTCAACAAACGAGTGAAGTGACACCAGCAAAAGATGGTGCACCTAATGTCGTTTTGGGAAAAACCTGAATTTAAAAAAGAACAAGACTACTGGTACAAAAAAGCAGCAGAGGATGGCTTCAATGATATTGAGACCATCCATGAAGAACTAAAACAGAATTCTCCGAATGCATATAGACAAGCACAGCCGATAATCAGGGAAAATAAGCTAGAATATTTCTTGCTTCTCGATCAATTTGTAAATGATGATAATACCAATTTCGATAATGGTATGGATTTATTTGTCATGCAGAGATTCGCAGAGGGCCTCACAAATAAAGCAATATGCCAATTGTTGGATAGTTTCGGACACTCCAGGCACCGTAAAACAGTTATGTTCATACGTAGGAAGTACGAGAATAGATGGAAGATAATCAAGTGGAAGCCGAGCCAACTAAGGTCACAAGTGATCCACAAAAAGACCTAATCAACATCATCTCATATCCAGCAATCACACTTCCATCTACGTATCATAATGTTATAATAGCTAGATGGCTTAGGTCTCTCAGACACTTGAATGACTACTTCAGGCTCATCGACCAAAAACCCTATTTTGAGCATTACGAGAAATATATAAAGAACATTCTCACTCGCCCGAATGCATTCATAAAGCTTGCAGTATTAGCTGATGATCAAGACGTGGTCTTTGGGTGGAGCGTTAATGAGAAAACAACGCTTCATTATGTTCATGTGCAAGAATTATACAGATCCAAAGGAATATCGACACTACTTATTCCAAAGGAAACGACCAGTTGTTCACATATAACAAAACATTGGCTTGAAATTTGGCCAAAAAAGTATCAAAAAGTAACTTTTAACCCGTTCATTTAGGAGAAAATATGACAGGTAGAATACAATTAAAAGGATTTATGTCTCATTCGACAATCTTTTGTGCTGGGAAAAATTTCAAATCAGATACGTGGCACGTAGCCACACCCGATATCAATCTGTCTTATGATATTATCGAGGACAAACTCTACCTAAAATACAAAGGTAACTTAAGAATATTAAACTCAGCTACAGTAGCATCCTGGGAGCCATTGAACTACGCAGATGTTATTAACGATGCTGAGCTGGGTTTACTAGCAAGCGAGAAGCCAGTTAAAGCACTACCAACTATTACTAATCCAGGACCCATCAAAGCACAAGTATCTGTACCACACGAGCAGGTGCAAAACCCGCCGACCAGGAGAAGTGTTAAGCAATGAGGATGAGGACCAGAAAAGTTTCATTAGAAAAATATTCTAAGTTGTGCGAGACCATGGGCCATGGATGTCAGTTCATTAAGCTGCCATCCTCATTGCCTAATTTCTTTTATCCAGGATTAGTCATGGCAGGAGAAGCTGTGGTGGCGTGGCCAGAGAATCTAACTGAAGATGAGATGAAACTCTATGAAGAAAGGTATGGATCACTGCCAGACATCTTTGATCCAGATTTCGAAGAGAGAATCAAAATAACCAATGTGATAAGGGGATAACATGGCAATTGAGGATAGAGGATGGGTAGTTCGCCCGGTTCTTCATAGAAGTAAGCAGCATGAAGAGTATGCCAATCAAATGTCTGACCATATTAAATCACTGAACATACCAAAGAGACCAGTCAGTAAAATTCAGGCATCATCTATATCTCAATTGTGGGATAGCGAAAAAAATACCTTAAGAGAAATGAGTGACGAAGAGGTCGCAGCATACCAAAACAGACCGCTTCCGGAGAAAGAAAATTGGAAGCGAGAGACTGATGCTGAGCTAATCGCAGCTCAATTAGCATTGACGACACCGTCTAGAATTCACTCTACAATAGTCTCAGAAGGATTAAGACGCGAATCAAAGAACACTCAGGGTGATGCAATAAGCATGGGTGGATCCGCGTTCAGCGAGGAGACTAAGGAGCTAGCCCGGCAGGCCTATAGTTATACTCCACCAGCAGAATTAACAAAGGGACAAGAGTCAAAGCTAACGGAAATGAATAAGATTACAGAGTATACTGGGCCAATCCCAGAGAAGCCGAAACCAAATAAAAGATCATGGCTAGATAAATTATTTAGCTCAGATGGAGCTAAGCATGCAGAGATCCATAACGTCTCTTGGCGTGACGCATACAAGGCTAAAAATGACTGAACTTAGCTTTCTCTTATCGCTACTCTTGGACCAAAAACTCAACAGAGAAGTTAAGGGACTCATCAAAGAGAGAATCAAGGAGATTGAGACGGCACCAAGAGTAGGTGTTTCAACAACAAGAGCTATATCACCAACTGGACAATCTGCGTCAACTCAGAAGATTCTAGATGAAATGGCTGAAGAAGGCAAATCATTGCCAATTCCAGTTCACATAGCTCAAACACCACAGGCGGCGATGGCCTTGGCCTCAAGACAACAAGCAATATCTCAAGCGATTAGTGGTCAACCTGAAAAAGGAAGAACTCAACCAAGGAAGTTCTAGTTATGGGAAATAGTTAAAGTGTTACTTGAGGTTTTGATAACTGAAGGAAAGTGATGGCAAAACACCTCTTTAAGAAAGGCCAGGCACCAGGTCCTGGGCGTCCTAAGGACTCCATCAGCAGGCGCTCGCTACAGTTCGCTGATGTTATGATTAAGGCAGGATTTGATCCAGCCAAGGGGCTAATAGAGGCCTATAATAATGCCAAGCATTTGTTCGATACGGCTCTAGATCCAGCAATGAAGGCCACGGCTAATGCACAGATGTTGCTTGCTGCTGATAAAATGGCCCCATACGTTTATCCAAAACTAAGCAGCGTTGAATTTAAGAAAGAAAATCCCTTGGACAACATGACTCCAAGAGAGAAGTTAGAAGCAATGAGGCAAGCGATAAAGATGCTTGAAGATGAAGTCGAGAAGAGTAATAGTGAGCCTAATTTAATCGATGTTGGGAAGTAGCTTAGCTGGTAAAGCGCTGCACTGTTAATGCAGATATCGGTGGTTCGAGCCCATCCCTCCCAGCCAATTTAAGGATTGAATGACTGATTTTGATGAGATTGTTAATGAAGCCATCAGGTTATCAAAGCGTCCAAATGTCCTGCAGCACACCTTCAAGCAACAGCTAGACTTCATCAGAGACCCAGCAAGGCTCAAGGTTCTATTCTGCACTCGTAGGGCAGCTAAATCATATACGGCCGGTGTCTATATGATTCATGAGGCTATGAACAATCCTGGATGCAATTGTCTGTTCATAGGGCTGACAAGAGCTTCAGCTAAGGGGATTATCTGGAAAGATATCCTAAAGACTATGAATATAAGCCAAGGGCTGGGCATTAGTTTCAATGAGTCATCTCTTGTTGCAACATTCCCGAATGGATCTGTGATTTATGTCACTGGGGTTGATGTTGATGAAGATGAAATGAACAAGCTGCTGGGTAAGAAATATCGTTTGGTCTGTATCGACGAAGCATCCATGTACACAATCGATATGCACAAGCTTGTTTACGGTATTCTGAAGCCAGCTATTACAGATCAGCGCGGCAGTATTTGCTTAATGGGGACGTCGTCTAACTTCACAAGGGGTTTATTTTATGACATTACAACAGGTAAAGAACCAGGTTGGGCACTTCATCGCTGGTCGGCCTTTGATAATCCTTTTATTGCCAGACAGTGGGCCGAAGAGCTTGAAGAAATTGATAGGCTCCGTCCTCTCTTTAAGGACACGCCTCTATACAAGCAGTGGTATCTCAATGAGTGGGTGGTGGACACTGACAAGCTTGTCTATAAGTATGATTTTGCCCGCAACAGTTACAAAGAAACACCTAAGTCTTTATCCCCAATGGGGTGGACCTATATTCTCGGTGTCGATCTTGGTTATGAGGATGACACTGCCTTTGTACTCTGTGCGTTTCACGATAACGATAAAACCCTGTTTGTTCTTAAAACCTTTAACAAAAAGCACATGGATATCACCGACGTGGCAAACAAAATTAAAGAATTTAGAGACGACAAAGACTACCCTGTCTCGAAAGTTATTATCGACGGTGCTAATAAGCAAGCCGTAGAGGAGATTCAGCATCGACATCATATAGCTCTTGAACCTGCTGATAAAACAGGCAAGTCAGACTTTATTGAGATTATGAATGCTGAGCTCATTCAGGGTAAGATCAAGATTAAGCAATCTCTCACTGCGATAACTCAAGAACTGATGGGACTAGTCTGGGTCACCGAAGGCGACAAGATTAAATTCCCACGCAAAGAACACCCTAATTTACCAAACCATTTATGCGATGCACTATTATATGCATGGAGATTTTGTTACCAATGGTTGGCTGAGCCTGAGGCTGAGAAGATAGTAAAGGGTTCTAAGCGTTGGTATGAGCTGCAGGCTGATAATCAGTGGGAGAGAGAGAGAGAATTCTTGGAGCGCCAACAAGGCGGTGAGAATCTATGGCCATCTGATGATGGGTCTGGATTTAGTCAAATTTAGTCAATTTTGGTCAATTTAAGTGCCACAACCGACAATATTTGAAGGTTATTCCATCACTTTTAGGGGAAATCTCAAATATGCCTTTACCGTTCTTAAGCGAAATCAAAGAATCAACTGTGTCTACCCCGACTAATATAGAGCGGCGAAAACCTGATGAAGGTAAAGAGCCGGACGCTTTAGAGTCCTGCATGGAAGAGCTCCACAGTGCTTTAATGGCGAAGCGATATAAAGAAGCTGCTGAGATCTTCAGAAGTTGTTTTGAATTTGTAGACTCTCAACCACATAAAGAAGGACCACATGTCTAATCCAATCTTGATTCTAGATAAGCCACAGCCATTTGTCGGTCTTGGCACTTTAACTTATACAATTGCAACAGCTAGTCTTTATAATGTGCGCGCTCAGATAACTGAAATTCCACCCTCAGGATTGAGCGTGGTGATCAAGCAGAATGGATCGACGATATTTACTTCACCGGTGTTAACACCGACTCAAGTAGCTCAGCAGTTTAAATATTCCCCCATTGTCGGGGCTGTTAATGATGTCATCACCGTAGTGCTGGCATCTGCATCAGCTATCGATTCTGGGCTTAATAACGTGAAATCAACTATTACTATTGGACAAGGAGTCTAACATGTCATGGAACCAGAATTTTACAGCAGTGGGTCTTAGCTCATTGGTCACTTATGCACCTCAAGCGGGGCCAGCATTCGCTAAAGGCAAGCTAAGTGTGCCTACGCTGACAAACGGTGGTGGACAATCAAGCGTTGTATGTACTGTCACTCAGAATTCTACAGTCGTTTATACGGGTCCAGCGGGAGCTGAGGGTTTTTATGTGTCTATGAACTGCGCTGCTAATGACTCTATCACTGTTGCATTCACCTCAAGCGCACCTGCTGATCAGGGTCTCAATGTGATTAAGAGTGTAATTGCAATTGGCGCGGGGCAATAATATGAGCAGCTTCCCTATCGCTTATTCCATGAAACGAAGAAAGAAAATGGCTGATGGTGGAGATGCTAATTCTGATGGTATGAACCCATCTTCTCAAAATCCACAACAAACCATGGGTGGTTCCAGACCAGACAAAGGTTGGGGAGCCGTTATCGTTAAGGCCAAAGGTGGAGAAGTTGATGAACGCGAAGCTTCTCATGAAATGAAGTATGCTCCTGCTAGTTCCAACAGAGAATATGGTGTCCACAAAGGTGGAGATGGAGAAGGAGAACTAAAAGGAAGAAGTGCTGCTGGTATTAATGCAGAATGGGCTGGAAAACACAAAAACCCGGTACATGCTGCCCAATCTCTGGATTATGCAAAAACAAAACATGCAGAGAAGTTGTCTGAACTTCAATCAATGCCAAAACCAAACCTCCCAATGGCTGAAGGCGGCTCAGTAGAAGAAGATGACCGAATGCTGAATCAGCATGGGGAGTATGAAGAAGGCCCACAATCCGGTGGTCAAGGTTTCCATGGTGAGTCATATATGGGAAATCCAGGTAACTCAGCAGACAACTACCAATCTGAATCACATGAAGATGACATGGTCGGTCGCATTATGAAGATGCGTCAACACATGTACTCTGAGGGTGGACGTATTGCCAATGCGGACCACGGTGAGGATCAGTCGAAGCTAGCAGGGTTCTTGCCGAATGAGTTTGATGACCTGGTGTTGAGAGACAATCTCGAGTCTAGTTATACCGTGGCTAACTCAGGTGATGAGATCGGTAATGCCCAAGAGGATGCGGACCAGAATGACATTGTGTCTCGGATTATGAAGTCACGCGCTAAAAAAGACAGGCTTCCAAACCCAAGATGATCAATGACTTAAAAGATTTGAAATCACTGCTTAAGCTATGCCGGTCTCAGGGAGTAACTGAGATCAAGCTTGATACCGTGGAGTTTAAGCTTGGAGATATGCCGACTGGACCAAAGTCTAGTTCGGTTCAAGATCAAACCGAAACTGATGACGAGGATCCTTTTGCTAATTTCCCTACGGGGATTCTAACACCTGAGCAGGCCGCCTTCTATAGTGCCGGCGGAACTCCAGAAGATGATCCTTTTAGGGCTGAACAATGAAAATATCCAAATCTAAAGGTCCAGTAGAAAAGATAGTAATGAAAACAAGGCCATCCGTTGATAGCGCGATGTCCGTATTAGCTGAATGGTGGAAAAATAAAGATGATGACAAATTGGCTATGGATTTATGTGGCACCGCTGCTTATCTTAAAACTGAGCAGACATATCGTATGCGTCAGCTTGCTGTTGATGTCAGGCTTTATTGCGGGCTTAGTATCTATTCTTATGCCGGATCCAACGTCTCCAAGATGGACCGTACTAAAACGCTTCCAGATGATAGACCTACTTTTAATCTCATTCAGGCTTGTACGGACACCCTTGTTAGTCGCATTAGTCAGAATAAACCACAGCCAAAATTCCTTACAGACAACGCTGATTACAAGCAGAGACACTTAGCTCAAAGACTTAATCAGTTCATTTTAGGTGAATTCTACCAGACTAAATTCTATGAGAAGTCAGCCAAAATGCTGCGCGATGCTGTTGTTATGGGCACCGGATGTCTTAAAATCTATGCAGGGGAAAACCATAAGGTCTGCGTTGACCGAGTGATGCCCACAGATTTATATGTTGATGACAATGATTCGTTGAATGGAACTCCACAGCAATTGATTCAGTTGAAGCTAATGGACCGCGACAAGGCTATCGCTGCATGGCCAAAGTCCAGAGCATTGCTTGAGAAGGTTCCAAACAGTTATCCCGATAATTCTAAAGAGTCCGGCCGAACAACTAGTGACCAGATCATGATAGTTGAGGGCTGGAGATTAGCCTCTGGTCCTAGTAAAGAAGAACCTGGATATCTTTCTGGGCGTCATGTCATAGCCACAATTGGTGGAGTTTTAGATCAAGAGCCGTATCATAAGATTAAATTCCCGTTTGTATTCCTTATGTACTCTGATCCTTTTAGAGGATTCTTTGGTCAAGGATTGGCTACACAATTATTTGGCACTCAATTAACGCTGAACCGTATTCTTTATACTATTGCCAGGTCTATCACCCTGGTTGGCGTGCCAAGAGTGTTCATTGAACAATCTTCGAAAGTAGTTAAGGCCCATAACAATAACGAGATTGGTGTAATTGTAACATACAGCGGTACAAAACCGTCTTATGAGGTAGCACCGTGCAACGCTCCAGAGCTGTATGCAGAGCGCGACAAGCTGATTCAGTATGGTTTCCAGCAGTGCGGAGTATCTGCCATGCAGGCGACCAGCCAGAAGCCTGAGGGCTTAAATTCTGGTGCGGCGATTAGGTCTTATGATGACATTTCCACTGATAGATTCGCATCATTGTCTAAGAAGTTCGATGATGCTCATATCGAAGGTGCTTATCTAATCACAGACTGCGCTATGGATATTGTGGAAGAGACAGGGGAATATCAAACCGTTTATCCGAACAAGGATGGAACAAAGGAAATTGACCTCCCAGCGATGAAATTCTTGAAAGATCCATTTGTTATTCAGTGCTTTTCTGAGTCTAGTTTGCCTAGAACTCCTGCAGGTCGTATGCAGTGGGTCACTGAGCAGGTTCAAGCCGGTATGCTTACCGTTAAAGAAGGTCGCAGACTTATGCGGTCTCCTCAGGACTTGGAGCAGAATGAGCAGTTGGATAATGCCAGTGAAGAGAGAATATTTCAGATTCTGGATAAGATTGTGGAGGATGGGGATTACACTCCTCCTGATCCATTCATGGATCTTCAATTAGCCCTGACTTTGGTTGTTCAATACTACAATTTATATATGGCAGCGAAGCTTGAAGAGAAAAAAGCGGATATGTTAAGACGCTTCTTTCAACAAGTTCAAGCTCTTATTGCTGCGGCTCAACCACCACCAATGGCAGCACCTGGAGGTCCTACACCTCAGGCCAATGCTGCTCCATTGCCAACATCACCTATGGTTCCAAACGCAGTTCCACAACAATAACCTAACCCTCCTAAAGTTATGGGAGAAAGGAAGCATATGAAAATCACTCCGGTCGCCGGGCCAAACTCGGTCCAATCAACTCAAGGTCCAACAGTAAGTGCAGATAGAAGAGAGGCAGCAAAACAAGCTTATCTCGGGCAATCTGTGAATAGAGAAGTTCCATCGGACACTCAGGCAGATCCACAAGTAGCCAGAGCTCAAGAGAGTGTCAGAAAAATCAAGATGCGGACTAATTTTAATACAAATAGGGATGATGTGTTGACAGAAAGTGCCACAATTGACGCAGTTGTACCAGAGGTAGCACCACCAGCTGATCCAGTGCCTGAAGTAACAGCGCCTATCAGCCCTCAACTCGCTGCCATTGCAAGACAACGGCGGGCACTCCAAGTAAAAGAGAGTGAGATTGCGGCTCGTGAAAAAGCTTTGGCAGATCAGGCGACAGGTTCGCTTGACATAGCTAAGCTTAAGTCCAATCCATTGAGTGTACTGCAAGAGCATGGCGTTACTTATGATCAATTGACTCAAGCTATTTTGGCAGATCGAGACGGAGTTAATCCAGATATTCAAGCTTTGAAAGCACAAGTCCAAGCCCTTGAAAAAGGTTTAGACACAAGGTTATCAGAGCGTGACTCACAAGCAGAGCAACAAGTTCTTTCTGAACTTCAGAGAGAGGCAAAAGCTCTAATTGGTCGGGATGATACTTATGAGATGATCAAGACCCAAAGAATGGAGCCTAAGATCACCGAGCTAATTCATCGAACATGGAAATCTACAGGTGAGATATTAGACGTTTCAGAAGCTGCTGATTTAATTGAGACTGATCTATTAAATGACGCCGTAAAAATTGCAGGCCTTAAGAAAGTGCAGAGTAAGTTAACTCCAATTCAAGCACCACCTCAAGTTCAACAGAGACAAGGAATTCGAACACTAACTAACCGTGACACAGCATCTGCTCCCCTCTCAGCGAGGGCCAGAGCACTTGCTGCATTCAACGGCACACTAAGAAAATAGGAGTAAAAAATGGCTATTTCACCAGTATATGCAAATAGTTCAAACCAGATTGCGGCTTTAAAAGAGCTCGTGGTCGATGACAAAGATTACATGAAAAATGTGGTCTATGCTAAAAATCCATGGATGTCCATGGTACCTAAGAATGAGAGTCCTGACGGCTTTGCAGGGAAATATATTCCAGTTCCCTTAGAGTACGGCAATCCTCAAGGTCGATCTCACGTGTTCGCGAATGCACAGAATCAACAAACCGCTTCGGATGTTGTTTCTTACTTCGTCTATGCAGTGCAAGACTACCAATTGGTTACAATCACTAACCTGTTGATGGAGCAAACCAAGTCCAATGCTGGAGCATTCGTCGATGAAGCATCGCGAACTCTGGATAATGGATTTAGAAATTTGTCCAACAATATGGCATTTGAGCACTTCGCAGGTGGTACCGCTTCTCGCGGTGTAATCGGTGCAGGTGGTATTACTATTGTTGGAACTACAATGACATTCTTACTTGCTAACAGCCAATCGGTTGTTCAGTTCGAAGTTGGTATGACATTGCAGGCATCAACAACTGATGGTGGAGCAGCATTGCAATCCACTCCTGGTACCATTGATGCAGTACAGGTAATCGCAGTAAACCGTGGAACAGGTCTTATCACAGCGACTGTTGTCCAGGGTGCTCCTGCATGGGTAGCTGGAGATTTCTTGCAAGTATTAGGTGACATCGGTATCGGTGGAGCTTCGACTATTGCAGGGATGTTGGGTCTTTCTGGCTTGGCAGCGTGGGTTCCGTTTGTTGATCCTCCGAGCACAGATAATTTCTGGGGTGTTAATCGCTCTGCTGATGTCACTCGCCTCGGGGGCCTCCGGTTCAATGCGACCAGTTTCAGTATTTCTGAAGGACTGACAAATGCATTGGGCTTGGCAAACCGAGAAGGTGCAGCGCATGATTTGATCATAATCGACTTCGTTTCATACACGACTTTGATTAATGAATTGGGTGCTAAAGTTCAGTACGTACAACTTGAGCATGATGAAGTTGAAGTAGCCTTTGAGGCAATTCACTTCCATAGTGCTTATGGTAAAATCCCAGTATTAGCTGACAGGTCAGCACAAGCACAAGGTGCATGGTGCCTGACAACTGATTCTTGGAAATTACGTACTCTCGGGAAAGCTCCACACATCCTTACTTATGGTATGGAAGGTTTGGAAGGTCTGCGAGTTGGTAATGCTGATGCCCTTGAAATTCGCATTGCTTATTACGGCAACGATATTTGTTCAGCGCCAGGCTATCAAATGAATGTGGCTCTGTCCGCTTAATCTATAGTTCATCCTTTCAAACGACGCGGGCCTTGGGTAAAACCAGGGCCTTTTTAGTTTAAGTGCCACACCAGACATATTTGAGGTTGGTTGAAATAATTTAATCAACGCACTGCTGGACAAGGTTAGAGGCCGACGCCCTCCAGAGAGACATTGTCGGTTTAAAGGAAGTTCTATGTCTTATGCGCGTGGTTTTAGCCAAAACGGCACAAAACTAAAAGCAAATATCACGGAAGTTAAAGAAATCGAGATGAATTTCACGGTTGATAGTACAAACGGAAACGGTTTGGGCGTCAGATCAATCAAATCAAATGGATATGTGCGACAAGTATTCATGCATACTTCGGCAACTCCGGGAGCTGGTATGGATGGATTGGTGAATCCAAATCCTCCAGTGGGATTCGCATGGATTCAGTTCAAAAATAACTTCAATTATGCATTATCTGGCTCAAATTCTATCGTATCTCCTGTATCTGGGACACCGCTGACTTCAGTGACTGCAAATGGCGTATATACCATCGTCTCTCTCGGTACTGCGACCTTAGCTCAGTGGCAAGCTGTCGGATATCCACAAGGATTCACACCCGTTGTTGGTGGAACATTTGTAGCAACAAGCTCTGGCGCTATCGGTGGAAGTGCGGCTGTTGAAGTCCCATTGGCTACAGGATCTGGAATTTCCACAATCGATATTATTGGTGACCCTAATGCTATGATTAACAATTCTAATATTTTCACCAATGGCGGAGCTTGGGTCATGATCAGATTCTTGTCTGGCTCGACTTTAGCAGCAACAGCTCCAGCAAATGGTTCTGTGATTGCACTTCGATTTAGATTTGATGGATCAAGCGTATCTATTCCAGATGGTGGACCTTCTAATTCTCCAGGATCTGGTGGTCTTTAATTTTAACGTCCCCTGAGGTGCTTAAAATGCGCCCTAGGGGACAATTTTAAAGGACGTTATGGCTATCCCATATCAACCACAGAATTTAACTGCCCAACAGAGTGATGGTAATATCCTATTAAGCTGGAATGGCTCCTTAGGATCTACCACGTATCAAATACAAAGAAGTACTGACGGGGTCAATTTTACAGATCTTGCCGTTTCTACAAATGGACAATACGTTGATTCATATCCAGGAATTGGCATCCAGTATTTTTATCAAGTCGCTGGTGTTAATCTTTCGGGGACAAGCGTTTACAGCTCCATCGTCAGCATGGTCGCAGCTCAACCTAGCGAGATGTCTTTGGGTGAGCTCAGACTCAGATGCCAACAGAGGGCAGACAGAGTAAACTCAAACTTTGTTGTCAATAGCGAATGGAATTACTTTATCCGTTTAGCCATGTATGAATTGTACGACATATTGATGACTTCTTATGAAGATTGGTTTGCATCTTCTTATGTGACCATACAAACTAATGGAACGACACAAAACTATCCACTGCCTGATGGTGCTACAAACTATCTCGGTGGTTCATATACAGGTACAAGCGGAACACCAGCACCTGCTTTTTACAAGTTAGCAGGAATGGA